>JAABUV010002820.1_pt1 | contig 22942 bp, 22 predicted proteins | sample 5559971 | NCBI WGS metagenome assembly JAABUV01 (sample SAMN10711881, study PRJNA513362) | rock metagenome | isolation source: Antarctica rocks | place: Antarctica: Victoria Land, Knobhead nord | collected 2015-12-19
TCGACTCGCAAACGCTCAGCAGGTGATACTCGTGATGTCACGGACGTAGGTCCTTCCTCGGGAGCTTGGTGGCTATCGAGGGAAACCTACGTCCGTGTCATTTACACCGGAGCTGGGACGCGACCCTGTTCACCTGCCCGAGCGCCGCTCCGCAGTCGTGCCGGCTCAGCTCTCTTCGGAGAGGTCGAGTTCGGCCAGCACCTGCCGGGCGATCGCGAAGCCGCGATTCGCGCGCGGCAGGCCGCTGTACAGCGCGGTGTGCAGGAGCACCTCGCCGAGTTCGGCGGGGCTCAGCCCGTTGCGCAGCGCAGCGCGCACGTGCATCGCGATCTCGTTCTCAGCCCCGAGCGCGACGAGCGCCGCCAACGTGGCGATGGAACGCTCCCGCCGCGCCAAGCCGGGACGTGACCAGACATCGCCCCAGGCGTAGCGGGTGATGAACTCCTGGAACGGCGCGGTGAGTGCGGTGGTGTTGGCCACTGCGGTGTCGACGTGCGCATCGCCCAGCACGGCGCGGCGGGTTCGGTACCCCGCAACGAGCGTCGCGCCGGCCACACAGTGTTCGAGCAGCAGGCGGGTGACGGCCCCGGCCTGTTCGATCGGTGCGAGGTGTGCGGCCGGACCGACCTCCTCCAGGCGGGCACCGGGAATGCCCGCGGCGACTTCCCGCGAATGTTGGGGCGGAAGCGCCGGGTCCTCGGCTCCCGCGATGACCAGGGTCGGGGCTGCGATTCTGGGGAGTTCGGCGCGCAGGTCCAGTGCGCCCAGTGCCTCGCAACATTGCGCGTAGCTCTCGGCGTCAGTGCTCCGGAACACGGCCCGCAGTTCGTCGACCAGCTGCGGGTCGCGCTGGCTGAATGCCGGGGTTATCCATCGGGCGACCACGGCGTCGGCGATAACCCCCATGCCGTCGGCGCGGACGGTTGCGGCCCGCTCGTGCCAAACCTCCTGGCCATCCGGGAAGGCGGAGGTGCAGATCAAGGTCAGCCGGGCGACGCGTCGCGGGTGGTGGATGGCCAGCCACATGGCGGTCATACCTCCGAGCGATACGCCGGCGATGTTCACGCGGGAGAGGTCGAGGCGGTCGAACACGGCGAGGACGTCACCCCCCAAGTCGGCGATGGTGCACGGCTGGCCGGGCGGAGCCGCAGGGGAGCGGCCATGCCCACGTGCGTCGATGCGGAGGACGCGGAACTGTTCGGCCAGCGCGCCGATGTGCGGGTCCCACATCGCGTTGGAGCACCCCACCGAGTTGAGCAGGACGAGTACGGGTGCACCGGGGGGGCCGTCGTCGTCCCACGCGAGCTCGACGGTCATCGCGCGCATCCGCGGAGGTAGTCATCGACGAGGTCGGGTGCGTGACCGATGTCGCCGCCTGGATCCAGCTTGCGCTCCATCGCGTCGGTATCGACGTGCAGCTCGCACAGCGACGTGCTCAGGCGAGCCGCGGCGCCACCGGTGGAGTTGAGCAACGCTGTGAGGGGCTGCCACTCGGCGTGCCAGGAACCTGCGCCGCGCTGGAGTTCGGCGGCCATCGCAGTGAGCAGCGTGGCGACGAGACCGGGGGTCTGCGCGGCAGCGGCGCGAGCGGTGACGGCGGCTATCGGGTTCTGCTTGTGAGGCATCGCCGAGGATGCCCCGCTGCGGTGCTCGTGGACCTCGCCGACCTCGGTCTGGGCAAGGAGCACGATGTCCGTTGCCACCTTGCCGATCACGCCGCTCACCGTGCCGAGTGCACATGCCAGCTCGGCCACGCGGGTGCGCTCGGTGTGCCAGATCGTCCCCGGATCGGCCAAGCCGAGTTCGGCGGCCAAGGCGGAGCGGACGGCCGGCCCATTCGGGTGTAGGGCAGCCAGCGTGCCGGCGGCGCCTCCAAGTTGCACGGCGAGGCCCTCGCGCACCGCGCGCAACCGGGTCGTCGCACGGTCGAGACCCTGACCCCACCCGGAGGCGACCGCGCCGAAGGTGGTGGGTAGCGCCTGTTGCAGCAAAGTGCGGCCCATCATCACCGTTGTGCGGTGCGTGCGGGCGAGCAGCGCGCACGCATCGGCGGAGCTGTCCAGGGCCGCGAGAACCACGGCCAGCGCCCGATGGGCGACGAGCATGGATGCCGTGTCCATGATGTCCTGGCTGGTCGCACCAAGATGCACGGAGCAGGCGGCTGATGGGCTGACCCGCCCGCGCAGCTCGCCGACCAGCGGGATCACTGGGTTGCCGTCCGCCGCCGCACCACGGCCAAGCTCACCCGGGTTGATCGCCGAGACGGCGGCGCAGGCAGCACCGATCTCATCGGCGACCGAAGGCTCGATGAGGCCGCTTCGCGCACAGGCTCGCGCCAGCGCGGCTTCGACGTCAGCCAGCGCCTGCAGCCACGCGTGATCGTCGGTGGCGGCGGCCACCTGGGCGGTGCCGAAGATCGGACCCCACAGCGGACTCATCAGACCTCGTCTCAGATCTCGAAGAAGGGCGGCTCGTCTCGCCCGCTACGCTACAAACCCGAAACCCCGACCAGCGGCGGCGCCAGTCACCCGGCGGCAAGAAGCTGGTGACACCTCATCGAGGGGGCAGGGCATGCGGACACAGGTTGTGATCATCGGGGCAGGCCCCGCGGGCTTGATGCTGTCACAACTGTTGCACCTGCAGGGCATCGACTCGGTGGTGCTGGAGGCCCGGGACCGCGCGTACATCGAGCAGCGGGTCCGCGCAGGGGTGCTGGAGCACGGCACCATGGAGCTGTTGCGCGAGGCCGGTGTCGGCGAACGCATGGACGCCGACGGCCTGCCGCACAACGGCATCTACCTGCGCCTGGACGGGCGCAGCCACCACGTCGACTTCGTGGAGCTGACCGGTAGGTCGATCAAGGTCTACGGCCAGCAGGAGGTGGTCAAGGACCTCATTGCGTGCCGGTTGGCCGACGGCGGCGACGTGCGGTTCGACTGCTCCGAGGTGGCGCTGCACGACGTCACCGGCGCGCGTCCCCGCGTGAGCTTCGCCTACAACGGAGCAGAACACACCGTGGAAGCCGACTGGATCGCCGGGTGCGACGGGTTCCACGGGGTCAGCCGCGGCCACGTTCCCGGCGAGGTACTGCAACGCCGGTATCCGTTTGCCTGGTTGGGCATTCTCGCCCACGCCGCACCGTCCTCCGACGAGTTGATCTACGCCACGCACGACAACGGCTTCGCCCTGCATTCCGTGCGTTCTCCGACGGTCACGCGCAACTACCTGCAGGTGCGAATCGACGAGGACCTCGCGGAGTGGCCGGACGAGCGCATCTGGGGGGAGCTGGCTACCCGACTGGCCGGTGACGACGGTTTCCGACTCATCACGGGGGACATCTTCGAGAAGTCGGTAACCCCGATGCGCAGCTTTGTGCAGGAACCGATGCGCGCGGGGAGGCTGCTGCTCGCTGGCGACGCCGCACACATCGTTCCGCCCACCGGCGCCAAAGGGATGAACCTCGCTATCGCCGACGTTCGGGTGCTGTCCCACGCGCTGGGGCGCTGGGCCACCACGGGCTGTACCACGGGCCTGGACGCCTACTCCGACACCGCGCTCGGGAGGGTCTGGCGGGTGACGCACTTCTCGTGGTGGATGACCGCGATGCTGCATCGCTTCGCTGGCTACGACGCGGCGTCCACCCGTTTCGACGAGCAGCTACAGCGATCCCAGCTGCGCTACACCGTCAGCTCCCGCGCCGCCCTGACCACGCTCGCGGAGAACTACGTGGGCATGCCCTTCGACACCGGATGGTGCTACCGATGACTGCCCGCCTGCACCTGCCAGCCGGCTACCGGCCCGACCCGGCCAGCCACGCCCCGGCCGACTCCCCCAACTACCGCTCCACCCGCCTTCGCCATCCCATGAAGCAGCTCCGGTTGTTACCTCAGCGCCTGACCGAGCTGACGGGTCCGTTGCTCGGGGCGGAACGGGTCGGCCCAGGAGACGACGACCTGACCGTAGACGGCACCGGTGAGGCGGTTGGCCAGCGGATCATCGTGCACGGCCGAGTGCTCGACGCCGACGACCGGCCGATACCCGATACCCTGCTGGAGGTGTGGCAGGCCAACGCCGCCGGCCGCTACGCCCACATGCTCGACCGTTGGCCCGCACCCCTGGACCCGCACTTCACCGGCGCGGGGCGGTGTGTGACCGACGCGCAGGGGCGCTACCGATTCACCACCATCAAGCCCGGCGCATACCCGTGGGGCAACCACGCCAACGCCTGGCGCCCGGCGCACATCCACTTCTCGGTCTTCGGCCAGAGCTTCACCCAGCGCCTGGTCACCCAGATGTACTTCCCGGAGGACCCGCTGTTCTTCCAGGACCCCATCTACAACGCGGTACCCGAGTATGCGCGCCACCGCCTGGTGAGCACCTACGAGCACGCCACGACGGTGCCGGAGTGGGCGCTGGGCTTCCGGTTCGACCTGGTGCTGCGCGGCCGCGCGGCCACCCCCTTCGAGTCGGCGGACCACGACGATGACTGACCCCAGGGAGACCACCCCCTCCCAGACCGTGGGGCCGTTCTTTCACCTCGCGTTGCCCTGGCCGGACGGGTCCGACGTGGTGCCCGAGGGCATGGCGGGCGCCGTCGTGCTCAGCATCCGGGTCTTCGACGGTGCGGGGTCGTCGGTCACCGATGCTCTGGTGGAGACCTGGCAGGCCGATCCCGGCGGGCGCTTCGACCACCCCGACGACGTCCGCGGACCCGGCCCGACGCGCTTCCGCGGCTACGGTCGTTGTCCCACGAACGCCGAGGGCCGCGCCTGGTTCCGCACCCTCGTTCCCGGACCCCTCCCGGCGGAGGAAGGGATGATCGAGGCGCCCCACGTCGACGTGTCGGTTTTCGCCCGCGGGATGCTTCACCGCCTCCTCACGCGGGTGTACTTCCCGGACTTCACGGAACCCAACACCGCCGACCCGGTGCTCGCCGGCATGGCCGCCGACGAGCGGGCGCGGCTGGTGGCCACGAGTGTGCAGGGGGGATACGACTTCGACGTGCACCTGCAGGGTGAGCTCGAGACACCGTTTTTCGACGTGTGATGACGAAGTCCGATGCGGTGACGAGGCGCAACGTCAGGCGTCCTGAGACGTCGGAGTATGCGAGAGGCCAGATGTCCCAGGCGCCGCCGTGCCCTGGGTGATGATCAGTGCCGTTGACGAGACGGCGTATCGGGTGGCGCCGTTCGTCGCGACGAAGCCATCGGCTGTGCGCTGCGGGTCGTCGATTTCGATTCGGGCCCCGTCGCTGAGGCGCACCCTTGTAGTAGTAGCGGCCCGCGCCGGTAAGGCAGACCACGATCTCCGACTTTGCGGTGCGCGCCAACGTGGGGGCGGGGTTGGTGGAGTTGCAGCGTGCACTGGTGTCCAGGAACCCCTGCCGGTCGGCGTTGCTGACGTTGCCGACTCCGGTTGGCGCTGCCGTTTTCGTGGTTTGCGTCGTGGTACGGACAGAGTTTCGTTCTTGGCTTCGGCCGTTGCATTGCGGGGTCTGCGGGCGAAGGTTCAGCACCGGCGGCGGCTCCGACGTGCTCCCGCGACAGCAATAGGCTTAGCAGGGATTGGCAGAGACCGCAAAAGCTCGGTAAGCCTGTCAAAGCTGCCCCTGCCCCGACGGTGGCCGCGGCACGGGGGTGCGAGAAGGGCGCTCACCGGTCCGGCGCAGTCGGGCTCGTCGCACCACCGCTGTTCGGCTTCCTCCGGCTGTCCCCCAGCCCCTGCGGGCTCAGCTCGCCGCGCACGCAATCGGAGTACGAGGTCGCGCGGCTTGGCTGCAGCTCGAAGGGCTACGACGTGGGAGGAGTGGGTGCGCGCGGTCGATGCCGTGGTCAGCCATCGCAGTGCCGCACACGTACGCGGGCTCGGTGACCTGATCCCTCGGGGGGTCACCAGCACTACGTCCCAGATGCCGCCACCGAGACGTCAGGACCATGAGGCTGCGCGTGAGCAGTGGCGGTCGGACCGGCCTACACCTGGACTCCCCTGCTCGGTCGACTCCGCTCGGTCGACTCGTACGAAGGCAACGGAGGCCCGCGCCGGGAAGCACGATCTTGTGGAACCAGCACCGCTGCTCGCGGGTCGCCGGGAATACGTCGCGGACCGCGGCCCAGAACCCCAACGCGCCGTCGCCGACCGCGAGCACCGGAGCTCGCATCCCGCGCCGTTTGGCCGAGCGCAGGAGGTCGGCCCACGACTCGGTGGACTCGCGGTGGCCGTCGTCGAGGGCGATCAACTCTTTAGTGCCGTCGGCGCGGACGCCGATCATCACCAGCAGGCACACCTTGTCTTGTTCGAGGCGGACCTTGAGGTGGATCCCATCGACCCAGACGTAGACGTAGTCGGTGTCCTTGACCTGCGTTCCGCAGTTCGGTGGGCGGTCTGGTACGCGGATTGGTGCTGTGGCGTGCGGAAACACCTGTGAACACGCTCATCGTATGGTTACTAGGCGGGGTGTTGTGCCTGGTCAGCGGCTTGTCGGAGTGATCTAGATGATCTTCTTGGGGAGTGGGAGGTCGAGCCGGGCGTAGATGTCGGTCTGCGGCTTGGTGGGGTCGGTGCGCTGGCGGAAGGTCCCGGTCGGGCCGGTGAAGGTGACCGTGTGCAGGCGGTGCAGCTCGCGGCGCATGGTCTGCCAGGTCTGGCCGGTGGTGGTCTCGGCGACGCGGATGAGCAGCAGCGCGAGCCAGCACAGCACGACGTGGGCGCGGATGCGGTCTTCGAGCCGGTGGTAGACCGGACGCAGGTCGATGATCGATTTCATGTCGCGCCAGCCGCGTTCGACCTCGAGGAGCTGCTTGTAGCCCACGGCGATGTCGGTGGCCGACAGGGTGGGGTCGGAGCTGCGCAGCAGGTACTTGCCGTCCAGGTTGGCCTCGGTCTTGACCTTGGCGGCGTCGATGCGCAGCTTCCCGGCGGGCGTGGTGCGCAGGAACCGGTTGAGGCCGGGCTTGGTGGAGATCCGTCCGGCCAGCTCCCCGCGCTTGTGGTCGGTCAGGGCGTCGGAGCCGTCGATGAGCTCGCCGAGCCGGGCGAGGAGCTCGGCGCGGACGTGCGCGTCGCGCTCGGCGGTCTCGGGGTTGTGGCAGATCACGAACCGCTCGGACTCCGAGACCTTGACCTCCTCGACCCGCATGTTCGCCGCGACGGTGGTGTCGCGGCCTTGGCGCGACAGCGCGGTCTTGATCTCGGGAGAGTCCGAGCGCAGCTTCTCCCCGATGATGTAGTGGTGGTCGCCTTGGCGCAGGTAGCGGCGGTTGGCGGCCGAGGAGAACCCGCGGTCGGCGACCCACACGACCCGCGACAGCGTCCAGTCCCGCATGTCGTCCTTGACCTGGCGGATCAGCTTCGAGTCCGACGTGTTGCCCGGCCAGCACCACACCCGCACCGGGATCCCGTCGCGGGTCACCGCCATCCCGATCACGATCTGGGGCAGGTCGTCGCGGGAGTCCTTCGACTTGCCCCAGGTCCGGAACCCCACGCTGTTCTCCGCCTCCCCGGTGGTGGCGGGGTCCGGGTTCCCGGCGTCCTCGGTCGCGCCGCCGTCGGTGTCGGTGTCGGTCGCGGCGCCATCCTTGGTTGCGGTGTCGTCGTCGGTGGTCACCGGGTGGCCTCGCTCGTCGCGGGCGACGGGTTCATCGGCGTCGTCGCGCTCGAAGTAGGTGGAGGTGGTGTCGAAGAACAGCAGGTCGACTTCGAGGTTGAGCAGGTTCGCGGCCTGGTGAAACACCTCTTTCTCCAGCTGCTCGCGCACGTCGCGGAGCCAGTCCATCGACCGGTAGCACACGTCGTCGGACACCTCTGCCAGCCCGTCGATGTGCACGTCGTGGTTGATCCAGTCCGCGGCGGCAAGCTTGGACGAGGGCGCCAGGGCGCGGTTGGCGACCAGCCCGAACAGCACCCGCTCGAACGGCGCGCTGCCCCGTCGGGTGGCCAGCAGCTTGGTCATGACCGTGCCGATGCCCAGCCGGCGCCACAGCCCGTCGAGGACGTCGGTGCCGCCCAGCGGGCGCGAGCTGATGAAGCTCAGGTCCGATCCCGAGGTGGCCCGCAGCGCCGCCGCCGGGTCGAGCAGACGCGACAGCGACACGATCAACCGCTCGATCGCGGCGGTGTCGACCTGATCGGTCCGCCCGAAGCTGTAGAGGATCTTCGTCCGGGAGGTTCGGACCGCGGCGTCCCACTCGTTGTGCACCAGCTGCAGATACGACACCTGGGTGCCGTTGCGGTTCTGCCGCTTCACCTCCCGCAGGAACATGTCCCAGACCATACCGGCTCCTGCGCAGCTCAGGCAACTGGCCATGTCCAACTCGTGTACTATGCGTTTCGCGGTCATAGACCGGTACCGGGCCTGCTGACCCGGGCACTCAGTCCGATCGCGTCCCAGAATCCATCATCAACTACGGAACGCAGGCTTGAGCGAGCGTTTGTTGAATGCCGCTGCCTCGTCTTGCCACTGGGTCGTGAGCCGGGTGATGGTCGCCGCCGACAGGCCGGCATCGGAACCGAGGAACTGCTGTAACGCCGGCGCGAAGTCGGAGGTAGACAGTCCATGGAGGTAGAGCAGCGGCAACACCTCGGCCACCCGCGGCGACTTGCGCGACCACGCGGGCAGGATCGCCGAGGAGAACCGGCGACGTTCACCGGTCGCCTCATCGGTGCGCTTGTCGTTGATCCGCGGTGCTCGCACCAGCACCGCACCTGCCGCCGTGGTCACCTCCCTGGCCTGGTGGTGGCCGTTGCGGACCACCAGCCGGCGACCGTGCTCGTCGACCTGGTCGGCGTGTGCCTCGACGTAGGCGGCGACCTCGGCCTGCAACGCCGCGGCCAGCATCTGCCGGGCACCGTCGCGCACGATTTCATCGAGCAACGACGCGCCGCCCGACCCGTCGGTCTCGTTGGACGCGGACTCCTCGTGGACTACCTTGAGCATGGGCGTACCTTCCCGAACCAGCGCGCCAACGCCGGTCCTGATCAGAGCTGCTTCGACTTGAAGATCATCCTCGGGAAGGTGCGCCAACTTCACGTCACCGGGCCGAGGGCCATCCACAGGTTCTGATCATTGCTCGCGTACCCCGCACCTGCGACCACTGCGGCGCAGCGCTGGCCGAACGAGCCCGCGTCGACGCCCGCTTCTGCCGGACGACCTGCCGCGTCGCCTCCGCCAAGAACGACCGATCCCGCAAGCTCGCGCACGCGAGCTGACGCCGGCGCGGGGCACGAACGCCCCACCGTCGGGGTTAGGGCCGTTCTCGCGATGTGAGAGAGAGAAGGTAGGCATCATGGAATCGGTGGAGGTGCCGGTGATGTTCGAGGTCGACCAGGCGATCGCGTGGGTCGGTGACACGCCGCCGGTGGGCGACGACCTCCGAGGGCTGCTGCTCCGGCTGGGGCGCAATCACGGGCCGGAGATGCTTTACGAACTGCACTGCCGAGGCCTGCTCGACCCAGGAGCAGCCCAGTGGGCGTGCCGGACGTGTGGTCCGCGGCCGAGTACCCGGGTCGTGCCCTGGAGGACGATGAGTGGTCCGCTCTGTTCGAGCACGCCGGGTTCACCGTCAACGGGGTCCGGGCGGAGCGTCCGACCGAGCCACTGGTGCTGTTCCGGGCAGCACCCGAGGAGCATCGCCTCGGGTGGTCCTGGACCGACGACAGTCGCGTCCCAGATCCGGTGTAAATCCTCGGACGTGGGTTCGCTCTGATGGGGATGTTAGGCGACGGCTCCGACAGTTTCGGTGTGCTCGTCCTTGCTGGCTTTGGTGGCGATGCCGGGTCGGAGTTGGGTGGGTGGGTCGAGCAGCGCGCGGCGTAGGTCTTGCAGGGCGCGGCTTCACCATGACCGCCGCCGGGCTGCGGCTGCTGCACGACCTACGCCGCACCCTGCTGCAGCCACCCCCGCAGCTGCGCTCCCGCGGTGAACCCCCAGCCGCCGACCAGCACAGCGCCGACCAGCACGGCCCCGACCAGCACGGCCCCGACCAGGCCGAGCAGACAGCCGCGGAGGTGCTTGTTCGTGGCCGCGGACGTCTCCGGGTGCCTTCAGCCGATACAGGTCACCACGCACGGATGACGTCCAGTTCTGCGGCCAACTGCCGCGAGGCCGCGACGTCGTCTGGGTCATCGCGCAGTTGCTCGGCCTCCGCCCGCGGCCTCAGCCACCTCGCCGCCCGCTGCGTCGCCGTCCGCTGCACCCGGTCGGTGGCCCTGCTTGGCCTGTTGGATGAGCGAGTAGACGTGCGTGCGTAGCTCGGCGAACCGCGGGGCCGATCGGGTGCTCAACTGGTCACGCTCGGCAGGGAGGTCGACGAGCACGTCCTCCATCACGACCGTCGGCGAGGCGGAGAGCACCAGGACCCGCTGACCCAGGTAGATGGACTCGTCGATGTCGTGGGTGACGAACAGCAGCGTCACCCCCAAACGGTGCCACAGGGAACGGACGAGGTCCTCGAGATCGGCGCGGGTCTGGGCGTCGACGGCCGCGAAGGGCTCGTCCATCAGCAGGATGTGCGGCTCGTAGGCCACGGCACGGGCAATGGCCACCCGCTGCTGCATGCCGCCGGAGAGCTGCCACGGGTAGGCGGCGTCCACGTCGGCGAGTCCCACCGCGGACAGCGCCTCCTCGACGAGCTCGGTCCGCCGCGCCTTGGGCACACCCTTCTCCCGCAAGGGCAGCTCCACATTGCTCCGCACCGACATCCAGGGGAACAGGCTGCGGCCGTACTCCTGGAACACCACGGCCATGCCTGCCGGGGGGGTGGTCACCGTCTCGCCCTCCAGCACCACCTCGCCGCTGGTCGGGGCGAGCAGCCCGGCGATGCACTTCAACAGGGTGGTCTTGCCGGCGCCCGAGGGTCCGACCACGCAGACCAGCTCGCCGGCAGTCACCGAGAAGGTGAGGTCGCGTACCGCCTCAACGGCGCGGCCACCACCCTCGTAGACCTTGCGCATGGCCCGCACATCGAGCAGCGGGCGGACGTTGGCGGTGGACATGTGTTACTCCCCTCCGCGCTGTGCGCGCCGGAGTCCGAGGTACCAACCGAGCGCTCGCCGCTCGACGAGCCGGAAGGCGAAGTTCAACAGGATGCCGATAAGTCCCAGGACGATGATGCCGCTCCACATCTCCGGTATCGCGAAACCTCGCTGGAACTGCACGATGGTGAAGCCCAGCCCGTTGCTGGCCGCGAACATCTCGCTGATCACCATCAAGATGATGCCTAGCGACAGGGCCTGCCGCGTACCGGCGACGATCTGTGGGCTGGCCGAGGGCAGCACCAGATGCCGTAGCCGCGCCATTCGGGAAAAGCCGTAACACCGGGCGGTGTCCCGCAGTACCTCGTCCTGCGCGCGCACGCCCTCGACCGTGTTCAGCAGCACCGGCCAGATGCAGCCAGAAACGATGACCAGGATCTTCATCGTGTCCCCGATGCCGGCCACCAGGATGAGGATCGGGACGATTACCGGCGGCGGGATGGCCCGGAAGAACTCCAGCACCGGCTCGAGCACCGCGCGAACCGTGCGCGAGGAGCCGACCCAGACACCGAGTGCCACCCCGAGCGCCACGGCCACGGCAAAACCGATGAGGAGCCGGAGGATGCTGGGCAGCACATCGCTACCCAGCCGATCGACCGTCCAGGTCTCCGGGAAGATCGTGAAGATGTCCTTCAGCGGGGGGACGTAGGGGTTGACGCTGTTCGCCGTCAGCACCCACCAGGCGGCGAGCAACACGATCGGCAGCCCGATGGCGAGAATCGTGCGGCGTGCCACCCGTGCGGCGGTCATGCCAGCGCCTCCGCCCGAAGAGACGGATGCCAGGACAGCGTGCGCCGCTCCAGGCCCCGCGCCACCAGGTTGACCAGCACGCCGAACACGCCGGTGACGATGACCAGTGCGTACATCGTGGCGACGGCTCCGCTGGATTGCGCGACGGCGATCTCGCTGCCCAGGCCCGGACTGCCGATTACCAGCTCCGCGGTGATAGCGAGCACCAGGGCGACCGTCGCCGCCAGCCGGACGCCCGTCATCACATATGGCAGGGCCGTCGGCCAGATCACGTGGCGCAGATAAGCCACCGCGCCGAACCGGTAGGAACGGGCAGTCTCCCGCGCCACCGGGTCGACGTCCTGCACCCCGTAGAGCACCTGGATCAACACCTGCCACACCGAGGCGTAGACGATGAGCAGCAGGCTCGACTGGATCTTCGTGCCGAACAGCAGGATGGCGAGCGGAATGAGCGCCACTGACGGGATCGGGCGGAGGAACTCGATCGTCGAGGAGGTGGCTCGACGCAGCAGCGGCACGCTGCCGATGAGGATGCCCAGCACCACGCCGACCACGATCGCGATGAGCAGGCCCAGACCCCACGCCTGCAGGGTCTCACCGACTGCCGTCCAGAACGCCGGCCGGCCGAGCTCGCTGAGCAGGGCGCTCATCATCTCGCTGAACGGCGGCAGGAACCGCGGCGAGACCAGCCCGACCCGGGGTACCAGTTCGAGGACCACGATAAGGCCGGCCAGGCCCAGCAGACCCAGCGCCCACGACGGCAGCGCGTGCTTCTTCACGACGCCCCTCAGGGCAGGAGGGCGGAGAGGTCGGCCTTGTTGGAGATCAGGCCGTCCTGTTGGGCGAGATCGGCCAGTTTCTGGGTCGAGTCCCTGTTGATCTGGGTCGGCCACTTGGGCAGCGTCAGCTTCGGCAGCAGCGCCGGGTCGATCTTGGTGTAGGTGGTGATGATGTTCCGCGCCTCGTCGGGGTGGCTGTCGGCGTACTGCAGCGACTCGTTGATCGCATCGGTGAACTTCTTGACCAAGTCCGGGTTGGATTGCTGGAGCTGTTTGGACGTGAAGTAGGCCGAGATCATCAAGTTCGGGGCAGTGTCGACGAGATTGGAGGCGACGACGCGGTCACCCTGGCTTTTCGCGACGGATACGAAGGGCTCGACTACCCAGGCCGCGTCGACCCGGCCGTTGGCCACCGCGGCAGGCATGTCGGGGAAGGCAAGCTCCACGAACTTGACGTCCTTGGGGTCGCCACCGGCCTTGCGAATGGACTCGCGGACGGTGGTGTCACCGATGTTCTTCAGGGTATTGACGGCGACGGTCTTCCCGGCGAGGTCCTTGGCCGATCGGAGAGGACTGTCGCCCTTCACCACGACCTCGCTGAAATCATTGCCGGCCTGCCCCGTGGACGAGTTTCCCGCAGCGACGACCTTGAGGGGAAGTTTCTTGTCTGCGGCCAGGAGCAGGGAGGTGACATTGCTGAAGCCGAACTGGAACTGCCCGCTGATCACCCCGGGCACGATGGCCGCGCCACCCTGCCCGCTCTCCAGCGTCATGTCGATCCCGTGCCGGGCGAAGAATCCCTTCTCCTTCCCGAGGTAGATCGGCGCCACATCGAGAATGGGGATGACGCCGACGGTGACCTTCTCGGTGCCGCCGGATCCGCCCGAACTCGAGGACGTGCTGGACCCCGAGCCGCAGGCCGCTGCGACGGCGAGGAGTAACGCGAGGGAGGCTGCGGTGAGGCACTGGAGAGTGAGTCGACGCATGGCGGGATCTCCGTGTTCCGGGGCGATGGCGGCGAAGGGGTCGCACTACGGACAACCCTAAATTGGCGGTCTCGCCGCGAAACAGGATATTCTGCGCAGCAGAATCGCGGACGGACGACGATCGCGCCGACGGAGTCCCGCCGCCCCAGAACATTCCTCCCATCAGAAACCTGCTTCCCCGTGGCTGGAACGGTTTACGGGCTTCAGGCGGTCAGAGCCAGCGCGGAGGGTCTGGGATCTCGCCGTTCGCCGTGAGGCCCACCGCGCCACGCCCGGCGACCCAGCGGACGATCGAAGCGGGCGGACCGGAGAGTTCGACGGTGGTCTCCGACTCCGACTCCGGCTGCACGGCTATCGGGGCGCGGCCGTCAATCGCCAGCACCAGGCCGGCGCCGAGTTCCTTCGTGCGCCAGCTGTCCACGACGTCCGTGAGCAACGACTCGAGCACCACGTCGGGGAAATCGCCGAACCGTCCCCCGTTGTCGAGGTCCACAGCGTGCACCCACACCTCCTTGGTGCGCATCCACGCCGTCTCGGAGGCCGCAATCGTGCGCCCTTGGGCCGTGCGGACCTGGGCCGTCCATGCGGAGTCAGGGAGGTTGCGCCACCGCTCGTTCAACCGCGCGACGGTGTGGCTGACCAGGTTGCGCAGCGCGGCCGCCGTCAACGTCGCATGTTCGGCGATCTCGCGGTTGCGGTGCTCGGTCGACTCATACATCGGCCTTTCCTCGCCGGTAGCCGCCCAGTCCAGCAGCCGGCACAGCGCCACGGCGTTGTAGCCCACGTGCGCAACGAGGTGCTTGCGCGTCCAACCCGCCAGCAGCGTCGGCCGGGCGAGTTCGTCGTCCCGCAACTCGGCGAGCCGCTGCGCGAAGAATGCTGTGCCGCGGCGCGCCAGGTGCAGTTGTTCGGACAACCCGAGATCGTGAAAGCCCACGGCATCCAGCTCCTACTTGATCATGGTCGTATTCTGCACGGTGCCGAGACCCTCGATGGACACCGCGACGGTCTGTCCGTCCTGGATGTAGCGCGCTGGTGTGCGGGCGTGACCGACGCCGCCGGGTGTGCCGGTGGCGACCACGTCGCCCGGATGCAGGGTGAGGATGTGCGAGATGTAGTCGACCAGCGTGGCGGGGCTGAACACCAGATCGTCCGTGGTGGTGGACTGGACGAGCTCGCCATCCAGGGTGGTCTCCAGCCTGCCGCCGAACGTGTACGCATCCGTGGTGGTCAGGAACGGACCGAAACCACTGGTCTTCTCGAAGGTCTTGCCCTGGTCCCACTGCGGCGTGCGGTACTGGTAGTCCCGCATCGTGTAGTCGTTCATCACCGAGTAGCCGGCGATGTACTGCTCGGCGTCGGCTTCGGCCACCTGGTAGGCGGCCTTGCCGACGACGAATGCCAGCTCACCCTCCCAGTCCAGCTGGGCCGCGGCATAGGAGGGCACCACGACCACATCGTTCGCGCCGACCAACGCCTCACGGAACTTGGCGAACAGCGTGGGATACGCGGGAAGCTCGCGCCCCATCTCCTTGATGTGCTGGGCGTAGTTGAGACCGACGCAGATGATCTTGCCGGGACTCGGGACCACCGGTGCGTAGTCGGCGCCCGCCAGGTCGATGGCCATGCCTGCGGCCCGCTCCGCGACGGCCCTCCAGTCGGCATCGTTCAGCAGCTCGGACAGATCGGCGTACCCGTCGATCACGGTGGCCGACGTGTCACTGTCCACCCGCACGGTGGCGGTCTCTCCCTCGAGGCGAAGCGTGGCAAGTCTCATCGTCAGGCTCCTTCGGAGACCAGCGTGCGGTCGAACCGCAGCCGCTCCATGATGGGCGCGTCGGAGAAGGTGAACAGATCGAAGGCGGTATCGGCCTCGATCGACCACTCCGTCCACGACGGGATGACGACCATGTCGCCGCTTCCGACCTGGTGCACCTTGTCACCCAGCAGGAAGCGGCCGGAGCCCTCGAACACCTGGTAGACGCTGGATCCCACGTCACGACGCGCACGGGTGTGCGCCCCCTCGCGCAGGCGGTGGAACTCGGCGCGAAGGGTGGGCAGCACATCGCCGCCGGTGGTCGGGTTGGTGTAGCGGATGGCCGCGTGCCCGGGCTCGCTGGTGGCCGGATATCCCTCGTCCTCCAGGGCCAGCTGCTCGCGCAACGCCGCATCGGTGTGCTCCCAGCGGTAGGCCGCGATCGGCGAGCTGGTCTGTTGGTCCAGCCCGATGAGCGGGCGCAGACCGGGATGGGCCCAGAGCCGCTCGGACCGGGAGACCTCCGGTGTCGCGTCGTCGGTGACGCCCTCGGCCCCGAACTCGAAGAATCCGGTGTCGAGGTAACGGACGAGCGGAATGTCGAGGCCGTCGATCCATGCCATCGGCTGGTCGGTCTCGTTGTGGTGGCCGTGGAAGTTCCAGCCCGGCGTCAGCAGGAAGTCGCCGCGGCGCATGGCCACGGGGTCACCGTTGACCACCGTCCACACACCTTCACCCATGACGACGAAGCGAAAGGCGTTTTGGCTGTGGCGATGTTCTGGCGCAGTCTCCTTGGGCCCGAGGTACTGGATGGCCGCCCACAGCGTGGAACTGATGTACGGCTCGCCGCCCAGGCCCGGGTTCGCCAGGGCGATGGCCCGCCGCTCCCCTCCACGACCCACCGGAACCAGCTCGCCTGCGCGGCGGGCGAGCGGGTACAGCGTGGACCACTTCCACACAAACGGCACCGCCTTGGCCGCGGGGGCCATGGGCATGAGATCACCGAGCTGGGTCCACAGGGGGTTGAGATGCTCGGCCGCGAAGTCGCGGTACAGCTCGTCGAGCTGCGCGTCGTCGGTGTCGGTAGAAGTCATGGCTCGCCTCCTGATGGGTCAGTCGTCAACCTACGAGCGCCACACTCCGTCGCAATACGAGTTTCTTGCCAGCAGAATGACCTGCTCAGCGGGCGAGGTCCGCCACGTCCACCTCGAGCGCGCGCACCGCATTCCTCATCTGCGCCACCAGTGGGCCCCGCGCATGGTGCCGGAATCGCGTGATCGGCACGGCCACCGTGATCGCCCCCACCGCGCTACCCTTCCGGTTCCGGACGGCCACCCCGAAGGCCGCGACGCCCTCCTCGGTTCGCTCCACATTGAGGGCGAAGCCCACCCCCCGCGCGGCCGCCAACTCACGACAGAACGCCTCGTACCGCTCCGGCGGCAGCCGGCGGTCACCGTCGCTGCCGTTCGCCTCGTCCTCGGCAGCGTCCGCCGGCCGCAGGTACAACCGCTCGAGCACCTCGCGCGGCACCTCGGCCAGCAGGATCCGGCCGCCGGCCGTCAGCTCCGCGGGCAATACCTGCCCTTGGCGGTCACCCACGCGCAGCATCTCGGCCGACTCCACCGAAGACAGGAATCGCACCTCCGTACCCACCCGGATCACCAGGTTCACCGTCTCACCGCACAGCAACATCAGCGCCTCCATGTGCGGACGGCACAGATCGTTGAACTCGCGGGTCCACCCCCGTTGCGCCGGACCCGCGCCCATCGCCGGGCCAGGGTGGTACCAGCGCTTCTCGTCCTGCACGGCGAATCCGCGGTACACCAGCATCGCCAGAAGTCGGTGAGCCGTCGAGGCAGCAATGTCCAGTTGGTCCGCGGCATCCTTCAGCCGCAGGGCTCCCTCGTCGCGGAGCATCTGCAGAAGTCGCAACGCGTTGTCCACCGACTCCAACATGTAGGTCGGCTTCTGGATGGTCCGTTGCTGGACGCTCTTCTGCACAGAAGAACCATATTGCAGCGCACCGGTGGGTGCCAGCACGCTGGGTGCATGCTGGAGGCCGTCCCTGACGAAGCATGCAGTGCTGCGCTCGCGGGCGCCCGGGTCATCATCGCCGGCGGCGGTATCGGGGGTGCGGCCAACGCGCTGGCTCTCGCGAAGAAGGGAGCCAGCGTCACGCTCTTCGAGCGGGCCAAGGAGTTCGGCGAGGTGGGGGCGGGCCTTCAGGTCGGGCCGCACGGCGCCCGCATCCTCGACTTCTGGGGGTTGCTCGACGAGGCCCTGGCCAGCGGCGTACTGCCCAACAACATCGTCTTCCGGGACGCCATCACCGCCGAGGTGCTGACCAAGATTGATCTCGGCAAGGATTTCCAGCAGCACTACGGCGGGCCGTACTTCGTCACCCACCGCAGCGACCTGCGCGCGGATGATGCTCGTGGCCGGGCGCCGCGGGGCCCTGGCCAGCACTACGACGTCGTCGTGGTCGGCGGCGGGGCGGCCGGCGTCGCGGCGGCGGCAGGAGCAGCGGACAGCGGCGCCCGCACCCTGCTCGTCGAACGTTATGGCATGCTCGGCGGTGCGGCCACAGTCTCCTCGGTGCTGAGCTACTGCGGCATCTACACCCAAGGCGAGCCGTGGGAGCAGGTCGTGGCCGGCGTCGCCGACCGGGTGCTGGCTCACCTGGACAAACTTGGCGGGTGCGCCGAGCGGATCTCTCGCTCCAGCGGCAACAAATTCCTCGCGATCGACCCCGAGGCGGTGAAGCTCAGCCTCGACCGGATCGTCACCGAGAGCGGCGCCGCTCTCCTGCTGCATGCCCAGCTGATCGACGCGTCGAGCGAGCACGGGCAGATCAAAGGCCTGCTCCTGGTCGACCACGGCGGCGGCCGGATCGAGCTCACCGCAGAGGCCTTCGTCGATGCGTCCGGCGACGGCAACCTCGCATTTCTCGCCGGCGCTGCCACCATGCAACCGGAACCGGGCGAGGCCTACCAGTCCGGCACGATGATGATGCGAATCGGCGGCATCCCCGCCGGCGTCGACACCTCCGCGCCGACCTTGCGCTCGGCGGTGCGCGCCCACGTGGGCGCCACCGGTGTCACCTTGCCGCGAGAGACCGGCATGCTCGCCCGCGTGCCGATCAGCGGCGACCTGATGGCCATTCTGGCCGACGCCGACGTCGACCCGCTGGATGCCGGCAGCCTGACTCACGCCGAACTCGCTGGTCGCACCACCGCCTGGGCCTACCTCGACGCGATACGGCGGCACCTGCCAGGAGCTGAGGGGGCGTACCTGGTGAGCACCGGTCCGCAGCTGGGGATCCGGGAGGGGCGTCGGCTGCTCGGCCGCGAAGTCGTCACCCGCAATGACGTACTCGACGGCCGCAAACGTTCGGACAGCGTCGCCCGCTGCGGGTGGCCGATCGAGTCGCACCGTGTCCCGGGCCGCAGCGTTTACGAGTCCGTTGGTGGCCAGACCTGGTACGGCATTCCCTATGGCGCATTGCTCTCGCAGACGTACGACAACCTTTGGGCGGCAGGGCGGGTCGTCTCCTGCGACCGGGATGCTTTCGCCTCGCTGCGGGTGATGGGCACCGCCTTCGCCACCGGCCAGGCCGCCGGGGTAGCCGCCGCGGACTGGGTCACCAGACGCAGCCATGACATCGACGCCGTGCGGGACACTCTGGCGGGTCAAAATGCTCTGGTCTGAACCCACTGCCCCGAGTTCGACCGCCGCCTGACGAGGGAGCACCGTGGACCTCACTTGCACCTCAGCGGCCGACGTCGTCATCGTTGGTGGCGGCATCGGCGGCCTCGCCAACGCCGTCGCCTTGACCCGAGCCGGTCATCGGGTCACCGTCCTGGAGCAGGCCGCACGGTTCGGCGAGGTAGGCGCCGGCCTGCAACTCGCCCCCAACGCCACCCGGATTCTCGCGCGGTGGGGGCTGCTGGATGAGGTGATCGCCCGTGGCGTGCTGCCCCGTCGGTTGGTCTTCCGCGACGCCATCGACGGCGCGGAGCTCACCCACCTCGGCCTCGGCGCAGGCTTCTGTGCCCGCTATGGCGCGCCCTACGTCGTCATCCACCGGAGCGACCTGCATCAGATCCTGTACGCGGCCTGCCAACGCGCTGGGGTCGATCTACGCACCAGCGCGACCGTCACCCGGATCGACGGCGGCGAGCACAGCGCCGCCGCTGTGCTGCCCGAGCGCTCCCACGAGGCTGCGGTGGTGCTGGTCGCCGACGGGCTGTGGTCGCAGCTGCGCCAGCCCTTCAGCGACGACGAGGCCGTGTGTTCTGGGTTCGCCGCCTACCGGGGCGCCGTCCCCATCGCCGAGCTGACCATTCCGCGCGAGGACCTGGCGATGCAGGACGTCGTGGTTTACTTCGGGCCCGGTTGCCACCTGGTGCAGTACCCGTTGCGGGGCGGGGAGATGTTCAACCAGGTCGCGGTGTTCCGCTCCGCCGCCTACTCCCGTGGCGAAGCGGACTGGGGCGGACCGGAGGAGCTGGATGGCGCCTTCGCGCAGTGCCACCCCAAGGTACGCACCGCGCTGGCAACGCTGTGGCGCGACCGGCACTGGCCGATGTTCGACCGGCTGCCGATCGGGCACTGGGTCGAGGGACGCGTCGCCCTCACGGGCGACGCCGCCCACCCCATGCTGCAATACCTCGCCCAGGGCGCCTGCCAGGCCATTGAGGACGCCGCCAACCTCGCCGGCCACGCCGCCGGCGCCGAGCCCGATTGGGAGGCAGCGCTCGCTGGGTATCAGGCTGAGCGGACAGCCGTTACCGCTCGGGTCCAGACCTCCGCCCGCTTCTGGGGCGAGACCTGGCACTGTGACGGACTGGCGCGGACGCTGCGCAATGCCCTGTTCCGGGACCGGGAGATCACCGATTACCGCTACGTGGACTGGCTCTACGCCCAGACCCCGCGTCCTGTCCGCGCCGCGGCGAGCGGCTCATGATCCCGACGAGGAAGCGTGACTGATATCGAGAATCGTCCGCACGACGTCGACTTCGACGGCCCGGAGCATCAAGAGAAGTCGGCCGCGCTCTACCGAGATTTCGCCGCCGTCGGGATGACTCCGCTGTGGACGACTCGAGAGGGTCTGATGCCGGCGAGACCCCGACCCAGGGCAGTTCCGCATCTGTGGCGCTGGAACGAGTTGTACCCGCTGGCCGCTCGCAGCGCCGAGCTCGTTCCGGTCGGCCGCGGTGGTGAGCGGCGCGCGATCAGCCTGGGCAACCCGGGCCTGCCCGGTGACCCGTACACCACCCCGACGCTGTGGGCGGCGATCCAATACCTCGCCCCCCGCGAGCACGCCCCGGAGCATCGGCACTCCCAGTCGGCGTTCCGCTTCGTGCTCGAGGGCGAGGGCGTGTGGACCGTCGTCGACGGCGACCCGGTGGCCATGCGCCGGGGTGACCTGCTGCTCACCCCTGGCTGGCATTTCCATGGCCACCAGAACGTGTCCGACCACCCGATGGCCTGGCTCGACGGCCTCGACATTCCCCTGGTCGCCGAGACCGACCAGGGCTTCTTCGAGCTGGGTCCCGATGAGGTACGTACCAAGCTCACCCCGGTGCGCAGCTACAACGAGCGACTCTGGGGTGGGGCGGGTTTGACTCCGGTGGCTGCCGTCGGTGCCCGCCCGCAGTCGCCGTTGATGGCCTACCGCTGGGAGCACACCGATGCCGCGCTCTCCGCGCAGCTCGAGCTGGAGAACGAGGGCTTGCCCGGCGTCGTCGAACCCGGTCACGCGGCCGTTCGGTTCACCAACCCGACCACCGGCGGTGACGCGTTGACCACCATGCGCACCGAGATGCACCGGATCGCCGGGGGCACCCGCACGCGGCGATACCGGACCTCGGCCTCCTCGGTGTGGCAGGTGTTCGGTGGCGCAGGCACGGTGCGCCTCGACGGCACCGACCGCATCCTCGAGCACGGCGACGTGTTCGCCGTTCCCTCCTGGACGGAGCTCGGGCTGCAGGCGGAGGACGACCTGGACCTGTTCAGCTTCTCGGACGCCGCGGTGTTCGAGAAGCTCAACCTCCTACGTACCGAAGCGAGCGCCTGATGCGACTGGCCACCGTCCGCACCGCCACCGGGACGGCCGCAGTCCGCATCGACGGCGACCGTGCTGTGGAGACCGGGCACTCCGACGTCGGAGCCCTTCTCGGGCAGGAGAATTGGCGGACGATCGCTCAGGCCGCCGACGGGGCCGCGCACGACCGGGTCGCACTGAATTATGCGCCGCTCGTGCCTCGGCCCGGCAAGATCGTCTGCGTGGGCCTGAACTACGCCCACCACATCCGGGAGATGGGCCGGGAGCTGCCGGAGTTCCCGACGTTGTTTGCCAAGTACCCGGAGGCGCTGGTCGGTGCCTACGACGACATCGTGCTGCCGACGGCGTCCGCGGCGATCGACTGGGAGGCCGAGCTGGCGGTCGTCGTCGGGAGCACCGTCCGGCACGCCGACGAAGCCACCGCCGAGGCCGCGATCGCCGGCTACGCGATACTCAACGACGTCACCGCGCGGGACTGGCAGTACCGCACAATGCAATGGTTGCAGGGCAAGACCTTCGAGGCGACGACCCCGTTCGGCCCTGAGCTGGTGACGCCGGACGAGGCAGGCGTTGGACTCGATCTGAGCTGCGCGATCGACGGCGAGCAGGTGCAGGGCGCCAACACTGCCGACCTGGTGTTCGGCCCCGCCGCGACCATCGCCTACGTCTCGACGGTCCTCACGCTGAATCCGGGCGACGTGCTCGTTCTGGGCACCCCCGGCGGCGTCGGGCACGCCCGCAAGCCCCCGCGCCACCTCACGCCCGGACAGGTCCTCACTACCACCGTCGCCGGTCTCGGCGAGTGCCGCAACATCTGCGTCGCCGAGGCACGGTGACCGCGGCACCCGGGCTGGCGCTGAAGTGGTGGCGCGAGGGCGAGGCCGCCTTCCGCGCAACGGTCGACGGGTTGACCGACGACGAGTTGGCCGAGTCCAGCCCGTTGCCCGGCTGGACGAGGACCACGGTGATCGCCCACGTCGCGCGTAATGCCGACGCGCTGGTCAATCTGCTCGCGTGGGGGCGCACCGGCGTCGAGACGCCCATGTACGCCTCGCCGGCGTCCCGCGACGCCGACATCGCCACGACCGCGGCGCTGCCTCCGGCCGCGCTCCGAGCCGACCCGATCGAGGCCCGGACGCGACTGGCCGAGGCCGTCGAGCAGCTGTCGGAGACGGCGTGGGTGGCGCAGGTTCGCACCGCACAAGGCCGCACCGTCCCCGCACGCGAGGTGGTGTGAATGCGCGACCGCGAGGTGTGGGTGCACGCCGTCGATCTCGGGGCGCCGACGTCCGTCTGGCCCGAGGAGCTCGCGGCCGCGCTGATCGACGACGTCCTGGCGAAGTTCACCCGCAGCGGGCAGACCCCGGAGGTGACGCTGATCGCCGGCGAGCGGACGTGGGGCTCAGGTTCTTGGTGGTACGTGCGCGGGTAACCGAGATCGCGGCATGGCTAACGCCGATTTTCGCGTCTGTTGGTGGTCCGTCTTCGGCGTGACCCAGCCAGGTTTTCGGATCCGTGAAATCCCTTGTGCTGTAAGGCTCTGCCGGACGTCGGCCCCGGGGCGCCCGCTCCGGGG
>JAABUV010002823.1_pt1 | contig 22931 bp, 26 predicted proteins | sample 5559971 | NCBI WGS metagenome assembly JAABUV01 (sample SAMN10711881, study PRJNA513362) | rock metagenome | isolation source: Antarctica rocks | place: Antarctica: Victoria Land, Knobhead nord | collected 2015-12-19
CCCGGATTCCCAGCGGCCTTCCTTCAGCGCCGCGCCCAGCACACGCCCGGCCAGCGCCATCGACAGGAACAGACACCGGCGCAGGCTCGAAAGGAGCGCCCCCCTCTGGCCTGCGCGCCCGCGCGGCCAGCCGCGCGCCCTGCCCTACAAGCCCTACAAGCTCTACAAGCTGGCCACGCCGCCGTACAGCGAGCCGTGGCGCATGCTGGCCTTGGCCTGCACGCACTTGGCCATCACGACGGACGTGCGCGAGATGACGTCCGTCTGGTAAAAGTTGGCCACGCTGCTCGCGAACGGCGCCTTGTCCGCAGCCGCCTTCTTGCCCGCGCGGTCCGCAAACGCCTGTGCGCGCGCACCCCCGCTGGGCGCTGACCGAGCCTTCTGCAAGGTGATAGCCCGCGGCAGACGCGTGGCGAGCGCGGCGCTGCAGCGCCTGCGCCAGGCCACCCGCCGCCCCTCAATTCATGCTGAGCACGCAGTGGGGCCGACCTGCCGCTGCGATGCAGCTCCTGCAGTGCATCTACTCTTCTCAGCCAGCCCGAGAGGCTGCAGACTAGGGCTCTGGCGGGGGCCCGGAGCCACCGCGGCCGTGCAGGGCGCGCCTTGAAGTACTCGCCGTTGAGCCACAGCGGCCGCTCGGTGGCGGCCACGCGGCCCAGGTGCGGCGCCAGCTCGGCCAGGCGCGCGCGCACGCCCTCGTCGCTGTCATACGGCAGCGGCGCGCCGGCCACCTCGCTCAGCGCGCGCACGATCTGCCAGTCCGGCCGCGCGTCGCCCACGCGCGGCACCGCCGCCTGCGCGCGCGGTCCGGGCGCTGACGCGCAGGCGCCCTGAGCCGGCGCTCGCAGCATGCGCCCCGCTCGATGCCGCGCTCTGGGGCGGCGGGACTGCGCGCGGCCGCACGGCGGCGGCAGCCTTTCCCGATCGCCCGCTGCCAGCCAGCCGTGCAGTCATGCTGCTGACCGAGCAGCAGCTGCGCTGCTGGGCGCGTCGAGCCGCGCCTCCACCACTCAGCACACGGGGATGCAGAGCCGATCAGTGCATGCAGCCAGGCATGCACATGTCACCCGCCCGCCCGAAAGAACCGCGTGACGCACCCGCGTGCGCTGCGGCCGGCCCTCAAAGTTGACGAAGGTGGCCGTCTTCTCAGTGTAGGCGGCGCCAGGCAGGACCACGTCCGCGCGCGCCGCGCCGCGGTCGCCATGGTGCCCCTGCGCGAGCAGCCCGCGCCTCGCGCTCGGGGTGCGTGGCTGCCAATGCAAGAGAGGCCGACCGGCGCATGCCAGCCCGTCCTGCATGGCAGCGAGAGCTGCCCGCCACCGGCATGCCGACCTTGCCGGCATGCTGAGCCAGCACGAGCAGGCAACGAGTGGGCCTCGGGCGCAAACTCAACGCAGCGCGGGAGCCGCCACTCGCTGTGAGCCTGTTGGTTTCCACCTGACTGCGACGCGCCCAGTGCTGGAGGCCCGGGGCGGGCGCAGCGCGTTGCGGGCGCACCTGGTAGATGACAAACGCGCCCGCCGGCACGTCCGCGTCCGCGTAGTCGTCCGAGCCGAGCAGGTAGACGACCTTGGGCGGCGGCGCGCCGGGCGCGGACGTGCGCGCGGAGGGCAGGAACCCTATGTCCAGCGCGCCCACGCGCGACGCCATGTCGTGCAGCACGTTGTAGCCGTTCCAGTCCTCCTTCACCACGCCCGCCTTCTCCACCAGCTCGTGCACCTGGCCGGCGGTTTAGGGTACGGGGTTAGGGCAGATCAGGCATGCTGCAGCTGACGAGCAACCCCCTCTCAGTGCCGCAAGAGCGCTCGGCCCGCATGCGCAGCCGGGCGCCCCTTGTGTGCCTGGCGCTCAGTCAGCGGCCCTCACGCACTCGCTCGCACTCTTGGCGAGGGGCCATCCGGGAGGCGCGCCTGCTGCAGCACGGCCGCGCGGTCGGGCCGCGCGAGCATGCCGGGGCCGACGATGATGGCCGGGCGCTCGGCCGCCTGCAGGCGCTCCAGCACGGGCCCGCCCTTGAGCAGGCCGGCGAGCGCGGCGGCGCCCTCGCCCAGGTGCTCCACCGGGTAGCTCAGGTCGGCGGCCTCGCCGATGGACGCGATGGGCGTGCCCTCCAGCCACGTCTTGCGGATCCTGCCGCGCGCCCCGCAGGTCAGCCGCGCCCGGCGCTGCCGGCGACGGCGGCGCGCCGCCCAGCCGCGCCCTGAGGGACAAGCGCAAGTGTCCATGCTGGAGACCGGCTCGCTTTGCCACCGCCGGCGGCGCCCCTTCCGGCCGTGCAGGTCCAACGCCCTGTGTCTCCGCCCCGACGCCAATTCCCGTCTCTGCCTCCGGCGGCGCTGCAGCTGCGCATGCAGCGACCCCAGGGCTCGGCGCTGATACGGGCCGATGCAGCCACCGACGCACGCGGGGCGCAGGCGCACCGCGCGTTGAACACGGGCGCCTCCACGCGCGGGTTGGTGCCGATGAGCAGGATGGCGTCCGCGGCCTCGATGCCGGACACGGTGGTGTTGGCGAGGTACGTGCTGCGCACGTCCGCATCCAGCTCGGGGCAGCCGGAGTCGACTTGCGTCGCGCCGCTGCCCAGCCGGTTCGCCAGGTCCTGCGCGGCGCGGCGCGCCGGGCGTCAGCGCGCGGCATAGGGTAATTGGGTAGGGTTAGTGCGCGCGCGCGCGCAGCCGGGCTTTTTCGTGCTGCGTCGCTGGCCCCAGTAGCACAGCAGTCCCGGCCTTCCCGTGCACCGGACGCGCACGCGCGCCCGTGCAGCGCCTGTTGGGCCCAGCCGCTGGCAAGGTCTGACCCGAAAGCACCCACGCTGCTCACAGCGCAGTGATGGGGCGGCCCACAGGATGCTACTACCGTTGCGTGCGCGCGCGCACCTTGAGTGCGGCCATCGACTCCAGGTCCGCCAGCCGCCCAGCAATGAAGCGCAGCTCGTTGCCCTTGACGCTCTTGAGCGCCTCAGCCGCCGCTGACAGCGCCTCACGCCACTGCGCGGGCCGCAGTGCCTGCCGCACGCCAGCGCCAACGGTCGAGCTCGCGGCACGTGTGGGCGCGCGGCCGGCCGCCGGGCTGTCATCGCCCGCGCGTCGCTCGTGCCCACTTGGCACAGGCTTGGCAGCCGTGGGGGTGGACAGAGCGGTGGCAGTTATGGAAAAGCAGTCCATGGTCCCCGCCGGCGTCCAGCGCAGCCCAGTGTTCAGGCCGCGCGGGCCCATGCGGCAACGTCACGCGAGGACGCCCGGGGTCGCAGGGGGTGGCACGCGGGCGGCGTGCACCCCGTCCATGACAGGTGTAGGGTTAGGGATAGCGCGCACCCCGTCTGACCGCACGAGGGGCACGTTGAGGCGCTGGCGCTTGAGGCCGTCGTACTGGAAGCGCGCCTTGTCGCTGATCCACTCCTCGTTGACCGCGTCGTTCTGCACCGGCACGATGCGCATCACCTGCGCGCACAGGCCCTCCCCTGACCTTCACCCTCAGCCTTACCTTCACCGGCGCGCACGGCTCGCGATAGGCCCCAGCGCAGCGCCCGGCCAACCCCAGGATGCACACGCGATCTAGCACGCCCAGCGCACACCTGCTGTAGTGCGCTGGTCGCCAAAGAGCCCAGCACACAGCTTGGGGCAACCCTCGCGCTGCTAAGTGTGACGGAGCGCCCCTCAGCAGCAGCAACGTGCTGGCCATGGCATGGCTGCAACCCTGCACTGAGGCGGCCCCGTGCGGCAATGCGCCCCGCCAGAAGCGCGAGCGTTCGGCCGTGTCGCATGCGCGCAGGCCTGCATGCAGCCACCTATGCGGCTTGTCGAGCGGAGCACGCGGGGCCGCGCGCGGGGCGGCGCGCCTCAGCGCCGCGCGAGTCGACGCGGATGTTGGAGCCGAGGCCGTCGCTGACGTCCACAGACTCGGTGCTCTTCAGCTCCCAGTTGCGCGCGGTGAACGCGAACGGCTTGCTCGTCAGCGCGCCGACGGGGCACAGGTCGATCACGTTGCCGCTCAGCTCGCTCTGCAGCATCTTCTCCACGTACGTGCCGATCTCCGACGCGTTGCCGCGGCCGGTCATGCCCAGGTCCTGCACGCCTGTGTGCCGGACCGCGCGGCCGGTAAGCGGCCCTGCTGCGGCCCATCTCACCCTAACCCTAACCCTGTCTGCAGCACCTTCTCCACATACGTGCCGATCTCGGACGCTTTGCCACGGCCAGTCATGCCCAGGTCCTGCACGCCTGCGCGCCCGGCCGCGCGGCCGGTAAGCGGCCCTGCTGCGGCCCATCCCACCCTAACCCTAAACCTATCTGCAGCATCTTCTCCACATACGTGCCAATCTCGGACGCGTTGCCACGGCCAGTCATGCCCAGGTCCTGCACGCCTGCGCGCCCGACCGTGCGGCCGCGCCCACCGGTGAGCGGCCGCTCGGCGGCGACGCCGCCGCCCACCTACGTCTCCCATGCCAACTGCTCCCTCATTGCTCAGCGGCATGAGGCCGTGCGCTCACAAGGCTGCCGGCCTGTGCCACGACCCGGCAGGCTGTGCCTCGGCAGCCCCGCCGGCCGCGCGACCTGGAACCGCGCCGGCGCCTGGACCAGCGGGGGCGCCGCGAGCGCGGGCGCGCGCCCGCGATCTCGGTCGCAAAGCGCACGCAGCGCGTGCAGTGGATGCAGCGCGTCATGACCGTCTTGACCAGCGGTCCCAGGATCTTATCCTTGACGGAGCGCTTCATCTCCGTGAAGCGCCCGCGGTCGCTCCCGAACTGGAATGACTGCGCGCCGACGAGCACAGCTCTGTCAGGCGCAGCTCTGTCAGGCGCTGCACACACGCCCCTCGTCTCCTGGCCGCTACGCTGCCCCACAGGCGGTGCGCGGGGCCGGCGGGCCAGCTGCCGCTATCGCAACGCCACACGCGCAACAGGCGGCGCGCTTGCGCGGCGCAGTACGTCGAACGCGGCGCAGGGCGGTTGCGGCCGGCGCTGCGGGCAGGGGCGGCGCGCCTGGTCCTGCAGGTCGCACTCGCCGCCCTGGTCGCAGATGGGGCAGTCCAGCGGGTGGTTGATCTGGCGCGCGCAGCAACACGGCGTCAGCCGCCGCGCCGACAGCCACCCGGCTCGCTCGCTAAACGCAGCAGGCCTGCTGTCTTTGCGCCACATGTGCGCAGGGCGCCGGGAGCGCGGGCGCGCGGGCCGGCGCGCGCGTGCGGCAGCGCACCAGCATGAACTCCATCACGCCCTCGCGCGCCTTGCGCACAAGCGGTGTCTCCGTCTTGACCACCATATTCGGCGCGGCCGGCATCGCGCACGACGCGACCGGCTTGGGCGCCTTAGCAACCTGCGCCGCGGCGCAGCCTGCTCGCCGGTGCGCGGCCTGGCCACCCTGGGCCCCGCTCGCGCGAGCGCCGCGGGCCTTGCAGGGAGGCGCGCCACAGCGCGCATGTCGCGTCCGGTGGCGCGCGGGCGCGCAGCGGCGGCGCGCACCTCGACCAGGCACATGCGGCAGTTGCCGGCGATGGACAGCCGCTGGTGGTAGCAGAACCTGCGCGCCCGTGCGCGCCCCGCTCAGATTTGGGCCGCGCCGGTGCCGCGAGCTCGCCGGGCAGGCTCGCGCGCTCGCGCCGCGCCTGGGGATGTCGATGCCGGCGGCCTCGCACGCCGCCATCACCGTGGAGCCCTTCATCACCTCGACCTGCTTGTCGTTCACCGTGACAATGATGTGGTTGGGCGTGCTGGGCTTAAGCGGCTCCTTTGCCGGCTCCGCCGTGGCGAAGCCCGCGCTCTGCACGCATGCTGCCTGCGGCGCGCCACGGCGCCGCGCCGCGAACAGCGCTGCGCGCCCCAGCGCCATCGCGTGCTCGCGCGCCATTCCTGCGCTGCTTGCTTCAACGCTCGGTCCTTGCGCAGAGTTTGTCCCGCACAGCACTGCTTCTCCAACAGCAGAGAGCAGGGTCAGCAGAGTCGACCTAAACAACCTAGCAGCTTGACCTTATCTGGAAGCAACGCAGCTTGCTAGCGTGCAGGCAGATTGCAATTGCGTCGCTTGGATAGTAGCTTGACTGAGCTCCAATCAAGGACCGTTATCTGGTTAGTACGCCTGCTGCTATTTCAGCGGAGCGCTCAGGCTCGCAACAAGGTTCAGGTGCAGACAATATACGGCCCTGACGCTGTAGCACATGTCAGGTGCTGCATATACGCAGCTATTCTGAACAACGCATAACCATCCCCGCACGCGATGCGCAGGTCGTGCGACACACAGCAACATGGTCGCACACACGTGCCTCTGGGGCGCGCCCGTGGCGGCCCGCCCGCTGTCGCAGCGCGCGCAGGCCCGGCCCGGCGTGGTCGCCCAGGCCGTGTCTGCGCCGCCCGCGCCCGCAAAGACGCAGCTGAACACGTCCCGGTCCGAGGAGGCGCGCGCCCGGCTCTCTACCCAGCAAGCGGGTGCTGGGGCCCGCGCGCATGCTTGCCTGCCGCGCGTCGCGCCTGCCCGTAAGCCGCGTGGCGCGTCTGCGGCCGAGCTCGCGGGGCGAGCTGCTGGGCGCCACAGGCGTTGCAGCAGCGACAGGCGCTAGCGCGCGCAGGTGTTCAAGGAGGCGCTGACGCTGCTGCCGGGCGGCGTTAACTCGCCGGTGCGCGCGTTCAAGTCGGTCGGCGGGCAGCCCATCATCTTTGACCACGTCAGCGGGCCCTACTGCTTCGACGTGGACGGCAACAAGGTGCGGCGCGCCCGCCGGCGGGCCCATGCGGGGCGTCTTGCCTGCGAGCGCGCCGCCTGGCCGCGGCAGGGTGCTGGTCGCCTGCAGGCAGCGCTGCGGCACCCGCACGGCCCTGCACAGGCTTTGCAGGCGCGCCTGGTTGACTGACCGGCGGCGCCCGCGCGCGCCAGTACATCGACTACGTGGGCAGCTGGGGCCCGGCCATCGTCGGCCACGCGCACCCGGAGGTGTCCGAGGCGCTGAAGGAGCAGATCTACAAGGCGCGCGCCCGCCCGCCTGCCGATGCGTCGCGCGCGCGCCCGCGCCGCCTTTGCTTCTTTGGCCCGGCTTACCCAGTGCGCCGCCTGGCCGCCGGCTGGGACGGCCCATTGTCTGACGCGGCGACGGCAGCGGAGCACGGCCGGCTGTTCGGCAGGCCGTCCAGCGCGTGCCCGCCGCGGCCGCGGCCGCGCCGGCCCGCCGGCGCGGCGTGCGGCCCGGCCTCGCCGCGGCTCAGCGTGCAGCGCCGCGCGCAGGGCACCTCGTTCGGCGCGCCGTGCGCGCTGGAGAACGTGCTGGCCAAGATGGTCATCGAGCGCGTGCCGAGCGTGGAGATGGTGCGCTTCGTGAACAGCGGCACCGAGGCGTGCCTGTCGGTGCTGCGGCTCATGCGCGCGCACACCAAGCGCGACAAGGCGCGCTGCCCGGCCCGCCGCGCCCGCTCGCCCTGCCATTGCCCCCTTACGCCTGCTCCCGCCCGGACGTTGGTCCGGGCCTGCCTCTGCACGCGCATGCGGCACAACATGCAGCGCCCGCGCACGCGCCGGCACCACCTGGCGGCCATTGCAGCGTCCGCCGCCGGCGCGCGCCGAGGCCGGCCGGCCGCTGTGCTGCACGCGCCCGGGTCGCGCTGGGCGCCGCCCTCGCGGCACGCCCGGACCCTGCTCCCCGCCGCTGCGGGCGCGCTGACGAGGCGAATGCGCGCGCGAGCGCGCCAGGTGCTCAAGTTCGTGGGGTGCTACCACGGGCATGCGGACAGCTTCCTGGTGCAGGCCGGGTCCGGCGTGGCCACGCTGGGCCTGCCGGACTCGCCCGGCGTGCCCGCGAGCTCCACGGGTGCGCGCCCGCGCCTCCGCCGTCCGCCCGCCTCCCCTGCATCTGCACGGCAAGCGCCCGGCATCCTCCAGTCGCAGGAGGTCTGCACTCACTGGTCGTCACGCGCGCACGCACGCGGGTGGAGCAGGGGAAGCCGCAGGTGACCAGAACGTCCAGCCAGCGTGAGTGTAGGGCGGGCGCCCTGCTGCCACCTCGGCTCGGCTGCACTGTTAGAGCTGGGTGTGGGTGGGCGCCGCGCGCGTGCGAGGACGGGGGGCGTCGGCGGTGCGCCGCGTCAGAACGCGCCTCGTGCACGATCACAGCGCAGTCGTCTGCTGACGCGGCGTCCCCGGGGGTGCGCGCAGCCACCACGCTGACGGCGACCTACAACGACCTGGAGGGCGTTCGGAAAGTGTTCGAGGCCAACAAGGGCGAGATCGCGGGCGTGATCCTGGAGCCGGTGGTCGGCAACTCGGGCTTCATCGCGCCCACGCAGGAGTTCCTGCAGGCGCGCGCGCTCGCCTCGCGCGCGCCAGCGCATGCTCCGGCGCACGCGCGCCTTGCGTCGTGTCGCGCGCGCGGCTGGCGCGCGTGCTTGCGGCGTGCGCTCGTTCGTGAGCACGGACCATCGGGTCACACCGTGAGCCACCCAGCGCGTCTCCCATGCATGTGGGCACAGAGCCGCCTCCTCGGCTCCCGCACCGCGCGGCCCCCGGCGCCAGGCGCGCGCGCGCGCCGAGAGCGCCGCCGAGCCGCGGGCGCCGCGCGCAGGGCCTGCGCGACATGTGCACGGAGGACGGCGCGCTGCTGTGCTTCGACGAGGTCATGACCGGCTTCCGCATCGCCAAGGGCTGCGCGCAGGCGCACTTTGGCATCACGCCCGACCTCACCACCGTGCGCGCTCCCTCCCCCCTGATCGCCCAGCGCGCACCGCAAGGCTGCGCCGCTCCCAGGCAAGGCACGGCGCTCTGGCGGCGCAGCTTGGGCAGGCGCTGGGCGCGAGCAAGCCCTGCAATACGGAACGGTGCTGCCAATCCTGATCTTGGGGCCCGCTTGCGCGTTGCGCTCGGGAGAAGCCAGCACAGAGCGTGGCGCTGCATGCGGAGGCGGCCGGGCGCAGCGCTGCGCATGGCAGGCCGCATGCGCTCGCGGCCTGAGCGCGGCGGCGCGCGCGCGCGCGCAGATGGGCAAGGTCATTGGCGGCGGCCTGCCGGTGGGCGCGTACGGCGGCCCGCGCGAGATTATGGAGCTCGTCGCCCCCGCAGGTGCGCGCGCCGGGCTCGCCACGCGGGCGTAGGCTCCGCCTGCACGCGCTGCGCGGCCTGGGCGCCGCACGCATGCCGCCCGCATGCCGCCTTGAGGGTAGGCAACACGTGCATCACGTCGGATCGCAGCCCGGCCCTGCCAGGCCGGCTGCGGGGCCAGGCTCGGGGCTACGTCGCGGCTGTGGCGGGGCGGGCGGGACAGCGGTGCGTGGTGTGAGGGGCGAGGCGGCGGCACCTGATGCGGCGAGCGGGCAACGCTGCCATCGGCCCGACGGCGCCCGGCGCCGCCACCGCCGGCGCCGCGCCGAGAGCGCGCGGTGCGCATGGCGCCCGAGCAAGGCGCGGCGCGCAGGCCCGATGTACCAGGCGGGCACGCTGTCGGGCAACCCGCTGGCGATGGTGGCCGGCATCAAGACGCTGGAGATCCTGGGCCGGCCGGGCGCGTACGAGCACCTGGACGCCGTGACCGGCCGCCTCATCAACGGCCTGCTGGACGCCGGCCGGGCCGCCGGGCATGCACTGTGCGGCGGGCACATCTCAGGTGCGCCGCAGCGCCTCCCCCCGTGCCCCAACACCCTCGGTGTGCGCGGCCGCGCCGCGCTCCTCGTCGCGCTGCCGCGGCGACACCTCCGGCGCGCTGCGCCGCGCGTCTGCCTGCTTGTCTTTTGGTGGGAGGTCGCAGCCTGGCCCCTGGTGATCAAGTGCGGCCCGTGCCTGTGCAGTCGCGGCGAGGCATCCGGTGCGCATGGCTGCATCATGCCCTGCCTGCCCGTGTGCAGCACGCCCTGGGGGCCGCGCCATCGGCGCCCTGCCATCACCAGCCGTTGCAGAGTGTCGGGAGTGTGTAGCAATGTGTAGAGTACCGTGACAGGCGCCCACAGGTGTGGCTCAGAAGCGCGCCCGGCTCGTGCGGCAGGCATGTTTGGCTTCTTCTTCACGGAGGGCCCTGTGACGTGCTTCGAGGACGCCGAGAAGGCCGACCGCGAGAAGTTCGGCCGGTGGCACCGCGGCATGCTCGAGCGCGGCGTGTACCTTGCGCCCTCCGCGTACGAGGCGCGCCCCTGCCCGGCCCAGGCCCTTTGAGTCGGCTGGTCACGTGTTCTGACCCAGAGCAGCATTCTTCTGCCCGCCATGCATTGCATACATGCACCGGCGTTTCCACACCGGCTCTAACGGGCGCGCCTCACCCGCACAACAACATCACCTGCACAACAACGTGTTGCCGCAGCATCTGTGCCTTTATATCTCCTGCACGTCTTTCCTGCCAGCAACAGGGGTGATGCTCTGTGCATGATGTGTTCGCATGTGCACATACCAAATTGCTCCTAGCTGTTGAGTGCATTTCAGGGGCCGCTGCTGAGGAGGCCGGTGGCGTGCAGGCGGGCTTCACGTCCCTGGCACACACCGAGGAGGACGTGGACCGCACCATCGAGGCTGCCAAGGAGGTGTTTGCAGAGCTGTAGGCCGGTTCCTGTTCAGGCCCAGCCTGGGCAGCCCAGGGAAACTGCCGCGCCGCTAGGAGGTCGAAGCTGTCTTGTCTGGTCTCTGCGCTGCGCCGTGTGAGGCGCCCTCCCGTGACACAGCAGTGCTTATGCATGGCAATTGCCATCTAGGGCGTTGTGCCTTGGTTTTGTCCCCATGTGAGAATGCCAAGTTTGTGCACCACTGCCCCACCCCTTGAAAAGGGTTAGTCCGCTTCAGCGCCTGGCACAGCGAGTAGTGCTAAGCGCTACTAGTTCACTGAGTGCTCAAGTTGTGCTCAGCTGTGTTCGACGCAAGAGGTGCACCTTTGCCCGACATCAAGGAAGCATCCACATGAGCAGTCAATAAGAATTGACAGCGACTTTGGCGAGGACGGGATGTTGGAAGAAGGCGCCCGCCTGAGCGTGGCCGTGGACGGGGTGAGCCGAGCCTTCACTTCTGACCGTGTCACAGTGCTGCATCCTCGTGGTTGCCACTGGCATACTTATTGCACACAGACGGCAGAGTGAGTTCTTGTCCGCCAGGGCCCGGACAAGCCGGGGACGGTGGTGAGCAGCAGCAGAGGCTCCGTCGCGAAGGTCCAGTTTGACGACGGGGTGCGCAGCCTAAATCGCGCGCTGCCTGAAACATGTATCGGCCATTTCTAGCCGTCACGCTCGGGCGCGCGAGCGGGCAGGGCATGGGGCGAGTGAACCTGGAGGAGCAGTCGTACAAGGAGCTGGCCACCGTATCAGGAGTGGGGCCCCCCGAGCTGCCCGGCGGCGCCGCCGCCGCCGCCAGCGTCCCCGGCGTATCTGAGGCCGCAGCTGAGCGCGCCGTGTTGGCCGGCTGGGCAGCTGCGCCGCAGGCGGCGACCACCGCGCCTGCGGCGCGCAAGCGCGGCAAGCGCGCCGCAGAGGCGCCGGCAGGCGCGCCGCCGGAGCCGGCGGCGGCTGCGCTCGCTGTGAAGCGGCGGCGCAGGGCGGGCGCGTGCGCGGCCGCGCCCGCGGCGCCCGTGCCACAGGAGCCTGCTCCGGGACCGGATTCGATCGGGGAGCAGGCCGGAGCCGCGGGTGCTGCCGAGGTGCAAGCGGGCCGCGCCGCGCAGCGGGGCTCCGCGTCCAGCAGGGAGCGCGGGGCGCGGGCGCCGCTGGGGCTGCCCGCACGGGCTGCGGGCGCGCGCGCCAAGCGCGCGGGCGGCGCGGGCGGCGGGAAGGCCGCGCCGGACGCGGCAGCGGGCGGGGAGCCCGCCGGCGCGCCGGCCGGCGCGCGTGAGCGAGCGCGCGCCAAGCGCGGCGGGCGCGGAGGCGGCGTGGCGGGCGGCGCTGCAGAGCAGGCTGCGGCCGCTGCCGGACAAATTGACGAGCGCGAGGCCGAAGAGGAGGTTGGCGAGCGGGTGCTAGAGGTTGGAGCGGGGGAGGAAGGGGCGGAGGAGGAGGAAGAAGACGAGGAGGACGACGAGGGCGCGCCGCAGCTGGACGCGTTCGACGCGGCCACGCGCGTCGCGGTGGACGCGTTTGCGGCGGCGGCCACGCCGGCCGCGCTGCTGCGGCCGGGCGCCGAGCTGGCGGCGCTCGCGCGGCGCGCCGCCAAGGCGCGCCCCCGTGGCGCGGTGCTAGAGAAAGCGTTGCCGGCTAGCCGTTGCCACATAGGTTCCCGCTCCCGCTCTTGCCCACGGCCCGGCGTCGGGCCGGCACAGCCGGGACCGCAAGCGGCGGCTCCGCTGCCTGCCGCCCGCTGGGCCGCGGCACCTGGGGCGCGCGTGGAGCGGCCGGGCGGACGGCGGGCTGGGGCGGTCGCAGCGCGCACAGACCAGCCGGCGTGCTGCGAGCAGCCCCTGATGCGACGGGAAGGGGGTCGCTGATGCGAGGGCGCTGGGCTGGCGCGCAGGCGCTGCACGCGTACGCGACCGCGGCGGGCGCGACGCCGGCCGACGAGCCCGCGCAGGAGCTGCTGGTGGACAGCTTTGACGCGGAGCAGGTGCGGCGGCGGCGGGCCGCGGCGCCTGCATGCGGCGGGGTCGCGGCGCACATGTGCACGCACAGCCGCCGCGCTCGGCTGCCCTCGTGCAGGCGCCACAGCGCGCGTGACCGAGTGCGGCAGAGCGCTGGGGGAGCGCGTGCCGGGCCCCAAGGAAGGGCCGCGGATACGGTCAGGCTCATAGGCCCATGCCCAACATGGGCTCTGTCAGCTGCCTGCTCAGCCGGGCGGCAGGGTACCGCGGGGCCTGCAGGCGGCGCGTCCCGCGCGGCAGGTGTGGCTGCAGCTGGAGGCCGCGGCGCCGGCGACGCTGCGGCGCGCGCGCCGGCTGCTCAAGCGCGCCGGCGACGCGCCGCGGCTGCTGGACGCCGACACCGAGGCCGAGCTCGACGGTGCGGCGCCCGTGCTGCAGGCTTGCGGACGGCCGCGCCCCAGCCCTGCATGGGGCTCACCTCTGTCATGCGTGCCTACTGACGTTGCAGCTTCGTAACATGCCATGAACGCGCGGAGGCAGCCCTGGAGTCCGGCCAAGCACGGCCTCGCTGTACTCACGCGCGTGTTGTGCGGCGCGGCAGACCTTTTGCAGCCCGCCAGCTCGAGCGAGTCCGAGGATGAGGATGTCGCGGAGGCCCCAGCTGCGATGGGCGACGGCGCCTACGGCAACGGGCATGCCGACACTGAAGGGTGGGTACAAGCCTTGGGGGTCGATGCGGCGCATGTGTAGAACCTGGCGCGTTCAGGTCCTGGATGCATACAGGCTCGGGCGTGCTTGTCGATGCGGGTCATCAGTGGCGGATCCTCCAGGACATATGCAGCGGAGCTGATGCCAGGCGCACACGTTGCTGCGTGCCCGCTGCCGCGCCAGCCTTGCAGCCGCGCTTCTGCGGGCGCGCTTTTGAGGCTGCCCGCACCCCCGGCCTGCTGCAAGCAGACGCGCGCGCGGCGCCGCGCGCGTAGGGGCGCGGACGGCGGCGGCGGCGGCGGCAGCGAAGACGCGGACCTGGCTGCCGACGGCGACGGCGACAAAGACGGCGAAGGCGACGGGCGCGGCGAGCGGCGCGGCGGGCGCCAGCCGCGCGCGCTGCCCGGCGAGGACCGCTTTTTGCGCCTCGACGACATGGAGGCCTTCCTGGAGAATGCCGAGCGCGCGGCGGTGGCCGCCGACGCCGACGACGCGCTGCCGGGTGCGTGCCGCAGTGCAGCCGTGCACGCCCGGGGCCGCGGTGGGCGCCGACGAGTGGGGCGAGCGCGCTGCCGCCGCCGTCGTCGCCGGCGGCGGCGCGGTCGGGCTGCGCCCCGCCCGGCACCTGTGCGCGCCTGGGAGCGCCGGGGCCTCGTCGGACGACGCCTAGCCGGCGGCAGCCGCGCCGCGCTCTGTGTGGCCTTGGCGCCAATGCGGTCGGCCCTGGTCAGGAGGAGGCAGGGCCCAGGCCGCGCTTGCGATCAGACGGGGCGCACGCCCGGGCCGCAGGCGAGGACGGCGCGCCGGGCGGGGCGGGAGTTGAGGCCGACGGGGAGGACGGGGAGGGCGAGGAGGACGAGGCCGCGCTGGATGCGCTGCTGGCGGACGCGCAGCGCATGGCCGGCGGGCGGCGCGGCAAGCGCGCGCGCTTCCGGGAGCCCGGCTCGGACGCGGACGATGCGTCCGATGAGGGGGGCGCCGACGGCGCGGGGCCAAGCGGGGCGGACGCGACGTACGCCGACCTGTTTGGCGGCGGCGGTGCGCGGCGCGCCCGCCGGCACTCGACCCCGCAGCCCCGCGCTGGACGCTTCCCACCAACGCTCTCCACCGGCGACACGGGCACCCGAGCGTGGATTATGGGGTAGCTGCCGCCGCCGAGCACGCGCAGCGCGTGCCGTGCGGGCTGTGGGGCACGCGTGATGGACCCTCATCCTGGGCCAGACCCTAACCTCCCAGGCTTGGCTGGGGCGCGGGCCGACGTCGTGCGCTGCATGCGCCGCAGGCTCTCGGCAGCGAGGCGGGCGCCCGGAGCGCGCCGATGAGGGCGCCCAAGGCAGCCCGGCCGACGATGCTGATGACATGCTTGAAGGAGCGCTCGACGAGGACGACGACGCGCTGGAGGAGGCCGCAGACGACGAGACCTCCGATGAGGGCGCCGGCGCCGACGCCGGTACCGACGACGCGGACGCGCCCGGCGACGAGGACGGCGCGCTGGACGGAGCGGCGCAGGGGGCCGGCGGCGCCGGCGCCGCGGCGCCGTCGGCGCACGAGCGGCGGCTGGCGCGCATGGCGGCGCGCATCGCGCGCATGGAGGAGGCCAACATGGGCGAGCGCGAGTGGTTCCTGCGCGGCGAGGCCGGCGCTGGTGCGCGCCCGCCGCCCGGCCCTGTGATGCATAGCGCAGGGGCGCCGCGGGCCAGTGCGAGGCGGGCCTCTGCGCATCGCAGCGGCCGCGCGCACGCCGTCGTAGGAGCGTGGGCGGCCGCACATACGCCCGCGCTCGCCGCCCGGCGCGCGGACGGGCTGCCTGCAGCTGGTGACGCATCCGGGTTAGGGTAGGGTGCCCTACCCAACCTTACCCTGCGCCGCGGCCGCGCAGGGGCGCGCCCGCTGAACAGCGCGCTGGAGGTGGACCTGGACTTTGAGCGCGCGGCGCGGCCGCCGCCGGCGCCGACCGAGGCGGCCACCGCCTCGCTGGAGGACCTCATCCGGCGGCGCTGCGCGGAGCGCGCCTGGGACGACCCGCCGCGCGCCGCGCCGCCCGCGCCCGCGCCGCGCCGGCGCGAGCTGGAGCTGGACGACCGCCGGAGCGCCAAGGCGCGCGCCCCCGCCGCCCGCCCTGCGGCCTGGGGCAACCTGCCGCCCGCCCGGCGGCCCGGGGCGTCGCGCCTGCGCCAGCCCGGGCCGCGCCGCTGCGGGAGTGCCGGGCAGCGCCAGGTGCGGCGCGCGACGCGGGGAGCTGCGCGGCGCCTGCGCCCTGCCGTCCGCATGGCACTGCAGCACCGCGGTCATGGTGTGGCGGCAGGGACCGCGGCGCCCGAGATGCTGTGCGCCGGAGGCAAGGGGCCCGGGCGCGACGCCCCCGCCCTGTGGCGGGCGCCGTGCGGTGCCCGCTGCACTTAGGGTTAGGGTTACCGAGTCCGTGCGGCCGGCGCGCGCAGGGCCTGGGCGAGCTGTACGCGGAGGAGTACGTGGCCGCGGCCGCGGGCGGCGCGGCCGAGGACCGGCACGCGGGCGCGCGCGCGGAGGCGCGCGGCCTCGCCGCCGCGCTCGCCGCGCGCCTGGACGCGCTCAGCCACTTCCACTTTGCGCCGCGGCCCGTCGTGGAGGACCTCACTGTGCGCCAGGCCGTGCCCGCGCTGGCGCTGGAGGAGGTCGCGCCGCAGGTGCCCCCCGGCGCTGCCGCCCCGCTGCCCGCCGCACCGCCGGTAGTGTTAGAATAGTAACCTACCCACACCTACCCCAACCCGCCATTACCGTCACCGCCGGCGGTGCGCTGTAGCTGCAAGCCAGTCAGGCCTCCGGCCAGGCTGCCGCGGGTCTGCTATGACGCGCGCTGCGTCCAGCTGCGCGCGGGCGAGGCCGCACGGGTGACAGGCAGCACCAGGCGGCGCTGTGCTGGACCCGCGTGTTGGGGCGGCCAGGTGGTGAGCGAGGCGGCCATGCGGCGGCCGGAGGAGGTCTTCCGGCCGGAGGCGCGCGGCGCGGCCGCCGGCGAGGCGGAGCTGTCGCGCGAGGAGCGCCGCGCCCGGCGCGCCAAGAAGAAGCGCGCCTTCAAGAAACGCGGCCAGGGCGAGGCGCGCGCCCGGGCGCCCCCCCCAACACCCCCCCCCCCCAAAAACCCAACCCCTCGCGATTTGGTCCCCATTCAAGAGCGGCGCCGGGGGCGTTCGATCTCGCCTGACGCACGCACGGTGTGGCACGGCTCGGGCCATTGCGGAGCTTGTCAACTGCATATACGGGCTACACGTGTGGCCCGGCGGCTTGGCCCGCACTCTCTGTTTGTTGTACTCCGAGGTGCGTGCTGCCAGGGCCTCATGCCGCCTGGTCTGCGCGACGCGCAAGCTGCACTTATGCCTGATGCAAAGGTGGGCATCAGCATGCTGCGGGGTGCCCTGCTTGAGGTGTGCACATGTGCGCTGCTCGCAAGGTTGCCGAGCTCCTGAGGCGCGTCGGGGCCCGGGGCCGCAGGAGCAGCAGCTGCGCAGCCGGCCGACCACGCAGGGCGGCACTGCCGCGCCCGCGGGGCGCAAGTCCGCCGCGGCCGAGGCCGCCGCCGCGGCTGCGGCCAAGGCGGAGCGCCGGCGCGCGCGCAAGGGCGCCGAGGCCAACGCGCACGGCGCCGAGCCCGGCGGCGGCAAGCGGTCCAAGTTTGGCAAGTCGGCGGTCGTGTTTGGGCAGCTGCAGGACCGCGCGGAGGCGGCGGCGGCGGGCGCGGCCCTGCCAGCCAAGGCCAGGCAGCAGGGCGCGGCCGCATCGTCCAAGGCCCTCAAGCTGTGAGCGCGGCGCTGGCGCCCGTGCGCTGCGAGCATGGGCATCGTGCCATGTTGGGAGACTGTTGGGAGTTGCACCCGTTCAGGGCTTGCACACCGTGGGACTGTCAGGATAGGGAGGGGCATGCCTTGCGTCCCACCCGTGCATGCCAGCAGGCTGTTGCAGTGCATATCTGGGACATGAGTGGAGGCACTGGCGAGTGGTGGTGCTCTTTTAATTGCGCCACAAGGTGTGCATCTAGTTTACAGCGTGCGTAGTTGACAGACATGTCACAATGCAGCTCACCCCACCAACAATGGTCCTAGACACAGAGATCCGCATAAACACAAACCCTCGCGCTATCATTTGGTGCACAGTTGCATTGATTTGGCAGCTTGGCTATTGACAGTGCATGCATACCGCAGACCTACCTAGAGCAACACACACACCCGATCCTATCTCGGGCCGCCAGCGGCGTTCACATCCTATGCCAGACAGCCAGAGTGAGGTCAACTGGCGCTGCATCCTGCCCCCGCGCCTGCATCACGCGCACACCCTAGCTCTGGCGCAGTCGCCTAGCTCGTCCCAGTCGTCAGGCCCACGCAGCGCCGCTCACATGCCGGTCGGCTTGGGCTTGTACGTAGTCGTTGTCGTGGTCGTCTCGGTCACGGTGTGGCGCGGGCCCGTGCCGGTCGCGCCCGTGCCGAGCGCGCCGGTCCCGGTCCCGGCGCCCAGCGTGCCGGTGCCGGTGCCGGTGCCATAGCCGGTGCCGGTGCCGGTGCCGGTGCCATAGCCGGTGCCGGTGCCAGTGCCATAGCCCGTGCCGGTGCCAGTGTCGGTGCCGGTGCCGGTGCCATAGCCCGTGCCGGTGCTGGTGCCGGTGCCGGAGCCGAACATGCCAGTGCCGGCGCCGGCGCCGGTGGGCGAGGCGCCGCCCACGATCTTGCCCTTGGCCGAGTCGAGCACGTGCGTGGTCAGGTCGATGGCCTTGGCCGTGTACGCCATCGCGGTGCCGGTCATCGTCTTGGGCGGCTCCACCGGCGTGCCCGTGCCTGCGCGCGCGCTCGCGTCTCGCCCCGCGCTCTGCGCCACGCTGCGCCATGCCGCGCCGAGCCGCATTGGGCTACAGTGAGGTTGACAGCCACACACGGCGTACCCTCAATCTCACACATGGCAGCCGCGATGGGTGGGCTGCATGACAAGCAGCAGGGCCGCACCGTGGCCGGTGACGTGGATCTTGGCCTGGTCAAGCAGGTGCGTGGTGGTGTCGATGGCCGTCGCGGTCAGGCCCTTGGCGCGCTCGGTCAGCGTGGGCTTGGCGCCCTGCGCGCGCGCGCGCGGCTCAGACCCCACACATGCGCCCATGCTCCTGCGCTCGTTGTGAGTTGGACCAGCGTACTGCGCACAGCCGCCACTTGATGAGCGCGCACACGAGCGCGTGCGTCTCTTTCTCTGGGATTGTGTAGTTGAGCTCGACCGCCCTAACTTCTTGGACTCAAAGGCGCACGGTTGCAGACCGTCGCAGTGGTCAGAACCAGGGTCAGGACCACGGCGACCGTCTGCCACCATGCGCGTAGGAGAGCAACAAATCGAAAGGGCTGAGCTGAACTACACCATCGCGGAGAAAGAGACGTACGCGGTCGTGTACGCGCTCATCAGGTGGCGGCTCTCCTGCCAAAGCTTGACACGCGGCTGGCGCTAACAGCGCACAACAGTGCCTTCGGCCAGCGGCGCCAGCACACGCGGCACTCCCTGGCGCAGCTGTACATGGTGTGACATTGCCACCGGCCGACAACAGTGCACGCTAGGCGCACCTCAGTGCCGTACTCGTGCGTGGCGGTCTCGCCGTGCGTGCCGGAGGCGGTCGGGGAGCTGCCCGCCACCTGCATGCCAGCGCGCGTCAGCGCGTGCTCCTCAACAGCTGCTCATTGGCAGGAGACGGGCCTGTGCGTGCTGATGCATATCCAGACCCGACCACCACTCGGTCTTCTCCACTCATTCATTGTGTCTCCAGACCGCACCAGTCCAGCATAAACGTATCAGCATGAATGTATCACACGCGACCCCTGGCTGTGCCCGTCAAGCGGGCGGGCCCATCCTAACCCTAACGGGCCCTCTCGCGCACCCGGTTGTACACCGCCTGCGTCGCGCCGGCCGCGGTGTTGTACGCGGCGCGCGGCGCGCCGGCCACCGTGCTGACCGCCGCGCCGGCGGTGCCGACCGCCGCGCCGACCGCCGACGAGGCCAGGCCCTGCGCGCGGCCCAGCAGCGAGGTGCTGTCGCCCGCGCCGCTGGTTGGCACGCCGCCCGCCACCGGCTCCAGCGCGGACGCGAACTCTGCGCGCGCGCGCCCGTGCGCCCGCTCAACGCCACGTTCTGCAGCGGCGCCCTCCGCGCCGGTGTGCAGCGCTCGGAACAGCTGTGCAGCAGGGCAAGAAGGTTGCAGTAGAGGGCAAAAACGCAAAGCACCCTGAGTTATATGTTTCAGCAGCATGCAAGACAGGACTTTGAGCGCATCACGCATCACAAGGTGCACCGCGGCACTGCCGCCTGCGCACCCTTGTGCCCTGCGCCAGTGCCGGTTGTAGGAGCGCCGTAGTGCTCCGCCTCGGACACGCTCGTGGGCGCGCCAACGCGCGTCGTGCCCTGCGTGCGGCCAGTGGCCACGGTTAGCGTGTCAGCTTGTGTGCTGGAAACCTGCAGCAGTTATACACAAGCGACAACATTGCACAGCTGGCGAAGAGGCAGCCCAAACCCCCCAAGACGCCCACAGCCACTCCTGACATCCCCGCACCATTCTAGATACTCCTCTGCTTAGCACCTACCTACTACGACTACATATCCAGGCTAAGTTCCACCATGAGCTCGCCGGCTGCCTCAGACGAGCGGTGGACGCTGGGCGCAAGCAGCGGGCCCGGGCGCTGGGCACACGGCGCTCTGCGGGCGCACCGGCTGCGTGGATGTGCCCGTGCCCATCACGCGGTCCTTGAGATTCTGCGCGCCCGCGCCCGCCGCGGCCGCAGCGCCGACGGCCGTGTCGCGCGCCTTCTCGTACATGGTCGGGCCCTCCTGCGCGTGCCAGCACAGGCTGATGAGGGCCTGGGCGCTCCGCAGCGCATGCCTGCCCGCCTGCCCACCTGCCCGGGCGGCGCTCGCCCCCTCTGTGCGTGCCATGCTTACATTCAGGCTTGACTTCAAACAGCAGCTCGTTGCACATGCGACATTGACAATCGCAGGCCACCAGAAGCGCACCGTGTGCCCGGTGGTGCTGTAGCCGGTGCCGGTGCCCGTGCCGGTGCCGGTGCCCGAGCTGTAGCCGGTCCCCGTGCCGGTGTGGGTGCCCGAGCTGTAGCCGGTGCCGGTGCCCGTGCCCGTGCTGGGGCCAATGACGCGGTCCTTGAGGTTGTAGGCGCCCTGCTGCGCCGCGGTTGCCGCGCCAACGGCCGTGTCGCGCGCCTTCTCATACATGGTCGGGCCCTCCTGCACGCGCCAACAGAGCCCGTTCAAAACTTGCAAGCCATGCATCACAAAAAACCTGGCCGGCTGCACAGGCCAGGCTCCTCGCCCAAGTGCATGCCAGCTCGCGTTTCAAGCTCGTGCTGTCGAAGCAAGCCCCAGCACCGCCGACAGACAGCCAGGCAACCTGCAAGGACGCACCGAGTGCCCAGTGGTGCCGTAGCCCGTGCCGGTGCCGGTGCCGGTGCCGGTGCCCGAGCTGTAGCCAGTGCCCGTCCCGGTGTGGGTCCCCGAGCTGTAGCCTGTGCCCGTGCCGGTGCTGGGCCCCATGACGCGGTCCTTGAGGTTCTGCGCGCCCGCGCCAGCCGCGGCCGCGGCGCCCACAGCCGTGTCGCGCGCCTTCTCGTACATGGTCGGGCCCTCCTGCGTGTGCCAACACAGCCCACTCAAAGCTTGCAAACAGTCTACACAACACAAACCTGACCAGGTGCCACGCGAGGCTCCTCGTCCCTGTGCATGCCAAGCTCGTGCCCAGGCTTGTCATGCGCAGAACCGGCCCCAGCACTGCTGACCGACAGCCAGAGGACATGCAAGGACGCACCGTGTGCCCGGTGCCGTAGCCCGTGCCGGTGCCGGTGCCGGTGCCGGTGCCGTAGCCCGTGCCGGTGCCGGTGCTGTAGCCCGTGCCCGTGCCGGTGTGGGTGCCCGAGGTGTAGCCGGTGCCGGTGCCGGTGCCCGTGCCGATGCCCGTGCCCGTGCCGGTGCCCGAGCTGTAGCCCGTGCCGGTGCCGGTGTGGGTCCCCGAGCTGTAGCCCATGCCAGTGCCCGTGCCCATGCTTGGCCCCATCACGCGGTCCTTGAGGTTCTGCGCACCCTCGCCAGCCGCGGCTGCGGCGCCGACGGCTGTGTCCCGCGCCTTCTCGTACATGGTCGGGCCCTCCTGCGCGCACCGGCACACTCAGCTCCCAGCCTGAAGCCGGCGCGGCGCATGCCTGACCGGCTGCACGAAAGGGTCACTTTGCGCCAGAGCATGCGATGCTTGCCCTGCAGTATGCAGCAAGCCTCCTTAAAAAGCCACCCCGCTCCGAGGCGCACCGAGTGGCCGGTGGTGCTGTAGCCCGTGCCGGTGCCAGTGCCGGTGCCATAGCCCGTGCCGGCGCCGGTGCCAGTGCCCGAGGTGTAGCCCGTGCCAGTGCCGGTGCCAGTGCCGGTGCCATAGCCCGTGCCTGTGCCGGTCTGGGTGCCCGAGCTGTAGCCGGAGCCGGTGCCGGTGCCGGTGCCCGTGCTCGGCCCCATGACGCGGTCCTTGAGGTTCTGCGCGCCCGCGCCAGCCGCGGCCGCGGCGCCCACGGCCGTGTCGCGCGCCTTCTCATACATGGTCGGGCCCTCCTGCGCGCGCCCAACACAGTTCATGCAAGTTCTGCTAGCCCTGCGCAGCACCTGCCCGACCAGCCGCATAGGCCAGCTCCTGATGTTAGTGCGCAACACTTTGTGCGCAGGCCCTTCCCGTGCAGCATCATGGTAGAAGTGAAGGATGGACCTGCCAAGGCGCACCGAGTGGCCGGTGGTGCTGTAGCCCGTCCCGGTGCCGGTGCCGGTGCCGGTGCCGGTGCCATAGCCGGTGCCCGTGTGGGTGCCCGAGCTGTAGCCGGTGCCGGTGCCTGTGCCAGAGCCGGTGCCATAGCCCGTGCCCGTGCTGGTGCCGGAGCCGGTGCCATAGCCCGTGCCCGTGCCGGAGCCGGTGCCATAGCTTGCGCCGGTGCCGGTGCCGGTGCCGGTGCCCATGACACGGTCCTTGACATTCTGCGCGCCCTGCTGCACCTGGCCCGCGGCGCCCATGGCCGTGTCGCGCGCCTTCTCGTACATCGTGCCGCCCGCCTGCGGCGCGCAGACGCCCCGCTTCACGCCCTGGTGTGACACACTCCCGGCCGTGCTAGGCGACCGGCAGGGGCCTGGGGCAGCCAGTTGCAGGGCTGGCGCGGCTGCAGCACGAGCCGCAGCGCTGCGGCCCTGGCATGCAAGCGCTGCTCGTGCACTGCCCGCGCATGCCCAAAAAGCGTGACGCGTAACACCGCACCTGCGGGTGGTCGCTAGCCGCGCCTATGCCCGCGCCCAGGCCCGCGCCCGTCGCCGCAGCCGTGCCAGCGCCTGTGTGGTGGGGGTGCGTCCCCGACGCGAGGGAGCGGTCGCCTGCGCGCGCGCCCGCGTCGGTTGCCCAGGCCGCTGGGCCGCGCTGCGCTCACGCATGCCACGGACGCGGATATGCATCAGCAGCAGCTGCAAGCGCAGCGGACGCTGTACAGCACCTCTGTGCCGCACCCCGGACAGGCCGTCGACGGCCAGGCCGCTGCCGTCTGCGCGCCGGGGGCTGGTCGCAGCAGAGCACAGACCCAGGCGCGATCCCGCCTGGGCATGCAGGGCCGCTGCACGCAAGATCCCTTAACCCTACCCTAGCTCAGGGGGCGGGCGGCGCCAGGCGCGCACCCACGGGGTTGGTCAGGTCGGCGGACGGGTCGGACACGCCCGAGCCGCTGGTCGGGTAGGCGCCCGGCGCGCCCGTGGACGCG
>JAABUV010002825.1_pt1 | contig 22908 bp, 38 predicted proteins | sample 5559971 | NCBI WGS metagenome assembly JAABUV01 (sample SAMN10711881, study PRJNA513362) | rock metagenome | isolation source: Antarctica rocks | place: Antarctica: Victoria Land, Knobhead nord | collected 2015-12-19
GCCCCCCCCCACCCTTCTCCCCCGGCCAGCCTCTGGCTTCAGGCCTCAGCCTCTGGCCTCAGCCGGCGCTGCTTTCTGGCAGCCAGCCGCGTGCGGTGCCCTCCTGGCTGGCCTGCGAGCCCTAGCCGTGCAACACCGTGCCTCTCCGCTCCGCTCAGTGCCTAACATCAGTGCCTCCTGAGATGTCCTGCATGGTAGCAAGTTTGGTCGCATGCAGAGCTGCGGAGCGGATTTGGTGCTTATGGCAGGGTTTGGACATGGGGTGTGAGGCTCAACAAGCTGCAGCCTCTCACTGCGCCTCCCTGTCGCTCGAGCGCGCGGCCGGCGCCCTGACCCGCGCGCTGGCGCGCAGCGCGGAGCTGCAGCGCGAGGCGCGGCACTACGCGGCGGACCCGGCGCCGGTCACGCGCGGCGCGGCGCCGCTGGCGCCGCCCTGGCTGGACGACGCCTGGCACGCGCAGGCCGGCGGCCCGGGCGGCGGAGGCGCCGACGACGAGCGCGTGGCCCTGGAGGCAGCCTGGGGGCGCTGGCTGTGGCTCGTGGCAGAGCTGCAGCCGCACGGTGCGCCTCTAGAGTGCAAATGAGGCACCGCCCGGCCCTCGGCGGGCTGACGCGCCGCACAGGCGCCGCCGCGCGCATGCCCGCCCCAGCGAGCCGGCGCGCGCGCGCCGCGCAGACCCCGGCCTGCGGCCGGCGGGCCAGGAGACGCGCGTGCTGGGCGCGACAGCGCTGCTGTTCCACGAGCGCGCGCCGTCGCTGGCCGCGCTGGCGGAGCTGCGGCCCCCCGCGACGATCGCCGGGATGGACTTCTCGCTGTGGCTCGCGCGCACGCCGCCGGCTGACCTGCCGCACGACCGCGCGGCCTTCCTCTGGTGGACCGGCGTGGACTACCGCTTCCGCAGGCGCGGCCGGCGCGCGGTAGGGATAGGGTTGGTTTAGGGTAGACTCCCGCTTCCGCACGCACGCGTGCCGCGCGCCGCGCGGCCGGCGCCCCGCGTTGCAGCAGGGGCTCATGCAGCTGCATGTTGCTGATGCGAGCGCTGCCAGCTAACCTGCCGGACATGCTGCACGCGCCGCCGGTCGCTCGCCGCAGGCGTCGGGGGGGCTGAGCCGCCGCGCGCGGCGCGCAGGCGCGGCGTGGCGCAGGCGCTGGTCGCGGCGAGCGAGGCGGTCGCGCTCGCGGCCGGCCACCCGGACCTGTACATCCAGGCCGCTACCACCGCGCGCGACCTCGGCTCGCCGCTCGGCGGCTGGCTCAGCCAGGCGCGCGCGGGGTCGCGCGCCGACGTCCCTGCGATGTGCATGGGGAGCAGCCCCCGGCCAGTCTTAGGACACCACTGGTCTCACAGGTGCGGCGTAGCCCCCCGAAGTCGCATCAGCATCACCATCCGTCAGCAAGCCGGGCGGGTGCCTGCTTTCAATCGGCGCGGGGCCAGCCATTTCATCATTGACAGGGCGTGGCGGCTGCCCATGCAAGTCTGCAGACTCGCCGCGCCGACTCCGTGCATGCTGCGACCAGACGTACACGGCCGCCGCGGCGACGTACAAGCGGGCGGGCTACGCGCAGTGGACGCCGCCCGCGCCGGACCTGCTGCACTGGGACACGGTGGACAGGAGCGCGGTGCTGATGCACAAGCACCTCTTCCCGCTGGACGTGAGGCTCGGGTGAGCCTGCCTGCGTGCGGTGGGCAGCGGTGCTCCTGTGGTCGACGCGGCGCGCTGTGGTGCTGTGCCACGCAGGTGCGCGGACGGTGCTGGCAGGGGGTGAGCCAGGGAAGCAGGGGTTGCACGCTGTCAAGAGAAGCTTGCACTACTGTGCCGCGCAACTGCAGCTTTAGCTAGGTTAGAGGCGCAGTTGGTGGGCAAAGCTTGCAGGCAGCAACAGCCAAAAACGTGACACGAGGCGTCGTCACAAAGTGATAGCCGCATGCGCGATTCGTCACATGCAGCGAGGCGCCACAGGCGAACCGAGGCAGACAGCGGCTGCCGAGCTACCGCGACAGGGTGGCCTGGGCGGAGCGCGCGCATGCGCACCGGTCAGCAGCAGAAACAGCAGCAGGCGCCGCGCCGCGGGCCTCGCGGCTGAGGCGGCGCGGCCGGGCGCGCGCCGGGCGCACCGCCCGCGTCCGGCGCATCCCCGGGCGCAGCCGTGGGCAGCTCGCTGTACTGCCGGTCCGCGCCCAGCATGGAGCCGCGCGGCGCGTGGTGCGCCAGCATGTACGCGCTGATCTTGAGCGCCTCCCGCCTGGCCGCGTCGGCCAACCCATGCTCCCGGCGCCCGGCCTTGCGCGGCGCGGCGCTCGGGGCCGGGCCAGGGTTTGGGCTGGGGCCAGGGGCGCTCGTCGGGCCCTGCGGCCGCGCGGCCGCAGTCACGGCGGCGAGCGCCGCCCGGAGCGCGCCGCTCTTGGCCGGCAGCAGCAGGCGGGCGTCCGCTCTCCGAGCCTCCTCTGCGCCAGAGCCCATGTGCTCCAGCCTGCGCGCCGCCGCGCGGCATTCTGTGTTTGAGGGTTTCCTTGCCCCGCCATTTGGTATCTGCAAACGGCAGCCCTGCAGTGCACGGCACAAACATTCTTTTGGTGCTGTGTGAGGCAATGAACCGGCTGCCAGACTAACCACCTGGCTGCATAGCCAGAGGGGAGCGTCCTGGCACCTGCCCGATGTGCCGCCGGTGGCGGCATCAGCAGGCAGCCCACGCCCCATGCCACTCCCGCTGACCGAGGCTGGCAGCGCCGGCCCGCGCGGCACGCCCGCGAGCCAGTCCGCTCCGTCCACGGGGTCCAGGCTGTTTCCGGGCGCCGCTCTGCCAGGCCGCCTGCTGGGCGCCCGTGCTAGCCGAGCGCCCACCGGGGCCGCACGCAGGGAGGCCGCGTCGCTGCCTGCTGGGTGAGGCTGCCTGCGGAGTGGGTGGGCAGCTGCTGACGTCGTGCGGGATAGCGGTGCGCCCAGCAACGGAAGACCCGCATCGCTTGTGGGGCTGCTGTCTGCGGCCCCACGCCCGCACAGCTTGCTATGATCCCAACTGATATTGAGTCATGCTGAACGGGATGCGGACTTTCGCCATGCATGTTTTCATCATAGCCCAGAATAGGATTGCTGTGGCACATGTACCAGCTCTGGGCAAACACGCTGCAAGGGCTCACAACCATCTTGCCAGCTGCGAGCGATTGTGGCGCAATTGCAGCTACTTGCATGTCACGGCACGTACGAGGCAGTGTCTTGCAAGCCCGCGCGTGCGCACATACCCCACCACTTTCGGTGCTCGCTGTCCGCCTGGGGATGCTGCTCACCTGTGGAGACAGAACTGGTAGCACGTGAGCTCAGGCCCGCCAAGTCCTCAGCGGACGCCTGACGGCTGTTGGCCGGGATTGCATGCGCGCGTGGCGGCTTCACACTGTGCTGGTAGAGGCTGACGAGGTCCAGGGACGCGGCTGCTGCCTGGACGTCCGCCCCCATCGCCGGTCGCCACACCCTGGGCGTGTTACCCCCATGTACACATGGGCATGCACTGTATAGTAACAGCAGATGTACATCCGGTTTGTTGGCGCAGGCCGACACGTCTAGCTCCACCTAGCAGAGTGTGGCCATGCCAAGAGCAGAATCTTGACTTGATGCAGCAATAACGCTTGCGCAAATCCACATAGTGCATGTGCGCAGCCACGCGCACTGCACACGTGAACGTATTTAAGTGCACAGCACGAGATGCGAGCCTGGGCGAACCTGCTGCTCAGAGCGCGGCTCAGCGCACTGAATGTGCTATTGTCAACCTGCCTGCTGCTCAATGCAAGTCGCAGGCCCACTACTGGCCCGCGGGCCGCCGCCCGGCCGGCGTCTGCTCGCCCGCTGCTCGACGGCGCATCCTGCAAAGCACCGCCAGCATAGTTCACCAACGTACTTGCTCCTGCCTTGTTTGAACATGAGGCCTTGAGTAGCAGCTGAGGCACCAAAGCGCGCACGCGCCTCGCCTGAAAGAACGCGGCTGACGCGTGCGCTGAGGATGCGCCAGGGGACCCCACAGGCTTCGTGCCTCCCTGCAGCCGCAGGCCTCGCGCTGCGCCCCGCTCCGCTTCGGGATGACATGTGACATCAGCGGGCGGGCTTGCCTGTCCGCTCCTGCGGACCAGCAGAGCCGTATGACAAGACAGCTCGCTAGATATAGGACTATGCAGCAGATTGCCCAAACTTTTCAACATGCGCACACGGTGGCACGCCTGATGGCCGCCACTGCTGCGCGCGCCGGGCTGACCGCCGACCTGACGTGCTGCAGCCGCCTGCGCGGAGGGTCGAGCGCGCTGGCCGCTTCTGTGGCCCGAAGCACTATCAGCAGGGACTGGCGCTGGTGCGCATGAACTTTTGACTACATACTGAAACACAGCGCTCACCTTTCATTGCGCTGTCGAGGCCATCGTCATCGTCCGTGTCAGACATCACAAGACAGTGCAGGCCTGATCACACTTGCCGTGTGCTCTTCTTGTCACTCAACTTGATATCTACTGGCTTTACCGGCACACTGGTTGGTAGCTTGCAATGGAGCCTCGACGTTGTCTCTGAACGCCGGGCGTTAACGCTAGGGTTGATTTGCAAATTGCGATCAGCTGTCTTTGGTTCCTTGTTGATCGTGAAGCCCAGAGGGCCTTTGAAAGCGCAACGCACGCTCACTCAGTGTGGGTATAAGGTGCTTGCCAAGAATTGCCACTTAAGTAAGGCCTCGAAGCACTTGATGCCAGCTGACGCTACGTGTTCCACGCACGCCGCATCTAGCACAGCATGGCAGCAGAGCCTGGGCAGCAGGGGACTGTGTATTCACCCTTGTACACCCAGGAGAGCACAATCAGGCTGCCGGGTCTGATAGGCGCAGACAGCGGGGCCAGCTCGCTACCGCTGCACGTCGACGAGGACGGGGCAGGGACCTCTGGGACCGTGGAGGCAGTATCGCTGCCCAACACACCCAGCCAGAAGCTGCTGGACACGCGTGAGAGCGCAGGCAGGGCGCACTTTGCGCTGGAGGTTGATGCAGACAGCCTGCTGGCGCAAGGGCCCTCCTCACGAGCAGCGCTGCCCCACGACCCGCGGCCGCCCTATGACAGCAGGTGCGAGCGCTGCGCTGGTGCAGGCGCAGTTGCAGCGGCGCAGTGCGATCCTGTGCACGCCGCCCCTCTCACAGCGCACACGGCGCAGCAACTGTGCTCTGCAGCTGGCTGCACAGGCAGTCGCGCTTCCGACCAACCGTCTCAGCCATAAAGCGCGCCAATGCGCGCTTCTCCATGCTGCGGCAGCGGGTCAGCGACCAGCGCAAGAGCAACAGCCAACCGGGAACGCCCGGCGCGCCGGGGAGCCTGCGCCGCGAGGGATACTCCAACACCAGTGCGTGCCCGACCCCTGCTACGCTAGTCTGCTGCACCTGGGCGCCGCTCTGCTGCTGGATGGAGTGGGGAGCTTGCGCCAGAGAAGGCTGGCATGGAGCCCTGCAAATATCAGTCATAGGTTCTGACTGAGTGCGCAGTCCGCTTTGCAGGCCTGGTAGCTTGAGGTGCAGCAACAGCTGCACACTGGCCCTACGCATCAGTCGCTGCCTTCAGAGCGTCTCCTGACCTGACAGTGCGGCTTGCGCCGACGCGGCAGGCTCCATCTTTGACAGCCTGAACCGGGACGACCAGAGCGTCTGGAAGGCGAGGGCCAGCCTGTATCTGGAGGGCCTGCCGGCCACTATCTTTGTGTCTGCGGTGACCGTTGTCGCGCTCTTCTTGGAGGACCTGCGCCTGGCGGTGTTCCCGCCTGCGGCGGACGTCGCCTGCCAGGTCCTGTCCGGCATCGTGCTGGTACGCCTGCTCCCCACTCTCGACATGAGCCTTGGCACAGTCGGACAAATGCACTTGCAACTTTGGATGGACTGCCTGGAGGCCTGCGCCTGGGGTGCTCCACACTGTGACCATCTCGCCTGCCAAGCTCCTGGCAGGTAATGCGCTGGTTCCCAGCATTTGCATACACAGGCGTCTGCGGAGCTTATCAAGCACGTTGGTCTGGTTGGCATATGCCTGCTGCCCTGCAATGATGTCAAGCAATAGATTGCGTGCCGCTTGCACAGGTGGTGTTCCTGGCCGAGACGGCGCTGGCGTCGATGGTGCGCCGCGGCTACTTTCTGCGCATGTACTTCTGGATCGACATCGTCGCTACGCTGTCCATGGCGTTGGATATCACCGCGCTCATGGACGCCATCACGCATGACGTGCCTGGGGTGCCCTCCCCCCTTAATGAGGCTACTTTTTGTTGCTTATTACTCAAGGCTTCCGAGGCGGTGAGCGCCACAGGGTGTCACGGGCATTGGTCCGGTAGTTTGTGCTGCATGGACAATGCTCTGAGCATCGCACGTCTCAGCACAGCATTATCAAACACTGCGGCCCACGACATGCATTGCAGTTGCCTGTGGTAGAGCGATCAGACCTCCGACAGAAACAAAGACGTCGTGGGGCGGTGCATCTGAGGGAGGGGCAGGCCGTCGTATGGTACGGTAGACCGGCGCAAGCAGGCGCCAGCTGCGCGCGCGCAGGCGGCTGGGCCGAGCGTCCTGGCGCGCGGCGGCAGCAACAACGTGGTCATGCTGCTGAAGAAGATCACGCGCGTCACGCGGATCCTGCGCCTCATGCGCCTGGTCAAGCTCTTCCAGCAGTACCTGGTGCGCGCGCGCACGTGACAGCCATTGCATGCCATGCGCCCCTTGCGGCAGGGTGGCAGTGGCAGCCTTGAGCGCTGTGTGTGTGTGTGTGTTGGCATGTCACCAGATGTTCCTGCCTGGCCCCGCTTGCCCATTGTGTTTGCCCACCCTACCCCATCATTGCACTGGCTCAGCGTGAATATGTGTACATCCTCTCAGGCAGCACGGGAGAATGCGCTCTTTGAGATGCAGAACGGCATGTCAACCACGCCGAAGATCAAGAAAGGCTGGTGAGCGTGGTGCCGACAGTGCTGTGTCAATGGTTTTTACTACAATTGCGGAGGCAACTGCTCCGTGCCCATACGCATGACTTGTGCACTGATATGAATTTAGGCACATCGAACATCCAGCAATGAGTTGCACAGAACACAGTCTGCAATGCATGCTTGGCCAGTCCATCAGGAAAGCCTCCGCCTGCTGGTCACGCAGTACCAGTGCCTCGCGCGCATGCCTGCACAAGCAGTGGGTGTAGTGTGCCGGTGGTTTGGGCGTGGCGTGCAGCTGCACGCGCCCGAAGCTGCTGGGCCTCAGGCCGCGTCGCGCACCGGGTGGCACATCGACGGCGCTGCTGTCCCTGCGCAGGTGGCTCGGCACGGCGCGCAGCCGCGTGGGGCAGAAGCTGTCAGACCTCACCTCGCAGCGCGTGGTGGTCGGCATCCTGACCATGCTCTTCTTCATCCCGGGCTTTGCGTCCAACTACATGCTCTGGGGCACCTACACCTCGCTCGCCGGCGGAGGCCTCCAGATGCTGCACGACCTCTTCATTGCGCAGGGCAACTCTTCCAGCTTTGTCATGGTCCGCCACTTGGCCGTCCCTGCCCTCGCAACTTTCGAGTGAGGATGACTTCATGGGGGGGGTTGACACCATTGTGATGGGCAGTCACGAGCTGCAAATTCATGCGATGCGGCTTGGCTTAACAGATGCATGAGCAAGTAATGGATGCTGCGTGCGCCACAGGCACGTAGAGCCTGTGCGAGAATAATGCGTGTGTGAAGCGCTGCGAGGGCGGACCGCAAACATGCTCAGCAACTTGAATGAACTGCTGATCTAAACACTGGGACCCTTCTCCTGCTTGTCATGCCAGAACCAGGGTGTCAAGGGCGACGCGCATGCTGATTGTGCTGGGACCTGTGCCTGTGCTGCTTGAGCAGATAGTGACAGCCTGCTGCAGCTACATATAACAACAGCTATGCGATGTGGAACCAGTAAGGCGGGGTCCACTCATAAACATGCAGACATCGACAAACATCTGCTGGAGCCCAGCGCTCTTCTTGTCTGCAGATACCATTGTGAGGGGGCGGGCGCAGGCAGAGCGGACATACTCGCTGGACAACAGGTACTCCCTGTTCGATGACAACACGGAGAGCCTGCTGCTGCTGATTGTGGCCAACACGACGATCTATGATGGCGGTGAGGCGTTCGGCGCCACGCTGCGCACCAACGAGCTGGACATCCGGCGCTGCAGCACTGCCGCCTGCGCCGCCGGCGGGCCCTGGGGCGCCTGCCTTGTGTCGGTACGCGCTGCGGGCTGCCCCTGCTGTGCGGTTTGCAGGTCTACGCTGCTAAGTCCAGGCCAGTGCGATGCAACACACTGTTTGCATGGCAAACAAGGACTCTTGCCTGCATTGCCTGGAGCTCCAAACCAGTGAGCGCTGCCAAATGTGCCTACATATCCATGTGCAGCACGTGAGTTGCCTGATGAGGACTGGCTCCCCACCACTGTGCCACCGCGGACAGCCTATGCGCGCAGGTGGCCGTGTTCAACCAGAAGTGGTACTCGCAGTTCACGGCCATCCTGAACATACTGCGCATGGTCTTCATCTGCCTGGTGCTGGCCTTTGGCGTGTACATGCTCAACCAGGACGCCGTGCGCCTGGTGCTGCGCCCTATTGAGCGCATGCTGAAGAAGGTGCGCAACAGCATCTCACACGCCCATGGTTGTGGTTGAGGACCTCACTCACACGCTGCATCACAGGATCTTGCATGCTGCTGCGTAACCACCAGTATGTGGCTGTCCAAAGGGTGCATAAATATGCTAGTGTCCGCATCCTCTGGACCCCACATCATAAGCCTCCCCGGTGCTGGTGAAGGATGGAAGCATGCATGAGCGCATGCGTTGTGAACACGCCCATGGGCATGTGGCACGCATGAAGCGCTCTGCGCGCTTGGCCGGGCAGGTGCGGGACGTGAGCGAGAACCCGCTGGCGAACAACCGCGGCGGCAAGTTCGCGCGCGAGCAGCTGGGCGCGGGCGAGGAGACGTCGGCGATGGAGACGCGCATCCTGGAGACGTCCATCAACAAGATCTGCTCGCTGCTGGCGGTCGGCTTTGGCGACGCCGGCGCTGAGGTGGCGCCCCCGCAGAGAGACTGGAGGGCGCATGTCAGTGCCAGCACCTCTCAACGTGTGAGTGAGGCTCTCAGAGGCAGGGCCCTTGCCCTGCGCTTGACAGCCGGGCCGCGCATGTATGCATGGTGCAAGTCGCACATGGCGAGCACCGATGCCTGACGCCTGAGTGGCTGTGTGCGCACAGGTGATCGCGGAGAACATCAAGAACAGCGGTGACCTCAACCCCATGATCCCTGGGCAGAAGGTAGGCGACTCGTCCTTGTAGGAAGTATTTCTGCTGGTTATCTGCACTATCCTGAGCAGGTTGTCTGCCGCCTGGTTGTGCAAACACGCAAACATGCATGCTGTGCTAATGAAGTAATGGCGCGCATGGCGGTTCAACAGTCCAGTCCTCTTGCCTTGGGGGCGACGCGGCGGCGGGGCCGCGCAGGTGGCGGCCATCTTCGGCTTCTGCGACGTGCGCCAGTTCACGGACGCGACCGAGGTGCTGCAGGAGGACGTGATGGAGTTTGTCAACTCCATCGCGCGCATCGTGCACATGGAGGTCTCGCTGCACGGCGGCGCGCCCAACAAGAATGTCGGCGACGCCTTCCTGCTGGTGGGCCGCGCGCCATGACCCTCAGGCGCATCGGGTGTCCAGGGGAAGCGCAGGGCGAACGCACCGTTTTCTCAGCGCTTTCGTCACGTTTGCAGACAACACGCAAACAGGTGCGCAGGCGGGTGGCCGGGGCTGGGATATCCATGCGCATGCGCATGCACCGCACCTGGTAAGAGCGCCCCAGCCGCGCGCAGGTGTGGAAGTTCCCCAAAGGCCTCAGCCTGCGGGACCTGCGCGCGCACATGGAGCGTGCGCCCGGCGCGCCGCCCGCGCTGCCCGGCAGCGCGCAGGAGGCCGCGCCGCCGCGCCCGCCGGCGTCCGCGCCCGGCTCCAAGCGGCCCAGCGCGCTGCGGAAGGGCGAGCCGGGCTGGGCGGCACACCTGCAGCAGGCATGCAGCTGCAGGCTGTTGCTTGTTTGCCAGTGACAGCGCCGCGTCCATTACAGCTGCCAAGATAAGTACACAGGCTGCATATGCACACATGACCACATGCTTGGTAGCCTCTGCTCACTCCTTAGCAGCCTGCGTTCCACACTTGGCCTGTCACGCTTGACACTGCCCCAAGCGGTATTGGGCAAGCCGCAGCAGCACGCCGCATTAGAGCGCGGGCGCGCGTGTGCAGCCGTGAGCGCCCCGGCCTGCCGCGCAGGCGTGCGACCTGGCAGACAAGGCGCTGGCGGCCTTCATCATCATCCAGGCGGCGCTGAAGCGCTCGCGCCGGCTCCACCGCTACACGCTGCGCGAGGACCTAAACCGCCGCATGCCGGGCTTCAGCGTGCGCGCCCGCCATAGCTCAGGCTGAATTGCCGCATGCTGGGCTTCAGCGTGCGCGTCCTCCATAGAATTGGCTGACGTGTGCGGGGCATCTGTTGTGCACCTGGCGTCTCACACACCAGGGGTTCAACGGCTGCAGCCTCGCCTCGCCAGCCGTGGCGCAGCTGCACATGCAGTGCAAGCGTGCGGTGACATGCGCCGCGTCCTTGGTAGCACGCTCTCTGTCGGCGCCACTCGCGACAGCGCTGCCAGCATTCGCGTCGTGTGCCACGCGCGCACTGCATGTCCTGATGCTTGCCGTCCAGCCTTCCTGGGCAACACCCCCTGCCTCTCATAGTATCAAGGTCCGCGCGCCGCAGGTGCGCCTGGGCTTTGGCCTGCACGTGGGCTGGGCCATCGAGGGCGCGATCGGGTCCGAGTACAAGATCGAGGCGAGCTACCTGTCGCCCAACGTCAACCTGGCCGCGCGCCTGGAGGCCGCGACCAAGCAGTATGGCGTGACGCTGCTGCTGAGTGAGGACTTTGCGCGCATGCTGTCCGCCGGTGTGCGGCGGCGCGTGCGCCAGGCGCGCCGCCCCCGCCGCGCAGCGTCTGCGGCCGCGGCGCGCTCGTGCGCGCGCGCACGACCCGCACCCTCTTCGCGTCGCCGATTACTGCAACGGTGGAAAGCAGGCTCTAGATGCGCGCTGCCGCGCTGCATGCCGTCTCTGCGCGCCCGGCGCAGACCCCCACCCTGAGCAGCAGCCCTGCCAGCACACCGTGCCTCGCGCGTGCAGCCGCGCCGCCGAGTGGGCCGCACCGCGCGCAGATCGACTGCGTGACGGTCAAGGGCAGCAACCAGGCGATGGGGCTGTTCACGTACGACGTGACGCTGGAGCGCGTGCCGCCGCCCGCGCCGCGCGACCCCGTCGCCGCCACGCTCGCGGCCGCCGCGGCGGGCCTGGCCGGCGCGGGGTGGCAGCAGCACGGCGGGCACGCGCACAACGGCGGCCATGCGCACCACGCGGACGCGGGCGAGCGGACCGCGCCGCCGGACGATGCGGACGCCGACACGCCGTCGCACTCCCTGTGCGCTTACGACCAGGAGTTCATGGAGCACCCGGACCTGGTCGCGACCTGGGCGGTCGACGAGGCTTTCCTGGCGCGCTTCGCGCAGGGCTTTGCGGCGTACAGGCGCGCCGCCCGCGCCTCCGCTCGCTGCGTGTCTCGCGCGGCGACGGGTCGGCGCATCATGCAGGCTTTGCCGTGTCATGCATGGCGTGGTCGCAGGGCGTTGCATGCGGCCTGCTGCTGTCTTGTGCACTGGCGGAAGCGAGACTGTTGCCATGGCTGGCCACGCCTTACTACCTGTCTGCTGGGCCAACGACACACGGCAGCTACTCATGGCCACACTTTGCCAGCAAACATGGCTGCCTCAAGCACACTGGCAATGCAGATCTCCACGTTTCATACTGCAGGTGCGGCGATTGGGGCACAGCCAGGGGCATTCTCACAGAGACGCGGAGCTGCCGACACGATGACAGGGGCCAGCTGGTGCTGGACGGGCCCAGCGGCACGCTGCTGGGATACATGGAGAGTCTTGGCTGGCAGGCGCCGACGGGGTGGCCCGGCTTCAGGGAGCTCACAGAGAAGTGATGGCCTGGCGGCCTCCCGTGCTCATGGGTAGTGCATTGCAGCATGTCGCGGTAGGCTGCTGTCTGCCTGGGGACTCTGGAGCAGGCAGCAAGCCTTGCGTGCGAACCAACAGGATCCTTTCCGAGGCTTTGCTCGGCCATGACATCATGCTGCTCTGGGGCTATCCTTTCGGCAGCATGCGCTCCCCCGTTTAGCTAGCTGCAAGTTGCTTCCCCAACCCATCTGCAGCATTCTGCGCACTGACCCCAACACCTAGCTACTGTGCTCCATGCGCTCGTCTTCCCTTTGGCATTCAGACGCCATGATGGAGTGTGGGGTCGAAGCCACCAGGATGTGACCCACTTGCAGCCAGGTGGGTGGGTCGCACATGTGTGGTTGTGCTGCCCGCGCGCACCATTCTCGCTTACCTCTTGCTTAAATTGCCCCGCGGCATGTCATGGAACGTTGTGATCCTCGCGGCGTTGCCTGCTGCAACGCCGCGAGTGACATGCAAGTGTTGTAAATGACTAGCATTGCATCCGTGCATGCGATGAGCCGGAGTCTCTCCTCAGCAGCCCTAGCTTGATAATCAGCTGGTAAATAGACTGAAACCTCCATCACTTTTGGACACAAGGACGTCTGAGCAGCCTGAACCTGCTCACAGAGGCCGCAAGGGGGCCAGCAAGCGCTCGCTGAGTGAAAGCTTCCACACCACAGCAGCCCCTCAGTGAGAACAGCCAGGCATGGCGACCACTTCGCTGTGCAACACGGTCCAATGCAGGTTCAAGACAGTACAGGTGAACGGCGGCGCGGAATGCAGTCCCACTCAGGCTGCGATTGCAAGTAGTGGCTGCACGCGCGCCTGGCAATATTCTCTCACTGAGCGGTGGTGCACCTGTGCAGGGTGCCGGCAGGAAGCAGCAGAGGTGTTACCGGCAAGGGGAGAGGCTGCTGAGCTACGTGCGTGTGGCGCAGCATGAGCCTCTCAAAACTCCAAAGTGCGAGAGCGGCTTGCTGGTAGAGCTTATTGCTTAAGCAGTGCGTCTGACTGCGCAGGTCCTGCTGCACCGCGGAGCACGGCCACGGCAGGCGCTCCTCTGCCGGGCGAGCGTGGACCAGAACACGCGCGCCGAGGTGGAGCGCGCCTCCAAGGAGGTGCTAGCTGAGGAGGTGACCGAGGGCGCGCCTTTCGCAGACTCCCCGGGCGACGAAATAGAGGTGTGCCCCTCGGTAAGGCGTCCTGTGTGTGTGCGAGCGCTGCGTGCGGCGTGATGCGGCGCGCTCGCTTGAGGGCTGCCCCATGGGCGCCAGACCTTTGCCCGGGTGGTGCGGCAGTGGTTGCAGATATATGTACAAGCACTTGGTGGTGGCGGAAAGACACGCACACTCAGAGAGCGTTGCGCGCCCGGCCAGCGTGATGGCCCCCTGCTGCAGCGAGGCACCTGACCGCACTGTCTGCTACCCGGCGCTCTCTTCCGCCCGCGTTGGCAGAGGCTGGCATGCCACACCCTGTTCCGCGCCTGCTGCCGCGCCAGCAAGCCCTCAAGCAGGAGGCAGGGTGCAAGGAGGGCGCTGCCTGTGCACGCTGCCCACGCGCGATAACACGCCGCCGATGACCAAGACGTCCGCTGCGCCAGCCTGAGGCGCTCCTGGCGTGCATCGGCACACGCACGTTGTGCGCTGGTCCCCACAGGCGCGCATGGGGCGCGGCAGAACTCGGAGTCCGACATCGCGAAGAAGAAGGCGGAGGCGGACCGCCTGCGCGCGGCCGAGAAGTTCATGGTGGTCGGCACGGGCGAGGCGACGTGCCCGGGCTGCGGCTACGAGTACCGCCCCAAGGCCGGCGACTCCGAGTACCCCGTGACGCCCGGCACGCTGTTCCAGGCGCGCCGCTTGCGCATGCCCGGCCGGCTTGGGCAGTGCTGCATGACTGCGCGCGGCGGCCTGCCGGCCCTCAAATGTCCCCAGTGATGGCACGCCATTTGATGCATGCTGGGGGCCTGCATGCTTGGCCCTCCGATGCCCCCTGTGATGACACGCCATGTGGTGCATGCCGGGTGCCTGCACGCCCTGGGCGAGCGCCGCACCGCGGCTGATCGCGTGCGCGCCGGGCGGGCCGCCAGGACCTGCCGCGCGACTGGCAGTGCCCGATCTGCGGCGCCGAGAAGGCGGCCTTCCAGTCCAAGGCGCGGGAGATCGCCGGCTTCGCAGAGAACCAGCGCTACGGCCTGGGCACCAACTCCATGACGTCCGGGCAGAAGGGCGCGCTCATCTGGGGCTCCCTGCTCGCCTTCTTCGGCCTCTTCATCGCCGGCTACTTCGTGCAGTGAGGCGCCTCGCGGCCGCCTCCATGACGTCCGGGCAGAAGCGCGCGCTCATCTGGGGCTCCCTGCTCGCCTTCTTCGGCCTCTCCATCGCCGGCTACCTCGTGCAGTGAGTCGCCTCGCGCCGCGCGGCCGCCCCCCGCACCAGCTGGGCGGCCTGTCAGCAGCCATGGGGAGTTTGAAGATTGGGACAGGCTTGCGCACGATGTGACTCCTTCCAATACACGGCGCGTGCGTGTGCAGCCTGGTGCGGACAGGGGTTGCACAGGCGATGAGTTTGCTTACAGCTTGCATACTTCATGAAATTTGAGCGTCACGCCGTGCGCCACGCGCCAGTACCCAAGCGTCAGGAGCGGCCACTCAACCAGCTCCAGTGCCATCCCACAGTCCCTATACAACGGGGTGGCCTGGAAAGCACACCAGCTAGCAAATGACACGAAAGCATGGTCTGTGCTTTGCACAACCTAATGAAGGTAAGCAAGACATGGTCTGTGCTTTGCACAACCTAATGAAGGTAAGCAAGCGAGCTCAAGCATGCGAGAAACCGCAAAACAGGCACTATGCAAATGATCAGACAGACTGCAGCGGGCATATGCAGGGCAACAGAAATGCAAATGTTTCCAACTTCCTCACCACACACACTGTCCCTCGGGGCTTGCGCAGCACTCTCGAGCACCTCTCCCGGCCTTCAGCTGCCCGCATACACTCGGACGCACACTGACGCACGACCACCATATCATAAACCCACCTCAATGAGGCGGGGTTTCAAACACTTCAAGCCTCGCACGCATGCCTGCTTGCCTCTACATCCTGGGCACAAGTGATCCCATGCTCAACTTCGGCAAGCGCAAGACCGAGCCATCCACCATTATCGCACCCTGCACATGATAATGAGAATAAAGCAGGCAGGCGCGCATGCCTCAGTTGGGCAGGCGCCTGCGGCACGCACAACCTGGACTAGGCCGGTGACAGCTTGCAGCGCCGCCCTGCGCGCTGGGCGCCGCATTTGCGCGCTGGGCGCCGCATGGCGCCTGTCGCTGCATCCTAAAGACCCATGGCACGCCCTCCGGCGCGCCCCGGCCCGCCTTCCGCAGCGCCGCGCGGAGCAGCCGGCTGCATGGAGCCGCGCGCGGGGCCGTCCAAGCGCGCTGCAGCAGCCCCGGGCGCGCAGCCAGCGGCAGCCCGCCGCGCGGAGCCCCCCGCAGAGCCCTCCAGGGCGGCGGCCAGCGCCTGCACCTCGAGCGCCATGGCGCTGGCCCCGCCATGCGCGGCGGCCCGCCGCGACGAGCCTGCCGCGCCGCCCTCAGGCTCCGCAGCCGGCGCGCCTGCGTCGCGCGCCGCAGCGCCGGCCCCACCACGCCCAGGGCACCACGTGTCCTCGGAACCCTTGCCAGGCCGCCCCACCGCAGGGCTGCACGACTCAGCGCCAGCCGCTGCCCCTGCCTGCCCCATGGCACCGCCGGCCCACGTCGGCGCCCGCGCGGCGCCGCCCGGCGCCGCGCCGGGCGCGCCAGGGAGACCGTCGGGCGCACGGGCCAGGCCCGCCACGCTGCTGGCCGGCCCCTGGTAGCCGTATCGCCACATGGGGCCCGGCACAGGGCCGGCTCTCGCGCCGGACGGCCCAGGCGTGCCCTCCTGCTTGCAGCTGAAAGGGGCCGCCACGGCGCTCATCGCGTCCTGGACGGCCGCGCGCGCGCCCAGGCGCCCAATGCGCGCCAGGCTGGGGCGCGCGGGCGCGGCCGGCGCGTGCACAGGCTCCCACGGCGAGTGCCCTGCCGCGCCAGCCGTTCAGTGTGGGCGCAGGGTTGGGTGGCGCGCGAGCTCTTCGGCGCCGCGCGGCATGGGCGCCAGCGCACCCATGCGCTGCCTGGCAGCAGGTGCGCACAACATGCTTTGCTTCATTGACATGCGTGCTGCCCAAGAGGGTTACGCCTCGGTCTTCACGCGCTGGGACTGAAAGCTGAAAGCGAGGGTACCCGCGCCCAGTGCGAGCGCATGCTGCAGCGGCCAATGGGTCCGCGCGGCAGCGCTGCTGCCACGCGCGCTGCCGGACACTGCTCGGCGGCCCGCGGGCGGCGCGCACCCAGCAGCAGCAGGTCGGTGCGCGCGATGGGCATGACGCCATGCGGCGTGGGCGTGCAGCCGCCGAAGGCGAGCAGGCCGGCCAGCGAGTGCCCGGCCGCGCGGCGCGGCGCGCCCGGCGCAGCGCCGCCCACCGCCGGCGGCGGCGCCCACGCCATTGTGTCCAGGTCCAGGCGCTGCACGTCGTCCAGGAAGCCGCCCTGCGCACGGACAGCCACGGGCCTCAGCACAGCTCAGCACGGTCTGCCTGCGTGCTCCTGATTAACAGAACACATGGGCACTCGGCAGGATCACAGCAGTTCTTCTGCTCTCTTCTGCTCACGCGCATCCGCGCACGGCCGACCAGGGCGCCCGGGCCCGCGCCGCAGCAGGCGGACGCTCCGCGTCGGGGGGGCCGCGTCTTGCCAGGCGGGCGCGCCTCCTTGGAGGAGCCGCCGAGGACAAGCAGCCAGCGGCGCGACACGCGCGCGGCCGCCGAGCGCTGCCGCGGCGCCGGCAGGACGCCGCCGCCGCCGCCGCCGCCGCCGCCGCCGCCGCCGCCGCCGCCGCCGCCGCCGCCGCCGGGCGCGGCGCCGGCGGCCGGCTCCGCGCGCCAGCGGCGCCAGAAGAACCATGTCAGGTCGAGCGAGTAGGGCTCCATGCTGGCCAGGCCGCCGTCGGTGCAGCCGCCGAGCACTACCAGCTCCTCGTGGCCGCTCTGCGGCGACACGCGCACCTGGCGCAGGCCACACCATCATCATCAGCGATACATAATGTCAGCGGCGGCGGCGGCGGCGGCCGCGGCAGCCCAACAGCACCGCCTACTCAGCACGGCTGTTGCTTCGCCTCGGCCGACCAGAGCACTTGGGACATCAGAGGCGGTGCCTATGTAGTGCGGCGCCATACCCCTCCGCGACCGCACTCTGTGCTGCGGCAGCCTGGACGGAACAACACAGGTGGGGCTGTTTAGTCTAGCCTGAAAGTAACTACGCAGGCGGGCCCCGCTGTAGGCCTGCCGGCAGCTGGGCAAGCGCCTGTGCGCACGGCTGACCCCCGCAGCCCGCCCCCAAACACAGCGCCGAGCGCCGGCGCCAGCTCCGCAGGGTCGCACACGCTGCGCGGCCCGCCGCCCAGCGCCCGCGCGCCCCGTGCGCGCAGTGCCGCGCCGCGCACCGCGGTGAGGTGCAGCATGCGGTTGCCGGGCAGCGCCATCCAGGGCTCCGCCGCCAGGCCGTCCGGGGAGTGGCAGAAGGCCGCCGGCGGCACGTAGCACTGCCAGGCCAGACCGCCCGCGTCCAGCACGTGCACCGGCACCGCCGTCTGCGAGCGCCAGTAGAAGCTGCCGCCGAACACGACCACGCTGCGCCCGCCTGCGCGGGCGCGCGCGCCGGACGCGCGCGTCAGGCGCGCGCGCGCGCCGTGCGGCTGCCCCCCCACTGCCTTCCCGGGCAGTCGGGCGCGTGCCTCCTGGGACAGGGCCGCCGCGCATGTTCGCGCAGGCGCCTGCTGCAGTCCGAGCATCAGGAGCATCATATGCACAGCACTCGCTCCAGCGACTTCTGGTGCGACACACTGATACGGGTGACGGGCACGCCGCGGCGAGCGCGAGCGCAGGTGCGCACCGTTGAAGGCGTCTGCGCTGTGGTAGGTCCGCGGCTGCGGCACCGAGCCAGTCGTGACGGCGTGCACCCACACCGCCAGGCCGCCATCAGCTGCCAGCCACAGCACCTGCCGCCCCCATGCCAGCCCGTCGTACAGCGCACCCACCAGAGCGGGGACTGCGCAACGCCATGCCTCCAACCCGCCAGCGTACACGCCAACGCCATTGCTGCTGTCCTGAGATCACACAAGCTGCAAATCTCTGGGGCCACAGTCTGTCAGGCCGCCGACCGCGTCCCATCTCCCGCAGCAGCTGCAGGCCTCCATGGACAGAGGACACCAGGAGCGGTAAGTGCGCGCCCAGGCAGCGCTGACGAGAGCGCGCACTGGCCAAACAGGCCAGGGCCTATCCAGCACACACCACAGACCGCCCATCATGGCTTGCACGCCGGCTATGCAAGACAGCGGCGCCTGAGGCCAAGAAAAAAGGGAAAAGTGATAAGGAGGGAGGAGCGCGGGCCGCGCCTCCAGGCTGTCGCCGCTGTACGCCTCGCTGTGCGGGCTGCAGCCGCCGAAAGTGGCCAGCAGCGCGCCCGCGGCCGGGTCGCGGCCCAGCGGGCGCAGCGCCGCGGCGACCAGCCCGCCCAGCCGCGAGCCCGCCGACGGCGCCACGCGCGCGGTCGCGTGGCACATGCGCGGCGGCGGCGCCGCGCCGGCCACCTCCGGTCTGCGCGCCCCGGCGCGCGCCTCAGCGCGCTGCCCAGCTGCCGCTTGGCTGGGGCATTTGCCTGGGGAGGCTTGCGCGGCCTGATGCGCGCAACCCTATGCCCAGCCGACGCACCGGCCTGGGGAGGCAGGGCGCAGCCTGGTACTCATAACCCTGCGCGTACCCTGCGCATGAACCTCGCGGGGCGTGCCTGGCGATGCGCAGCGTGTCCAGGTGGACGACCAGCACGTCCAGCGCGGGCGGGCTGCCGCGCACATGGCCGCCCAGGATCACCACCATTGCTCCCACCGCCGTCGCGGTGTGCCCGCTCCTCGCCAGCCCTGGCCCCCGCTGACATCACGCTGTTGGCAGATGCAGGGATGCGGCTGTGCAATAACGCACCGCGCACGCCGAGCCTCATGCATTGTGCCTCAGAGCCTTGGCTCCTGCTAGCGAACTGCGCTACATGCAAACCTCGAACCTTGCAATTAACCTTCCAGGTAGATCGGTCGCCCTAAGTGGAGGAGTCGGCAAATTTCACGGAAATTGTCTTAGCACGCTCGCATCTCCCAAGCAGGCACGCCCCAAGCAGGCAAACAACCTGCATGGCTTCAGCGCTTGCTCCTGAGGCTGGCACGCCTCGCAGCACATCATGCCAGCACGAAGCCGTGGTGCACCGCCGCCGCCTGCCTTTTGCGAGGGCAGGGCGGGAGCGGGATGCACCGTGGCTGTCGGATGCGCCCGGCACTGCGCCCGGCCTCGCTCCCCAGAGCCCGCTGGATTGCGCCACTCCGCCCGCCTCGCCGCTGCTTACCGCCGAAAGCGCCTGCAGCGGCACGGCACGCATACTCGCGGAGTGTAGCGCGCCCAGCTGCTCCCGACAAGGACCCGAGACGGTGTTTGTAACAGCGCAGCGGCGCCCCGCAGCTAGTGGGCTGGCAGCCAGTCCCTGCAGGCGCAAACGGCCGCCCTGCGCCGCAGCGCAGGCGCGCCCCCGCGCCCTCTGCCAGCACAACCGCTGCTCGGGCGCGCGCCTGGGGGGCGCTGCTTCGCAGCGCGGCGCCGCCGTCCGCCCACCACCACACGCGGTCCAGCTCCTGCCCGGCGCGCAGGACGCCCGCCCAGTACCGCGCGCCCGCGCACGCCCCCGCCGCCGTGCCCGTGTGCAGCGCCACGGTGCCCTGGCCCAGCTCCTGCGTACAGCGCGCCTTCCTGCCGCACGCCCGTGCCCCATTGGCACAGGGGGCCCTGAACGTGCGGCCCGAGCAGCGCCACACCAGGCACTGCCGCTGCGGGCAGGCGGTGCTGGGGCCCCCGCAAGCCGGCACGCGTCCTGTGCCCTGGCAGGTTGCAGGGGCGGCGGCAGGCGCGCTCGCTGGACAGAGCTGCTGCGCGGCCGCGCACCACATGCGGCTCGCGTCGCCGCCGCGGAATATGAAGTTGTAGAAGAACACACAGCTGCTCCCGAGCCGCACCAGGTCGACCAGCTCGAGCTCCGACAGCACCTGCACACGCGCAGGCGCAAGCTCAGTCGGCACCTGCGTCCGCGCAGGCGCGGGATGCAACACGGGCGCGTTCACGGCCAATCAACGCACTGCAGCCAACACGCTGAGTGCTGCAGCATTGCAAGAAGAAACACAACACAGTCCGCGAGCATACCCACAGTGCACACCCACGGTGCACATACAGTTCAACCATGCAAGCGTAATAGCGCTGCTGCGACGCACCTGGTGCAGCACCTCCAGGTCCAGCTCAGGGAGCCGCATGGCACCTGTGCAGCGCCGGCGCAAAGCGCCGCGCCAACTGCGGTGGAGCCCCGCCTTCAGACCCGCTCTGCTAAACAAAAGGGACAGAGCCACTCCGAACGGGTTGTGGTGCAAGGTATGAGCCCCTCCCCACCCATATCAGCCCCGGGCCAAGCCCCCCGAGCTGCGCTTGTGAATCAGGTGTCGTGGGACAAAACAAGCTCTTGCCGGAAGCGGCCCTAGCAAGGGAGTTGAATTAACCAGCATTGTACTAGTTCACTGGGTTGGCGATTGCGGAGGTGCACACCTCGCCTGATTGTAAACCTTCCTCACAAGAGCGCTTTGTGGCGACACGAGGAAGATCAAGCTGGCCCAATCAGTGACCTGGTAAGGCTCGATTACGCTCCACTCCTCTGCAAGAAGCACAACTTGAGAAGAGCGCAGCGGGCATGGCGCGGCGGGGCCTCTTTGGGACGATACGCGAGCTGTTTCGCGAGTTCCGCGAGTTTGGCAATGCGGTGCGCTGCTGTTGCAGTCGCACCAGGCTCGCGGACGCGGCACTGCTCGACTCTCACGCCGTGCTCACCCGCGCCCTGCCCGTCCTGCCTGGGGCAGGACCTGGAGCAGGCGAAGCAGTCCATCCTGCACCTGAAGGCTGAGATCGCCCAGTTGCGGGAGACGAGCCGGACGTTTGAGGCTGTCAAGGAGCGGGTGACTGAGCAGGCGCTGAAGCGGAGCATGGCGGCCGTGCGCAACCAGGAGGCTGTGGCCAAGCAGCAGGCGGCCGCGGTGAGGGCGCGGGCGTGCCTGCCGCTGCAGTGCTGCCCGCTACAAGCGCGAAGGGGGCTGAGTTACCTCGTGCCGTCCTTGGCGCCCAGATGAGCCGGGCGTTTGCGGAGCTGGACACCGTGATGGAGCCGGACATGCAGGCTGTGGCCAAGGCAAAGGCCGAGGCGCACGTCGCTGAGGTCATGGCCGCGGTGGACGTTGACAAGTTTCTGAAGGCGCGCGCACGGCTCGGCCGCCCAAAGCAGCTTGGGGCCACGCGTTGTGTAGGCAGCCGTGAGTGTGCCGCCACGACACGCTTGCTCTGCCGGGGCACACTTATTGCGCTATGGCAAGCAAGTCTGTAGAAAGCTATGCTGTATGCTGCGGGCCGGCCGGTGCCTGTACCTAGGCTGAAGCTCGTGGACAGGCGTGTGCGCGCACCATTCGACGAGTGTGCCCCTGCGCCAGAGTGGCTCGCTGGCGGACGCGATTCGGCCGGGCGTGCCGGTGCCGCCCGCGGTCGCGCGCGCTCTGGAGAAGGAGGCTGGGGAGGCTGGCACCCTGCCAGGGGGGGCCGCCCTGGCCGGCGGCCGGGCGGGCAGCCCTGGCGCGAGCGCGCGCGCTGCAGCGCCCGCCGCGGGCACGGACAGCGCGGCGCATGCTGCACGCGCGCCCGCAGGAGCGGCAGGGGGCGGCGCAAGCACAGGAGCGCAGGCGGCGACTGGAGCCAGGCCGCCCGATGAGGGCAGCCGTGCAGCGCCCGCAGCGTTTGGTCAGGCGGGGCCAGATAAGGGTGGTCAGCCTGGTGGGGGTTGATTTCCTGTCCGCAGCGCTAGCTTTGTTTTGCGAATTTAGAGGTGACATGGCCATGGCATGGGTTTACATGGCGGTCGCTGAGCGTGAGGACACGAAACCAAGCACTTATCAGCCTGTAAGAAGCACGGCAAGCAGCAGAATGCCAACAACTTAGATGTTCTTGATGCCCAAAATCTACTGTGAGAACTTACTGTGAGACACAGACAACGACAGGGCTTGCATGAGCGACATCTGAAACAGCACACTTTGTTGACAAACATAGCAGTGTGCAGGCATGACATACAAACACATACAATGACGAAGGGGTCTGCCCAGCTGGCCACCAGCATGGAAGCGGCGAGTGCACACAGCGCAGCCCGCCGTTGACCATATATAAACAACCAAACATTGTGTGCAATTCGTCATCACACAGGCGCAGCTGCCCTGGCACCGCCCCCCAAATCGGAAGGCAAGAGGCTGCGCGGCCGCCGCGGCCCCGCTACCGCTGCATCGCCTTCAACGCCGCCGGCACCGCCACGCCCGCGGCCTCCAGCCAGGCGCAGTCTACGCGCCACTCGCGCGCGCTGCGCGCCGCCGCCTGGCCGCGCACGTGCGCCAGGTGCTCCTCCGCCTCCATCACTGTCCACCTGCACCAGCCAGTAAAAATATTTAGGTTAGCAATATAGGATAGGGCTGGGTGTGGATGCTGTGGAGGCTGTGGATGGCTGCGGCCTTCCCAACCAGGCGCTGGTCAGGAGTGCCTCCAGTGCGCAGGGCGCCGACTCAAACCATCACGTCAAGTGCACAACATGCGCCAGGCTCAATCCGCTGCGGCCTGAGCGCCGCGCGGCGCTGCGCACGCACCCT
>JAABUV010002829.1_pt1 | contig 22882 bp, 31 predicted proteins | sample 5559971 | NCBI WGS metagenome assembly JAABUV01 (sample SAMN10711881, study PRJNA513362) | rock metagenome | isolation source: Antarctica rocks | place: Antarctica: Victoria Land, Knobhead nord | collected 2015-12-19
CCTAACCCTAACCCTAACCCTAACCCTAACCCTAACCCTAACCCTAACCCTAACCCTAACCCTAACCCTAACCCTAACCCTAACCCTAACCCTAACCCTAACCCTAACCCTAACCCTAACCCTAACGTACGGCGCGTCGGTCACTTCGTTGGATCGTCATAGAGTAGATGCGAAAGTGCATGCAACCTGCTCGAATCTATTTAACGTGGCGGATTAATGGCGCTGTCCCGTGCCGCAAGGGGTTGAGTCAGCATTTGGTGGAGCCACAATTGGACGCCGCATCCAAAATTGGATCCTTCGTCGGCGGATAGTACTTGACCTATGATACATTTTCTTTACGTTGAAAGCGGGCTGTGCATATCAAAGGATCCGGATAGCAAACCTCGCCTCGATGACGTCAGAAGTGGATGTCTCCAGATCTGGATGCCTTTCGGTCAAGTACAAATCAGCAGCCATAGCTTGACCTCAAATGGTGATGTTCAACTAATTCATACCATTGAACGTCATGGACGTTACCCAGATATACGCAATTACCGCCGGAGCTATCTTCGGTTTGGTGCTGATGATCAGAGCCGCGTCCTCTTTCGTCCGATTTCTTCGACCCTACAGCGTATTGCTCGTGAAGCATTTCCTCTACCCCAACGTTCTGCGGCGGCACCGCTTCTTCGGACCATGCACTCGAGCTTAAATATTGTTGCACCTTCTCTACCTGGCCGTCAATATATTCTGTAGCATATTTGGAGTTTCCTCCATCAGAGAGCTAGGTACTAAAACGGGGACTTTGTCACTGATCAACATGATACCTTCGTACTTCGGCTATCACCTGAGCTTCGCCAGCGATATGTTAGGTCTTTCCATTATCAACTACCAACGAATCCGTACATCGACCAGAGCCTTGTCCGTTCTTCTCGGTCTGTGTCACGCTGTCGTCAATATAGCCAGCGTTACAACGTCGAGATTGTTCAGCGTTTCAGGCCAATTAGATGGGTTCATAGTAAAGTTATGATTCTTCTGGAAGTGATACGGAGACTGACATATTCCCCCAGGCTGTGCTCGCCACCAGCGCGCTTATCCTCCAATCGCTGCAGCTGTTCGGAGTACCCTCCTATGAGCTTTTCTTGCGCGGCCATCAGGCTATCGCATTTGCCGCTGGCTATGCTCTTTAGAAGCACACCACCTCGCACTCGAAGCTGCCACGTCTGTACGTGTACATTTCGACTGGCATTTTCCTCGCCACCTCTGTCTTGCAGTGCCTTGTCGTCCTGCACCGAAATTTCAGCTGCCGGAGGGGCCACTCGCGAGCACTAATATCGAAGCACCGTGGCAGCGTCAGGATGACCATCGATGTCCCAAGGTCGCTGGACATCAGAGCAGGCCAGTACGTGAACGTGTGGATACCTTCTGTTAGCTTTTGGTCTTTCCTGCAGGGTCGCCGTTTCACAATCGCTTCGTGGGAGGCCAAAGAAGGAGTCACCAGTCTTGATCTCCTTGTACAACCAAGGAAAGGCTTAACGCAGAAGCTGTATGCTTGTGCCGAATACTACAGGGAACGCCCCGGGAAGGGAATAGACAGGATTTCAGACGAACGTCCCAGAACAATCATCAACTTGGGTAAACCCCAGGACACGTTATGCGAATCAGTTGAGCAGGGGGGTAAGTGCACCGCCATTGACTATCACAAATCTCACGAAACATTATCCGAGTCAATAGAGGAAGGTGTTGAGAACATTCAGCCAACGAGATTCGGTTACGAACGTTACGAAGGCGAGCCTCAGTGGTCTGATTTCCGTCTGGCAATTATCAGTGGACCCCACGGCATGGAAATTCCTGTTGGCGATTATGGAAAAGTCTTGATGATTGCCACCGTATTTGAAACAGCTGGTACGAGGTTTGAACAATTACCATGTCCGGACGCGGGAAATACGCTTGATTTGGCAATTACAGAGTTTTGGTAGGTCTATTGGTCCCTACCGCTGATGAAATGTTGACAGAGCTTTAGATGATCGAAGGCCAGCAAGCGAGCTAATAGATAGAGTCCTGAGGGAAGACCCCAACACCAACCATTACGTGAGTACCCTTGCCTGGACAAACGAGATGTATCCTTCTAACTAGAATCAGATATTCCACATCGAAGCATATTACAAGTGGGGGAATCTAGCGAAAGACCCTATGACGGTGGGCAGGCACGGCCGTCTCACCTATAAAAAGGGCACAATGGATCTATCAAAATTGTTGAACGACCAATTGGTCCCTCGATCAGCTGGTGCGAGGGAGGCCATGCTAGTCACGGGTAAGTCAGGAACCAAATTCGCAAGCAATGGACTCATACTTGCTAGTATCCGCAAACGAACAAGTGCGGGACGAACTGCGGGACCTCGTTCAGTCACGCTTGGACAAGATTACGTTGTTGGAACTGGACCATCAACCTGCCGAAAAATGACGTTTCTGGAACTCTGTGTGGCGAAGCAAGCCACAAGCATATTTTCAACCGGCGGATGGTCGGCTGCAAGGTGTCTTTACGGCCATTCATTCCGAAATATCGAATTCAAATTGAAGAATGGCAGGCTTCCTCCGGAGAATATGCGTCGTCATCTAACACTCATAAGTCCCTTCGGGAGCAGTCAAGTACACTATTTAGATAATCTCGTTTTGGGTATAAAGACTTTGGCAAGCAGCTTTGATCAAATGTACGCCTAGTGATTGCAGTAAATAGCCTATGGGATTGTTCTTCTTAAAGCTTGACATAATGTCCCTTTCGAGCTGGAGATACTAAAAAATGCTGTCTTCGATGTTCCCGTCCACTAGGTCTATGCCCCAGTAGTTCAATAGAATGGATTCCGCATCTGCTCGAGCCTTCGACCTCTCTTCGAGAGCACGATCGAAGTCTGCCAGGGCACCTTCTATGTGTGCACGGAGCTTGGTGGCTTCCTCCAAGAATCTCATCTCAGCCGCTCGAGTGTCTTTGTGATATGCTAGCTCCTGTAGCAAAAAACCGTTTGTCTTGGTGAGCTCCATCACTCGTTCTGATGGTGTCATGGGTTGATGTTTCTTAGATATTCTGAGTCGGTGAGGCAGCTCCTCATAAGACGACGTTGTCCCCCCGTGCCTTGCAATCCGATCATCTAGAGCACCAACATCGCCTGCTCTGCCGGATCCAAGACGCTCACGAAAGATTGGGTGGATCGTCGCTTGCTGTTGAGTCCTGGTGCCTTGAAAGGCCATATGGCGGTCAGCAGTTTTCCTGCTCCTTGCGGTTCGGGGTGCCTCTGGACTCTCTTCACGTCGACGGTCACGGCGGGTTGGAGGACTTGCATCGCTGTCTGGTGAGTCGCCCATTGCGGTATGGGGTTCCGACATATCGGGTGAAAATATGATATCTATAGTCTCCGATGACTCGTCCATGACGGGGCACAGGGGTCGCTCTGGATGATGTGGTACGGCTGTCGTTTCTTCGAGAAGGGAACAAAGGAAAGCACTTGTAAAAGAGAGTGCAGCGTACATTTAACAACACGACGCACTTTTGGACGCTTGGGAGCATCCACTTGTGGATCTCGAACCAATAGCCTAAAGTGGATGCTCGAAAGAGCTATGAGACAGCTCTCGCCACGTCATAATGGCTGACGAGAAAGCATGACCTCGGATCAAAACATAGTGCGTCTGGGTCGAAACCGTTACCACCAAGTCTAAGCAAGCCACATGCAGTGACAAACAAAAATTACAATTTCCCGCAGGTCGTGCGCGATAAAAGCAGAACATCCTACCATACATTTTATGCTTCTAGATCAAGCAAACCCGGCTGCAATCGCCCGCGAGAACGTAGAAGACCAGGCGTTTATGGCGATTAAATGCGCGAAAAGAGCTGACCGCGATCCCGTTTGTAGGGTACTGAATTTTACGGAGCGATCATCTTGTTAACATTAAAGACATGCCCTTGGAAGGGGGTGACGGCATTGTCATATTTCATGAACAAATGGACGTCTCTTCAACGCATATCATGGCAGTAAGCAGAGGTTCATTGCAGGGTTCGAGATCGCGGCAATCTGCAGAGACGTGAGCAATTGTATAGAAGACTTTTAAAACTAGGGACGGACAGCTGATCGGTGGCCTCTCCTAGTCTATATTCTTGAACAGCTTTCACTTTATCATGGCACTCTCATCTGTAGCAAAATTCTCCTGAACCAGAACGGAAAGATTGAGATCGGTAAATTTCCTTGCTTTCATACTGGACCTGAACTTCCCGCACTCCATGTTTTCGGACGGAGGTTTACGGGTAGCGTACCGGCCTGGGCTCGGTACAATGTTTCCCCGGAAAAAAGTTCTCTTAGCGTCGTTTTTCACACCGAAGATAGGGTTTTCCAGCATTATCTCACTCACTTCCCTGTGCCGTGATACAAAGTTAAGTTCACCCCTCGATGTCAAACTCGGAGCATATCGGAAGGCTATCCCAGCTGCCTTACTGGCAGATGAACGTTCCGCCAGACCAAAGGACCGAGCAGTGTCCATATTTCTTGCTGGATGTATCAGATAAAGATCGAGCCATTCTATCCACGCGGGACGAGGACTATCAGCGCAGCTCGTGGGAGCAGGTCAAGAATTTCATAAGTATGTTATCATTGCCCTTAACATTGAATCGCATTACATCTACTAATCTTCCAAGAACAGCTCAGAACAACCTTGCGAGATTTCGCCGCGTCCCCAGTGATCTTCGACGCTATTTGGAGTTCAAGTCCGACATTCAAAAGAAATACGGGTCCATGCTGAACTATGTACGGCAGAAGCGTCTCTATTGGCCATCCGTCACACCTTCTGGAGATCCTCCGTTCTGCAACCCGTCCGACTACAAGATTCTCCGGAATGATTGGCCTTACGGCATCGATGAAGACATCACCCATCTGGTTGTCTGGACCAAATTCTTACTAGAGGCCGACCCCGTCACCGACGATATCACGCCATCTGCTCGCGCTGCGATCGAGAACTTCGTAGTTAAGTTCTTCTGCGATATTCAGAGCGGTGGGCTTGACAGGAGCAGGGTGATCTGGTTCAAGAATTGGACGAGTCTGAAGTCGGTTGATGGCATCGAGCATTTTCACGTGATGCTTTATAAAGCAGAAGAGGATTTTGTCAACCAAATCACTCAGGGCGACCGCTTCAAGAACCTGGATGAAATTTGAGCTTTGCGCGTCAAGAATTGCCCAGATTGGAAAGACAATGACGCACCGTAAAATTTATACCGGTCAGAAATGGGCATCAATAAATTCTCCAAACTAGTATTAGGTTATGCCATGTTCTTACCCCAACAAAAACAAGAACCGATTTCCCGAATAATGTCAAGTTCAAGGTAGAGTAAGGAAGCCCATGACCTCAATTACATCTTCTGGAGCGTCTCTGGGGCCGGGAGGGTCTATCCGTACGAAGCGGTGCTACAAAACTGTTGACAACTGTTCTCTTCTGTGACATAGGCGAGTGTCAGTTCAAGCAGAAAAGGCTTGCCGTCTTTACAGTGCAACTGGCGGGCGTCAAAAGTGTGGCAAGGAATACCGATGTGTACAACGCCTTAGAGCTGTTTGCGAGCCTACCCTAGTGGTTGTGAATGAACATAAGCCGTAGGTGATTCCGTGACTTCCAAGCCTCTCATGTTATCATTCTGTGGACAGTTCTGGTTGCTCACTTTCAATCCCGTTTTCTTCCTCTCAAGTACGGATACGATCACCTTGAGCTTTCCAGCGAACGCCACGGATATGAATGCGCCATACTTTCGACATCCACATATATGCAGTATGATGCACTATCCTTAGAAATAGCGTGAAGAAAAGCAATAGAGGTGCAAAGCCTGGCAAGTTCTGTATAAGCGGAGCCCAGAAATGCGCAGATTGCCGTTTCCGCATCCACGCAGGCCAGGGCATCAACTACGCTCTAACCAAGAAAGGTGTCCCGTATATTCCAAGTTACAACCTCAAGGAAACCCTCCGTGGTAGAGAAATTTGAGTCCTCTCACTCAATAGCGAAGGGAAACTTCATTCAAATCTCCGCATCAAACCTCTGCCACCTTGGCCTCAGCCGCAAAATACGCGAATTTCTCCATCCCCACACCCCATATCCGCAGCGCTGCCCCAACAACCGCTTCCGAATGATATTCGGACGTCACTTTGTCGTCCAGCTCCTGATAGATCCGGCTTAGGTTTCGGTGCGCATACACGCCCACAATGTCAAGATCCGTCCCCAGCGCGTCGTAGCTCCGCCGAAGCACATCTTTGAACGTCTCGATAGCCTGTTTGTGCCGCTTCTGGTGCAGGTAGACATCGCCCACCTTGAGCAGGAACCCCCGCGTCGCTGAATGGCACCGGCCGTGGACGCGCTCCGCCTCGCGCAGGAAGCGGAGGCCGTAACACTCGGCTAAGGCGTAGTTGCGCCGTTGTCGAAGCAGGAAGCAGAAGTCGACGCGCAGGAATTGCATCTCGTCATCGGTGGGGTCGAGCTTCTTCTCCAGCGTGTCCAAGAGAACCAGGAAGACCTGCTCCAATGCGCTCTCGAGAACCCCTTCGTCCTGCAGGTGAGACAGGATGATGGAGAGCGGGTGGGAGTGGCCAAGCCGCACGGCCGAGGTGCTCGCAAAGTGTCGCAGAAGACAGGTTCGTAGTTCGGGGAAGCGGTCCCACCCTTCCCCACCAAAAGTGCGGAGGAGCAGCCGGATCATGCTGCGTGATTGTTGTAGTAGAACACCATCCACCATTTGGAAACCTTCATTGATGAGCTGCCATGCCTGCGGGGTAGGTTTCTGAACCATGATTCCCACGCCGTAGATCAGCTTGTCCTGCATAGTTCGTAGGTAGTCAAATGCTTCCTTCTCTTGTTCCGGTCCTAAGACAGTGCCTGCCGAGAGATCGGTGACGCATGGCATCCTCCTGTCGGTGTAGCGTTGGATCTGTTGGAGTACGATTTCGATTTGACCGATGCTGGAGTTGTTCAAGTTCATTGGTCGCTCAGGATCGGGTACCCTAGCGCGTCGTACTGAGACTAAGGAGGCATATGTGCTCGCTCCGATGTCTACAATTTCCGAAAGGAAGTCTCTGTTGCTCGCAGCCCTCCGTCGCCGGCCCTCGAGCATCCCAGACGCATCAACGTTGTGCCCTACCCAATGTCGTTCGCCGCCGTTCTGCGGAACTCGGTCATTGTTTCGTTCCGAGCTTTCCGTTCCAGTGGCCAAATTGTCCGAGTCGATGTCCGCTTGGTGAGATAGGTTTGAAATTGAAGTCACTATTTGAGACTCTTCATAATTAACAGTTAGTGTAGAAGTACAAGAACAAGAGCATCACCGCGCTTACCAAGCGTCATCTCAATTGCAGCCCTAGCATGAACCGCATTGTCGATAGCGTGGCTCAACATAGGTTGGCGATCTTGACGAATCCCACTACAGACTCTCACAGCTGCTAGGCTGTCAACTTCCTCATCGTCGAGCCCAGAAACCACCGTATTTGCCCCAGCATCCTGTAATCGATCGTGGAATATCGGCAACGACTGGGTGCAAGTTGCAATCTGGTTCTGGGGCTCAACAATAGCACCGTAGTCGATGTCGTTGCTTGGTAAAATAGAGTTGCCGTTTGTGTCGCCATTGCTTTGTGTATTCGAAACGGGCGTGAGAAAATCGCTGCTAGAGGCTGTCTCGAGCATGGTCAAGACGTTGACTTCGCTAGCGTGGTAAGAGTTGCGCTGATTTGCCCCTGTTTTGACTTCGTTCTCGACCTGTCGAGATATGTGGCGGATGTTGCGTGGCCTACTTGTGTTGTAGGAGGCCGATGCTCTATCGGTCCACGCGATGGAGGGGGCTTTATTGTCACTTTGTCCACGCTTGCGCTGCCCAGAGGTACTTTGAAGTAGGGAGGTCGTATCGGCATCTGTACCAGTCAGTCAATTTAATAAAGGGAGGGTGGGACTCATCATTGTCTTACAGAGGCCAACAACCTGTGGGGGATTTGCTCGATCACGGTCCTTTGAGTCAAACCGAGCGAATTCACTGGCATCCACATATGGAATTAATAGATGGGGCGGAATTGACGAGCTGACTCCCTCGTTCACGTACGAGATCGAAGAAGTACGATCTCTGCGGAGACAATGTTCGCTGTCAGAGTGGTGCTTTGTGTCCTTCCCTTCACCATCCAGTACTGGAGCCGTTCCATCAGCGGCGGCGTCTTCGCTGCCGTTGCGCTTCCGCTTTTTGCGGCCTCTTGTGAGTGGAGGGTCCACTTTCATATCTGCAATAGTTCAATAGACATAACAATATAGGGAGGTATAGTCATACGTATTTGGTGAAGGTTGCAACGAACTGCTTTGTCCTCAAGTATAGGACAGAAGAGCGAGCCACGGTGTTGGGTGATATGTTTGACAAGTTTTACACGTCGATCTTCATCGAGTTTCTGCAGTTTGTGCTTGCCCAGGGTGCAAAGTATCAAAAGTGCATAGGACCAACCTATGACTCTTGAGACGAGCCATAGAAATTGCCTTACCACCTTGATTTCATTGCGAGCGTCATCTGGCCCTGCCAGATATGTATATAAGTTATTCAAATAAAGCTCATGCTCATTGGTCAACCCTTTTCTATTAATTTGATTGGCAGTTTTCAGAAGCATATCGTGATAGCCCTCCAGCGTCTGGTCCTTCCAGGGGTTACGCCGGTCCGAAAGCTCAGTGAAAATAGCAGCCGTCGCGCTGCGACAATGAACAGCGATCTCGTCAAGTTCTTCGTCTGCAAGACCCTTGAGGCTATCAAACCACTGAAATCTAGGATTGGTCGGTGTGCCGAAAGTGATACTGATTGGTGACATCGTACGCTAATAATTGTGTCGCAAGATCAGGCTGCAAAACCAGGCTGCGTGGTGAGGCTACGTGGTGAGGCTGCGTGGTAAGGCTGCGTGCTTAGGCCATCGGAACGAGGCAGCCACGGGAGGAGAAAGGTTTCAGCCAATGATACGTATGAAAACCCTTCTCCGCTACTTGCGCATGTCACAGGCTACGCCCAGTTTCGCTTGGAGCAAAGATGAAAGATGCCACGTTCGCCCATTGCAAGAAGGTTGTCGTTGCGCGGATATGTCCGCTTTTAGCGTGATGATCCATCCGCTCTTAACCTCAGCATGTCGTAACATGGGCAAAATACGACTTCTCGTACGCCAATAATTCTAAACAGCGACAAGCCATGTACGAGGGGCGGGGATTCTCTTGGAACAATTAAGCTGGAAGTAAGTATTTCGACTTGATGAAATGCCTAGGTAAAATGATCAAAATTGATTTGTTGGTTAACCTTAATGATTATATAGTGTTCAACCGTCACCAAGGCGGTGCCCAGAGCATTGAATGTTACTCGCCCTGGACGGTTCCTGATCTAAGTCTAGGTGTGGCGAAGGAAACGTGAAGCACAATCCGTACAACACTTTTAGTACATCAAGTATCAGAGGCTTGAAGAAGTGGTGCTCCGTACATCGTGGCATCCCGTGTGCGCCATGGCGATGGTGGCCGTGATGCCAAAGGTAGACGGTATCGGAGTACCACATCCTGAAAATAGTTTCTCTCTTGAAGATAGTGATTTCTCTCCTCCACCGCATCGCGTAATTGAGACTCCAATTTGGCAATCTTCTCAGAAGTCTCCCTTTCTCGCTCTTTTCGGCGCTGACGGAAACGGTGAGAGGCGGTGGCATTTCTTTTTCGCTTCTCGCCTTGGACTCTCGACGCGGCCTGCACGTCCACAGGTATCTGAATAGGACCTTGCGCTGTTTCCAGAACCATCATTCGGTATTGACTTTGCGCTGTTGCACTTGATATAGGCATTTCAAAGGCTTTAGTGCCCAGCGGCATCTGCGGCAATGTCGACGCGGGACCAGATGACAGGTTAGAGGAATAGTACTGAGGCTGACCAGTGGACACCACAGGTGGTGGGATGACAGACCCAGTCTGACTGATCCGGCTGTAAGAAGAATACTGGGTACTCGGGCTCTCCCCTTGAGAAGCTGGCTGCGGAGCCTCAGGGTTGATACCGCGTGTGCGTTCAAAATTCTGCGCCTGAGCGTAGGGAGTATCTTGACTCACTGGGCGGTATGAAGATGGTCCCGCCAGGGACAGGCTATGAGCGTCAGATTTTGACGAAATTAGAGGGCCTGTGTTCACTGTCGAGAGAAGGGGAAGACTGAGGCCACGGCTGGCATTTGAACGACGTTCGCATCCTACAGGGCTGAGAAGCTTTTGTATACCAATTGAGCACGAAGCTTTTCGATGCGGCTGTCTTGAGGAGGCTGCAAAAGTCTGCGAATAATCGTTTGGAGCGGCCCCCACTCGCTGCAGGTCATCTGGGGATGCTGAGTTTGGGAAAGGGACAGGAGGCAAAGTCTGAGCTTGCAACATAAGAACTTCGTCCCTGGGGCCGATGAAAGCTTTGAGCCTTCAGGCAATTGGATTTAGGATACCTGCGATGAGTGGTAGGAAAGCAGTGTTATTTACAGTCGAGCTGTCAAGCTTGACGCAGGCATGTTGATGCGATGCATACAGTCGCTTTGGGAAGGTGACGGGAATATAAGTCTGTTAAAAACCTTTTTTAACAAATCTAATGCGATCGGGCTGTGATGATGGCGCATACTGGCCTGCAAGCCATCTTTGCAGATCAGTATGAACCAAGCACTGAATTGAACCATGGCTTACGAATTGGATCGTCCCCTTATCTTTGATAATTTCAAGGAAGTTATGATCGAGCTGCGCCTTACCGAATTAGTTGCGTGGTCTGGCCACGCGATGTGTCCGTGATAGAACCTTGGCTGCCGTCTGCGATAGTGTCAGCGAAGGATGTTCGGCAGCTTCGTACCGGAGCTAAATCTCATCACGTCCTTAGCTTTCCATCGCAGCTTCCAATGGTATTACTGCCAGCGGGAACAGGCCACGCAACGGGCACGGAGGTGAGCTATAACCCATGCTCCGAGGCGCGAATCACACCTGACTTCAAAACAAGTTTACATGATTCGATCGATCTGATGCAGGTGCTCAAAGCACTGAAAGATTCTCTAGTCAATGATCATTCGCTCCAGACTCAGCTCCACTTCTCGTTGGCATTTTGGCTCTTGAAGTAGCCTGATCACATGTTGAGCCTTTACAAATTCAAATAGAGAGCACTCGCCAAGTTTTGTCTTTGCCTTCCATCCTTTGTATCCTCCCTCCGGTTCGGTCAACGATTGCAACATTATGCCTAAAAAACCCATTCTTGCTGGAGTCTTTCTTTTCTCCGTTCTCTCCACTGCAGTAATAATTTGGGCTATGGTTGACCTTATCCCTAAAAGCTTGCAGGCTTTGTGGCTGGGCCTTCCATTGTTGATATTCCTTTTTGGAATTTTGGTGCCTATACGCTTCTGGAATTCGGACGAGTAAATACAAAGAAAGGCTTTGATCAAGGGTGAATTAGTTTGTGCATCGCTGTTCGCTCTTAATACGCTAATCCGTTGTACAGATGTTGGGAAGAAATCTGAGCAAGAAAACAATTCACATTGCACTGGAAGCTGGATTAGATCAGAATATTTAGAAGAGAGGTGGAAGAGATTCCTTTGCTGGCAAATCCGTGTATCATAGTTGAGCGTCAAGCCACAGTGTTCTTCCAGCGTTTCGTTCGTTAATACCGACGTCCTCTCCTCAACGTAAGCACGGGGGTCTCAGAGTCTCTTGTGCATCCCATTATTTGCGCTCCATAGCCACACAGGTTGTTCATTTTTGGAACGCCTCAGCTGCTTACTACCCAAAAATGCTGCTCCACCTCTTTCTCCCTCCCCTCGAGTTTCCCTTGCCCCTGACCTCCTGATTCTCGTTCTGTATGGAGTATGTGGGTGCATGCTCGTTTAGGGTGCCCTGAACAAGCATTAAAATCGCGGTGATGCAAGGGAAATCTGAGAACTACCTTTGTGGATTGGTCATGAAGATGGATGATGTTGTCCGGTTCGAAACTGTTGTTCGGTTCTTCAACCCCAGTGTCGCGCTTTAAAGGCTCAGTAGAGTGGGAACCTTGGAAACGTCAGCTGGCTTGAGATAAGCTATGGACTGACCCACTGAATTGGGCAGATCCTAAATCGCTGGCCGCCGTCTGATCAATAACAAGGGCGGCCGGGCCCAAGTGCTGTACAGAAATGCTCTCCGACTGCTGTGCGTTTTCAAATCTCTTCATAATCTGATATTCAATTAACTTCACTCATGGCATCGGCAGACAAGGGTTCATGACCTTTCGCCAAACGTCGCGAGGCCACTTGGCATCAACTTTGGCCCAGTCGGCCTCCGTACGCGGGTTCGATCCACGAACGGCGTCAAAGAGAATCTGCTCAGACGGAGAGAGCTTGGTCGGCTATGGCCAATGAATATGGTGTGTATATGGAAACTGATGGGCGTCTTACTGCTTCCACGTGAACACTTTTCAACTTGACCACACTACATGGCCTTGAGTAAACAGCATCAACAGCGCAGAGAAAAGCTCACTAAACCTTGACCCCGTACTCGCGTTCGTGTGCGCCCAAGATCATGACTTTCTGTCCAACGAGCATTTTGGGGAGAAAGTCGAGTATTGCTGGTGCGAGCTCTTCGACTTGTTCGAGGACTGTGTTAGGATACCAACCTTCGTGGTGTACTTCCACTGTTCTCAGGTGGCGGTCTTCGAGTGACGATGGAAGGCTATGCGTACAAGTCAGCGGAGGGTTGATAGGTGACTTTGACACACTTTACAAAACTTCTTCATCGTCCTCAAACCTCTTGGCAGCCAATTCAGTCTCAGAGCCAGCAAACCCTATTACTACTGCTTCACATCGTTCTGGCTGCCACTGGCCATGGCCTTCTTCGAGTTGAAATACTCCCTCTTCTAGTGGAATCAGGTCGGAGAACTTCATATTGACGATAGCAGATGTACCATAAAAAGGACAATATCTGAGGTAAGAGAACGACGCACAGAAAAATGAAAGTGTGATTGCGAGAGAAAGAGATCGAGGCACTTCAGCTGCATTATGATGGACTTGCTTCAAATTCTCAGTGGACGTTCTCTCAATCCACGGCGGAAAATGGCTCAGGCGGAGAGTTCGGTGCAATGCAACGCTAATGCAAGCCAAGTCGTGTAGCATCTGACAATTTATTCTTTACGATGGCAGCGTCTTGCGATTTGTCGGTCTTCTCTTTCCGAAAGGATATGACGGCTGGTATATTAAGTTCAGTGGGAACGGGTGCATTGGCAGCGCTTACTATATCCATCGCGTTTGCCGTATCCGTTGCGTGGCCTGGCCACGCCGTGGACCGTGCATTAGCCGTGCCCTTACTACATCCGTCGCGTGGCCTGACCACGCGAATTGGCCACACATAATTGGACAAGGCACTGCACCTGCCACCCACGCCATATCTCTCCATATCCCGTCACGACATCCTTTCTTCAACCCTGTGCATGGCCCCTTTTTCGCTGACTCCGAGTTGGCAAAATTGGCTTCAATTCGTCTATCCCTCTGTACCCCCGCGCATTCATCATTCAATCTAGTTTTCTCCGTTTCTCGCCCATTCAATATCGAGGCAATTGAACATTCCAGCAACATGGATTTCTTTACAACCAAAGCACCTCCTTCTACGCCAGTAGATACTGATGCCGTCGCTCAGATGGAATCTGACAGGCAGGTAATGTGCTCCACTTTCATAAGGTTGAAAACACATACCGACATCCGTCATAGGAGCCAGAAACTCTTCCGCGTCAATCCAGAGACTTACGTCCCGACTTCAGCGACGGGCCATGGACCCTTGTTCGCTTCTTCACCGATCAAATCCTACCAGAGGGTTTCGACTTAGATCGGTTCCTTTCGGACTCGGGCATCATGATCAATACGGTTCCCCACATTGTGGAACACAAGCATCCTGGGTCTTATGAACTCGTCGTTGCGACATCATGTCTCGACGTGCTTTCAGAGAAATTCCAAGATTTCAAAATAGTTGTCGATTATGATCCGTTTGAGCCAGCTGACGAGGACATACGCATCCACGGGATCTGGGAGGCCAAGAAAAGAGCTCGAATCAACACACTTGACAACGCTGCTGAAGCGACCTGCAATGGATGGGGGCATGGACCGGCAGAATGCTATCGAATTGCTATCTGCAAGGCTGGTTTCGGGACAGAGCTTAAAAGAGCAATCATGAATTGGGACATTCAAGTAAGCTATCCATACACCCACCTCGGAACAAACCTGCTTATAACGCCCAGCATTCCAATCCTCGGATCCGTAAGAATTTCACGCAAAACCTCTTGTTGTTTTGTCTGAATCGTTGTGACCGTGATGACACCCCTTCTGCCCACGACATCCTCGAGCGGGACCAGAACGACTGGCTCCAACCTTTCCGGAACGGTCACACAGACTCATCCGAGCTATCGATGGTGGTAGACTTCCCCATCGGGATCCGAGAAGGATTGGAAGAGCAGACGACTTCGTTATTCCGGCGCTTTCTCGAATTGTCCGGTGGTAAGGTGGATTGTGGACAGCACGAGTTCGGAATGGATTATACGACAAGCCAAAATGCAGCCCTCTGCGCCAGTCTTCTGGGCGTCTTCTGTTCACGTCAATCCGGACCTTTCGACCCGGAAAAAATGCAGGGCGCGCTTTCCAAGTCGAAACTTTTCGCGGGACTGTCAAAGCCAGACATTCCAGATATACTCGAATGGAGTCTCCGTATGATGGCATTAGTGCCTGTTGGTTTTCCAGACAACTACTTGGTACAGTGCTGTCAAAGCTGAGGCTGGCGCACACTAACAATGGCTCAGAATCTTCCATCGCAACTGCTGTGCGGTCTCGGTGCGGGACAAATTGATCAAATTCGTTTCCACTTGTGAATCACCATTGCGCATAGTGAAGAAACAATGCTGACAGAAGGTAGTGAGCACACCTACCACCGACTTCCGTCCCTTCGGAGAGAAGAGAACAACATCCTCTTGCTTCTTACTTGGAGCTCCACGTATCATGGTCAGACCCTTGAAGTGCTGAGAGATTGGTTAAAATCTGAAGAGTGCTTGAATCTATATCAACGACTGATTGAAAACCTTTGGCTTCAACAAACACCCGAAGAATTTGCGCTGACTCTCGCTGCCTTATTGTGCCGTGAGCGACTCCTTCCTTACACTCTGGACGACACCGCTCAGCCAATTGGGGGTAGCCACGTGGCGGACTTTGATGCTATCTTGAATGGCGAAGACATCAAAAACAGGCGGACGGTCTTCGAACAGATGGTTTTGTCACTCTTGCGGGTGCTATACACTCTCCATACCAGCGAAGAAACAGTGCGGCTTCTTACGGAGGTCCTTGACAAAGACGCATCGTTACTGGAACCGCTAGATGGTGTTGCGGACCAGTATTGCGCCAGAAAACTTCTTGGACAGGACCACAACAAAGCTTTCGAGGACGCCAGAGAAGGACTCTTGAAATCGGTGGAGGCAATGCTGAAGAGGGACAGGAATGCTGATGCCGAATGGACGGTGATACCAAGATTACCTCTGCAGCTGGTCAGCGCAGTATAAATGACTGGGAATTCCCTTGTACAAGTAGCAATTTGTGTCATTGGCGGAGAGGCAACTAATTAATCAGCCTGTAGAAGTTATCATTCTTCGAAAGGCCAAAGAAGTAATGTCCTTCAATTGGCTAGACCGACACCCAATCATCTCCTTGATCCTCATCGTCGCTGTCTTCCTCATCATCAGTCTCGTCATCTGTATAATCATCCTCGCTCCCATACCCACTCTCGTCGCTTTCCAAAAATGTGTTATCCCCCAAATGCCGAAAGCCATCCCCGCCACCGTTCTCACTGCTATCATTCCCACTCTTGGTATCGGTATCCTCATCATCTCGTTTACCAAGTACGATCTTCGTGTCTTTCCCGTATTCTTCTTGTTTCAGCTGTTCCTTAATGTGGGAATGCACAATCGTTTTAAAGACATTTCGATAAGTGTCAGGCTTTTCTCTCCCTCTTGCCTCCTCCACCACTTTGGACCAGTCAATCTGGTCGAGAATTGATTTCCATGCTTTCATCAGTTCTAACGGAGGAATGACGCGGTCCTGATTGGCAGGAGGATACCGAGACTCGAGTGAAGGAAAATTGGCCAGATAAGGTGGCGTCCTCAGAATTTCTCCCTCTCCAGCAATCTTGCGTTTCTTTGACTCTCCTTCCTGCGGAGAATCATCTTGTTCGCTGAATGAGACAGATCGCTTACCCCCCTTGCTCGGCATAGGGTAGGGAGTGCGCGGCAGGTCCGCCTTACGGTGTCTCGTCATTTGCTGCGGTGGCTTGAGCTTCGGAGGTTGCAGAGACAACATACTAGGCCGTCGCTTTGAGCCTGCAACGCTCGATTGTTCCATTATGTTCAAGGTTGAGGGAGTATTTGGAAGGAGGTGTCAGGTGATGTTTTCACCTTCGATCGATAAATTATTTTCCATTTTTGTCGTCCGACGAATTCTCTTAAGTCCCTATATTCATCCAGTTCTGGCTCCCCTCCTCGTCCAGTCAGAAATGGATGCTTGAGAGGGAGCCAAAAGTGGATGGTGGCTTAGTGGAACGAGTCCCGCTGCCTGTCACGACCACATCTCCGTCGCGTTTTAGCCCATGTTTTGAGGACCTAAATGGCACGTGATCAAAGACACGTGGATTGTGGAGTTTCGGCCCGCGCCGACATTAGAACAGCAATCGGCCTTGTACTTGAGAAGGGCTTTGCGAATGAACGTCTGGGCTATGCACTGCTAAGCCTCTCTTATTTGAGACCGACCAGGGAGAGGTAGTAGTGGATCTAGTAGAACATCCATAGCTGAGAAGACATGGACATGAAACGGATGTTGGAGCCTGAAGAAGATGCTGAAGCTCGAGCCAGAAATGGATGCTCGAGCCAGAAGTGGCTGCTCGAGCCAGAAGTGGACGCTCGTGCCAGGAGTGGATGCTCGTGCCAGGAGTGGATGCTCGTGCCAGGAGTGGATGCTCGTGCCAGAACAAGGAATGAGAAATCTGCCAAAAGGCGACGATTACCAAGGAACGGACTGGTCCAGACGCCTGTATTCTCTGGGAGACCCATATTTAGAGTCAAAGCTGCAGAAACCTAATCCACGACTTGCTTCTACAAGTCCGATATGGTACAATCCACCAGCACGTCGCAATTGCATCCACCATGCCAAGTTAACCCACTGCGCCCAAATCTTGGGCTCAACGCAAGTAGAGGACCGAGACCCGCGACAGAACACAGAAAGACGAACCGTCCCCGAAGAAAATGGCAGGCTGCTCAGGATGAGGAAATTCAAAAAGGGAAGGAGCTCCGCGTCCAAAATTGGGCGAAGCGGCGCGAACGTCTCAACGAACTGTCCGCCTTGAACCCGGAAGTCTTGAAAACATTAGATATGAAAGAATGCATGCTGGAGGTGCAGGGAATGTTGTTGGGAAAGCTCGCTGCCGAAGAGAATCGCCTGAAGGGACTAGCAGAGGACTCAGGCCCGCCGATCGCAAACTTCGACGAACGAGTTCAAGAGGTAGAAGAAGTGATACGATCCATGCAGTATTGAGTGCCTTGATCAGGGTTCGAACTCGGGGAATGTGAAATGAAGAGACCAGGGTTTTAGATGTGGCGGTAATCGTCCCGAATGAATGGTTCAAATGTTGGCGCAAGGCGTTGCGAGACCGTGAGAACTGCGTCGTCTCAGCCGGACGAGCCATCCGAATCTGGTGTTTGAACCGCTCAACGTGTTGCCGCACCTAGATAGCAACCACAGAGCCATTCCTTGGGTCCATGCTATACATAGACTTGCCGACGCATATACGGTTGGTTGGACAAAAGTGTGTGTTGACAGCAGCAATATTAGTTGAAAATTGAATCACGGCAATGGACGTGAAGGCATATAAACGGAATTTATAGAATTTGTTTCTTTCGTGCCTGATCTTCCGTGGAGATGTCATCGTTGGCGACTCTCTTTCTAGTGTTATCCTTGAAAGATTTGACGTTATCGCCCAATTGGGAAGCAGATGCGGCGAGCTGGGGGGATATACAAATTCTTCCTGCTGGAAATAGAAGAATGACGTGCGTCCCATTTGCCATAGCAGCTTCAAAGCATTCCGAGGGGTGCAATGACCAAAGAGCCGTGTCGAATAGATATCGTCCCTCCCTTGCGTGTTTTTCTGCCGTGAGCTCCACCGAAGTGGAAAGAGATGGACCGAAAAAGTATTCTTCCATTGTAATCCAATCGTGTCCGTCGCGAAAGATGAATTTGAACCGTTCTTGGAGGGTTTCGTCCTCTTCTGTAGCTTCCATGGGCGCTGAAGCAATTGGCCGAAGAGGGGTTTCCTCAAATGGGGCCCTTTCTTCGAGCGGGCCCTCTTCGGGCAAGATCTCGTCTGAATAAAAACTTGATGAAATTATAGAAGGCGCCACCGAACCCTGTTCTCTCCCGCCGTCATACGTTACCAGCTCTTCGACGTCGTCCATCGGTTGAGGTGCCTGATTTCCCTGAATACTCTGTGAACGGGGCGGACTTTCAAACATATGGCTCGTGTCTCCCAGCTGCTCCGCGTAATCTTGCCATTCGCTTATGTCTCGATCCTCTCGCGTTTCCTCCGCGTTTGGTTGCTCTTGAGGTGCGTATATTTGATCTATGCCTTCTCGCAAGGGGTCTCGTTCTTGCTCTTGATTACCGTTTTCTCTGTTCTGATCATTCAATTCAGGTTCCGAATAGAGTACCCGTCTGCCAAAGTAAGCCAGATAAACGGACCTCCTCACGAAAACGGGGTGGATACTGCTCCCTTGGCTTTTGTCGGTGTTATACATGTTATCGAGGAAAAGAAAGTCCTTGCTCTGCTCATACGCCAGGTCGAAGGGACATGCACATCTTCTCTCCTGGCACTCTCCAGGTCCGTCGACGACGTACACAGGCTTCGATTGCCCGGACGGTGACCGTCCGTCTGCATGACTGAAGTATTTCGCCTTCAAATCGCTGATCTTCTCCGACTTGAACCCCAGCCGCTCCGCCAAGTCGGCCAGTCCATACAGTACGGACCTATCAAGATCCTTCGTCGTCCGGATCTTTCTCTCACTGGGTTTGGGCTCCAACTTCGTGGAGCCTGGTGATAACTCACGAAGGTGTCGCATGATGTAGAGAAACACTTGTCGGTAGTGTAGAGCCACGCGGTTTTGAGTAGTGCTGAATCTGAAAGTGAAGGCCGATTCCGCTTCCTGGATAATGCATTTGCCTCTCTTCTGATTCATTTCGGAGAAGCTCCGCGCCATCGTCGTATACAGAGTTCCCCTAGGAGGCACCTTTACCAATCTCTTCACCCAATGGGCGCAGGCTTGGATGTACTTGAAATCTTCAAAGAAACTCCAAAGGGTGGGGATGAGACCCTCCCACGCCTGTAGCTTCGCCCAGATCTCCATGCGACGGTCCAAGTTGAATGCGCTGAATATCTCCCCTTTTCTCAGTTGACGATATAAAGTCATGCTATCAGATGTCGACGTGCCCGGTGCTTTAAGTTCTAGCGCCTTCACCGTAATGTAGTCCACCTTCTGCATATCGTGCTTGTCGTGTCGAACCAAGCCGGTCCAGAATCTCCTGACATGGTCAAGGCAATGAAAAATCTCCTGCAGCTTGATAATCTAGTATGCTTACAATACATAAGAAGGGCTGGCCTACCTCATCACATTTCGAACCGATCATGGCCTTCGTCACGCCGAATCGCATTCCGTCCGGCCACAGACCTGGGAAAGGCAACAGAGCATCGAAAGCCGCTGCGTAATCTTCTCTTCGAAGCAGCCTCCTCAACTCCTGTTGTTTGTTCTCCGTCAGACATGCCCACCATCGAGCCGCTGCAAGGGGGTTGAGGCAATGTTGACGGATCTTGCGGTATGCTTCACCGTCGGTAGGTTTCTTCTCGTTGGATGGTTGCTCGGTCAAGTAGGTCCTCAGATCGTCGCTCAAATCTGGAGGTGTGAGTGAGAGGTGTTCTGCTCAGTCAAGGATCAGTCGATCATACCTGCCAGGTACAGATCCACGGTCCACCAAAGCTGGGGAGGGGTCATCTCCCTCCCCGCTTGAACCCGACACCGACCGTGGAGACATTCAAGCCGAAATTCCGAGGGAAGCTGTAGTTCAGGCCGTTCGGTCTGCGCGTTGTCGATTAAAACGTTAGAATAAATCCCAGTGGAGTGGATGGCAAGGTCCAATTGTTCCCGGTCGATCACGGCCGTCACGTGATGCCGGCTATCTTGCTGAAAGCAACCTCCCCCTTCGAAAATTGATACCAAATTCTTCACGTTGGATCTATCAGGCACGTCGGGTTCGGTCTTCGAGAAGTCGAAATGCTCGAGCCTGATTCGTGCCGAGCCTATATACTTCGTCTCCTTCTCTCGCCCCAGGCTTTCTTCCTGAGCTTGCACTCGGGTACGTTGCATCGCGAGAGCATCGTTTGATGGCCAGCATCACCACCTCCGTCCACAGGAGGGAAGCTTCAGCATTGAGGGATTATCAATGAGACTTTATGACCAGGCTTGAGGAGGATCGAACCAGCCAGGAACTGGGGTGGCCAATGCCTCTTGAGAGATGGGCACACCGCCGTAACTGATGACCCAAGACGCCAGAAGTGGATGCCATCTTGATCACCAAATGGCTCTGTGCTACCCTGTCAATAGAAAAGTATGTCCATCGATCTTCCGCCGTATTCCAACTATTCCCCTACACCCTTCCCTACGTACTTTCCGTCCCTGTGTTTTACGGCCTTCCTATTTATTCTTCGTTGGTCACTGACGACACTCCGTCACGCGACATCTAGAATGGCTTCTCACTCCGCCAAGCGGTATACACAAGTCAATTTGAAACATCCTCAAGCCCATCCACTCGTTTCGAGTGATGTGCCATCAGCCAGTGGCAATCCCTCACCATCTAGAAACATCCAAGACTCGTCGAAAAGTCATAACGATACCGCTGCCAAATCAAAAAGGGATAGAACATACCCCGATAAAGAAGGCGATGGACGTACCGCTAGTTCTGCGGACCGAAAACGTTTAGGTTCTAAAAGGCCTGGCGTTGAACAGGACACTGGAAAGGCGGAGTCATCTCCGCCGAGCGGTCTTCATCCTTCCAGTCAACCTGCCCCTGCCGATGGGACGTCTAGAAAAGACGGCGCTACTGGAAAGTTGAACGGAAAAGCATCTTTCAAGGTGAAGGAAGAATCCCCTTGGCGGTCGTACGACGAAGGCTATGACCTCAGGGTCAGTGGGCTTGTCACCGTGGCGAAGAAGAAACGTCCGGATTTGAAAGTGGCAAAAGGTCGTCCAGCTTCGGAAGTGGTCGCGGTAAGAAAGCTCTCAGGCTCAAGCAGGAATACCAGTCTCTCTATGCTCCTTCGGGTCCAAGGGGAGTATTTCGTCAGATGCACGGATGCTTACGAATTCGGAGCCGAACTTTACGTTGTTCTTGAACATATGCCAATTTCCCTGGTCCAAGTCGTCGCAGCACCCGTTCACCCGAAAGAGGCTCACGTGGCAGCAATAGTCGGTCAGGTAGGATTTCCGCCTATTTCACCCAAACGCCGGCATTGACGAGTCCAGGTGCTCAGCGGTATCAAGTTCCTCGAGTCCAAGGACCTGGTTCACGGCAATATCACCTGCTCATCTGTCCTCTTGAACGATGACGGTGAGGTCAAAATCAGTATGCAGGAGCGCTGTACGGTCATTTCGAAAGAAACCACAAGGGGGCATCCGGACGTCCAGGCTGTCGAAGATGTTATGATGCAATTGTTGGAAAAGCGTGAGGGGGCCGAAGCGAGCGATCTACGTCGTTGGTCTTCCATGGCTGAAGAGTTCTCATCGAAGATTACGTCTGCTTCCGCAGAAGAGCTTTTGCAGGTCAGTGAATTTGGCCCTCTCCAGATGACGATAACCCTAACTCTTGAAGCATGCTTTTCTCCATGATTGGAACAAGGATGACCTCGGCTTGTTGGTGTCAATCACCCAAGTCTCATCGCGCAGATTCTATACGGTGGAGTGGTAAGCCGCAATGTTCCTGCTTCCAGTGTGGTCCATTGACTTCCTATGCGACTCCATACTTTGTATTCTATCTACGATTTGTTAGGCCACATCACGTGCAGGCATTAGTTATGGGCCGAAACATCGCCAAATCCATAGCGCAAATGAGCCATTGTCCTAAATATAGCCCAGAGTCTGTCTTTCCGGAGGTCACAGCAGCAATTGTGGATGCCATAGCACTCCATTCCGCAGTCAGTTCCGGATGCTCTGCAGTCAATTCTGGATGCCGTGGAGCCATTTCCCAACCCCGCTCCTTCCTCCTAGCCAAATTTGGACCCAGGTTCCTCGCCATATCTGACGTCTCCTGGTGACCTTCAGTATTTAGTCAACCCTCATTGCTTCATCTCTTCCTCACATTCTTCGCGCCAACTTTCCTTGCACATTCTCATCATATTGCCGGTTCATCATGGAGATCACTCAAATCTATGCTATCGTCGCAGGCGGCGTCTTCCTCCTTTTGATGTTCATGAAAGGTTTTCCATTCATCCAGCAAATTCTCCAATCGCTCAACATTACCATATCCAGGTATCTCACCTATCCATTGGTCGTGCGACGACACCGTCTTTTGGGGCCGTGGAGTCCCGCCGACGTTCTGCTTCAGCTTTTGTATATCTCACTCAACGTCTTCTGCGTCACCTTTCGCGTGACTTCCTTCGACGAAGCGGGAGACAGGGCAGGAACTCTTTCGATTTCGAGGACAGACTGACTTGATGATCGTTTCACATTTCATCGGTGAATGATCGAAAAGTTGATGACATTTTTGCGGACAATCATGGAGACCGCAGGAGAGTTTCGTTCCACTATTCAGAGAGTCAG
>JAABUV010002830.1_pt1 | contig 22881 bp, 28 predicted proteins | sample 5559971 | NCBI WGS metagenome assembly JAABUV01 (sample SAMN10711881, study PRJNA513362) | rock metagenome | isolation source: Antarctica rocks | place: Antarctica: Victoria Land, Knobhead nord | collected 2015-12-19
TGGCGTAGGCCAGACCTATCAGACACGCCTCATCAGGTGCAAATGGCGCCACGAGCACCTGACGCAAGCGCGCTCGCCGCTCCTCATCGGCGGCGTCCGCGCGCTCCGCGCCGGCGCGCGCAGGGGTTGCCTTCGCTCCAGCTGCAGGGTTTGAGTCAGGAGCCGGCTCCACGTCTGTGCCACCAGCGGCGGTGGTGGCGCCGGCGCTGCCCCCTGCTGCGCCGGACGTGTGCCGCTCGAGGCCCGGATCGGCGGCGGCGGGGCGGAGCGAGGGCGTTGGCAGAGGGTCAGCCAAAGGGTCTGGCGTGGGCGAGTCCGGCGCGGCGGCAGCGGCGGCAGCAGCGCCAGGGCCGGGACCCGGCGCGGGGGCGGGGGCAGCGACGTCGGGCGGCGCGCCGCCGCCGTTGCCGCTCGTGCCGGCGCCCGCACCAGCGCCGGCGAAGATGTCGTCGTCCGACTCGTCGGGCGCCCTGCGCCCGCAGCAACGTGCTGAACTCGGACACAGTCGGAGCAAACCTGCCGACACGTGCACAGACCTCCCACAAAGCCCAAACCCTGTGCCTCAGCCAATGGGACAGGGCCGCGTGGGTGGGCGGGTGGGACCCCGTGCATATGTTCACTTGCCGTCCGTACACAACAAGACTCCTGCCTTCAGCACAACAGAGGTATCTAGGGCAGACGAGAGTATTAGGGTGGGTTAGGGTTGTATTCCGTACGGTGCATGCCCGGCCGCGTCGTCATCATAATCCACCAGCGTCCACTTAGACACGACGCCCTCCGGCGCAGCCGCGCGCGCCGGCTCGGCGCGCTGCGATGGTGCCGCCGCGCCCGCCGCGCTGCCGGGCACCGGTGCCGCGGCGACGGGCTCTGCCGCAGCCGCAAGCGCGGCGCCGCGGTCCACGTCGAGCATACTCGGCGCGGCCTGCGCAGCCATCTGCGCGCCGGGCCGCGGTGTGTTTGCCGCCGCAGTGCAAGAACACGCTTGCCACCACGGCTGTCTGCCTTGCTGCACCATGCTGGAGCCGCATGGCGCGGCCTGCGCGGCCTCCTGCCTGCTGGGCCGCACATCACGAGCCCAGTGCTGCAGGGCGCTGACCCTGGGGCGCCGTCGTACATCCGCCCCAGGGCCAGTCAGACGCATGAGCAGAGCGCCGGGGCAGCGCCAGGACGGACGCCGCAGGTCCGCCCGCCCGTCCAAGAAGCACTTGCCCGGTCAGCCGCCCCCGCTCCTTGGTGCGGCAACCAGATCTGTCCAGTCGCCCCCGGTCGCCCGCCAACCCTGACGAGGGTGCCGACCAGAGGCGCGCCTGGGCGGCCAGGCCCGCATCGGCGGCGGACGCCAGCGGCGGCGGCGGCTCGGCCTTGTCGCCGGACAGGTACGCCTGCAGCGCCAGCAGCCGCGCCACCTGCGCGCGCGGCGCGCCTGTTGGGCCCCCTGGCTAGGGTGAGGTTATAGTATAACATGCGCCTGGCGCCGATGCGGACGCGCGTGCCAAACCCAAAACCCTATTCCTACACGGCGCGCAGGCGCATCGGCGCGCACGCGCATGCCCACGCGCCCGGACGCACGCACGCCAGAACGGCTCGCGGCGCGCACCATGTCGGCGCGGCCGCCGCGGCGCGAGACGCCGCTGCGGCGGCAGCGCGTCTCCAGCGCGTCCTGCGGCAGCGCGTCCAGCTCCGCCGCCAGTGCGCCGCCCGGCGCCGCGCCGCCGGCCGGTCCGCGCAGGAAGGTCGCCTGCGCGCCGCGTCGCGCTCGGCGCGCTGCTCGGCTGCCGGTCACCCCTACGGAACTGCATGCGACATTGGTTCAAAAGCACTGCACCTGCATGGCACACCAATGCCATCCTTGCTTCAAACTGACACTTAAAAACCAGTGTCTGTGTCTCGTTCCTCCTTGGCAAGGGCAGCCCTGCGACAGGAACAGCAGCTCTGCTCGCAGATGTCAACGCAACGGTGATGGTCAATGACAGCCGCCGCGCCCTTTTGCGACGTGGCCTGGACCCGGGCGCAGGCGCGCGGGGGCGCGGCGCGCGCCTGCAGGCCGTTCAGGAAGTCGTCGGCGAAGATGAACCAGGAGCGCCAGACGCGCAGCAGCCGCAGCACGTGCCGCCGCAGCGCCTCCTGCGCCATGCGCCCGTCTACCGAGCGGTACGTCTCCTGCGGCGCGCCCGGCCTTGAGCGCACGTATAACACTCGTACGGTAGGGATTAATACCCTAATACTAACCCTATCCTGATAGCATGCCCGGCCGGCATAGCAGCCACCAGGCAAGCCACGCTCCGCGTGCAGCGCAGCGCGCGCAGACCGCGCCGACTGGCAGGGTCCAGCGCTCAAATAAAGGCAGGGTGCACGGGCGCGGCCGCAGCGTTCGTGGAGGCCCGCCGCGCACACCTGCAGGCTCTCAAATATGTCCGGCAGCGACGCCTCCAGCAGCGAGCGGTAGCGCGAGGCGTTGCGCACCGGCGCCGTGCTGCGCAGGCACGGCGCGCAGAAGCCGTCAGGGTCACGCGGCCGGAGCATTCGGACACACTCAGCGCTGCCGCTCCGCCGGCGGCTCGCCGCCTGCTCTCATTGTTTCATTGGCTCAGGCGCGAGGCGCGCGGCGCTGGGCGGGGTCGCGCACCTGTTGTGGAGCACGTCGGAGACGAGCAGCAGGCGCGCCGCCTTGGCCGGCACGGGCGTCTCCGGCAGCGTCAGCGCGTCCGTCAGCACCTCCACCACCTGCACGGAAAAACTAATTTGAAAATAATATGAAACGACGCCCACGTGCGGCGTCAGCGCCGCAGCGCCTCCCCCAGCAGGCGCGCCGCGCACCAGCAGCGCATCCGCGGACGGCATCGACTCTCAGCCCACCCGCATGTGAAAAGCCTGGGTTGCATCAGGTTCAAAGCAACGTATATTAGCGACCAGCGGCTGCGCTGCAATTTGATGCCCTAATACTGCGCATGAGAGGCGCCTGCCTCGGCGGCGCAGTCGGCGTTGTCGAGCGCGAACACCATGGCCTCGCGGATGTCGGCGCGCTCGACCGTCAGCGCGCGCAGGAGGTCCTCGAACCTGAGCACGCGACAGCACTTGTCAGCCCAAGATGCCCGGCAGGGGCACAGGATCCAAACTCGTATCACACAGCACCGTGCGTTCCAGCCCATGCAGCGCGATGCGCGCTCGCTTGCCTCCCGCCAGCACAGGCCTCACTCGCATCCCGGCACGCCATGCGTCAGGGCGTGACAGCTCAAGAGACACGCTGCACTGCCCCTCTCCAGCCATGTCCCACCTGGTTCGTCAGGCGCCGTGCATGCAGCACCAACGCCTGCAGCACCTTCAAGCACTTGAGTCAGCATTTGGCGGGCGCGCACCGCTCGCGCTGCACGTCCGGGAGCGGCCGGTCCTTGTCGCGGACCTCGCCGCCGCGCTGCGCGGCGGTCTGGTGCGACGCGCCCGCCGCCGCCACGGTCATCGGCGGCGGCACCCACCTGCGCGCGGGCGCGCGTCAGGAGACGCCAGGTCAGGGCTCAGTGTGCACAGAGCTGGTGCAGTCAAAGCAGAAGACCGCAGAGAGGCGAGGTGCCCCATCAACGCAGTGCTCAACTACTTACTCCAACAGGGAACAGGCTTTTTTTAATTTCAGTGTTCTTACTACGAAGTATGGGCTTTGAGCTGCACACGGAGGTGTGACTGCCTTACTGAGCTGCTCGCCGCGAACTCGCGCCTCACGACACACGATACGCGCCTCCAAGCGCGGCGGGCGGCCGCGGGGCCGCGCGCCTGGGCCCGCCCTCGACCATGACGAACGGCTCCACGCGCCAGGCGCGCAGCGTGTCGCCGCTGGCCAGGCTGAACAGGCGCCAGCGGTAGTACGCGTGGTCCGGCGCGCGCAGGTCGAACAGGAAGCCGAACTCCGGGTTGCTCGCCTCGGCCGCCATGACCGCCGCCTCGAACGCCGGCCCGTCCGCGTCCACGTACGCGGCCATCGCGTCGATCAGGAAGCGCGCGCGGCCGTCGCGCGGCGGTTCCACGATGACGTCGGGGCCTGCGCGCACGCCTCCGCCGGTCGGCCGGGCTGTCGCTGCACGGCGGTCGCCGCGCCGCGCGGCGCGCAGGCGGCGCCCGCGCGCGCGCTGCTCGGCCGGCTCACTCTTTTGAGGGTAGGCGCAGTGACACTGGCCCCCTGGGACCCTCGTTCGGATTGCAATTACGCGTGCCCTTGACAGGCTCCCAGCCCATGAGACAGCGCCGCCGCTCCACAGCGTGCTGTCAGCCGCTGAGCGGGCTTCAGCACAGCACGCGGCGGCGGCCCGGGCCCGCCCTCCTTGTGCGGGCCGCCCCCTGACGCGGGCGCGCCGCTGCTGGCGGGCTCGGCCGCGTGCGGGTCGGCCCAGGGCGGCGCGGCCTCCGCGCCGGGCGGCGCGATGGCGACGCCCGTGCGCGCGCCGCCGGCGGCCATGTTGGTCGCGGAATACAGCGGCGCAAGCGGCAGCTGCACTGACTTGCCCCAGCCGATCTTGAGCTCCAGCTCGTGCAGCAGCGCGCCATTGAGCTCGGCCATGGCGCGGTCGGCCGCCGGGCGCGTCTGCGTGCGCGCGCAAATGCCCGCTGAGCCGCCGCCTGTCTGCTTAGCCTGAGGATGCAGCAGGGCTTGGGATGGCTTGAGCAGCTTCAGACAGTCCCCACTTGGGACGGCTTGAGCACGTTCAGACAGCCTGCGCAAGGGCTGGAAAGTGAGCCGCCGGTGCAGCGTGGCAGCGCCATGCCTGCAGCCAGCTCGTTGCAGGACCCAGCGCGTCGACGGCGGGCGCGCACGTGGGAGCTGAGCAAGGCGCTCGCCGCGGCCAGCGCTGGCAAGGGCTGCCTTGCACGGCGGCAGGCAGCCTGGGCGGGCCGGCGCGCGCGCGCGCACCATGAACGCGACGAAGCCGCAGTTGCGCGCGCGCATGCGCTGCAGGTCGTCGCGCGGCCACATGATCTTCACGCTGGCGATGTCGCCAAAGCGCACAAACTCGCGCTTCAGCACCTGCGCGCGCGCGCACACACTTTCGCATCTAAGCTGGCCTGCGGGGCGGCCCGGAGGCGAACAAAGCTCCTGAGCTGCGCTCAAAATCGCTCCAGCCCCGCGCTCGCGCCCACCTCTCGCCCGAGCTGGCCCGCGGGAAGACCGAGAGGCGGCAGCGGCGGACGCAGCTCCTGAGCTGCGCCCAGCAAGTGCCGCATGCACGCTAGCAGTCCCCACCCGCGTCTGGCAAAGTGCGGACGAAAGCAAGAGTGGCGCTCGAGGCAGCGGTACGGTGCGGCGTGGCGGCATCCCGGTGCGCGCTCGTGGCGGCTTGCTCGCGGGCCAGCGCAGGTGTGACCTTAACCCTTGGGACCCCAATGCCGGGACGCGCCTCCTCATCCACGTCGGGCGCGAGGTTGCCGACGTACAGGTTGGTGGTGAACGGGTCGCCCTCGTCGAAGGAGCCGCCGCCTTCCTCGGCCGGGTCGTACGCCTCGCCGCGCTCGCGCCGCAGGCGCTGCCGCTCCTCGCGCGCCTCCTGCTCCCTGGCGCGCGCCGGCCGGGCTGTCACCACCCGCGCAGGTTGATGCTGGAGCTGCTCTACACCCAAGCACTATGCCCCGTGCTGCCCCCGCTGCTCGCGCGGCCCCTGCTCCCTGGCGCATCACGTGCAGCTCAATGTGTGCCTGACCCTAACCCTAGCCTCATGCTGCCCCGCTGGTCACGCGGCCTCTGCTCTTTAGCGCAGCAAGCGCAGCTCAAATCGAGCGGTCAAGACAAGGCCTGTGCGCGCGCCCAGGTCACTCGGATCCATCGCCTGGCGCCCTGGCGACGGCAGGACAGGCCTGCGCTTACACGCGCCGGCCAAGCTGCAGCACGAGGCGCCGCCGAAGGCCCCAGGCGCACCTCTTCAGGTTCTCCAGGACGACGTCGATGTTCCGGACCTTACCCCGCCCGCCCGGCCCCGTCGGCGGCGCTGCGGTCTCCCGCTGCAGCGCGCCGACACCGCATCAGGACACCGGCACCAATTTGCCAATTTCAACCAGTTTTGCACTCATGCCGGCAGTGGTTGTGCAGAAGGCCGTCGCTGCGCAGAGGTGAAGGCGTGCATGCAAGCAGGGCAGCCAGGGGTGAGTCTGCGTGAGCAGGCTGGGCAGCATGCATGCAGGGGCCCGCAGTTGGCACCCAGCGAGCGGCCAGGCAGCGTGCCTCGGGGGCGGCCGTGGCGGGCAGCACAGCGCGGGAGACGCTCTGCGGCAGCGCTGCAGGCGCCAGCGCAGGCGGCAGGAACGACGGCACATAGCGGCCCCGCTTTGCCGCCGGCGTGCCTGCCGCACCTACCCCGGCGCGCACAGCGCTTTAGAGCACGTGACAAGGATAGCTGCAAGGTGACCAGGGCAAGCGAAGTGTTAGCAAGTCCAGAGCTCGCATGACACCCGAGAGCTGATTAGGAGTAAGCAGTGGGAAGGCTGTTGCTGCCGGTGAGGGTAGGCTCGCACCTGCGGCGAGTGCCGCGGCCGCCGCCGAGGAGCCAGGCTGGATAGTGCCGCCGCGCACAAACGCGCGAGGCGCAGACTTGCTCTCAGACTCATTGGCATCCCCGAACGATTGCACAAACTCCTCGTACACTTTCGCGGCCTCCGCATCCGCTCTCTGCGGGGCGCACAGCACGCAGTCAGGCGGAGTCAGCGCGGGGGGCTGCAGAGTGCGCCGTGCTGTGTTGCAAAACACACGCTCCACTTAGGAAGGGGAAACAAGCTCAGAGCCCTGCACAGCGGGGCACATGCAGCTGGCAGAGCCACGTTGGAAGAAAAATGCGAAAGTGCAATGACGTCCCCCGCCACGGCCTTGTAAACAGGCTCGCCAGAGAGCGGCAGCGCACCCGCTTCTTGTCCTCCTCGACCTCCTTGTGCCTCTGCTCCAAGGACAGCGGCGTGCCACGGGTGTCAGCGCGTGCAGCCGCGGGCGGGGCAGCAACGGCGCAGCAGCGTCAGCACCAACACTGCTCACCTGGAAGGGCGTCTTTTTGCGCTGGACGTTGAAGGAGAACGAGTCCTTGCCCATGATCACACGACCGAAGGCGCGGGCCGCACATGCAAGGCCGCCTGCGCGTCAAGCCGGCGGCACGGCTGCCAACGGCGGCAGCGTCTGTATAGCAGACTGCGCGACAGCGCCAGTCTGCCGCTTGCTTTGCGATGCAGAAACTTCTTCTCTCGATTGCCAATGCGCCCTGCTCTGTACAGGGTATAGGGGAGTGAGCTAGAGAGGGCTTCCCTTTCGAAAAATACGACACAGCGTGCAATTAATCTCGCCTCCCAAAACACCAGCGCCTTGGCGGTGATACGCTCACTGGCCATCAAGCTCTCGTGGGCTGTCTGTGCCGCTGATGTGCCCGAGGCGGCGAAAAGTGAAGGCGTTCACGTCGTTCCCGGTCACACTGGTCGAGGTTGCGCCTCGTGCAGCCTGTGCAGGTCGAGCACAGTAGCGCTGCGGGCGACGGAGCTGCCGCACATTTCTAGGCACAAATAGGCAGAGCGATCCCGCGATGGGCGCTGCAGATCCAGGTACAAAGCTGCGGCCTGTGCAGGCGCTGCTGCTGCTCAGCGTGGTCTCCACAGCCGCGGGTCGCGCGCTCTTTCACCGGCCGCACCGGTCACCGCTGCGAGACGGCGAGATACCCCGCATCATACACCAGTCTTGGAAAACGAGCGAGGTGCCCGAGGGCATGGCGCGCTGGCAGGCGAGCTGGCGCACGCACCACGCGGACTGGGAGTACAGGCGCGCAGCCGCGCCTGCGTGCCTGCTGTGCTCTGCTCCAGGGGGCCCTGGCGCGCATGACCCAGGACAAGCAGGCCCGACCGCGCGGGCGCAGGCTGTGGGACAACGAGGACAACGCCCGGCTCGTCTATGACCACTATCCCTGGCACGCCCGGCAGCACTGCGGCAGCGCCACGCTCACATGCAGGCAGGCACTTGCTCTGAACCAAGCCCGGCAGCATGCGTGCAGGTTCAGGGACGTCTACGACGCGCTGCCCAGGGCGGTCATGAAGGCCGACGCCTGCCGATACCTGTACATGCACCATGTTGGGGGTGCGCCCACGCTGTGCGCTGCATGCAGGCATCATATCACGGTCCCCTGAGAGGGCATGCATGCAGCAGGGGGCTGTGCTGACCCACTGCACGGGGATGCTGAATCATAGTCTAGGCTCCCTCGACTCTGCCTGAAAGCTAGCAGGCAGCCAGCTCATGCCAAGCAAACAGCGCACTGTGACGGCCGCCTCACGCAGTGCGTGGGCTGCAAGAAGCAGCGTCGCCGGGGGCGGCTGGCCTTCCCGGTCTTGCCTGCACAGCAGCCACTTCAGGCGCGCGCGCGCCGCGCAGGCATGTACGCGGACATGGACTTTGAGGCGCTGCGCAGCCTGGGCCGGCTGCTGGCCGGCCAGCAGCTGCTGCTCGCGGCCATGAGCGCGGACGCCGGCTGGGACCAGGCCATCCCCAACGCGTGGATGGCGTCGGCGCCGCGCCACCCATTCTGGCTGTTCACGCTCGCGCAGGTCATCAAGGCCGCCGGCGCCAACCTCACCGCCGCTGACAGGCGCGCGCCGCCCGCCTGCACCGCGACCGTATCCGTGCACGGCGTTCACGCGCCCGCCGCCGCCAGCGAGCGGGCCCTGACAGGGAAAGGGGAGAAACAAAGCTGGAGAAAAAAACATGTCGCTCCTGCAAGCCCCTGCCATGCACGGCTGTGCCATCATCCGGCCAGCGCAGAGTCCAAGCAATGCAGAGTCGCGCGCAGGTGGGACTGGCTGGAGGCGACGACCGGCCCCGTCATGCTGCACGCGGCCGTGGCGGCGTTCCGCGCGGCCGGCGGCCGCGGGCTGACGGTCCTGGAGCCCGGCGTCATCTACCCCGTGGACTGGCGGGACACCATCAGCGGGCCGCGCGACGGCGAGGGCGACGCGCACAGCGCTTGCAACCCGCTGCATGCCCGGTTCAACGACACGGCGTGCAAGCTGCGGCACCCGGGCGCCTTCGCCATCACCTACTGGACGCACTCATGGGGCAGGTAGGCGGGCGGCAGGCTCGCCGGCGGGGGCGCGTGCTCCGCCCTTGCTGGAGCGTCCGGCTGCATATGTACTGGGCACACAGGGGCTTGCTGGCCTGTCTTCAAGGCCAGGCAGTTGTGCGCTTACCATCCAGGCCTGACAGATCGCTTGTGCTGTGATATGCTCGGTGTGCGTTATGGCCACCTCCACAGCCACTTCATCGCCCTCAGAGGGTGAGCACAGAGTGCAAGCGGTCACAGAACCATACCCTTTATAGAATTTGCAGGTCTGCAGTGCTGAGCTCTTGGCGTACGCGCCTTGCGCATGCATGCATGCTCTTGCAGCGGGCAATCAAATACCTCGCCAGTCCGACTAGCCAGTTCTGTCCATGAGCCTGGCTCTTCTGGCAGAAGGCCAGTATACCTGTCCACATCACTGCATGTGAGGCGCGGTGCAGCGTGATAAGTGTCATGCCAAAACCCAGGGGACACTACGCTGTTGCTGCAGACATGCATGGCATGTGCCGCCCCTGCACCCACAGTTCCTCGCCCGTCCAGCTCTGCAAAGGCCCGACACGAAGCCAGTTCTGCGACCAAAAGCACTCTGTCACGCCTTCCCAGAATTCCATGCGGCCGGCGCATGCACGCCCGCGCTCATCAGGACAGCTGCCGCCCGGGTCAGCCGCACGGCCACCCGCTGCATCACGCGCGGCAGGCCGCGCCCAGCTCACGCGCGCTCGCGCTTGTCTAGGGCGGCGCCCGCGAGCGCTAGCCAGCCCGCCACCTGCAGCACGCGCGGCAGAGCCAGCCCGAGCACCGGCGCGTGCGACACGGTCTCCAGGATCACGCTACCAATGCCCAGCACGATGGCCACGCTCGTGATTGGCAGCCTCGGCTGCGGCGGCCGCGCGCGCGAACGGCGTCAGCCGCGCTTACATGTTACCTCTCCTGGAGCGCGGCCACAGGGCCACAAGCAGACCGCTGCTGCCTGCGCGGTCCCTTGTCGGCTCTGGCGCGCTAGGTATGAGCGCTTGGAGCACTGTCCAAGCAGGTTTGCAAAGAGAAGTTGGCGGTTTAAAGGGGGCAACAGCAATGGGCGGGTGGCTGCAAGTTGTCATTGAGCAACACGCAGCACGCGCTGCTGCTTACTGTCACCGAATCAATGCTGCCATGCTGCGCAGGCAGCGCGGAGGGCAGGCACGCATGACACGCATGCACAGGCAGCGCTGGTGGTAACAACCGCGTCAAAGCTGGACGAGGCTCAGCAGGGCGTGCACGACACCCGCCGGCTAGCCCGGGCCGCACCAGGCCGCCCTCGCCGATGCTCCACCCGGCGCCGCTGCTGCCCTCGTTGCTCGTGTCGACCACCTTGGCCACTGTCGGCACGATCTGTGTGAAGGGCACGCGCACCGCCGCGCGCGAGTCCTGCACGCGCTTTGGCGCCTCGCTCACACTTGCTGGACGCCTAACAATGTGCAGTGCTTCAAGCTGAGCTTCTGCTTGGTGAAGCCGTGCCAAGATGTTAGCGAATAATTGCGAAATAGGACACAAATCCCCCGCTGTGCGAGCACATGCACGCAGGCGCATGTGTGGAGGCGCGCGGACACTGTATGATTACACGTAGTCGCACGCGCTTGAGGCAGCCGCTGTGGGGCCAGCCGCGAGCGGCCGGCGGCGCCGGGCGGGGGCGCGCGCCGCGGCAGTCTCGGCGTTGATGACGGTGCCCCTGGGCGCCAGGTTGCCGGGGTCGACCGACGGCGAGCTCAGCAGCACGGACATCAGGTACGCGACGCCCGCCGCCGCGCCGAACAGCTCGCTGGCGGGCGTGAGCAGCAGGTTGAGACCGGGCAGGCTGTGCGCGAGCGCGTCGGCGGCCACCGCGGCCGCCAGCGGCGTCGCGCCCTCCAGGGTTTGGATGCGCTCCAGCTCGGTGTCGCGGTCCTGCGCGGCGACGGCGGCCGCGCGTGAGCGGCCAGGCCATGCGAGGCCGCGGCGCGGGAGCGGAGCTGGCGGCCGTGCGCGGCGAGGAAAGGCCGGGCGGGCTGTGCGCGGGCGCGCCAGCTGCCGCCGCGGCTGCCAGCGGCGCTGCGCCCTTCGCTGGCTGCCTATGCTCCGCCCCGCTGCATCCGGTCCTACAAATACAAAGGACACATGCGCTACAAACAGGGAGTGCGTTGTCTGCTGTTTCAAAGGTGCCGTCCTACACCGGACTCCGCTGCAGCTGACTGCAATTCTGCGACACTCAGCACTGTGGACATGCTTGTAGTTGCTTTGGAAGGCAACGTGACACCTACCTTGGCGCTTCCTGCAGCCTCGTCTGGAGGCAAGCAGAGGTGCAGGCTGATGCAGTAAGCACCTTTGCGGTGACGACTGCTATCCCAGCGGGCACTGTGGCGCAGATGCCCGAGGCCAGCAAGTTGATCAAGGGGTTGGCGGCGTTGCACTGCAGCTGCTGGTTGCGGGCCGGCAGCGCGCCCGGTCGCACGACGGGGCCCCGTGGCAGACTGCGGCAAGGGCCTACGAGTGGGGCAGCTGACCGCGGGCCAGCTGAAAGCTGCATGTTTGTAACCGGATAGGCGCAGGCTTGTCCAAGGCTGCGAATGTGCAAACTTGGTGTCAAGCGCAGACTTGCCTCACTGCGCTGCACGTTGAATCAGGACGAGACCACCACTCAATATAATACAGAAGACGCTGCACAACGACGCCGCACGGCAGTGCTCGACCATATCTCGAGCGGGAGATCATACCCTAACCTACCCTCGAATGCTTGGGCAATTCCAAGCTTTTCCCCCCAAAAAAAAAAAACACATAACTACGGGGCCTGCACACCTGCATACGCCGGGGAGTCGCCTTGGAACGGAGGGCTCCATAGGCCTAGCCAGTCGGCCTTGTCTCGGCGCGTGCCGACTAAGTCGAAGTCGTGCCAAGGCAGGTGGTGCCTTTGCGCTGCTGAGCTTGGGCATCGGTTTGTGCAGGGCTCCCAGGAGCCAGAGCACGCCATCGCTGCACAGCAGCCAGCCGCTCGCCGGACGAAACAGCGCGTCACATATTATTCAGACGCCGCTTGCGTGGTCGTCACGTTCTGTCTAGAGAGACATCAGCTGTGTGGCTTTGCCGGGCAGCCTGAACACTGGCCAAACAGATCGGGAAAGGGAATCAACCAGTCTGCAACGCCCCTCCTGAGCCTGCTACTGGTGAGTAGTGGCTGCGCCCAGTGCCAGATCAGGGCTGGGCGCAGCCACTACTCGCCTGTAGCAGGCTCTGAGGTGGGGGCCGTAGACTGGCTGAGCCCTCTCCCAATCTGTATGGCCGATGTGCGGGCTGGCCAGGCCACACAGATGATTCTTTGTAGTCAAAAGACGACGACCGTTGAGGCTTCAGCTGCCGAGTTTGGCGTCTTTGGACAATGAATTGTTGATGTTTAGCGCCTAGTGGGACAAGACCTATGACATGGTCCAAGAACCGTACACCGCATCCGTGACATGTGCTCATGCGCCAGGCTGCACCTCTGCCCCTGACTGTGGGTGCGCTTTTGGCGCGGCGCTGCGGTTCCATGCGCGTGCGGCAGGCCGAGCGGGCGCGCGAAGCAGACCTCGACAACGGCGACAGGATCGCCCGAGCCAGGCCTGGGCGGATGTGCTCGCGAGGTCAAGTCATGGTGCCCTGCCGAGCGCTCCGTACAGGAGCTGGATGACAGCGCCCCGAAGACCAAGGTTGCAAACACGCAGCAGAGGTTACCGCACTGTGCGTCGACAGGAAACCACCAGCTGAGCATGCCAAGGCGCGCGCCGCTTCCGCTGGTGGCGTTCCTGTCGCACTCACTGCGGTGGTTCTGTTTCACGTTTTTATCTTGGTCTTCAGGACGCTGTCGTCCAGCTCCTGCAGGAGCGCTCTGGGCAACTTTCTTGACATCCGTGAGCACATCCGCCCGGCCTGGTTCTGGCGCGTCCTCATGACGGTGTTCAGGTCTGCCTCGTGCGCCATATGGGGCTGGCCGACGCGCTGCGATTGCAAGGCGCCTCCGCCGTTGCACCAGAGCCCCCGCTGTCTGTGCTTCTGACCATGCTTGACAGCCGCACGCGAGACATCATGATAGGCCGTCCGTGGCTGTCCTTGTCCGTCTGCTCATACAGGGGGCGCCTGCTGCACAGTCGCGCGCCTTGCCTGGTGGTCACAAACATATCGTGAGCTCCTCATGCAAAAGGCTGCCTGGCCTGCCTGAGTACTCGCTCAAATAACCATGCCCGCCTGCCTACCAGCCAGCCACACAACCACGCAATAAGTCCACCTGCTTCTGCAGTGCTGTGCCGCCTTTACATGTCATGCAGCGTGAAACATGACACCGTCAATATAAGCCCACCAATACATGCACCAATATAAGCATGCACCAATAAGCATGCATGTGGGGTTGCGCCCGTAATCACCCGCATGATGGCTGATGTCATTCTCCTACGGTGTGACATTGCACTTTGCGTGTAAAAGAGGCTCTGAGCGCCTTACCCAGCTTCGTTGAGCACAACGGGGTGGTCTAGCCTGTGTGGAATTGAGATGCCCGCCCTGGGTCTGCCAGCGGGGGTGCCTGTGCATGAGGCACACCTACGGCAGCCGTGCCCGTCATCATACCGCGCGCACGAGCGACGGTGCTGGCGGCAGGTGCGGCGCCACGGCTGGACGACAACGCAAGTGTCACGCCTTTCCGTATGCCCGCATCCTTGTGTCCGCGCAAGTTGTTTACGTGCCTGTGTGCCCCTCTGTGCAGGCACGGCACTCCAGGAGGCGGCGCGCTGTATGCTGCAGCGCCTCCGAGCCGCTGTGCGCTGGGCCCGCACGTTGCGAGATGCAAGCTGAGTGCGAGCCAGCGTGCACCGCCTTGCAGTGCCTGTTGCAGCGGCTGGTGAAAGGCAATGTGCACGTGCGCAGCGAGGGCGCGCCCGAGGAGGCAGCGAGCACTGGCATACCCGACACGCTGCCGCTGGCCGGCAAGGACACGGACTGGCGCGAGTTCCGCGCGCGCCTGGTGGCCAGCCAGGTGCGCGGCAGACTCGTACTTCACCTCCACCCAGGCTGCTGGGAGGCAGCTTTGCCGGAGCAATGCAACAGCAAGGGGAGCAGAGTGCACGCAGCAGACTTCACCTGAGACTGGAAAAGTTGCTTTGCTGTGCAACCTGGGGCCTCTGGCCTTTGCGCATACCGGTAGCATTTGCGGCGTGCTGTGTGGTGCCCTTCCCTGCGTGCACACCAGCCACACGTGACAAACAGGCACAGGCGCGCAATGTAAGCAGCGGCTTTGCGCTCACTGAGGCTGTCCGTGTACTCTGCAGGGCGCAGCGACCGGCAGTCCACCAGGCAGTGCGGGCGACGCCGGCGCGGAGGCCGGCGCAGAGCCGCCTGTCTGGGCGCACCACATCCCCGGGCCCGAGCGCGGCTGCCTGCTGATCGCGCACCCGCAGCTCTTCAACGCGCAGCAGACGTACTTCCACCAGGCGCGCCCAGCTCCCGCTCGGGGCGCCTGTCTCGTCTTTCCGTGGCCTCGTTCACACGTCTGCATCTTTGGTGCTATGGCTGCACAGTGCAACAGCGTGGGATTGAAATCCGGGCCGCACCGGCACCATGGTCCCGAGTACATTAGGCGTGTGGGGACTGTGCGGTCGCTGTCCTGGCTCGCCTGACTCCCCGCGTGCGCGACGCGCCAGGCGGTGATCCTGCTGCTGGACCACGGGCGCGAGGGGACGCAGGGCTTGATTCTAAATAAGAGAACGGAGCACCGGCTGCGCGACGTGCTGGGCGCCGAGATGCTGTGCCCCGAGTTTGCCGACAACCAGCTCTACTTGGTGCGCTCGTGCAGGCCCTACCTCAACCCCCTGCCCTGCCTCAACCCCGTTGCCGCAGAGGCCTGATCAGTGAACGGCGAGCCAATGCCAGCCGGCCCCCCTGGTTGTCAGGCCTAGGCAGTTGCGGGCGCCGCAGCGTGGGGCTGCGACGCGCTGCGCCAGGCCCCCAAGGCGCTCAGGGGCGTGCAGCGGGTCGCAGCACGTGCTTGTGTGTCCCCGCATTGGTGTGGCGCGCAACACCTGGCCTGCGGCAAGGCGGCGGCGCGAGCAGTGACATAAGCAACATGCGCGGCCGTGTGGCAGACGTGGGGCCGCAGCCCGAGCGCTCGAGCCGGCCGTTGCCGAGCAGTGACAGGGTCTTGGGCATGGCGTGGCCTCCGCATGCGAGGCCGGCGGACGGCGATTGCCCTGTCAAAGCCTGCACTTATCACGACGCCCGTTCCCATGCGCGGCGGCAGGGCGGCGACGTCGACTTCGGCACGCTGCGGCTGCTGCACGCGCATGCGGGGCTGCCAGGCGCCATCCCCATCGTCGGCGGCCTGTGGCAGGGCGGCTTTGAGGCCGCGCAGGAGCGCGTGCGCGCCGGCCAGCTGGACCCGCAGAGTTTCAGGTGCGCACGGGGTGGGGTGTGGGGTGGGCACCAAACGGGGTGCCCAGCAGGATGTGCTGCAGACTGGTGCTCGACCTGGGTGCGCGCCCCCAATAGGCCGAGCCTGATGTGCATTGCCCGCATGTGCCTTCTGCATGCAGCCTTTGTCAAGTGTCTGGGACCTAGTGCTGAAGTAAGTAGGGCTCCCGCAGCGCTGCAGTCCTCCGCTCTCGCCTCGCGAGCAGGGCTGGTCAGGCAGACTGGACGCCGCCAGGCAACCCTAAACGTGCAACCCTATCCGCGCAGGATCTTCACTCGCGTCGCCGGCTGGGGCCCCGGGCAGCTGGAGGGCGAGTGCGCGGCGGGCGTCTGGTACACCGCGGCCGCCAGCGCCGGCCTGGCGCTCGACGCGGGGGCGGGCGCCGATGCCTGGCAGAGGGTGCGCCGCGGCGGGCGGTCGCCTGCGCAAGCGCGCCGCGCTGCGAGCAGCGCTGTGCGTACGGGGCAACGGCGCTGCCGGGGCGCCCAGGCAGCAGGAGCCGCAGATGTGTCGGGTTCTGCCTCATGTGTACGCTGGCGAGCCCCTCCTAGCTCCGCCAAGTCATCTTGCAGTGTGGGCAAGTCGGGGGCGGGGTGCACTGTCAGGCGCCGCCCCAAGCTGCTGCGTGTCCGTGGACCCGCTGCGACGCGCCTAGTCAGCCGCGCAGGTGCTGGAGCTGATGGGCCAGCGCGACTCGTTCTTCCGCGGCCTGCTCGAAGCCGTGCGCGCGGGCGAGCACCTGGAGCCAGGGAACAAGCCGCCCGCCGCGGACGGCGACCCTGCAAAGCCCTGAGCCGCGCGCACAGCTCGCGAACTGCGTGCGGTGCTCATGCGCAAGCCCAGTGCGAGCCGCGGCGCATCCCTGTAGCAGTCTACTGCGTCGGAGCCCAGGGGATGCACAGCTGCAGGTGCGGGCGCTGTGCCGCTGCCCCCGGCAGCAGGCACAGCCTCGTTTCTCACTCTGATGAACGAGTAAGCAGCTGTACGCGATGCACCGCCGGCAGGTTTTGAGCTTGCAGCCTGCTGCTGTTGTACTATTGGCGCGGAGTGCAGAGGTAGGGATTGCAAAGCTGACATGCCCAAACATGCGACCTGCTCTGCGGTGCAGCTCAGGCATGCCATTGAGCAGCCGCTGTGTCTTTCATTTGGATTGCGTCATGTTTCGTTGTATCAACGATCTTTGCTCTTACTGTGTGTATAGTGATCAGCGGTGTAAGCGCATGCGCCCTCGATACAAGCCTCTACCTCCATCCTTGCACACTCAACATCTCCCATCAATGGAGCGATACCCATGAGGCCAGTAGCAAAGCTGGCATTATACATGTGCCTCAACCCTATCTACTACTGCCCCTGGCGTGTCTCGCTTGCAAGGAAAACTACTGATCAGCCGCAAGAGCACACTTAGCTGCAGTCAGCACATCCACAGGAGCTGCAGCCCGCTGGTTCTCTACGGTACATGGTGCGAGCCTACGACCCTACCCGGCTGTGCAAAGTGTTCGGAATAATTGGCGCAAAACCATGCTGGAACTGGGCCTGATGGCACACAGGGCTGAACAGGTGGTCGCGCGCAACAAGCAAAGAAAACACTGCGCAGTCGCGCGCACACAAAGGCCTGCAAACGAGGCTGCGCTGTGACACGCCAGGCATGCGGTGGCGGCAGCGGGCGCGGGTGAGGAGAGCAGCACAGCGCGCTCGTCGGCCCCGGTTGTGCCGGCGCACAGGGGCTGCTGGGCGGAGCCTGGCAGCCAGGCAGCGGCTGCAGCGTCTGCCGAGCGCGCCCGCTGCGCAGCAGGCGCAGCGCGCGCGCCAGAGCGCGCCGCACGCCCTGCGCCGCCCCGCCGCCGCCCCCGGACCCCGGCGCGTCACAGGCGCACGGCGACCGCCAGCGCGTCGGCGTGCAGCAGCCGCAGCGCGCTGCCGAGCGCGAAGCCAGCGAGGCGCGCGCCCGCGCGCACCAGCCAGGCGGCCGACTGCACGCCGCCCTGCGCGCAGCCGAACACGAAGCCGGCGTACGCGGCCGCGATCGCGGATGCGGCCACCTGCAGCGCCGCGGCGCCCACCAGCGCGCACGACGTGCACGCCAGCGGCACCTGCGCACGCGCGCCCGCCGCTCGCCGCGTGCGCGGAAGCCATGCCATGCTCCCTTTTCTACACGTTCTGTGTACTACACAACCACAGGAGGCCTCGCAGGCCTACAACACACACCCTGCGCCCAGCAGCGGCTCGCGCGCCGCCCACTTGCCCGCGGACAACGAGAGCGTGCGGCTCACTGCTGGCCCACCGGACCACCGCACCCCTGCCGTGACAGGGGCCCGACTGCACTGACCGGCTCGGCAGCCAGGGCTGGCATGCTGCGGAAAGCATGAGGCCGCGCCGGGGACGGGGGGGCGTGATGCGCGCCTGCAGCGCTGGCACGGCGGTCGAGCCCAGGATGAGCTCCGGCGCCCACGTGGCCAAGCTGCGCGGCGGGGAGCGCGCGCTCACCACGTGCCCGCCGCCTGACACAGCCTGGCTCACATGCGACAGCGACAGTGATGGCCATCTGTCTGCCACGCCACAGAACTCGCAGGGCCCGCTCAACACCATATTTCGACGCAATGCTGTGCTCAGCTCCGGAGCGTGCACCTGTGTCATGCGCTGTGCCGTGATGCACACCCACCGCAACACCCTCTCACACCTGACGTCAACAGTGAAGCAGGGAAAAGCGGCGCGCGCCCACCTGCGCAGCGGCGGCCACACCGTCGCAACGGCCATCAGCAGCGCCCGGCGCGTCCACAGCACGCTGCACCGCCCGCCCTGCCACGCGCCCGTCCATCCAAATTGGCACCGCGTCACAACAAAGGACATGAACTGGTCGTGCGCCGTTGCAGCCGTACTCACAGCTGCATACAGTCAATCAAGCCTGCTCAAACACCGAGGTGCGACAGTGCACGCCTGCAGCAGGGCGCCAGCCGTCAGAAACAGCTGCACGCCCTTTTCAATCGCCATGGTGGGGTCCGCGCGCAGCAGCGCGCAGAAGTCACGGACGCGCCCCGACCCCAGCGCCGGCACGGCGTCCAGGCCCGGCGTGTCGGGGGCCACGCGGTACCTGGCCCGAGCACGCTCACTGTCAGCTTGGTGCCTTCATCACCAGCTCCCTTGCAAGGCCTGTGCAAGCGCTACTGACGTGCCAATCCCGCATATGAGTTGGCGGTCCAAAGACTGCGCGTCACAGCAAGTGGCATTATTACAGAAAACAGCGGGTGGGAAGTACACAGCCTCCGACGCAGCACGACAGGCCGCAGCGCGACAGCACAGCGCCCGTGCGTGCGGCAAGCGCAAGCGGGGTAGAAATCAGCCTCCGACGCGACACGACAGGACGCAGCACGACAGGACAGCGCCCATGCGTGCGCGCCTCTGCTTGCACACGTCGCAGTGCGTTGCGCGGTGCGCGCCGCCCGGCCCCTGGCGCTGCGCGGACTGCCACTGGTACAGGCACTCGAGGTGGATGTGCGCGGAGGAGCCGCGGCACGCGCACGGCGACAGCAGCGCGCCGCCCGGCCTGGTCTCATCTGCCACATCCCAGCATATCCTGCCGCGCCGCGCGCTCCTTGGTCAGGCCACTCGGCCCGGCAGGGCTTGCACGCCTTGGTGTCACCATCCGACGCGTCCCCCGGCGACCTCGCCCGGCGGCATGCCGCAGATAGACGCACTCCATACAACTCGAGCGCGGCGTCGCCTCGAGTGGGCAGGTCCGACATCACGCACGGGCAGCGACACGCGGCGCCTCCGCACGGCAGCAGACCTGCACGTGGGCGTCAAGGCCTCGGCCTCGGCCACCAGCTCGAGCGCCTTGCTGTTGGCGGTCTTCTGGGGGCGGCCCCGCGAGCGCCAGGCGCTGCGCGGCCACGTGAACGGCATGACTTGAACGCGCCGGCGCTGCTTGTCAAACGCGCACCAGACAGGACTGATCACGCAAAGCTGGTGTTCAACAGCTCCGAGTTCGCGCCATTCGGAATGGCGCTCCTCAATCTGACCTGTAAAGCAGGGTCACAGCTGCAGCTCATCAAGCACCTCGAGGGGAGCTCCCCTAGAAGCGATGGGGAAGGGGTGGAGGCCTTCGAGGCGGAGGGGGGCCTGACCGTAGGCCCATTCACTGGCAGCGAGCATGTGCTGAAGGGCTGCCGCCCAAAGCGCCATGGAAAAGCTCAAGGGAGACGCGCCTGCGCCTGCTGCCCCTAGCAAGGTGAGCGTCCTGAGTGTGTAAACACCCACTTCAATTTCTTTGCATCCGCACTGATGCATAGCACCCCAAGTGCCACTCAGCACAGTGCTGTGTGCGTCGGCTTCTCCAGGACACTCAGTACACACTCCAAAAGCGTTATACTGCTTTTGGAGCCAATAGGCATTGCATTGCGGTCACCTGCAAAGTGTGCGTGCATGCGTGCACCAGCAGGTCCAGCGCGGCTGGTCTGCCTGGTGTCTCCCGAGGAGCGAAAACGTAACGTGCTGCATGTGCAGGCGATGCACACCGAGGCGGGCTGCCTGCTCGCACGCTCACCTCCCTGAGCGCTGCTCCAAACTGTATTGCTGCCGGGGGCGCCAGGCGCCCCCACAGGCCGCCGCGAGGGCCGGCGGGCGCGGCGTGCTGACGTGCCTGGGCTGGGCGGCGCTGGCCGTGCTGGCCGCGCCTGCGCTGCTGGCGCTGCAGCGCGAGCCCCCGCCGCCGCCGCTCGCCGGCGCGGCGCTGTTCCGCCTGCCGGACGGGCGCCGGCTGGCGTACCATGTGCGCGGGCGGCCCGACACGGCGCGGCACGCGGCCTTCTGGCTGCACGGCATCATCTCCAGCCGGTGCGGCTGCTTGGCGCGTGCCGCAGCTTGCAAGGTCAGCCCGGCCCGCTGCCGCGCGGGTCGGCGTAGCCGCTGTGCGCTGCGCCCTGCTGGCGCCTGCCAGGCGGCCGGCAGCTGACGGGCGCGGCGCGCGTCCACCTTGCGCTGCGCACATTGACTGCCTTCCACCTTGCTCCGTGTGGCCACCAGCGCGCTGCTCCTGCACCGCGTCGCCCTGCTGGCCCCTCTGCCTTTGCTTCTGCGCTCTCGCCTGCTAGACGCTGCGCAGCACTGGAGGACCAAGCCAGCGTGTGCATGGCAGCGCATCCCTTACATGACACTGTCAAGTGCAGGCACAGACCGGTGCCCCTTTGAACAGGCAGGTTTCAACACGCGCCACCCGCCGGCTGCGCCCGCCTCCCGCCACAGGCGCCTCGCAGCGGATTGGTTGAGCGGGGCGCGCTGGGCAGGTACGAGGTGATGTCCACCGAGCTGGGCGTGCTAGACGCGCTGGGCCTGTACCTCATCGGCGTGGACCGCCCGGGCTACGGCGCCAGCTGCCGCGACCCCAGGCGCTCGTTCCAGGTGCGCAGTGGGGATTGAGGGGGGGACCAGGTGCGGTGGGGAATGAAGGGGGGGACCAGGTCTGCAGTGGGGAGCAATGGGGGAGACCAGGTCTGCAGTGGGCAGCGAAGGGGGGACGGCCTTGCCGATCGGGGCCTGCGGGCGTGAACCTCTTGCAGGCCAGTGCGGCACAGAGCTGTCTTTGCGGCGGCGACCCCAGGCGCTCGTTGCAGGTGGGCAGTAGGGAGCAAGGGTCGGGGAGGGCTCGCCGCTCAGGGCTCACGGGCGCGATCCTCCTGCAGGTGTACACCTCCTGCAGGCCTGTGCGGTGCAGAGCCGGCATCGCTGCGGCGACGCCAGGCGCTCGTGGCAGGTATAGGGTGAGGAGCGCAGGGGGCTTGTGCGGTCGGGGCATCCGTCCCATGCAGGCTAGTGATGCACAGAGCCGACACTGCTGACCCACGTCACCATGTCCCCAGTCACATATGGTGGGTAGAAGGCCGTGCAAGAACAGAGCACAGTGCGGGTCTGCACGCATGCCTCAGCACCGCCGGGCGCGCAACCAGCGCCCAGCCACTGTGCACCTGCAACAGTGGCGTTGTCTCGGGGGGAAGGGGGGGGGGGGCAGGGGGGGAGCAACGCCATACATTGCCTTGTTTATCGAGTTTGCGCGCAGAGCGCGAGCTTGCGTCTGGCCGCTAATGGGCGCGCGGCCCCGCGCGCAGACATTCGCGGAGGACCTGGCGGCGCTCGCGGACGGCCTGGGCCTGCGCGCGTTTTTCGTGGTGGGCGTGTCGGGCGGCGGCCCGTACGCGCTGGCGGCCGCGGCCTACCTGCCGCCCGGCCGTGTGCGCGGCGTGCTCACCATCAGCTCGCCCGCGCCCGCCGGTGCGGCGCGGCCGCCCGCGCGGCGCGGGTCGGGCCCCGGGCGGCGTCCGGGGCGTGCGCCCAGGGTGACTGGCGCCGGGGCGCCGCCCCTGCAGCGTCTGCCGGCCCCGCAGCGGCGCGGGCCCGCAATGCAAGGGGCGCGGCATGCGGGCGGGCGCTGACGGCGGCCGTCGCCCTGGTTGCCCACACTCGTACTTACCAAACCTGCGGCGTGTATAACGTAGGGTGTTACCCTACCTCTGCTGCGGTGCGCGCAGGGCAGATGGCGCCGGCGGAGCGCGCGGAATGGGACAGCGGCGTCGGCGCGGCCACCGCGGCGTTCGCCGGCCTGTACCGGTACCACCCGGCGGTGGCGGCCGCGCTGCGCGCCTGGGCGCTCACGCGGCCGGGCGGCGCGTTGCTGTTCTGGGCCGTGCTGCGGCCGCTGGCGCTGAATGCCAAGCGCACGATGGCCGCGCCGGACGCGGCCTGCCTGGACCGCGACCACCCGGAGTACTTCGGGGTGCGCCTACAAGCCCTGCTGGCTCAGGGTCTGCAAACCCCGCTGGGCCAAGGCTGGCAAACCTCGCTGGGTCAGGGCGTGCAGGCCGCGATGGGCGCCCCTACGCAGCGGGTTCCCAGAGGTGGCCCAAGGCGGACGACGACGCCCTTGTCCTTGTCGTCCCGTGCTGCAGGTGAGGGGAGCAGGTGCTCAGCCCGCGGGCGAGGGCGGTCCGCCTGCATGCGGAGCAACAGCCTGCATGTTATCGGACAGTGCTGGGAACGCCGCAGGACAGCGATGCAGGCGCGCTCCTGCCACATGCAGATGCGCTCCCGCACGCTGCAGTGGTGCCTGTCTGGCACTCTTCGAAGCGCGGCTCTGACCCCTGGCAGCCGCGCCCGCAGACGATCGTGCCGGAGAGCCTGCGCCAGCGCAGCGGCGCGCCGCTGTTCGAGGACTTTGCCCTCTTCCTGGGCCGGCACTGGGCGTTCAATGTGTCGCGGCTGCCGCCGCGGCTGGCGGCTGCCACGCACTTCTGGCACGGCACCGGCGACCTGCAGGCGCGCGCGCGCTCGCTGCAGTCCGCCGCCGTCGCTCCCGCACTGTCGCTTCCATGCTGGCCTTGGAGACGCTGCGGTGTGCAA
>JAABUV010002831.1_pt1 | contig 22881 bp, 27 predicted proteins | sample 5559971 | NCBI WGS metagenome assembly JAABUV01 (sample SAMN10711881, study PRJNA513362) | rock metagenome | isolation source: Antarctica rocks | place: Antarctica: Victoria Land, Knobhead nord | collected 2015-12-19
GCGCCGCGCGCGCCAGGTCTGGTACGACTTCGCGCGCTGGCACAGCGCGGAGGGCGGCAGCGGCCCCGCGGCGGCCGCGGCGGTGCTGGCGCGCGGGCGGCTGGTGGGCGCCCGGGCGCTGTGCTGGCTCCGCCCCCGCCCGGGCCTTTTGCTTCTGCCGTCCGGCACACGCGCATGTATGGCGCGGGCTGCAGCGCCCAGCCCCGAGAATATCTGGCGCAGGAGCAACGCGCCGGTCATCTGCACAGGACTGCACATCTGGGGAAGGTCTAGGCGCACACCGCGCGCCTGCTGGCACGGCTCTTAGCAGCGGCGGGGCCGACGGGCGGCCCGCACGCTACCCTACCCTACCCTAACCCTATCCAGCGCAGGCGCTGCCGACGTGCCTGATGCTGCACTTTGCGGCGGCGGAGCTGGAGGAGGAGCGCGGCGACGGCGACGCCGCGCGCGCGACCTACGAGCGTCTGGTCGCCGGCCTGGTGCCGCCGCGCGAGGCCGGCGCGCCCGAGCCGCCGCCGGCGCTGCAGGTGCCGGGCGCCCAGGCGCCACTGCGGCCCGCCGCTTGCCGGGCCGTCGCCTGTGGCTGACGTATGGAAGCACGAGAGCGTCTCTGACGTAACAGAGACGTTACAATGGAGTCGTGCGGGTCGTGTGTCCACCACTCACACCGTAGCATTGGTACACTTGTAGCGGACACCCAGCGCTGCAAACAGCGGCGGCATACGTGCGCGCAGCTGCCGCCGGACCAAGGGGCGCTGGCGTGGGTGCAGTACATGCGCTGGGCGCGGCGCGCGGACGGCCTGGCCGCCTCGCGCAAGCTCTTCATCCGCTCGCGCAAGTGGCCCGCCTGCGGCTGGCAGGCGCGGCCCGCGCCCGCCGCCCGCGCAGCAACATATCAGGCCCCTGCACGCATGCTGGCGCTCCTGCCTGCCGCGCTGGTGCTCCAGCTGTGGTGCAGCGCGCCTGCGAGTCCCTTCTTCACGCTGAGCGGCCTGCTGGGTCCGAGCTGAGCGCCGGGCCGAGGGACCCAGCGTGTGACGCCCGGCGCCGGGCGGTGCGCCGCGGCGGCGCTGGTGGCGCGGCAGACGGAGCGCCCCAGGCGGGCCGCTGCGCAGCGCATGCCCTGAGCCGCAATCCAGCGTGCAGGTGTACGCGGCGACGGCGCTGATGGAGTGGCAGAGCAAAACCCCTGACGCACAGCCCGGAGCGCAGGTGTCCGCGGCGGCGGCGCTGATGGCCTGGCAAGGCAAACCCTGAATCGCAACCTGGCGCGCAGGTGTATGCGGCGGCGGCCCTGATGGAGTGGCAGGGCGAGCGCGGAGACAAGGTGCCGCGCAACATCTTCGAGCTGGGCCTGCGCCACTTTCTGGGCGAGCCGGGCTACGTGGCCGCGTACGCAGGGTGGCTGGTCGCCGCGGGCGACGCTGCCAACGCGCGCGCGCTGTTCGAGCGCGCGCTCGCCGCCGCGCCGCCGCCCGAGGCCGCGCGCGCGCTGTGGGACCACTACCTGAAGGCGCGCCGCGCGGCCCCGCGCCCCCAGCTGCCACAAGAGCGTACGCCGGACGCCTCTTGCCAGGAGGCAGGCCCACTGGTAACTACTCTTCCTACTTATCTATGTTGAAACGTCCATGCTGAGACACCCTCAGCGGCGCAACGTCCCTGGGCCATAGCGATGTGGCCAGAGGCCTGCCTCTAGCGTAACTGGAACCCCCTTTGGCCCGACCGACGCAGCTGGAGGTGGAGGCGGGCGACGCGGCGGCGGTGCGCACGGTGGAGGCGCGGCGCCGCGAGGCGCTGGGCGAGCGGCCGCCGCACGACAACGTCCACACCCTGCTGCTCAAGTACCGGTCTGTCCCGGCCGCCCGCATGCAGCTTGGCTTGGCAGCTGCTTGTGCGCCAGCTGGCACGTTGTACCCCGCTGGACCAGCACGCCGGTGGCAGGGCAGCAGGATGCTTGTGCAGGTGGTGTCCCTTCACACTGCCTGCATGAGGGCTGATTTCATAGGTCATGCGGAGCTGGAGAACCGCTTGTTGCAATGTGGGCTTGGCAAGCTGCCTGACCTGCACCACTGCAGGCTCCAATGTTGATGGTGAAGATGCAAGAGTGGGCACCCTCAGGTCAAATGGTACTCCAGAGGAAAACTTGAGACGCACGTGCCGAGGGCTGCGAGCATGCGCGCGCAGCGTGCTGGACCTCTGGCCCTGCACGGAGGACCAGCGGCGGCACCTAGAGCGGCTGCTGGGCCTGGCGGCGCCGCCCGCGGACGAGCCCGCCGGCGCAGGCCCGGCGGCAGATGTGCGCACCCGCGCCGCCCCTCCTCCAATGGCAGTGTAGCTCCAGGCGGAGGCAGACCAAAGATCATACGGGGCTGGGCAGGAGGGGTTTGTACGGGGTTTGGGTCACGGGAGTAGCACTGGGTGGTGCAGGCTGGTTCGCATGCAGGCAGGCGTCCTGTCGGCGCGCGCCTGGCTGGCGCCAGAGCTCGCGGCGGGGCTCGGACAAGCGCTGCAGGCCTGGCGTCGTGCTGCACCCGTCCCGGCTGCCGCACAGGGGCGGGCACGTTTGGCGACAGCCAGGGTCGGAGGGAAGCACCTCACGACGCGCTGCAACACCGCTCAACACCCCTGCCAAAGTGACGCGCTCCTGACTGAGAAGCATGCACCGCGTCCGAGTCTGCATGCACCTGTGTCAGGCATGGACGACAGGAATTTGTCTTCGTGCAGGGCGTGACGCGTTCGCCGGCATGGTTGGGCCCGCCGATGAGCCCAGGGACCGCGCTGCCCGGCGGCGGCCCCAGCCCGCACGTGCACGCCGGCGGGCCCGCGCCCAACGGCGACGCGCTGCAGCTGCCGCCCGAGCTGGGCCGGCTGCTCAGCGCCCTGCCGCCACCGCAGGCGTGTCCGCGCGCAGGGGCATGTGCCTGCAAGCCGGCACCACATGTTTCGCACCGCACTGCACCTGCTGTTGTCGGATGTGTTGCTGTGGGGTTCGGTTTCAGCAGCACCACGGTTTCTGATGCCGCGCAGCTGGCTGCAAGGCCAGTGAGTGGGGACACGCAGATGGCCAGCGCTGGCTCGGCTGCCCACCTTGCGGCTTCCATGCCAGCTTCAAACGAGCACACAGGGGTGCATGCACATGCTGACCGCTGCATGGCCAGCGTGTGACAGATCTGGGGCAGACTGTTTCATGGCTGCTCACCTGAGCAGCGCCCCAACCCAGGCCGTGGACGGGCCGATCCCGAGCGTGGACGCCTTCATAGAGCTGCTGCTCGTGGTCGACGTCTCGCCCGCGGCCGCCGCCGCCGCCGAGGCCGCAGCCGCGCCGCAGCCGCGCCTGCCGCCCGCGCCGCGCCTGGCGCCGCCGCCGGGCTCGGTGCCCTTCAGCGACGCGGGTGCGGGCCAGCCCCTCTCTGATCCCCAGCAAGACTTGTAAGACTTGAGGGCTGCTGTGTGTAGGCCTGCTGGTCGCAGAGCTTTTAGTGGGACCTGCTGGAAGCTCGTCAGCAGGTACTGCATTATTGGCGGCATGCAAGTGCGTGAGGCTGGTGGGGTAGTCTTGGAAATAGCAGCTTTGAGAGAGAGAGAGAGAGAGAGATAAAGGTACATGCATGCGTGCAAGTAGAGCCCAATGTGCTCATAATGCTGTTGATGGTTTTCCTGTAGGGCCTCCGGCTACGGGCCAGCCGCAGCTCGGCAGCGGGGACTGGGCAGCGGGAGGCGCGGGCAAGAGGCCGCGTTCAGACAGCGCAGACGGCGAGGGCGCCGGCGGCAACGCGGCGCAGCCGCCTGCGCACGACGTGTTCCGGCAGCGGCGCAAGCAGCGCAGTCGCGTTGCTGGTGGAGAGGGCTAGCACTGTTATGTGCTCGAAAAGTGCTGGCGTCAAAGTCTGTGCGTGTGAACAACTGGCTTGAGCTGGACGCTTTCATTTTTGTCCGCTTGTTGAAAAAATGTAACGTTGTCCTACCGTTCCCCAGCTCTGCTTTGGGAGCGAGTGCGTTCTGCAATTTTGCAGCCGTGCTGAGCATGATAGGGTAGACAGCAAAGATAGGTGCACACAATCCATGGCGCCAGAAAGGCTTCTTGGCGAGGGGTTCAGCCCAACTGTCTCAACGGAGAGGATGATCTGGACCGTGGCTGGGAAGCGGAGAGAGCATATGTGCAATTGGGCGAGCACGACACTTTGCAAGTAATGCTGTGCATTACGTCAACGGTTGCTGAGCCAGCCTGCGGGTGCACTGGGAGGCTCAGTTTCCAGCTGACGCAGTCCACATACACTCCGCAGAGCCGGGCGTGAGCGCGGATAGTCGGCCACTACATCAGTGTGCCTTTGCTGCAGTTGGCAGCATAGCGCCTCGCCATGGAGCTGATGACGGGCAGGCCGAACGTGTCAAGCGTCGCAGACGCGCTGCAGAGCCTCCAGAGGGAGCTCAGCAGGACAGGTGCCGAGCGCCAGAGACTTGCGCACAAGAGTTGTCGCTGGTGCCCGCTGTGCGCAAGTGTTGGTAACAGGGATGCAAGCTGGCTTCTGCGTGTGATGTGCGTCACATTGCAGGGCGCTGACGCGCCATGCCCGACATGTGCAGGCGGCGGGTTTCATGTTGCGGAGTTCATCATGGGGGTGCTGCTGGGCCTGGCTGCCTTGGTGGCCACGGCCTTGCTGGCCAAGCAGGCCACAAGCCGGCACTGGCAGCGGCGTCAGACCGCGGTGGTCATGGACACGCTCAAGGACCTCAAGCGGGAGGACGTGGAGCGTCTGCTCAAAGCGGTGCGCCAGGGGCCGCAGTGCTGGGAGGAGCTGGATACGGGCACAGTGTGATGGCAGTGAACGCCCCCAACCTTTGACATGCAGTCTCACGTTCACCCGTTTTCAGCCACTGCCTGCCCTTGACCTAGCATATGACGACGTGACAGTCAGGCCGCCTTTCCATCACACCACTTATACTGACACACGTCAACGGCTGTACGCAGAAGAACGACATGCCCACCTACCTGGCACAGCGGCTGCGCACGTCCGCCGATGAGCTGAGCGTGCAGTGGTGCAACGGCCTTGTCAGTGCGTCCCGCTGACAAGGCTGGAGCCTGACTGAAGCGGTGAGGGGGTGGTGACTCTTGGCGCATCCCTGACATGCATGCCTGCTGCCCGGGCAGGCCTGCATGCACCCGTTGGCACGTTGCGACGAGCTGTCATTGGTGATGCTTTGGGGCATGCCCTCACAGCCTCTATTGCTGGCAGCTCCCGCTGTGGTGAAGGCCTCGACTGGACAGCGTGCCTGTAGAGCTGTCATTGGTGATGCTTTGGGGCATGCCCTCACAGCCTCTATTGCTGGCAGCTACCGCTGTGGTGAAGGCCTCGACTGGACAGCGTGCCTGTAGAGCAGTGTGCTGTGCGTGCATGGAGTGTTATGAGCAGGCCTTGTGTGCCTGCGTTACGCAGGGCAGATGTGGACTCAGATCTCGGCCGTGAGCGAGGACATGCTTCGCGAGCAGATCGCTGAGGTCCTCAACGCGAACAAGCCTGCGTGGATCGCCGGCCTGAACCTCGACAGGCGTGCACCACCACCTAGCAAGTGCTGTCTGTGCACGTCTAGCATCTGGCTCCATGTCTGTTTGGTCCGCCCCACCACTCTCAGAGGTGCCTGCCTCTGCTGATCCACACAGGCGGTGCTGCATGTGATCTGCTGTGCAGATCGTGGCGTACTTCCAGGGCTGCCTGCGAAGCGGCACAGTGGTCTTCTTGTTGCTCCCCAACCCCCTGGGTGACGCCAGCCTGCGGCTGTGCAGGGTGACCCTCGGGCAGCAGCCGCCGGTCATCCTGGACGTGCATGTCGTGGGCGCTGCTGAGCGTAGCGAAACGCCCCGCAAGCGCCGCGCGCGCTCGGCGACCAACGACAGGCAGAGCAGGCGTGCCATCGGGTGGCCTGCTTGTGTGAGTGGGATGCAGGTTGCTGCAGTCACTCTGATCGCATCCCAGGAAGCGAGTGCTCAGGAGGCGCCTGCCAAGCCAGTGCATGCTAGTTTATTTTCCGGCGTACCTTCAAGTAGCACTTCGCTGCTCTAGTTGCATACACTGGATGCGCCGTGCTTAAGCAGGCGCATCCCCTGATCCGCAGCACGCCGGCTCATGCGCGGCAGGAGCGACAGCAGCAGCGCGGCCCAGGGCGGGCGGCCGGGCGGCGGCGGCGGGGCCGGCGGGCCCCCGGAGGCCTTGCGCAGCAGCGCGGAGCGCGACCGCGACGTCCCCGCCGACTCCCTGCGCACGAGCGCGGGCGCCTTCGAGCCCAGCGGGCGCTCGCGGGAGGCGGAGCGGTGGTGCAGCGAGGACGCGCAGCCGGCGGGCAGCAGCAGCGCGCGCCAGAGCCGCCAGCCCTCAGGGGATGCTGCCGGCGAGCGCGCGCACCGCCCCGAGCAGCACGGAGCAGCCTCTGGCGACGTCGCTGATGACGGCGGACACCCCGGTCCTGGCATGCCTCAGGGTGCCGTACAACGTGCGGAGCAGCGCCCGCAGGGCAGCCCCTGGGCGGCCGTCGGCGAGGGAGCCGAGGCGACCGGCCCGAGCCAGCAGGCCTACAGTGGAGCAGCGCGCGGCGCGCAGCCCGGCAGCGCGCCCGCCGACAGGCCCGGCGCCCGGTCCGAGGCGTCGCGGCGCGCGCTCGGCGACGCCGCGCCGTCCGACAGCGCGTCCAGCCGGGCAGCCCGCGACGGCGGCGGCGGCGGCGGCGGCGGCGGCGGCGGCGGCGGCGGCGGTATTGGCGGTGGCGGCGGCGGTGGCGCGGAGCGCGGCGAGGCCCGCTCAGCCAGGCAGCCGCCGCGCGGCAAGGCCGCGCCCGTCCAGCCTGCCAAGGAGGTGGCCTTCGAGCTGGGCGTCATGTGGGAGGGCTCGCAGGATGTGTCGATCGCGATCACGCTGCTGCCGCGCCGCCTGGGCCTGGCCACGCTGCTGGTCAAGGTCATGTCGGCGCTGCTGAAGCTCAAGGCGCGCGCCGCGCCCGCTTCCCAGCGCCCTGCACCCGCAGCCGAGAGCGCGCTCTTGCGCCTGCACGGCTCTCGGCGTGATGCGTGTCAAAGGCTTGCATGCGTGCTAGAGCCTGCGCGTCACCTCTTGTTGCTAGGTGGGTGCAGCGTGGTAGGTACTGGGCGCACAGTCTGTATTAGCGTTTCTGACGCTGTCGGGGGCTGCGCGCCGCCAGGTGGGCGTCGACAAGGTCAGGCTGAAGGGCAGGCTGCGCGTCACGCTGCCGCTCTTCGACGAGCTGCCCTGCATCGCCGGCATCCAGGTAGCCTTCGATGTCCGTTGAGTAGTCTGGTGCGGGGCCGAGTGATTTTGTTTGAATCCGCTAAGCTGCTGACCCGGCCGCGCGCAGGTGGCATTTGTGGAGATGCCGAAGTTCCACTTTGACTTGAACGTGTACGGCGGGGACGGTGCGCGGCCTGAACAGGCTCCATGGCCCGCCCGAGCCTGCTCTCCCCTCGCACAGTGCCCGGCCGCATGCTGCGCAGACGCGTGACACTTGACAGCCGGCGCACGGGGGCGGCGCAGTGACCTTCCTCCCTGGCATCGAGCAGTGGCTGCGCAGCGTCGCGCGGGAGAACGTCCTCAGGTGCGCGTCCCACCCCTTAACCCAGGCAGGCTCTGGCGCGGGCGGCGAGTGCGGCGTTGCCACGCGCTGGAGCTGGGCATGACCGGGGCGTGCGCGGCATGCTCGCATGTCGCATGCGGCGCCCAGGCGTCCGGCAGCATGCGGCCGTGCACTATACCCTACCCTATACCCTACCCTAACCCTATAACCCTGCGTTTATGCGCAAATGCTTGCTGGGTTGATGCTGGGTTGAGGGCTGGTGTGTGCTGCACGCAACAGCTGGCCCGAGCCGCGCGGCGACGCGCATGCCTTAGCCGGCTACCTCCCTTAGCACTGGCTTGTGTTATATTGCAGAAGCTTTGACAGACGTGACAACAGTAGCTCCCTTCTGCAATCAACTGGTCCTTGCTCCTGCGTAGGGCGTACACGCTGCCGCAAAAGTACACGTACGCGCTCGACCCGCAGCGCCTGGCCGCGCTGGAGGCGCCGCAGGGCATGCTGACCGTGCGCCTGCTGGCGGCCGAGCACGTGCCGCGCATGGACATGCTGGGCAAGACGGACTGCTTCTGCAAGTGCGGCCCCCGCCCCGGCCCCGGTGCGCCGCGGCGCCCGGCGCCCGCCGCCGCCCCGCGCGGCGGCCCGCACGCCTCTGGCGCCGGCGCGCGTGACCCCGAACGCGCGCTCGAGCCGCGCGGCGACGGCTGCCCTGCGTGAGCGTTGCGCGCATGAAAAGGTTGGGCGTCGGGCGGGCGGCCAGGAGCCGGCGCGCGCGCGCGCGCAGGCTGTCGGTGGGCACGGGCCTGGTGCTGTCGAGCCAGGTGCGCAAGGGCACGCTGGAGCCGCGCTGGGACGAGGAGTTCCGGCTGCTCGTGCGCGACCCGGGCACGCAGCGGCTCACTGTGGACCTGTACGACTGGGACCGCTTCAACGCAGACGACGCCATCGGCAAGTGCGCGCCGCGCTCACCAAACTGGCGCCGCGCCGCGGCGCTGGGCGCGTGACCAAGCTGAGCTGTGCGGCGCAGACACAACGGACCGTGCAGCATGCAGGCTGCGGCCGCATGCCTGTCCAGCAGCAGCCGCGCTTCTGGTTAGGGCCATTGCTGCGGAGTCACAGGCGTCAGTCTCTGGTCAGGCATGCTTCGGGCGCAGCCGCCACTGCGCTTTTACTCTGGTCGGGTCAGGGTAGGGTTAGGTCTCTAACCTACCTAAACTGCCCTAATCTGCTCGCGCCGCTCACCGTGCGCGGCTGCGCAGCGTGGAGGTGGCCATCGCCGAGCTGGGCAGCGGCCACACGCGCGACCTGTGGCTGGACGTGCAGCCGCCGGAGGCGGATGAGGTGTCGGCGGAGCACGTGCGCGGCGGTGAGGCGAAGAAGCAGCGGCACAAGGAGGAGAAGGAGAGCAAGCACGCCGAGAAGCTGCACAAGAACGGCAAGCAGTGCCGCCTGCACCTCCAGGTCCTGCCCTGGGGGCCGGCGCTGCCGAGCCCATGCGCGACGCTGACCACACCTGAGGCCCGCCGTTTCGATTGCAGTCCGAGCTGTTTTTGTGACGAAGTTGGGCAATGAGAGATGGGCCTACATAGGAGGCTTACAGCATCCCTGCTGACTCAACTATCCACCAACAAGAAAATGCCACTGTGTGACGAAGCATACGAGGGATGCACCACTGTGGTCGGGTGCACCCTGGTGCTTCTCATGAGCAGAGCAGGCGCACTTTGCAAAGCCCCTTAAAGCATGTGATGGTCCAGCAGCGTTTTCGTTCGTCTCAATTAATAAACGTTGGTGCGCGGCAGGCGACCTACCTGGAGTTCAGCGCGCACGAGGTCGCGCGCGCGCGCGCGATCGTGGAGCGCGGCGACGACGTGGGCAGCGCGGGCGGCGGGCAGGAGGACTCGGAGCTGGCGCGCATGCTGCGCGGCGGCGCGCTGGACGTGAAGGCGCGCCGTGCCTGCACGCGCTGCTCGCGCTGCTGCCTGCAGACCAGTGCGAGTGGGCTTTCCTGCCTGCGCACGACTGACCTTGTTGCAGGGGCTGAGTACCTGACCAGCGCAGTTGGGGCTCCGCTAAGAGATTATGCAGCACGGTGTTTGATGCCACTTCGCTGCTGGCTGATAGCTGTGCATGCTCTGCATGCAGCTGCATGGCGAAGACACGTGCGCGCGCGTTCGGCTGCCCGGCCGCACCGGCGGCCTGCTGGACGCGGTCTGGATGGGTTGCTGCAGGGGGCGCGGCGCCACTGAGCGCTGACGCGGGCGAGCGGCGCGCGGCAGGTGGTCAGCGCGGGCGGCCTGAACAGCAAGTCGGTCCTCAAGTTCGGCTGGACGTCGCGCTCGTGCGCGCCCCGCCTTCACGCAGCACCGCATGGCATGCGCTCGGTCCGGTGCTGGCGTCAGTTAGGGGCCTGCGGCGCCCCTGCACTGTGCCTGCTACCCTCTTTCGCAAGGTCCTGTAGGCAGTCTCGCATTTTCTTGGCATTCCATCCCGCTGCGGCCCGGGAGGCTGGCCAAATGCTTGGCCGCACTCGTCTTGTTGGTGAGACTCTCCCTTATGAGCCTGATGCGCTGGCCACAAGGGCTCGTCGACCGCCCCTGCATGCGCGCGCGGCAGGTTCGTGACGGCGCGCGTGGAGGGCGTAGACGGCGGCGAGAAGAAGCAGACGCAGGTGGCCACTGGCAGCAAGCCGACCTTCAACCAGACGCTCGAGTTTGTGGTGACGCCCTCGGAGGGCGTGCGCAGCTGCGGCGGCGACATCGTGCTGTGCGTCTGGGACAAGTACCTGTTCAAGGAGTGCCTGGTGCGCGGGCGGCCCCTTGCTGCGCCGTGCCGCCTGCGGGCCCTGTTGCAGGGACACCACACAGCTCTTCGCTGCATGCGGGCGGGACTTCTTACACACGCCGTTGATGAAGCAAGCCTCCCAGCGGAGCTTGCAAAACCAAACCTGCACTCACGTCGTGATCGGCCTCGCCTTGCTGGCAGGCGTTCTAAGCATGGCAGTGCCAAGTGCGTGCCTGCGCTCAAGGGCGCCCTGTGACCCGCCCCACCTGAAGCCCTGCCACCAGCCCACGTCAGAGTCAGCCAATTGTTCCGTCATGCGCGCAGGGCGAGGCCCGCATCCCGCTGGCAGAGGTCCAGCGCAGCAGCCCGATGAGCGGGCGCTTCCCGCTCTGCAAGCGCGGCGAGCGCGCCGGGCGGGCGGGCAGCGGCGGCGCGGGGGGCGAGGCTGGCTCAGCGCAGCCGGGGGCCAGGCCGGGCGCAGAGGGCGGCCCGGAGGAGCAGCGGGAGGCTGCTGGGCCCGGGCGGGACGCCGGGAGCAGCAGCCAGGGCGCCAGTCGCGCTCCTGCGCCCGGGCAGGCTCAGGCAGGGGGCTCTGGCAGGGACGCGCACGGCGGCGGCCCGGGGGAGCGCGGCGGGAACCCGGAGGCCGAAGGCGCTGGCGACAGCGGCGCGGCCGCGCCGGGCGCGGGGCGCCCGGGCCCGCAGGCGGCCGCCGCTGGTGGGGAGGCCGAGCGCGGGGGCCGCCGCCCGGGCGGCGGGGCCGGCGAGGGTGCGGGTCGTGGCGGCGGCCGTGGCCGCGCGGATGCGGAGGAGGAGGAGGAGGAGGCCAAGGACTGCCCGCACGGGTTCCTGCAGCTGGAGCTGCGCTGGCTGGGGTTCATGCAGTCTGGCTAGGTGCGCTTGCGGCTTCAGAGGCGTCGGCGGGCGGCCTTGGAAGGCCGTGAGGAGCTACGCTACGCCGTGCTCCCCACCGCCCGGAGAAGCTGCACTGGTTGCGCCTGGCGCAGCAGCATACTTGTGCTGTGCAGCCTCAGGTTATTGGTTGGCTGTATTCTGGTCTAAATGAAACTTACCTCTCCAGGTGGAGCACTGCTGGCTGGGCCTCATGCTCCTAGTCTGGAGCGCCTGGCCAGTAGGTAGTGGCTGTACCTGTGTGGTGTTTGCGCTCATGCAATGTATCTTTGCTTTCCACATAACCCACTGGGTTAAACCCAGTGTGCGGCGCATCAACATACCTGGTAGCAGCACGGGTGATCACAAACGCGAGCACCTCCAGCGCTGTGTTGTTGCAGGAGTGTGCGCTGGCAGTTTTGCAGAGGGCAAGTGATTGCGCACGCGGTTTTGGAAGTCTGTGAGGTGTGCTTGCTGCCCGTATTGGGAGTCTGCATGTGAGGGTTATTGCAGTATACAGGCACTTCCCTCATACATAGAAGAGCTGCTTTCACCAGTTTGCGGAGCATGCAGTTGCAGGAATGCAGCATGCTCTGCAGACGCCCACGCTATGCCAGCCTGGTGGCCAGCACATGTGTGTAAATAGTGAATACTTCAATAGCACTTCCCATGTATACCTTGCTGCTTCCATGTGCGTAGCAGAACCCTCCTCCCCCGCTCACAGCCCAGAGCAATCACGTGAATCCATCGACCCCTGTCACGCAACTGGCATGCTGGCGGGCAGTGCGGGCGGCGCGCCGACAGGCGCGGCCGCGAGCAGCTCCTCCCACCGGGCTTTCTCATACTCCTCGGGCGTCTTGAAGTCCGGGTCGCAGTAGGACCGCCACGAGAAGCTGTGGCAGGCCAAGCACAGCAGCTCGCTCTCCCACTTCTTCTTGCCGCGGCACCAGGTCTGCGCAGCGCAGCCCGCCCACCGCTACAGTGAGGCACGTTTAAAGACAGGCCCGCCTTGGTGCCGCTGTGTTGCACAGTTCGTGCGGCAGACAGAGTTGCCCTCTACGACTGGGGATACTCGAAGGCAGGCAAGGAGTGGGTGTTGCTTCTGCCCTGCGAAGGGGCACTTGCTGGGCAGCATGCCCGGGCGTGCACTCGCCTGGATGAAGTGGTGCTCCTTGGTGTTGAGGCTGCCGCAGCTGAGGCAGTCTGGAAAGTCGTCGTTGCGCTTCCAGCGCGACGACCACTCCGCGACGGACATAATCTTGTAGCCGAAGCCGACGGCCGGGTTGATCTCGACGGGGTCGCCGCGCATGATCTTGGCCCACTCGCGCGAGTGCACGAGCGCGCGGGGCGCTTCATTCACATCCGTCTCGATGTCTGCGCTCAGGTTCTTGTTGTACAGCACCGCGTCCCGCTCCGCCGCCTCGCGCGCCTCCTTTGCCGCAGCGCTCTCGTGCGGCGCCATTGTTCTGCGCAGGACGCAGACCGGAAATTTGAGGACGATTTTTCTGTGGAGAGTTTGCAAGTAACTCTGCCGCTAGGGTGCCTGCTCTCTGCTGGCGCTTGTGTGCTCACCTCCAGCTCTCCCGTCCTGAAGCGGTGGAGGATGGGGGGCACTGCAGGCGGCGGCAAAGCTGCAAAGCCTGCAAAGGCGCCCAAGCGCAAGAGCCTGCGCGGCGACGACTTGGCAGCCACCTCGCCTGCGCTTCCGGCAGCCTCCACCAAGGCTGCCAGCGTGAAGAAGAGGAAAGCCGCCGACGGAGCACAAGCAGGGAAGCAGAAGAAGGCAAAGCGTATTGAGGCAGTTGAGCAGGCGGCAGCGCCTGCCGCTGACGAAGCCCCGCCAGCACGGCAGCGGTGGCAGCGCCTGGACGAGGCGACAGTCCAGTACTACACAGAGGTGAGTGGGAGCCGGTTCTCAAGCACGGTGTAGCATGCCCCCGAAGCAAAATAAAAACAGTTGCTTAAAGTGTTCTGCAGCAGGCTTCCTGGCGGGCACTCACGCCTGGATGCCAGCTGCTCCCAGCACAAGACTGTAAACTTTCCTAAGAGGGCCTACCTGTATGTATACAGGATATAGATGGCACTGCGACACTGTGCTGCAGGTCGTGCAAGCGCTCGCGGCGGTGCAAGATGAGGAGGAGCGGTCGCTGCTGGCGGGCAACGCGCTGGGCGAGGCCAGCGGGCGCGAGCTGAGCATCGCGACCGACGCAGCCTGCAGCCGCGCGCTCGAGGCGCTGCTGCCAGCCGCCGCGCCGGTTGCCGTGGCCGCCTTTGCCCGCGCGCTCGCACAGCCGGATGACTACTGGGAGCTAGCGTCCAGGCAAGCGGCGGGCTCGCTGTTCCGCCTGGCGAGCAGTGTGCGGGGAGCCTGGCGGCGAGTCTCAGAAGGTTCGGCCAGGAGCGCAGGTATTCTGGGACACTGTCCTGCGCCCCGGTTGAAAGCTGAGGCTGCTGGGGCGCAACAGCCTTGGTAGCTCCGCAGAGAACAATAGCTGCGTGTGCTGCGTAGACGTCCTGCGTGCTGCGTGCGCACGCCGAGCAGGCCCTGACTGCCGCGCACAGCGCCTTCGGGTCGCACGTCGCGGAGCGGCTGCTGGACGTGCTGGGCCGCTACGCGGCGGGCGAGGGCGCCGGCGAGGCCACAGACGAGGCACAGCAGGCGCGTTTTTCCTGGCAGAGGTCACACACGCTCGGCCTCCCGCCGCTCTGCCTGAAGAGTGGCGCTTCTACCCATACGGCTAGCAGCGACACACAGACTCATATCAGTGCCACTTGAACTTTGTGCACCATCATTCATACTTGCAGTGCTGGGTGGGACCCCCTCTCTGCTTGCCTGGACATTGGTCTGTGGCATCCTGGACGACCGGCGCGCGCCAGGTATGCCCTAAGCACGCCCTCTATCCAAGAGCACATGCGTATGACCACGCCAGGCGCCGCGCCACAGCGTGGTGGAGCACCGTCAGCTCACCACACGTCAGGCGCCGGACGCTGTTCGAGCGACGCTGCTCGCGCGCAGCTTGCACAACGGCGCCCGTTGTGGCCGACCCCATGTTTACACGCCCGCCTTTTCACCTATTTGGCTTGCCCCCCGCACCCTAACCCCATCCTGACCGCTGGCAGCGCGCGGCGCCAGGTCCTGGCGACCATCTGCGCGAGCGTGGCCGCACACCTGGCCGACCACGCGCCGCACCGCAGCGCCTCGCACGCGGCGCGGCGCCTGCTGAGCGTGCTCGCCGGGCGCGACGTCGCGCCCGCGGCGCCGGCCGCCGCGGCTACCAACGGCGCGGCATATGTGCACACCGCGCAGGTGCGGCCACGCACCGAAAATGACCCTCGAGCCCTTGCAACAGCGCTGGTGCGCGTCTGGCTGTCGCGGCCCAGGCACGCGCGGCTAACCTGGTCAGCTCGTGTCCGCGTCTCCCCCGTAGCTACCATGCACGCTAGCTGCTGGGGCCCTGCCTCATCACCTGCGGCCATGCCTTGACGCGAGTTTCAGATGCACTAGGCGCGCACGCGTCCGCCGGCGCCTGCGCCGCCTGCCGCCGCCGGCCGGCGGCGCACCTGACAAGGCGCGCGCGCCGCCAGGCGAAGCGGGGCGGCCCCGCGCTGTCCGTGCGCTTCGGGCGCGACGCGGCGTTGGCGCCGCCGCCGCGGCACCCGGCGCTGCTGCGCGCGTTCGCGGGCGCGCTGCAGACGCCGGAGTGGGCGGACGGGCAGCTGGAGGCGCTCATCTTTGATGCGCACGGCGGGCCCTGGCTGCAGGCGCTGCTGACGGCCCTGGCGCCCGACAGGCGCGCGCTGCCCAGCGTGGCTTGATAGCACTGGCTGCTGCGCACAGTCTGCCCCAGGAGCATGTGGCCACCATGCTGCAGCATGGTGGCACTGCAGTATCCTCTGACCATCCTCATCCATTCCCGCGCTGCCTACGCTGGGCGGCGGGCGAGCGTCAGACGCAGCTGGTGCCTGACGTTTCGGGGTCCTGCCGGGCCCCCGGCGCCTGCGCAGTACAGGGTCATAGTGCGCAGGCAGGCCGAGACCCCGCGCCCCTTGCAGGGCCCCTTACACCCACCAGGCCTCAGCAGGACGGGCGCCGGACAAGCGCCGGCGAGCGTTGGCGGGGAGGCTTCGGTGCTGCACACCTTGCATGTGCTTGCGGCTGGCGCCAGCGGGAGCCAACGGGGAACAAGCGGTAGTCGGCATCATGGAACAAGCGGGAGCTGCCGCAGGGCCATCCTGACGTCTGGCAGCCGTGGCAGGGTTTGGCAGGGCTTGGTAGGGTTTGGCTCCTGACGCAGGCGCCCGGAGCGCGCAGGGCGGCGCTGGAGGCGCTGATCCCGCGCGTGCTCGCGGCCGGCGCGGGCACGGCCGCCGACGCCGAGCCCAGCGCGGCGCACGGCGAGCGCCTGGCGGGGCTGGACCGCGGGCGGCTGCTGGGCCTGATGCAGGACCGCACCAGCAGCCACCTGATGGAGGCGCGCCCGCCCGCCTCGCAGGCCCTCTCGAGCAGCTGCAGCTCGAACGAGTGGGTTCCGGTCTGTACAGCGCAGTGTCAGGTCGACACGGGTGTGTTTGGTTGACGGAAAGAAGACGGGGACAGCGCGCCGCAGGTGGTTGCATCTGTGGCGCCCGCAGAGCTGCTGGAGGAGCTGCACGCGCGCTTCCTGCGCGGGGAGCTCGCCGGTCTGGCGGCGCACCCCTGCGCCAACTTCGTCGTGCAGGCGCTGGCCGGCGCGACGACGACGCCGCAGCAGGCGCGCGCCCCGCGCGGCGGCGGCGGCGGGGCGCGGGGCGGTCGCGGCGGGGCGGGGCGCGCGGCCGCGGCCAGGCGACGGCCGTGCGCGCGCCTGCTGCCGGTGTCGCCGTCCCAGGTCGCTGCTCGCACAGGTCTTCAGCTCCAGGCCAGGGCCGCGGGCTGTGCACTGGTGTGGTGAAGAGCATGCTTAAGCATAGTGCTCAAGGGTATTGCAATGGTATTGCAGGTGCGCGCGCTGCTGCGCGAGCTGCGCGACGCGCTGCCGGCGCTGCTGGGCGGCCGGCGCGCGGGCGTGGCGGCGGCGCTGCTGGCCGCCGCGGGGCGCTGCGGCAGCGCGCCGGTGCAGGTGGACGCCGCGCGCGCGCTGTCGTCCGCGCTGGCCGCGCGCGCGTCCGCCGGCGGCGCCGCCGCAGAGCAGCAGGTGCGCCGAGCGGTACCACAATACCCGACCATCAGTCGGGTGCTGCTATGCGCCTCGTCGCAGGCTGAGTGTGAGAAACGCTCTCTCGAGCCCGCCAGTTCTGTTAACACGCTGGCTGGACACCCAGACCGGCGCGCCCTCTGCACCTGTCGGTGCGCGGGCTGTCAAGGTGATGCAGCGCGCGGCTGCATGCACGCGAAGCTGGCAGTGCAGAAGGGTGGGAGTTGTGGCAGCATGGCTGACGTGCGGCAGGAAGGCTGTGCAAGCTGTGTGCGGCCAGCGCGCCGGTGGCGCAGTGAAGGGCGGCAGACCGCGCCGGCAGCGCCCGCCTGAGGCGCGAGCGGCGCGGCTGAGCGCGCCGCGCGGCGCCCCCGGCAGGGCTGGGCGGCGGCGCTGCTGGTGCTCGACACGGGCGCCGACCTGGGCGCCGCGGGCGAGCGCGCGCGCCTGTCCCCGCTCGGCTGCGCCATGCTCGCCACGCTGCTGCGCATGCCCAAGGCGCGCCCCATGTTGAGCGGCAAGCCCCGCGGCTAGGAGCTCTAAGGTCGCTCTGCGTCATGGTGCACATGACTTCCAACCTGTTGTTCACCCTGTGCCTCATCACATGCGCTCCAACTGTAACACCAACCCTAACCCTACTCCACCCTGCCGTGCACCACCCATGGCCCAGCTCCCCCTCAGGCGGCTGAGCAGGTGAGAGCGCGGCGGGCGGCAGGAGGCGGCGGGCGAGTTTGCAGAGAGCCTGGCGGCGCTGCCGGCGGGCGCGCTGGCGCGCGTCGGTGCGGACGCGGCCGGCAGCCGCGCGCTGGAGGCGCTCTTCGCCGGCGCGGCCGCGCCGGCCAAGACGCGGCACCGCGCGCTGAAGCGGCTGGCCGGGCGCATGGCCGCGCTCGCTGCGGAGCCCGGCGGCAGCCACGTCGTGCAGGCCGCCTACGCAGCCGCGGTGCGCGCGTGCGCCGCAGCCGCCCGCCCGGCCTCGCCTCACCATCGCTCGCCCCGGCCTGGCCTTGCCGCTGGCTCGAGTCTGCAGGGGCGCCTGCCAGAGTCTCGGTGTGTGAAGCAAGGGCGAGGCGTATTGTGCCGACCCCTATGCTCAAGGGCGGCGGACGGCAGTGTGTGGGACGGCCCACGCAGGCATGCCAGCGTGTGCGGCGGCGCGCCTCCCGCCGGCACTCCCCCGCTGACGGCAGGGCTGCCCGATCGGGTTGCGCAGAGCCTGAAGGACCAGGAGGCGATTGCAGCGGAGCTGGCGGCCGCCGAGGCGCACATCTCTGCGACGCCGCGCGGCCTGGCCCTGCTGCGCCGGTGCGCCGGGGGAAGGGCCCAGTGTGTGCACTGCCGCCGGGCCTTTGAGATGGCTGCAAGGACAGGCATGTCATGTGGCCTAATGCGTGTTGTTTGAGTCCTCCATCTGCAATGTACCACGGCAGGGCTGTGGGGCAGGCAGCAGGGGCACTGACAGGGATGTGCATGCAAGCCCTAGGCACTCAGGTACACTGCTGCGTAGTGCGGGGCTGCAGGCCAAAGTGTCTATGCACCGGGCATGCACGAGTGCTTGTCAAGCTGCATGCACCACTGGCGGCCTGGTCCGCGATGTGCCTCTCGAGGGTATCTTGGGCTGACGACCGAGCGCGTGCGCAGGTGCAACGTCTCGGACTTCAAGCGCGGCACGGACGCCTGGCGCGCGCGCGCGCGCAGCTCCGCCGCGCTGCGCAGCGAGTTTGCGGAGCTGCTGGGCGACGGCGGGGCGCCCGAGCCCGCACCGTCGCCCGGCCAGAGCAGCGCGCACGAGGCAGCGCTGCATCCCAGTGGAGGAGGCGCCGGCGCGGCCGATGGAAAGAAAGAGAAGAAGAAGAAGAGGACGGCGGAGACGCTGCTCGGCAATGCCGGCGGCAGCACAGGCGCTGGGGGCGGTGGGGCTGCGGCGAGCGGGCCAGGCGCAGTGAAGAGGAAGAAGGGTAGGCATGCGGCTGCGGAGGGCGGCGCGGTCGGTACGGGTGGCTTGGAAAGCAGCAGCCCAGCGGCGGGCCAGGCAGAGATGGAGGAGGGCGCCGGCAAGGGCCGGGCAGCCGTGCCTGTCGGCGGCAGCAAAGGGGCCATTGCCAAGCCGGGTGGCGCCCTCGACGACGCGATGGCTGCCCTGGGTATGCCCTGCTCAAAGGCTGTGCACCAGAGCCAATCATACTTGAGTTTCTGCGATGGTCAGCTGTTAGCAGTCCGCTGTGCATGTGCCGATTGAGGGCTATGCTGGCTGCCCCGCCCTGTTTATGCACCTGGTCAGTGCGGACGAGCACACCCTATCAGGGCTGCCTCTGCGCGACTCAACGGGACAGGCGCTGAAACAAGCAGGCCGAAATGCGCTGTACGGCAGCAGTACAGCCCAAAATGCGGGGTTCTGCACGTGCGGCAGGCTTCCCAAGCGCCAGCAAGGAGCCGAAGCAGAAAAGGAGGAAGAAGGCAAAGAGTGGAGGCTGACTGGGTCCAAGGCGAGACAAGGTGCAGGCGGGCCAGGCATGAAGGTTTAGGTGCTGCCGTGTGAGCCTGCCTTGCTCCGCGCACGTCCAGACATGCTGTAAGACCGAGTAAAAGGACGCGGACTACCAGCGCATCGTGCTTGCTTGCCAGATGGGGCAGTGTACACCTTTACTCTTTACAATGCAGGCATGCATTCAGCCTGCTTAGCTGCAAGCCCCAGGCCCCGAGCAGCTGCTCCAGGCACAACAGTGCGCGCCACGCGCTCGCTTCCTCTTCTCATCCTATACCACGGCGCTGGGCGCACTCCGTGCCTCCTACTCGCAGCGCGGAGTGCGCAATCATGGGGCCTGGCACGGCAGCCTGACATCTGTCTCACACGCTCCTAAGCCCTAGCAGTTCTGATCAAATACATACGCAGCAAGGGAAGCTGAAAACTTGGAAAACAGAGCCGAGCAAGGGGCGCCTCCGTCCCTCAGAGACCACGGGGCGCGCACAGGCAAGCACAGGGAAAAGGCAAACTTCCAGAAACCGGCACATCAAACGCAGAAAACTGTGTGGCGCCGCGGCTCTTGCAGCGCAGCCTCTGCTTCGCAGCAATGTACACCCTGTGCGCGCAACTCAGTTATATTAGCGAGCAGTACCCCAGTGATTGAAACGCACGCCACTGTAGTTTCACAGCCTGTGCTAGTAGAGTCACCTTAGTGCGGCGGAGATCAAGCGCACAGTGGCCTCGATGCGCACCCCAAGCGCGGTGTGAGCGCACAGTCTTGGGATGGCAAAATTCTCCTACAGGCGCGCGCCTGCTCAGTGGGAGTCGCCGGAGCAGTATGTGTCGAACGCATCCAGGCCGCTGAGGTCCAGCGCCATGAACACGCTCGGTGCAAAGGCCGGCGAGCTCGCGCGCGTGTCCTGCGCTCCCGAGGCACAGCACCTTTCAGGGGTGTGCTTGCGCAGTGCAGCAGACCTGTTGCACGTGGCAAACAGCTCTGCAGGCACTGTAAAGCGCTCGCCAGGACATGTCAGGTGCAGCTGGCGTCGGACTGTACTACAACTGACAGATTGCCTCCAGCACCTTCGGGGACACAGCACCCTGCGGACCAAACACGCACCTTGCCGCGCGAGACAGCGCTGAGGCGCGCGCCGATGCGAGCAAAGATCTGGCCCAGCATGGTGGCCACGCAGGCTCCGCAACCAGAGGGCTAGCCTGCACGCGCCGGCGGGGCCCCGCCTATGCCTGATATGACGGGCTGCTGAACGCTCTTGGCATTTGCGCGCTGCCGTTTGACCGCCAAAAAGTTGAAGGCTTCAAATACCTACCAACCAGGTGCCCATTTGGATGACTAATATCTCATGACTTGGTTGCACCTCTTACATGCGTTGGTGAACAGGCTACATGCAAGCAACAGCGGACCTACATGCTGGTCACAGAACGGCAATTGGCCGCTGCGCGCATCGCAGTGTGCACGAGCGCGCTGACTTCGTAGCGCTGCATGCGCATGTCACAGCACCCCTGAGCAAATCTCTAAGGAAAAGGGAAGGCAAGTTCGTCAACAAAGGATGAAATGAAAAAATCAAGCAGAGAATGCGGCCTGCCCGAGCTTTAACAGCAGGCCCCGGAACGCTGGCGAAAGCACAATTGCGCTTGGCGAGACACCAGCGCTCCTGAGCGACCGGTGGAAGCTCACCAGGTTCTAGTGTGTGTACACAAAAGCGGGCTCGCAACAAGCATTTTCGCAGCCAGCGCGCAGCAGGCGGCCTCCACCTCGGGAGCGCCACCGCTTGCCTCCGCCTGAGAGGCTAGTGCTGCCAACAGATACCACTAGAACTTACATTTGGCACCAGCACGCTCGCTGTACCGCGGCCCCCGCCGCAGCGCTTTGTGCAGCGCTCCATAGGCCAGTGCAGGAGCCTAGTCGCGCAAAAAGGGGTGCGCAAGCGCGGCGTCCACGGTGAGCCGCACGCGCGGGTCGGCAGCTAGCAGGCGCAGCCAGAAGTCGCGCTCGTCCGCGGGCACGCCGTCCAGCTGCCGCATGACCGGGTGCTCGGGCGTTGCCGCCGCCTGCCGCGCGCCGCCTCGCACGCTCACCCGGCTGCTGTGACACCGTGATTTTTTCTTTCAATCCAGCTCCTGAACAGCCGCCGCCGCCTCCTCCACAGCCAGGCGCGCCGCCGCCGACGGCAGCTGCGTGCCCAGCGCGGAGCCGCCGCGCAGCGCCGCCATTGGGCCACTCCGCCGCCGCCTCGCTTGGCGCGGGCCAAGGCGGGCGCATCGGTGCCGCACTCCTGCAAGTGCCACGCAACGGCCCACCCGCGGGCCTGTCAAGCGCGTGCACGCATCCAGACAGGGTTAGGGTAGATAGCGCGCGCGCACCCAGGCGCCGTGCAGCGCGGCCACCTCCGCGAGCGGGTCGAGCGCCTTGACGGGCGGCCGGAACGGCCGCCTGGCATGCGCCTCGAAAAGCGTCACCGCAGCACTCCACACGTCGGCGCGCCGCCCGTCGAACGCGGCAAAGCGCCGGCTGGCGAGGTGCGCCGCGTCGGCGGCGACGACCTCAGGTGCCATGTACGCCGGGCTGCCGCACAGCGCGCTCGGCGCGGCCAGCAGGCCCTGGGCGCCTGCAAGCGCGCGCCGGCCGACCCGCCTCAGACACGCCAGGGTCCCACCCGCTGAGCTCATGGCGCGCGACGAGTTGGGGCGAGCATTAATGTTTATGTGTGTTTTGTGGGCCGCTGCTGCGCAGCCGGCGCGGCCCGCGGCCAGGCCGGAACACCAATTTGGACCCTGGGCGCGTACCAAACTCGTGTGCAAAGGCCAGGTCCAACAGCAGCGCGCGCGGCGCGCCCGGCAACCCGGTCACCCACACGTTGGCCGGCTTCACGTCCAGGTGGCACAGGCCGCGGCGGTGCACCTCGCCCAGCGCCTGCGCGCCGCGCCGCGCCCCGCCGCTCACGCCGCGCCGCGCGAGTGCCTCCTCGCAGCACAGGTCTCTGCGGCCATGCCCTGAAAATTAAACATAATACAAACCCTAACGGCGCGCTCGGCCACACAAGGACGCGCGCGCGCGCAGGCGCACCATGAGCAGCTCGCGCGCGAGGTTGCGCACGAGCGCGGGCGGCAGCGGGCCGGCCGCCTCGTGCAGCAGCTCGCGCAGCGTGCCGCCCTGGCCCAGCAGCCTGCGGGGCGCGGGCGGCGGTCGGTGCCTCTGCACCCCGAAGGGTGGGCCTGACCGAGGGTGCGCTGAGTCGCAGGCGGGTTGAAACGGACCGCCTTTGGGCTTGCCAACTTATTGCAGGGAAGGCAGCTTACAGCGGCGCATGCAGCGCCCGCGGGCGGCAGCCACTACCCGCGCCGCAGCACACCGCCGTGCCACTGTGCACACGCACCAAGCGGGCGGGACCCTTGCACATACTCCACGTTAGCCATCCCTGCCCTTGTCTGCATGGCGCAAGGGCTTGCACTGAAAATGCTGGTGGCCGGGCAGCCATTGCGCAGACGCACAGGCGCCGCAACGGTCCGCCCAACCAGGGCCAGGCGCGCACTCAAAGACCAGGTGCGCGCGGCGTGCGGCCAGGTAGGCGCGGCGCAGCTGCACGACGCGCGGCGCGCCGCGCAGCAGCTCGAGCGCGCGCCGCTCGCGCGCCACAAGCGCGCGGTCCTCGTACTTGCGCAGCGCGACGACCTTTACCGCGTACTCCTCGCCGCCCAGCTCGTGCGCCGCGCGGCACCTGCCGGCCCGGGCTCTCGCTAAGGGCACGCCAGGCGCGGGCGCGCAGCCCCTGAAGCCTGCCCGTCGCGGCCGCCGCGCCGCGTGCTCACCGCTGGCCAGCGCGCGGCCGCTGGCAGGCGAGCCTTTGTATCAGGACTGCTGCTCGCCTCCATGCCACTCTGCAGCAGTCTGAGGGGAGCCACAGGGAGGCAACACCCTGCGTGGTACAACACACATGGGGCCTCTCGGTTCAGGACCCCAGTGCTGCCCTGCCAGCA
>JAABUV010002832.1_pt1 | contig 22877 bp, 20 predicted proteins | sample 5559971 | NCBI WGS metagenome assembly JAABUV01 (sample SAMN10711881, study PRJNA513362) | rock metagenome | isolation source: Antarctica rocks | place: Antarctica: Victoria Land, Knobhead nord | collected 2015-12-19
TCTATTTGACTTTCTCATCTGCGTGCAGATTGCTTGTAGCATGCGCATTGAGATTATCGAAGTCTGCGCGATCGCGAAAACTCTGCACGCGATCAACGCACAGCGCTTCATCATCACGCAGCGTCTCAATGTCATTCAAACTTTTGATAATCTCTAGACTCTACTGTAGCTAGACAGTAGATTTGTAGTCAGCATCGCGTACAGATGAGTTTCATCGCTGATCGTAGAAATGTTTATCTGCTACACTTTTAATCAGACAGCATAATTCAATCAATTCTTTATTAATTCACTTATGTTTCTCTTTTCTTAATGAAGTCTTTTCATCAACATATCATTTATATATAAAATGTTTGTATTTAAACATCTATCAAACAATATTAATGAGATTCTCAAGTTTGTCTGTATTGAACTTAATAAAACTCATGTGTTATTCATGTTGTAGTAACAGACATGCAGTCTTAACAAAATTTATATGTAGTTAGCATATAAATTTAAAAAATGTTCATGATTCAAGTTCTTTCTACTAATCACTTTCAACAGATCAAATGCAAGAGTATTCTGTCTCAATTCTCATCATTATGAACATGATTTAATGATGAAATATTGAATCAAATGATTTTCATAAATAATTTTTCTCCTAGTTCTACATTCTAATTAATTTTCTCATCTGCGTACAGATTATTTATAACATGTGCATTGAGATTATCAAGATTTGCAAGATCATGAAAACTTTGCATGCAATTAATGCACAGCACTTCATCATTAAGCAGCACATCAATATCATTCAAACTTTTGATAATCTTTAAACTTTACTGTAGTTAAACAGTAAATTTGTAATCAACATCACATACAGATGTGTTTCATTACTGATCAGAAGAAAGAAAATATAAAAGAGAAAAATAATATACTTTATATAATAATTATTCAGATTCAACGCTAGTTTTAAAGAAAACATGTTGAAATATAAAAAAGATGTTGATTCAAAAAATGTTTAATACAAAGAAGTGTATTTATCATAAATGTTTATTAATTATTCATAATATAAAGAAGTGTATTTATTTAAATGACAATAAAAACTGATTAAAAAATGCTGAAGAAGAAAAAAAATGTTGAATCATTTGATTTGATTTGAATTCATACATTCTTATGACATTGATTTAAGTTTGATTTATGAGAAAAATTATGCTATGTATATTGAATGAACAAAACTCTCTGAGAGAGAAAATCATTCATCAACTACATGATGATTTCACATTATTGAAACAATGAACTTTGAAACAATATTATCAATAATGAATTTATAACTTTTATTCAACACATGATACTTAAGTAAATTCTTGATGAGAATGTCTGTGCTGTTTATTTGCAATGCATCATTTTTGCTCTGCTTTTCATTGATGATATTTTATACAATGATGTTTTAATCTTCAATTATGAAAATGAATTCTTTGCACTCATGATGCTTATGATTATAACACAGAAAACTGTGTTTCTCTACTTAATGATTGTCATTCATCGAGCAGAGAAATATATGATGAAAGAGAGATGCAAATGATGAAAAGATAAAGTATGATTATATTGAATAATTCTTTTCTTTTCTTGATTTAACTTATATCATGTAAACGTTGAATAAATTGTTAATATAAACATGCAGTTGCAATTATTTAATGCATGATTTTGATCAATAGTAGAGAATGTATTCTGATCATTCTCATGAACTTTTAATTTTTCATGTAGATAAATGTATGACTTGACATTAAGTAAAAAAGATGAATTTAAGTCTTTTCAATATATCAGTATGATCAACGAATCACTACTTCTTCAAACACTGTAATCATGATTTTCAAACTCATTATTTAAAATGATTATTTTATCTGATATCTTTTCATCAATTATTTAATGATGCTGTTGATGTGATGAAGATGTTTCAATATCAACGCAGTTGATGAATCATGAATTTTTTGATCACTTGTAATCACAACTTTCAGACTCTTCATTTGAATTATTTATTTTATTAGTAGTATCTTTTCATTTCTTACTGACATTGACATGTCATTAATTTTCTTCATAAATTGATTGTGACTGTTAAAAGAAGTATTATCATGTAGATGAAAATTCTGCATGATGACTTTTCTGATTACATAATGTTTTAACATCATTTAAACTGCATCAAATTGAAATTTCTTGACTTTTCTGACTTCTATTTAAACACAGAATAGAATCAAAAGATTTGTAATCAACATCATGTATAAATGAATCTTATCATTGATCAAATGTTGAATCATATTTGAATCAAAACTGAGTCAAATTTAAATCAAATCTTGATTAAATCTTGATTAACTTTAATTAATATATAATTAACTTGCTAATGTTGATTATATAATAATAATAATAATAAATTTATACATTCTTGTGACATCAATTAAATCAATTCATGAGAAACTTTATGCTACTTGTATCGAGTGAACAAAACTCTCTGAGATAGAAAATCACTCGCAGTTTATACAACTGCTTCACGCAGTTGAAACAGTGAGTTTTAAAACTATGTATCAAATTTGTTCACGTTGATTGCATGTTAGAAAATGAATGTTCTAGTCACTTTAAATTGCTTCAAGAGCTTCGTTTTCATCATCATCTTCGCTACTGCTCTGAAATTCTTCGTGATGATGATGATTATTCAATAGTTTAAGAAGTCAGCATCTTGTAGCATTCTTGATCGCAGATGCAATCAGTTCAAACAATGTATGAGTACATGCTTCGTCGTCTGATGACTTCATTCGCAGTCACATCGCAAGCTATTCATGTCTGAAACATTTCTAAAGTGCAGATAAATGTTCAGATCTATGTGTTTGATTCTGATGTAAGTTGCAAGAATGCTTTCTGCTTTCTGAAGATCATCACGCATCTTTATCATCTTGTTGAATAGATGCAATCTTTGTGTCGAGATGACATTGACATTTGCGATGCATTTTCTGTAGTTTTCCCATCTTTGATCTCATTGATTCTTATGATACTGCGCTATTGCGATGCTATTGCTTATTGAAGCTGTCGCAAAGAGAAATAATCATCTGCATCTCATCTGTATTCTTGTGTCTTCTTGAATTGAGATGTTCAGAAGCATTACTTTCTTGATGATGAGTAAGCGAGAAATGACGCGATTAACTCTCGTCAAATGAGCATGTATTAGTTCACATGCTAATGTTGATTGTATAATGATTAAAGTTAAATCTTTGATTTTATTCAATTCTGACATATTCATAACAAGTAGAAAGATCATTAAAAAGCTTGATTAAAAGTTCAGTAGAAAGATTAATAAAAAGATTAATAAAAAACTTAATTGAAAAATCAGCAGAAAGCTCAGTAGTATAATTAAACAGTCTTCATGATAATGCAAAAAGATAATGCAAGCGAAAAAATCATTATATGTTTCTATTTTTAGCACTTTTGATGTCAAGTTCAAGTTCTTGATGAGTTGAGTTGAATTGACTTGATTTCTACTCAGGTCACGTTGAGTTGAGTTGAAAATATGCTTAATTCAACTTGAATTGAATTGAAAATGTGAGTAATTCAACTTTGATTTAAGTTGAATTCAAAATGTTAATTCAAAACTCGACTCAATGATCAGTTTACGCGTATAGTGTAATTGCTGATCATTTCGAATACTTTCTTTTCTGACCTTGTACTGCAAAATTTCGATAAGAGAATTTTGAAGAAGCAAAATTAACTAAAATCTTTGTAATTTAAATTCGTTTTCAACGATTTATCATCTCAAATTTCTCGCCTTTAGCAAGTCTTGATCAGCCTTGGCACGACTCAATATTGAGTTACAGTATATTCTATTTCAGACTGATTACTTATATTATACTTTGAAGCCGTCCGGAACACTAGACGAGAGTACGATATCTGCAGCTATCGCGCAGCACGTGCACCAGACATTGACGCACGCACTACCGCCCCATGCCCGCCCAAACTCACACGAGATCCGATTCACCTCCCTCAAATCTGCACCAGAGTCCGATCTGATCCACCCCTCTCTCTCTCTTCCTCCCCAAGAACAACCCAGAGCCCTTACCACCAAGCCCTCCTCCCCCCCCTTAACTAACAACAAAATCACTCATCTTCCTTATCTCCAGAATCCTCCTCTGCCCCCCCCCACAGTCCTTAACAACCGCAAACGCCGCCTCGCGAGCAGGCGTCGCCTTGGTCCCATTCAAATATGTTCCATACTCCACCGTCGTCGAGTACACCAAGCCCCCCACAGTATCATTCGGAAACGGGTACGCAACCGCATCCACAAAATGCAGCACATGGGAACTCAGCTTCCCGCTCAGCATCGTGTAGAGCCCCGAGTACAGGTTGCGGAAGCCGGTGAAGTTGTAGACCTGCGCGTAGTTGTCCGCGCCGGGGAGGCCGAAGGTGGCGACGAGCTGGGGGGACATGGAGGCGTCGAAGCCGGTTTCCCAAGAGGTGTGGTTCGGGAAGAAGGAGACGATGGCGGCTTGCGTCCAGGCTATGAGGGCGTCGGCGCCCGGCGGTTCCGTGTAGGAGGGGATGTTGCGGATGGCGCGGTCGGGGGTCGGGGGGGTGGTGAGGGAGGCGTGGGAGGCGGGGGAGGCGAGGGCGGGGAGGGTCAGGGCGGGGAGGCCGAAGAGGGCTGGGGGGTTTAGTGGGGTGGTATGTAGATTTGGGGGGGGGGGGGGGGGGGGGGGGGGGGGGTTTGCCTGAGGTGAGGCGCATCTTGAATGGGAGCGGGAGCTTCAGGTGCGGGGAAACGGGGTGAGTCGGGGGGGGTTGGTCGAGAGGGTTCAAGGGGAGAGGGCTCGAGGGGAGAGAAGGATAGGATGCAGAATGGGGTAAGCAGGGTCAGCCGGGTCTTCTTTATATGTGGATCGCGGAACAGAGGATGCTAGACTGCAAAGGGCATGCGCGAGTCGGCAAAGGGCGGGATAATCATGGGGTCGGCTCATTTACTAACAACCGACTAACACCGGGCGAGAGCTTGGGGAGAGACATGCCCGAAGCGAAGTGATCTGCGCATTCCGAATCCGAAGTAATCCACGTGGCTGGCGGCTATTAAATATGGTGTTTCAGCTAAAGCCTTCACCACGCTGAAATGTGCTAAACTGGATTCTGCAAAATCTAGTGGTAAAGGAATGAATTTTCTAAGCTACATTTGTGCGGGTATTTAACCCCTCTCTTTGCTGACTAATTAGAATATGGTTAGGTCATTCCTGCCTTCATCAACGCCAAGGCTGGCTCATAATCGCGCAAACTTCCAAAGTTAAGTGCTACGTAGATAAGACTGTCCGGATTTTGAACACATTTGTCATGCGCGAGTAATGGTTGTGTCTAGAACCTTTGACCTTTGATGGCGCGGTAGTAGCGCTGCCGTGTGGAGTGCAGAGTAAGTTACAAGGCTGCCACATGGAGTGCGGGTAGAAGGTCTGGAACGGCACTATCGGTCTTCTATATTTAGTGAGGACTCATGGCTACTCGTACGGGATGCTAGGATGAAAGCGGTCTACTGGCTCAATGTGTTACTCGTACATTTGAAACCCATAGTAAGCTCAAATAAGTGGAAGCTTAAGTTTTGATGTTCTTACTAACCCATTTGCTGGATTCGGGCGGCTATTTCGTTCTTGGCAGGAAGCAGCTGCAAACTATGTAAAGCGCCCCAGCCGCGACGATCATCAGATAGACGTTGTCGATCGTCTGCACAACAACATTCAGCGCCTGTTCCCTGATCTGGGGGGTCGAGTGCGTCAGAAGCGTGCTCTTGGCCCCCGCGACCGCCTCTCTGATGTCCGCGTCCGAGTATCCCAATGGCGAGAAGATGGCCTGTAGACCACTGAACGCTCTGTTCTGGAAGATGGCGCTCGCGATGGTCAGGCCCAGTAGCAGGCTCTGGCCCTGCGCGGCATTCATGAGCTGGATCGCCTCGTGGATGCGATTGAGCGGAACAAGAGTCGGGGCCACGGCGTATCCAGCCTGCGAAGTCGTCGTGCCTAGGGCGATGAGGATGGAATAGCCGTAGATGTTCGTCACGGGGGTGCTTAGATCCACGACGTGCATCAAGACGGCACCGATCACGAGAAAAACGCCCGAGGCGATGTACCAAATGATATAATACCCGGTCCTGGGCATGAAGTATCCGCAAAAGTTGAGAGAGGCCCCGAAGAAACAGACAAAGGGCAGAAGACGGACGGCAGCCTGCGTGCCGCTGTCGCCCTGGACGAATTGGAAGTAGAGTGGTATGTAGTAGATGGTAACGAAGATCGACGAGCCTGCGCAGGCCATGGTGATATAGAGTAAGACCAGGGTGCGGTTAAGTACCATTTCGCACGGGAATAGCCGGTCCTCGGCAGTGGTCCATACGCAGAAGATCTGGGTCACTGCGAAGGTAACGAGGAGAACTGCGAAAATGACAATGCAGGCAATGGTCCGGCCGTCACTCCATGCCCAGATACTGCCGCCAAAAGTGCAGAATAGTACCAATGACACATACATGCCCATGTTAAGCAGGGTGCCCAGCCAGTCCACACTTCGAAGGCGCTGAGTGAAGGTGGTGCCGGGTCGGCGTGGCTTGGAGGGCAGTATTTTGAGATACAAAGGCGTCAAGACCGCGAAGATCAACAAGTTGATGTAGAAGGCCCAGCGCCAGCTCGCTGCAGAATCGCTGAACAGGCCACCTATGACAGGGCCTAGGATCAAGCCGGAACCGAAGGCAAGTCCTATGATGCCAATATATAGAGGCTGCTCTGAAGGGCTGGTCAGGATGGTGATCAAATTAAGGTTCCTGCTCAGAGAATCAGTCCTCAGCTCAACACGTATCCCGTCTATCCCGCTCAATCGACGTCAGACTATTGACCTACCCCAGGTACATGCCCGCCCCGCCGGCGCCTGCCCATACACGTCCGACCACGATGGCATTCATACTCGGCGCCCCTCCGCACAGCGCACTTCCGGCCGCGAACATGGTCAAACATCCAATAAACAGCCATTTGGTGTCGAAGATGGCGTAGGCCTTCCCCAAGGGCAGAATGAGCGCCACGCTCCCGAGGGTAAATCCAATACCAAGCCAGCCAAGCTTCGAGATGTCATCGAAAGTCTGCGCAACGGCCGCCTGGATATCGGCGGCAATGGTGGTGTCCAGGCCATAGAGGAAATTGGCGGAGAACAACGCCACGCAAGCAAGAACCCACTTGAATCCACGGATCGTGCGAGCCTCTGGGAGAGCGTGGGCGTCGGCCGAGGGCGCGCCAGCCTCCTCGTCGGCCTTGCCGCTCGCGATATGGTGCTGCTCCTTGGTCTGTTCGCCGGTATGGTTTTCGGGAGAAGCTACAGAAAGGCTCTCTTTGTTGAGAGGGGTTCCTGTGGCAGTACACAGGCCCGACTCGTCTGCCATTGTTCTGGAGGCTTTCGAATAGTGTGAAATGGACCCAAAGTGATCAGGGCTCAGGAGGTAAATGGTACAGTATGAGGAGCATACAAGGGGTATTCTCCACTGGGGAGCTGTCGCAGGGGCGAGGAACTAAGTACTACACTACAATATACCTACATAGCACGGACGGGCGGCACAACAACTCACCCACCCGGCCGCCCTGCCGCGCTCTTTCTTGCAGCGATAAGGGAGTCTCGTCTGCTAACTACTAAGGTAACTACTAACCATATGGAGGTCTTTCTTTATTTGGATTAGTTCTAGGATTAGTGCGGGGTATGGGCATCACCCGACTTCGCCTACATATCTCCCTCACACCTCCCACACACCTCCCACACACACCTCTTTGACCTACATAGCAATTTACCCACATTAGCCCCAACTAGCTCAATCCCGTATTTCCCAGAGCAGTAGATTCGGATATCCGAAGCGGAAAAAGGTTCATGGCTATCTTGAACTGGACCATACCAAGGAATGAAAGGCTTTCCTGCCAACCTTCTCGGATGCTCCCTGTAACGCTCGCAGTCACTGCGACGTACGATTGGTTGTAGCCCCCGCTGGACAGTACCAGTGGCTCCGAGCAATACTTTGACCCTTGAACGTATGAAGACTGGAGCAGTACTGCGGAGAACGTACTGCGTACACCGTATGCGTGCATACGGTGGTCATCCCCCTGATTGCTGTTACTCGAAGTACGGTGGAGCAAGGGGGGATACGGAGACACACACTTCATGTCGTGGCACTGCGCTTGTACGAGGTGCCCACATGTGGCCTTAGCTACGCTTAGGTGTGTGTCTCCGTACTGATCGTGATCGGCTTCTTCGCTTCGAACCCGCTATTCCCCCTTCCCCTGGCGAAGCTTCGATAATTCCGGATGGATTGAATAATGTTCGAGAAGCATCCTCGATACCTTTGTCCAGCGACAGTCCTAGCAGCACGGATGCTTCAACTTCTCTACCTGGTTTTCTCCACGCGTATTTGCGCACTCTCGTTTAGTTGTGAATGGCTGGAGTCAGGGATGCATCGCGCAGGACCCCCTAGCCAAAGCCTGGCCTTCTAGGAGCCGGAGACCACCTCCGACCTGTACTCCGCTCCATCCTCCATGACAGCACCGACCTGCACGACTGCCGCCCCCACTACAAATCTCGTCTCGAACCCTCTAAACGGTACCTTTCCCAAATACTTGAGCTTTGTTTCGTGGTGGCCTTCGTACACCTTCCACGCCTTGATCGGCGTCGCCCCGTTCCAGCTAGCGTATGCAAAGCGACAGCCATCTTGATCGGCTGCCGCTCCAGTCGCGTCCACGAACAACGATGGTTTCGTGCCCACCGGCGTTGCTTTCCACTCCTGCTTGAACATGCGGTAGTTCTGAACGAGGTTGTCTCCGCCGAAGCGCGCCTGCCAGCGCCCGTCGGTATCATCAGGATTACCACTGTTATTACTGCCCCCGGCCGAACCGTACTCTCGTGCAACAGGGATCTGTCCGTAGTCGACCAGGTGATTCCCGTTGGGGAGGACCACGTTTGAGCCCTGAGAATTCGAGTCGGTAGGAGGGGAGGAAGGCGGATCAATCATCACGACCGGAACGGTTACCGGATGGGACTGGGAAGGTGGAAGAGTCAGCTGAAGACTGAGAGCGTTGGACGGGTTCGTTCGGTTGACAAAAGCGCTCCCATAGCTGTTGAGCATCGTTATCACCATCGAACGGTTTGTGACATTGTGGGCGCGGACGTGGTGCTGCCAGGACTGTTCAACTCGTCAACCGTCGTCTTCCACTGAGGAAAATGGATAGGGGAAGCTTGCTTACAAACTGGCCGTCCGGCGGCAAGGGCCCAAAATCGCCGCCGGTTTCTCCCTCGAGGCTCCAAAGAATTTCGCCTTGGTTGTTGACCAGATACACCGTGGAGGTATGCCGACCATTGATCAGATACGTATCGCCGACGTCAGCTGCAGAATTCGCCAAGAAGTAGTTCAGTGGCACGGACTGATTTTGACCTCCGGTTGAGAGCGGCAATTTTGTAGCGCTCACGGGTACATGCTCGAGAGGGCTCCAGCGGAAGAGAATTTCGCCTGTCCTGGGCTGGATATCATACACTAGACTGTCGTAAACCCAGCCATTCTTCGGACCGCCGATGGACGACAGGTCCGCCCTAGTCACGTTGTGCGCGGTGAAGAGAAGCGTGCCCCGGCTAGTGATGAGAGACTCGTGTACGTCCGCCTCACAAGGATACGAGGTTTTGTCGGCGGTTAGGAGCCCGAGCTTTGGGCAGACGGTCAAAATATTGTTGTACGAGGTATCGCGGAAGGTGATGTTTCCATAGCCATGGCCAAAATTTGGCTGCGCGGTGACGGGGCCGACCCAATATGTCAGGACAGGCTGACCCTCGAATAACGAAACCTGAAGGTTGGTGACGGTGACATTTGTGATGGGCCCCTCCCAAACCAGCTGTCCACCGTCTGTCATGATCATCGGAGCAACATCTTTGGTGGCGAGCGTAGGTCCAAAGTTGCCTGGAGTCATGAAAAGAAGGCCCGGGGCAAGTGGCTCGCCATTGGTGGTGATTTGTAGCTCTGGAGGATTGAAGGGAGCTGACTTGTAGGTCTGATACGACCAGTATGAGCCCGAGCCATTGACGACCTGATGCGATTCCTCCCCAGGCCGAAGACGGCAGGATGAATTTTGATCGGCTTCATGGCTGATGCGTCTGATAAAGCGTGGCTTAGACGCAAGGTGTCCTGGTGCAGAATAGCAGGTATCTGCAAGCCAACACGAGGCAATGAGGAAACGAAAGTTAGGAAAGATCATCTTATACAAGCACTGCCAGAGATCGTTCCTTGAAAGAAGCGCCCCTTCCTCTGTAATTATAATGGTAGCGGTAGCGTCGTGACATCCGGTCGGGGGTATCGAAGCGTTGTTCCTGAACGCGAGCTTACAAGGCTAGGTGACGTTCCTGAACGCCGGCCGCACTGTTGATATGAAGCCATGACTGGCTGACAAGTTGAGCCGGAGAAGTATTCGGATCCTGCTTCGCTTAAAGAGCTATTTGATATTGCAGTCCTCGACATATGACCACACGCTCTGTACAGAAGTATCAAGTTCCAAGCTACTAACACCGCTGTATTCCCAGAAGAGCCTCCGCTAATAAATTACCCTTTTCATAACAACAACTACGTTTACGAATAATTGTCACTGCGAGAGGCTAATTTATGGGCTTTATCTGAACTCGTAAAACTGTAGGAGATTTAGGTCAACCAAGGTGGCAACACAGCACTCACAAGCTACCTCTGTAGCACCTTGCGGAGGAGATCAGTATTCCGTAGTACTCCGTAGTGGGTGAACGGACATCATCTTCGTTTTCGCCCCGTCAGAGGCTTTTCGAGGCGCCCGCTACGCCACAGGAATTCATCGTACCTACATGTACTCTTTGCCAGCTTAGGGGCCATTCACGACGATACATAATTGGGAATGGTTGTGCGCCGCATGACCACAGCGCAACCCAGTACTCGGAGGTTGCCAAAGAAAGCTAGCAGAATTGTTGCATCAAAAAGTGAAATGGCTTGCGAGCAATAGCGTGCTCAATTGGCCTGTCCGAGGTTGCATGCATGATGCTGTTTTACTCGTAACTCCTGTCCCGTCCATGACTCCATTCTCCTAGTATTCATGTACGAGATTTGGATGCATGCAACCCCATAGTATATTGGTGGACAGCATGCATACCATCACCTGTTATACGCAGTACAGCTGCTGTCCACTTCGCTTAGCAGTTGTTCCTTTAATCTATGCAGCAGAACTACAGAGTCCTAGTTCTACTACCCATCTCCGGAGTACCTACATGTATAATGATCCTGATCAAGTGACTCGCTGTTGATCGGGCATGGAGGCTGCTCGTGATAGAGCAGGTCTGGATCAGGTATTTCTCCCTCTCCTAATCCTCTGGCGATATGTTCCGGGGCATCAGAAATCTGGCTGACCAACGGTATTTTGTCCGACTCCGCACTTCAGCTGGTCGGCCACGCACCGTTTTATCATCATGCAAGCAGTCCTTGGGAGTGCATCCAACCGCATCCTTTGGCGAAACATTGCATGGATTTTCACGACAAACCTAATATTTTGCATCCACGGATGTGCGGATTCCACTCGTTTCTAATCACTTGCTAGGAGCAATAGCCTTGGGTAGATTTTGAACTTGTCTTGAGGATCTCCGGCGGCTAGAGGATCTCCTAGATATGCCCACCAATGGTAGACCTTACCTCCAAGGGATGCAGCGACCGGCCGGCTCGTGGGCACGTTGCTCAATGGATAGCTATCGTGAGGCCCAGGACTGAGGCAGGATTCTGCTCAACTTTGCAATTTGGGGCCCGCCCCTCAGTCCAGTGGCTTGATCCAGAAGTCTTTCGTCCACGTCGTTGCTATATTTGAGATAACAAGCTTCACTCACCACTTTCGGCATCTCTTCGAGCTTCACCGTCGCTGCCACTGTAGTGAACTCTACGGAATATGGAGATTCAATACCTGACCGAGCCCCCACCGCAGTGCGGACAGAGGCTGCTCCCTCAGCTGATCGACCAGATTGCAAAAGATGACCCAGATCGAGCTCTAGTCTCTATCCCGCGAGGAGCAGACGTGGCGGACGGTTATATAAATGTGAGCTTCAAGACGCTTGCAACCGCTATTGACCGTTGCGCATGGTGGATCGATCAGAACGTCGGGAGGAGCAAAGAACTGGCTCCCATCTTCTTCATCGGACCTACCGACATTCGCTACCTGGTCGTTCTATTCGCAGCAGCAAAGACAGGTCATGTGGTCAGTAGACAAGTTCCGGTTTTGATGCCGCCAAGTCAGCTCACAGTGTGTGTGATGTAGGCCTTTTTCAGCTCCCATAGGAACAATCTTAAGGCCCATCTCTCCCTCCTGGAAAAGACTAGATGCGACATCGTTCTTGAGCCAGAAAAGCCGTTTCCCATACTTGCAGAAATACTGGCTCAGAGGAAGTCTATGAGGAAAGTTTTCATGCCCAACTTGGACTTTTTTCTCGACAACAGCTCCGCCAAAAACGCCGACCCTTACCCGTTTCAAGGGACGTTCGAGGAGGTCAAGACTAAGACATTCGTTATACTCCACACTTCTGGCTCTACCGGCATTCCAAAACCCGTGCATGTCCCTCATATGGTCTTTAGTAGTCAAGACGCACAACAACTGATACCATTTCTTGGCGGTAGGCCGACCTGGGTTGATAGAATAAGGGGAAAGAGACTGTTTGTTGGCCTTCCCCTGTTCCATGCCGCCTGCCTAGCCAAAATGGCATACAGCGCCTTCACGGGAGCAACTCTCGTATTACCGCCGACCGTGCCTTTGACTGCTGACGTTGTGAACTCGGTTTTTACTCATGCCAATGTAGACTGCGCTATCATAGCTCCGTCACTCATCATCGATATACATAAGAATCCGGAGTATCTTGCAAACACCATCCAACGCGTGAAATCTCTGGCCTATGTTGGTGGGACGGTGTCGAGGACGATTGGGGATGACATTTCGTCCAAGATCGAACTGGTCACCATGTTTGGTGCCACTGAGACCTTATCTCATCCCATTGAGCTAAAGGACCACCCCAAGGATTGGGAGTATATTTCCTTCAGTTCTTTCACTGGCTGTGCTTTTCGTCCGGTCGGAGACAGTCTTTATGAAATGATTGTGGTACGGAATCCGGAACTGAGTCTCTTTCAAGGCGTGTTCGCGACTTTCCCGAAGCTCAATGAATATAGCACAAATGATCTTTATGAAGCCCACCCTACCAAAGAGGGCCTGTGGAGGTTCCGAATGCGCAGCGACGATATAATTTGCTTTAACAACGCCGAAAAACTGAATCCAGTCACTATGGAAGCAACGATCACAGGTCATCCGAAGGTCCAGTCCGCGGTCATCGGCGGACACGGCCAATTCCAAGCATGCTTACTGCTCGAGCCTAAGCACTATCTCAGCACACCCGAAGAGACTACTTCTTTCGTCGACGAGGTTTGGCCCACGGTGGTCGAAGCAAACAAAGATTGCCCTGCCCATGGACGGGTGATGAAAGACTTCATCATGCTGACGGACCCTGCGCGGCCCCTGCCCCGAGCAGGAAAGGATACAGTCCAACGATCAGCGGTGTTCCAGCTTTATGAGCACGAGTTCCAATCCATTTACGATCAGAACGCCAAGCCCAACATTTCCACTCAAGCCGCACCGTCTGAGAAATTGACCAACGGCGTGGATCAAGCAAAGACTACGAATGGAAGTCTGAACGGCAGCCCAAATGGCGTTCATGATCCCATCATGGTCCCCACACAGGAGAAGACAGCTCAGCAGCAGTCGGGCCTCACCGGCCAGGAAGTCGAAGCTGTGGTCGAGAAATGCCTCCGCCGCCTACTCCCTGAGATGATTGCAGAACAGCTCAATCAAGCTCTCAGCAACGTTATGGTCCGCATGGCGGCCGATCTCTTGCAGCCTCGACAGCCAACCCCCGTGGTGAGCGTGAATGGCACCGGCCAGGGTAAGCCGTCCCTCAAGGCAGTCCTCGCCCAGGTACTCTCCGAAACAACCTACCTGACGGGCCTCACCTACGACGTAAATCTATTCGAGTGCGGCCTCGATTCCGTCCAGGTACCCATCCTGATGAAACACCTCAACGACGTGCTGCACCGACGAGGCAGGAAGGGTGAGCCCATTGCGATGAAGTTCTTGTATGATAATCCGAGCATCAATCAGTTGGCGAAGGCGCTGGGTGACGTTTAGTTAGCCAAGTTATGGGTAGTGTGGTGTGGTGTCAAAACCAATTTAGATGTCAGAGTACAGGAGTAGCCCGGCACGATCAGTACATTCTACACATTCAATGCGCCATGTTATTTTATCATGTTTTGTCAAGGGAATATCCAACAGATTTACTATCCGCAATCATAACCGCACTCAACCTCTATAAAAACTGTCCAATACGTACCTCGTAATGCATAGTCACGCTCTAGTGTACATATCCCCCCACCACTAGGTTCCATAAAACCAGGGGCATGGCTTCCAGTACATGTATAAAGAAAGGGTCTTACCTCCGTACTTACAAGGTAAGGCTTCACTCCTGTCTTCATTCCGTGACACACTCACTTTCCCATGGAGAACTCAGAGTTTGATGTTGCAGTCATAGGAGCGGGTTAGTTGTCCCTATGAAACTAGAAATACATGGCAACATCCTAATAATCGGTCCGTAGGACTAAGCGGTATTGCTTTTGCCCGCTTCTACCTCGACGTGCATCCCGAGACTCGACTTGTGATTATCGAGAAGGAGTCTGAGATTGGCGGAACATGGAGCAAGTGTAGGTTCTTGTTGTTACTCTGGCATGGCGTTACTGGTCACGGCTTACCCTGGTCAAAGCGAGGACGTTCGACACGTTCTGGACACAAAGCCCGATGAGGACGACATCATTCGCAGACGTGCCGCTCACGCTGCCCGAAGTTGCTCCGAGGTTATACGACACCTTCCCTGCCAGATATGTGTCTCAGTATATTGAAGATTACGTTCGGAACCACGTCTACTCCAATCGGCCACTATGCGATCGAATCTGGCTCAAGACCGAAGTTGCGAGCGTGAAGAGGGTCAGCAGTGGGTGGGAGCTGGATCTTAAGGGTCCTATGGCTCAGAGCATTCGATGCTCTAAGCTTGCAGTTGCTTCTGGCTTGACATCTCAACCAAATCTGCCTGATTTCCCCCATCATCCGGATTGGACATCACCCATCTTGCACCACCGCGATTTTGGGATCCACTCGCAAGCTATGTTATCAGCGACGTCGCCATATAAGCACATTACCGTTCTCGGTGGGGGCAAGTCAGCCGCCGATATGGTCTATGCCGCTGTCAATACCAATCCCAACTTGCAAGTTAACTGGATCGTCCGGAGAAAAGGCGAAGGTCCCGGGTTCTTTTTGCACGCCGCACCAAGCGGCAGGTATAGAAATGCTGCTGAGCCAATGCTGAGCCAAAATGCAACGCAGATGAATCCATCGGGATTCCGCACTATGTTCCCAGATTTCCAGTCTCTACATCGAGAGGCATCAGGAAGGGTAACTATTGACGAACGAATCCTCGCAGCTGACGAACGTGCGAAAGGCTGGGCCAATTACCGGGGGCGCGAAGACGCTCTGCTAAACTTCCAACAATTAGAACCAAGCGCTTCGTAAGTACCCTGCAAATAAGGCACGTGCAAGACGGCAGCTAAGTCGGAAAAGCCTTTTTTGGAGCAGTGGACCACCAGGTATGATGCCGCACGACAACTTCTGGAACCTGATCAGTCGATACGTCAGTGTATACCGTAGTGACCCTGTAAGCACGACAGCTTCGTCGATCATCTTAGAGGATGGCACAGAGATACCCACAGACGTCCTCTTCGCTGGAACCGGTTGGGATACCAGCTCTCGCTTTATGTCACCAGCACAGGTCTGCGAAGTAGGCCTTCCCCATGAACCTAGCCAAGATACCGCAGAAACAACGCAGACCTGGAAAACCCTTATGGAGGAAGCTGACAAGAACATTATTGGCGACTATCCCATCCTCGCAACTCCACCATCAGACCGCAAGCCCAGCCTCACGGCAGCAAGGCTATACCAGGGCATTGCTCCTCTGACCGACCCATCGATAGTCTTCCTCGGAAGGACTAGGCTGCCCAACGGCTTCTTTGGCGCTGAAGCAGGGGCTATCTGGGCGACTGCGTACTGGAGCGGTCTGATTCGCCTGCCGCCGCTGGGAGAGGCACAGAGCAAAGTTGCATACATGAACGCCTTCTCTCGACGAAGATATCCTTCCGGTGGGGGAGACGGTCTGAATTTCTCTAAAGATCTGATTTGGTATGTGGATGGCTTGTTGACGGAGGCGGGCCTAACGAGCCATCGGAAAGGCTGGTGGGCGGACTGGGATGAGCCGTTTGTTATCAGTGATTTGAGAGACTGCAAAGACGAATATTTGGCAAAGTACGGAGCCGAAATTAGAATTTGAAATTAATCTGGTGCTCTACTAGCAACTAATCTATAAGTGCTCACTTTGAGCTTTCCAACTATTTTTGTCCTCCTTGACTGCCGAGACGTGGAGGGGAGGGTAGTAAGATTTGGACATGGTGTTGAGTTGAAGAGTAACAAGCTTCACGACTTGATTAGGAGTATTACAGTATCAGACTTCTAGCCGTGGGCAATGCATTGCATGTATGATCATCTCCGAGTAGCTATCCTACGCGCCCTAGGGGACGAGTTCGATCTTGACTGACAAGCTCCTCGAGCTGACTGACGTAATAGCTCGGGGGGGATCGATTAGGTGTTCGGCGCTTTTGCTGCATAATGGACAATTGCTGATTTCGAGAACCCTGACCACGTTATAAAAGCACAACAGGCTATGGAAGATGGCTCTGGGCTCGCGCCCTTGACTTAGTAGGCGAAAAAGAGAACGATAGTCGTCGAGGCAGGTCACAAAAGTAGAAGTTCCGCTTCCATTGTGAAAGTAAGAAGAGGGCCAGAGCGCACTGAATGCAAGATAGTGATCATCGTGTTGGACTTGTATTTGATAGTAACGCGGTGGCTCGGTCAATTTGGGAGAAGGAGGGGAGCAGAAACAGGAGAAAGATTTAGCAAACAGCGCAGTCAAGGAATCCCTGTTAGCGCCTTAGGGTGCGAACGTGTTTAAAACATGTTTTTTGACTACCTTCTTTGGGCTAGCTCAAAGCGTGTTTTATACACGCTTTTTGAAGGAGGTTTTGAACACAGGGGTGGTTTATTAGCAACGCAGTTGCTTCTACTGACTGATTTTGACCCCTTTTGCGACAACCTTATTTTAATTCTTTGTAAAACGGTTGACTCTTTTACCGAAGTCACGAAAGCTAAACCTATTACAGTTAATCATTCAATTTTCAATGAAGTTCAGCTTCTTCTTCATCGTTAACAACGTGCTTGCCTCGAGTCACATTAGAATCTTTGAGCGAACTCATTATTCTATCTACTCAGCTACCTACATGTTCAGCTATCACGTCGACATTTCAAGAAGACGACCCGCAAAATTGATGTTGCTAAAAGAGCTCTCAGCAGCTTTGTGGGCTGATATTCGGCTCTGAGCCAGTCAAAAGTCACATCAGCTGCTTTGACCGAATTTTGCTTGAGGTAAAATCGAAATTCGCTCATCTACTCGCTCACCTACTCGCCCACCTACTCGCTCACCTACTCGCCCTATCAATCTCTCTACCAAATGCTCTATTAAACGCTATATCAAACGCGTCGATCGAGCGCATAAAACACGTCAAACAGTGCTTCAAACAATGCTTTCTACATGACTTTCTATCTACTCATCACTCTACATGCTCAGCTATCTACTTGATAATCTTCGCTTCAAGCTCTATAGAGCTGACGCTAGAAAGTTTGAAGTTTTTATCTTCTTTCTTTCTTCGTAGTTTCTGTTATGATTCTGACCTAGTTTAATTCTAATCAATACACAATCAACTTTAGTGTATTGATTGCATATTGATTAAAACTTGCTCAGTCTCAGTCTTCATTTCAATCTCGATCAATCTAATCAAGTCTAGTGAATATCTGAGCTAAAAATGATGTCATCGAGTTTCTGCATCATCTGTGTAAGACATCAACTCTTTTGAGCTTAGCACAGAGATCAAAAACACATATATAAGCTGCAAGTTCTTTTCTGTAAATACTTTTCTTTCTTAACATTTATCTACTAGTTAAATGACACTCATATGACTCACTCTATGCTGATTTCTAACATTAGATAAATGCTTAATTAACTACTCTGCTATCAACGTGTAAATGATATGAAATAATCTACTTCTTTTATTCAGAAAATTCGTAAGAAATTCTTCAAATTTATATTATTTTTAATTTGCAAGAACTTCTTTGAATTTACATTTATTATTATATTTATCATTTACATTTATCATTTACATTTATTATTATATTTATCATGACATGTGACTTTGAATCAGTTGAATCATGATCAGCTCAATTGCTTAAAAGCATTGTAAATAAATGAGTTTTCATGATATTTATTGATGCTTCAAATGAAGTCAAGAAAGTTAAAATTTTATAAAACATAAAGAATAAAAATCAATTGCATCAATGAGTTAAAAGTCAGTTCATTGATGTTATTAAAATGTTGAATAAGTTTAAAACTCAATGAAATTTAATTCTGAAATGCATTAAGCAATGAATCTTCATGCAGATTAAATATAACAAAAGATTTAATCAGCTAAAAATTAATTATGCAGAAATCAACATTTTAAAAGAAATCAACACTTAATTATGAAAAAAGATATTAATTTTCAAAGAGAAACAATGTTAAACTGATTAATCTTAAACACAATAAAACATTAAATTACAAGCTGTTATTGAGAATTCTACTTGATGAAAGTCATTCACTTTATTTGAAAATGATCATCATAAGTTCTTCAAGTTCTTGAATTCATTTATATTTATTAATGAAGATGAATCAATATGAAACAGCTGAAGAATCAAGATTAATGATAAGTTCAAAGCAAATGTTGATCATTTTAATATTGAGAATATTCATATTATTTATATGATATTCAGATTAAAAGATGATGTTGTTGAGCACATCTTCATTAAATATCATCATGATGTTTTTATTTATACATATTCACTGAGATTAATGATGAGATTCATTTATACATGATGTTAACTATGAATCTTTTGATTCTATTCTGTGTTTGAATAGAAGTTAAAAGAATCAAGAAATCTCAATTCAATGCAGTTTATATGATGTTAGAACATTGCATGATCAAGAAAGTCATCATGTAAAGTTTTCATTTATGCAACAACATTTCTTCTAACAGTCACAATTAATCTACGAAGAAGTTTAATGACATGTCAATGTCAGTAAGAAATGAAAAGATACTGTTAGTGAAATAAACAATTCAGATGAAGAGTTTGTGAATTATGATTACAAGTGATCGAAGAATTTGCAACTCATTGACTGCGTTGATATCAAAACATTTTTATCACATCAACAGTATCATTGAGTAATTGATGAAAAAATATCAGATAGAATAGTTGTTTCAGATTATGAGTTTGAAAGTTGAAACTACAGTGTTTGAAAGAATAGTGACTCGTTGATCATGCTGATATATTGAGAAAGCTTAAACTCATCTTCTTTACTTGATGTCAAGTCATACATTTATCTACATGAAGATCAATTTATGAAGAAGACTAATGATATATTGATGTCAGTAAAAGATGAAAAAATACTACTAGTGAAATAAACAATTCAGATGAAAAATCTGAAAGTTGTGATTATAAGTGATTGAAGAATTCATGATTCATCAACTGCATTGATATTGAAACATCTTCATCACATCAACAATATCATCGAGTAATTGATAAAAAAATATCAGATAAAATAATTGTTTCAAATGATGAGTTTGAGAATCAAGATTACAGTGTTTAAGAAAGTAATAATTCGTTGATCATGCTGATATACTGAGAAGACTTGAGTTCATCTTCTTTACTTGATGTCAAGTCATACATTTATCTACATGAAAGATTGAAAGTTCATGAGAATGATCAGAATGCATTCTTTACTATTGATCAGAATCATGCATTGAGTGATTGCAATTGCACATTTATACTAATAATCTATTTAACGTCTACATGATATAAATTAAATCAAGAGAAGAAAAGAATTACTCAATACAATCATATTTTATCTTCTCATCATTTACATCTTTCTTTCATCATATATTTCTCTGCTCAATGAATGATAATCATTAAGCAGAAGAACACAGTTTTCTGCATTACAATCACAAGCATCATGAATGCAAAGAATTCATCTTCGCGATTAAAGATCAAAACATCATTGTATAAAATGTCATCAATGAAGAGCAGAGCAAGAATGATAAATTGCAGATGAACAGTACAAACATTCTCAACAAGAATTTACTTAAGCATCACATGCTGAATAAAAGTTATAGATTCATTACTGATATTATTGCTTTAAATTTATTATTTTAATGACGTGAAGTCATCATATAGTTGATGAGCGATTTTCTTTCTCAGAGAGTTTTGTTCATTCAATATAAATAGCATAGTTTTTCTCATGAGTTGAACTTAAATTGATATCACAAGAATGTATGAATTATAATTACAATTACAATTATAATTACATATTCATTGATGAGTTATTTAAACATTTGAAGAAAATATATGATAATTTAAATAAAAATCAAAAGTATCATCACAAGTATAATGCTTTGAAACAAATCAACAAGTCTTTTAATGTTTTTTACTTTAAATTCATGAAACTATTCAATTATTTCAATTATGATGATTGCATTCTAATGAATAATCTTCAGAATAAAATCAATAATTGCTTGTAGAATGTTTTATTAATTTGCTTCAAGAATTTTGTCTTGCTCACTTGTTTAAAAAACTTTCTTCAAGATGTAAATAATAAACAATGAGTTAACTATTAATTACACAATGAGCAATGAATCATTAAATTCACTGTTGTATCTGACAAACACATTACTTTCTCATCAGCATTATCAACTTCAATAATCAACTATGTTAAATTTATCATCTTTTTTATTCTTGAATTTAATTGAGCAAGAATATTCATCATTTGCTACATATGCAAGACTTCAAGTCACTTATTCAAGAATTATTCTCAGTTAAACAAGATCAGCACTTCAACATTTCATGCTTTCATTTCTCATTTATATGAAATCATCATTCTCAAGAATAAAAAGAATGAAAAAATGTTTATCAAGAATGATGAGACAAAAAACTAGTGACTTTCATCAAAGATGCAATGAAAGATGTATTAATTTCTTTAATGATAAGCATGTTAAGTGGTTTTTTTACTTCTGAATCTTTGACTATTGAATATATACTTTTTAACAATGAAATTAATTACTCATTAAAATCATTAATTGACATTGAAGCTGCTGACTATTCATTTATTAATGAAGTGATTGTGCAAATTTGTTAAAAGTCAGCATAAAGTGAGTCATATGAATGTCATTTAACTAGTAAATAAATGTTAAGAAAGAAAAGTATTTATAGAAAAGAACTTGCAACTTATATGTATGTTTCTGATCTTTATGCTAAACTCGAAAGAATGAACGTCTTACACAGATGATGCAGAAACTCAATGACATCATTTTTAACTTTGATATTCACTAAACTTAATTAGATTGATTGAGACTGAAATGAAGATTGAGACTGAGCAAGTTTTAATCAATATGCAATCAACATGCTAAAGTTGATTGTGTATTGATTAAAGTTAAACTAGATCAGAATTGTAACATTATCTTTCTTTTTCAATAATTCATGTTTGCATGAATGTATTTTCTTAGTGCGCTCAATTAAAATATTGAATGTGAAAGTCATTAACTATATTCTGAATGTTCATGAATTCATCATCATCAGCGTTATATCAGTTGAAATTATTATCATAGCTTTTTCATTTTATCTAATATTGAAGTCATCTTCAATATCATTAAAAGTTCAGTATATCATCAATCTTTCATTCATTCTCATCATTTATCATAATTGATTCTGAAGAATCATTCTTTTGATCAGACAAGAAATCATTAACAATGAGATGAAGAAGTTTTGAGTGAAATACATCATGAATATGCATAGTTTCTGATAGTTTCAATTTATATGAAAAGTCAACAAAGTTAAGCATGTTGAATGAATCAAGCATTTTGTCATTCAGCTTTTTGAATTATCTCACTGTCATGATGTTTCTTTCGTTCAGAAATATCTTTGAGTTGATCTTGTAGTTAATCTTTTTTCTATGCTTATTAGCTTGTTTCATCATTTGCTTTCGTATCTTGACAAGAGTTTCGCGAGCGAATATCAATGTTTTGTTCATATGTTCAGATATATTCTTGATTCTGATGATTTGCAGACGTTCGCAAGTACTTTCATACTTGATGATGTCAGAATCAAAACTCATATGAAAATAAAAACTCTTGTTTAGAAAGAATGAAATTGAGAAGATGACTGAGAACATGACATTATTATTAACAAACTCAATCATGAATAATCATTTGAATCAGTCATTCTGCATGTATAAGCAGAAGAAACAAAGATATCTCTTAATGTTTTGATTTGTTCATTCACTCTGATCATCAATCTGTGAATGATAAACTGTGAATAATCAAAGAAAAATGTTTAAATGTTTGCAGAGAAACTTTTAGTGAATAAAAATGAACTGCAAATTTCAATTAAATACAATGAAGTTGAGTCAGCAATGAAACTCATCTGTACGCGATGCTGGCTACGAATCTACTGTCTAGCTACAGTAGAGTCTAGAGATTATCAAAAGTTTGAATGACATCGAGACGCTGCGTGATGATGAAGCGCTGTGCGTTGATCGCGTGCAGAGTTTTCGCGATCGCGCAG
>JAABUV010002834.1_pt1 | contig 22874 bp, 26 predicted proteins | sample 5559971 | NCBI WGS metagenome assembly JAABUV01 (sample SAMN10711881, study PRJNA513362) | rock metagenome | isolation source: Antarctica rocks | place: Antarctica: Victoria Land, Knobhead nord | collected 2015-12-19
GATACCGGCAATTCGGGTCAACGCCTACCGCGACACGCCCAATTCGCTGGCTACGCTCCGCGCCGTCCCAATCACTATCCGTGCAGGTCACCACATTAATCGACCCAAAACTGGCTCGTAACTTCGGCCTAGGGAGAAGGGCTCGCCCGCCAGGAACGGTGCCTGCACGTGGGGCCGGCTGATCGCGGTGGCCACGCCCAGCGCGGCGACAGCGGCCGCGCCGCCCAGCGCGGCCGGAGCGGCAACCCGGTCACCGCGCGGTCCGGCCAGGCACAGCGCAGCGCCGAGCGCCGCGGGTAGCGCGACGAGCAGCCAGAGCGCGAGGCCGCTCATCCCTCGAGCTCGGCGGCCATGTCGGTCATGTCGGCCTCGGTGACCCGGTGCAGCGTGGTGGCCACGGCGAACCCCATGGCCATCTCCACGGTCATCGCGGTGAGCACCACGAGCACGAGCAGCTGGCCCTCCGGGACCGGGGCGAGAAACCACCACAGCCCGCCCGCCGCGAGGACGACGCCGTTAAGCATCAGCTCGAGGCCCATCATGACCATGACGACGACCTGCTGGGACAGCGCGCCGTAGAGCCCGACCCCGATGAGGGCTGCGGCCACCACCAGCACCGCCTGCAGGGTCACCGTCGACCCGCCCGCTGCTGCGACGCGACCCCGGCTCGGGCGTTGCGCTGCCGCGGGCCGACAGGTGGGCGGGCCGACAGGTCGTCGCCGAAGCGGTCGTACCGGTTGCGGGCCGTGGTGAGCACCAGGCCGGCCACAATGGTGGCGAAGATGACCGCGCTGACCACGATCATCACCAGCATCTTGGGTCCCATGACCACCTCGCCGAGGGCGGCGGCGTTGTCCGCGGCGGGCGCACCGCGGCGGGTGGGCCACGGGACGGCCACCGCGCCGACGGCCAGTACGACGAACGTCCCGACGGACAAGACGATGGCGGTGCGCTGACTGTGGACCATGTTCATCGGCATCAGCGCCGGGTTCATCCCCATGAACATGACCATGAACACGGCCATGATCGCCATCTCCATGACCATCATCAGGATCGTGATCAGGCCGACGTAGTCCAGGCCAACCAGCAGCAGCGCTATCCCCACGGCGATGAAGGACACCGCGAGCGCGTAGCTGGCGCGCGCCATGGAATCGACCACGAACACCGCCACCCCGAACACCACCGCGATCACCGCCAGCACCCAGAACGCGGCGTCGACGAGCACGCCCATCACCTCCCCACCACGATCACCGCGACCACGAGGACCTGGACGAGCACGGCCGGCAGCGCCACCATCCAGGCGGTGGTCGCGAACGGCTCGGGCCGCACCGTCGGCACCTTCTCGCGCACGGTGACGAGCACCGCCAACAACAGCGCCGTCTTGACCAGCACCCACAACCAGCCAGGCAGCACCGGCCCGGCGCCACCGCCGAGGAAGACCGGCACGGCGAAGGCCGCTCCCGTGGTGAGCAGCGCGTACCGTCCCGCCAGCACCAACAGCCGGTCGACCGCGGACAGCTCGGTGAGCACCCCGCCGGCGATGTCGGAGTCGGCGGCGTGGGCGAAGGGGCCCCACGCGGAGAACGCGACGATCGCGACGCAGAACACGGCGAACGCGACGGGCATCCACACCACGAACCACAGGTGCTGCTGGGCCGCCACCAGATCGCCCACCCGGAGGCTGCCCGCAGCAGCCACGGGCACCGTGAGCGCGAACATCAGCGGCAACTCGTAGGCGAGCGCTTGGGCGAGGAACCGGTAGGCGCCGACGAGGCCGTGGGCGCTGTTCGCACCCCACCCGGTCAGCCACACGGCCGCCCACACCAGCACGTCCATGGCGTTGAACCACACGACGCCGACGTCCAGATCCGCCAGCGTCCACCGACCCAGCGGCACCACCGCGACCATCAGGACGGCCGTGACGAGCAGGCCGGCCCCGCCGGTGCGCCACAGCACCCGGTCGGCGGCCACCGTGCTGCGCCGGCGCTGCCGCAACAACCGCGCCGTCTCCCGCAGCGGCATGCCGATCCCCGCGCCGGCCGCGCCGCCCCCAGCCCGAGCCGTGAGCGCACCGCTGAGGCCGGCGGCCGCGGACGCGAGGCCCAACAACAGCACCACCGCCGCCACCGACCACAGCGGCGACACCTGGACCACGTCTGTGGTCACCGCGCACCTCCATCGGCACCGACACGCACCGCCGCCAGCGCGCCGGTGTCCGGGTCGAGGCTGGCGACGATGAGCCTGACGGCGGACAGTTCGTGCCCGGCGAGCATCGCTGGGAGCACCCCCAGCGCAGTCTGGGCGGCGGCGACCGGGTCGGTGGCCGGCAGGTCAGCACCGAAGTCGGCATCCCAGGCATCCCCAGCGCCCCCAGAATCCCCGGTGTCCTCGACGCCCTCAGCGAGGGCGTGCGCGTGCGAGCCAGTGCTGCAGCCTCGCGGCGGCGTCGTCGGCCCACCATCGGCTCGCCAGGCGCGCATCGGCGTCCCGCAGGCTCCCGTCGTGGTCCTCGATCCGTCCCACGCCGCCGAGCACGGTGGCCAACGACCGCGAGCGCCGCACCCGGTGGCGCAGGCTCGCCAGCCGCCCAGCACAGACGGCGAGCGGGACATCGCCGCGCAGCCCGTCACGTACGGCCGATGCCGCCGCGGAGGCCGCACCCCACCCCGCGACGGCCAGCAACCGTGCCGCGCTGTCACAGCTGCGCGCCGCGCACCCGCACGTCGCCGCCGCTGCCCGGTTCGGGGGTGGGCGCCAGAGCGCCCGACGCGAGCAGGCGGACGCTTGCGGACGTGACCACATCTCCCTGGAGCACGCACTCCACCACCAGCCCCGCCGGCCAGTGGGGCAGCACCGGGCCCAGCGGCAGGTGCAGGACGTCGAGGTTGAGCCCGTCGCGGTCCGCACCGTCCCCGGCCAGCGGTATCCCACCGGGCATGGGCATGTCCATCGAACCCATGTCCATCGAGCTGGGGTCCATCGAGCTGGGGCCCATCGAACCCGGGTCATGGCCCGGGGCGGCGTCGGGGGACTCATCCGGACCCGTCGGTTCGGCGGCGCCGGTGGACGTGCGTCGTCGTGCATCGGCGCCCTGGTGGTCGCGGTCGCGGAGCACGGCCACCGCCACGTCAAGCGCGTCGTCCACGCGTTCGGCGTCGGTGAGGTCAACGCGGGCTCGCGGCCCGGGCAGCTGCTCCCACACCCGGTCGACGCAGCGTCGGAGCTCGTGGCCGGGTATCCCGCAGACCAGGAGCACGTCGGCGTCGGCCGGTGACTGCGCGGGCCGCCATCCCCGTCGCCGCAGCGTCGCCTCGGCGTCCATCCGCCGTCCCGACCATCCGGGGACCTCCACCGTGAGCACGTGGGGGGCGCGGGTGGCCTGGTCGGCGAGCCAGGCACTCACGCCCATCGCAGCGCCCCGTCACGCCACGCCCACACCACACCGGCCATGAGGACGGCAAGGAACACCGACATCTCCACCACCGCGCTCAGCCCGACCCGCACGACGACGGGGCCCAGGGGTACATGAACAGCATCTCCACGTCGAAAGCCAGGAACAACACCGACAGCGCGTACCACCGGGCGTGGAACCGGGACAGGGCGTGCTCCTGGGGGACGAAACCGGAGTGGAAGGGCAGCGCGTGCAGCGTCGTGCTGGCCACCGCGGTGAACCGCGCGACGACGTAAAGACCACCGATCCCGACGACGACCACCGCCAGTAACGACAGAGCTCCCGCGTACTGCCCCATTGCCGCCTCCTCGTGCGTGCTAGATAAGCCCGGCCCGTTCCGTCAGCCACCATCCGGCGAGCTGCTGTCCAGCTGCTATCCAGCTGTGCCGCCCGATGGCGCGAACGAGCGCAGCCGCAAGCTGTTGGTGACGACGAAGACCGAGGAGAACGCCATGGCCGCCGCCGCCAGCACCGGGTTCAGCAGGCCGGCAGCGGCCAGCGGAATCGCCGCGACGTTGTAGGCGAACGCCCAGAACATGTTGCCCTTGATGGTGGTGAGCGTGCGCCGGGCCAGCCGGACCGCGTCGACGGCGACCCGGAGGTCACCGCGCACCAGGGTCAGGTCGCTGGCCTCGATGGCCACGTCGGTGCCGGTGCCCAACGCCAGCCCCAAGTCGGCCTGGGCGAGGGCCGGGGCGTCGTTGACCCCGTCGCCCACCATCGCGACGACCCTGCCCTGGGCCTGCAGCCGGCGCACCACCCCGGCCTTGTCCTGCGGCAGGACCTCGGCGATCACCGTGTCCGCGGTGAGCGGGATACCCACCTCGGCCGCGACGGCCTTGGCGACGGTGGCGTTGTCCCCGGTCAGCAACACCGGGGTCAACCCCAGCTCCCGCAGCGCTGCGATGGCCTGCGCCGAGGTCGGCTTCACGGTGTCGGAAACCGAGAGCACACCGCGGGCCACACCGTCCCAGGCCACCGCGATCGCGGTCCGACCTGCCGCCTCCGCGGTGCTCATGGCCTCCAGCAGCGCGGGTGGCAGCGGCTGCGACCATTCGGCGAGCAGCCGGGCGCGCCCGACCAGCACCGCGTGCGAGCCGACGGTGCCCTGTACCCCCAGGCCCTCCAGGTTGGCGAACCCGCTCACCCCAGGCAGCGTCCCCACCCGCTCGGTGGCGCCATCGGCGATTGCCCGCGCGATCGGGTGCTCCGACGCCGCTTCCAGCGCTCCCGCCAGGCGCATCAGCTCCTCGGCGTCGACCCCCTCGGCAGGGACCACGTCGACCAGGCTCATCCGGCCCGTCGTCACGGTGCCCGTCTTGTCCAGCACCACGGTGTCGATCCGGCGGGTGGACTCCAGCACCTCCGGGCCCTTGATGAGGATCCCGAGCTGCGCCCCGCGCCCGGTGCCGACCATCAGCGCGGTCGGCGTGGCCAGGCCCAGCGCGCATGGGCAGGCGATGATGAGGACCGCGATCGCGGCTGTGAACGCCGCACCGGCGCCGGCGCCGATGGCCAGCCAGAACACCAGCGTGGCCACGGCCAGGACCAGCACGACGGGTACGAACACACCGGAGACGCGGTCGGCCAGGCGCTGGACCTCCGCCTTACCGTTCTGGGCTTCCTCAACCAGCCGCGCCATCTGGGCCAGCTGGGTGTCCGAACCGACCCGAGTGGCCCGCACCGTCAGTCGCCCGCCGACGTTGGTTGTGGCGCCGGTGACGGTGTCGCCCACGGCCACCTCGACCGGCACGGACTCACCGGTCAGCGAGCTCGCGTCGACCGCGGACGTGCCGTCCACCACGACCCCGTCGGTCGCCACCTTCTCGCCTGGGCGCACCACGAAGGTGTCACCCACGGCGAGTTCCTCGACGGCAACGCGCACCTCGACCCCGTCGCGGAGTACCGCGACGTCCTTCGCGCCGAGCTCCATCAGCGCGCGCAGCGCCGCACCTGAACTCCGCTTGGCCCTGGCCTCGAAGTAGCGCCCCGCGAGCAGGAACGTCGTGATCGCGGTGGCCGCCTCGAGGTAGATGTTGCCTGTCCCGTCGGAGCGGACGAGCGTCAGCGCGAACGGGTGGCGCATCCCGATCTGCCCGGCCGTGCCGAGGAACAACGCGTACAGCGACCACCCGAACGCAGCGAGCGTGCCGACGGAGATGAGGGTGTCCATGGTGGCTGCGCCGTGGCGGGCGTTGGTCCACGCCGCCCGGTGGAAGGGCAGCGCACCCCACACCACGACCGGTGCAGCCAAGGTGAGCGAGAGCCACTGCCAGGCGTCGAACTGCAACGGAGGCACCATCGCCATGGTGATGGTGGGCACGGTGAGCACGGCCGACACCAGCAGCCGCTGACGGAGCTGGGCGATCGGGTCGGGCCCCGGGGAAGCCGCAACCACCGCGGGACCGGTCGCCGCGGGGTCGGGGGTGCGGGGCGCGGGCAGCGTCGCGGTGTACCCGGCGTTCGCCACCGTGCCCAGCAGCTCGTCGGCGCTCACGGTCTCCGGGAAGGTGACCCTGGCCTTCTCCGTGGAGTAGTTGACCGTAGCGGTCACGCCGTCGAGCTTGTTGAGCTTCTTCTCGATGCGCATCGCGCACGACGCACAGGTCATGCCGCTGATGGCCAGCTCCAGCTGCCGCGTGGGGCTCGGCGCGCCGAGACCGGGGCTCGCGGGGGTGTCGGCGGTGCGGGTCGTGGTCATCAGGCCTCCCGGGGTGAAGCGGTAACCAGCTGGTAACCGGCCTCCTCGACCGCGCCGCGGACGGCGTCGACGTTGCTGACGGTGGCACCGTCACCGCTGATCGTGAGCGTCCCGCTCTCGAGTTCCACGGCGACGTCGGTGACCCCGGCGAGCTCGGACACCTCCTCGGAGACCGAGGCGACGCAGTGCGCGCAGGTCATTCCCGTGACGGTATAGGTGGCGGTGGTCATGTCTTGTTCCTCCGGTTCGTCAGGGTCAGGATTCGTCGGGGTCAGGATTCGTCGGGGTGTGGAGCACGTCGGGTCAGCTGCGGACGAGGCGGGCGACGGCGTCGGATGCCTCGCGCACCTTCGCCGTCTGCTCGGCGCCGCCGACCTTCGCGGCCTCGACCATGCAGTGGCCCATGTGCTCCTCCAGCAGACCGAGCGCCACCGCCTGCAGCGCCTTGGTCGCGGCGGAGACCTGGGTGAGGACCTCGATGCAGTAGGTGTCGGACTCGATCATCCGCTGTAGGCCACGGACCTGCCCTTCGACTCGGCGCAGCCGCTTGAGCTGATCGTCCTTGGTAGCCGAGTATCCAGCCATCGGTGCAACCTCCTGTTCGTCGCCTGCCTCCTGCACTATACCCCCATAGGGTACATGCGCAAGTGCCACGGAGGTGCGCGGCCGCCCTGACCCCGCACCTCCGTCGGCCGTCAGCTCAGCTCTTGGCGAGCAGCGCACCCATCTGGGTGAGCTCAGCCTGCTGACCATCGATGACCTTGGTGGCGAGCGCCTTCGCGTCGGCGTTCTGACCACCAGCGAGCTCGGTCTTGGCCTGCTCGATCGCTCCCTTGTGGTGCGCGGTCATCATCGTGAGCCAGCGCTTGTCGAACTCGGCCCCGGAGAGCCCCATGAGCGCGGTCATGTCCTGCGAGGACATCATGCCGTTCGTGCTGCTCGAACTGCTCATCCCGCTCATGCCGGCCATACCGGCCATGTCGGCCGAGGGCGCCGGCTTGCCGAAGGATGCGAGCAGTGACGTCATCTGGTCCATCTCCGGCTGCTGCGCGCCCTCGATCGCGGTGGACAGGGCGACGATGTCCGGGGTGGTGGTCCGGCCCTGCACCATCTTGGCCATCTCCACGGCCTGGGCGTGGTGGGGGAACATGTCCTGCAGAAACTTCACGTCAGCGTCGTTGAACACGACGCCGGGCTTGGCCTGGGCGGAGGACGCGGGGGAACCGCTGCCCAAACTGGGCATGGAACTCGAATCGTTGCTGCAGCCGGCCAGGGCCAGGCCGAGCGCGGTGACGGCAACGGGCACAACAAATTTCGTACGCATGATGAGGAACTCCTTGATCGACGTGGGTGAGGTGGGCAGGAGCGCACGAAGCACGGGCGCTACTCCGGGTGGCCCGGGATGGGTCCCGGGCGCCCCGTCACACCCGCAGCACCGACAGCTGCGTCAACGAGGGCGTGGTCCACGGCGGTGCGCGGCCCCATTCCGCACGGACCACAGCCATCAGGGGCGCTACCGCGTTGCCGGCGCGCGACTGCGCCACCTTGACGGCGACGGCGACGGCCAGCGCGACGGCCGCAAGGACGGCCAGACACAGATGCACAGCCGCGTGACTCGGGCGTTCCGTGCTTCCTGCCCCGCCGTGACCGGGGCTGACGATCGACCCGGCGCGGCTCAGCGCGGGCTGACCGACACCGCTGACGACACCCGTCATGGCCTGCACCGAGTGCGTCATGGCCTGGACCGAGGGCGCCGGAGCGTGCCCCGCTGGGGGAGTCATCGCATGCATCCCCAGCACCGCAGCCAGCAGCGCGAACGCGAACAGCCCGCGGAGCAGATCCCGCGGCAGGCGCATCAACGGTCGTGGCTGCATACCCCCACGCTACACTTCGCCACACACCCCCCAGGGGTAGATGCGCGTGATTCGGCCGCACACTAGCCGGCGGACGACCTTGCCCGCGACTTCGCGCTGCTGGCTAGGCTTCGCTGTGGCCACCGTGCCGCTGGCCTGCGGGACGGACTCGCCGTTGACCCGTGCGACGGGTCTCAGACCGCAGCCGCCGCCGAAGAGGAGCCTCGCCGATGCAACGCCAGGCCCGCTGGACGGTGGTCGGGCTCGCGGTGGTGGCTGCCCTCATGGTCGCGCTGTGGCCGCGGTCGGTCCCCCCGCCCGTCGCCGTCGGGGCGACCGCCGGCCAGTCCGCCGACGCCGGCCCGTTCGGCGCCGGGGCCGGATCGGACACCGCGCCCGAGCTGGCGGCGCTGCGGGCCAGGGCTGCGCTGCAACCGTGCCCCGCCCCCGTGGGCAACCCCGCCTCCGCCGGGCCGCCGACACCCGGCGTGCTGGACGGCGCGGTGGTGGGTTGCCTCGGGGCACCGGGCACGCTCGATCTGGGCGCCGCGGTCGCCGGCCGTCCGGTCCTGCTCAACCTCTGGGCGTCGTGGTGCGGCCCATGCCGGGAGGAGATTCCCGCGCTCGCCGCGTACGCCGCCGAGCCAGGAGCGATCGCGGTCGTCGGAGTCAACGTGCAGGACAACGCCACCGCGGCGTTGGCCCTGCTGGTCGAGCTCGGTGCCCGCTACCCCTCGGTGGTCGACTCCTCCCGCGCGGTGCAGGACGCGCTGGCGGCCCCCCCGGTGCTCCCGCTGAGCTTCGTCGTCCGCGCCGACGGCACGGTCGAACGGGTACGGGAGGTGCCGACCTTCAGCGGCGCGGATCAGATACGGCAGGTCGTGGCCAGTCACCTGCGCTGAGCCTGCTCCGGCCACCTGCGCTGGGCCTGTCCTACCATGAGGGACCGAAAGGGGTGGGGCACGGTGCACGGTCTCGGCGAACTCGAAGCCCGGGTGATGAACGTGCTGTGGGGTGCGTCCGGCCCGCTGAGCGTGCGGGACGTGCTCACCGCGATCAGCTCCGACCGGCCACTGGCGTACACCACGATCCTCACGGTGCTGGACAACCTGCACCGCAAGGGGCGGGTGGAGCGCTCGCGCGCCGGCAAGGCCTTCCGGTACTGGCCGTCCCAGGCCCGCGAAGATGCCGCCGCCGATGCGCTGCGCGCGGTGCTGCGGTCGACCAGTGACCCCGAAGGCGTGCTGTTGCACTTCGCCCGCAGCCTCGATCAGCGCCAATCGGACGTGTTACGCCAGGCGTTGCACGAGCGGCCGGCGCCGTGACCCTCGCGATCGCGCTGGCCGTGGGGGCGCTGGCGGTGGCCGGTGCTGCGCCTGCGGTGCTCCAGGCCCTGCTCAGGCGCGGCGTCGACCCGGGCGCGTTGCTCGGTACCTGGGCCGGGTTGGTGATCAGCACCTCCGCCAGCCTCGGTGCATCGATCGTGCTCATCCTGCTGCCGGGGCACGGGTCTGGCCGGAACCTCTACCAGCTCCTGCACCAGTGCTGGTTGAGCCTGCAGACGGGGGCACCGCCGCGCGCCGAGGAGCTCGCCGGCCTTGCCGGAGCGGGGGTGTCGGTAGTGGCCCTGGTTCGGTGCGCCCGCCGCCTCACCCGCTACACCACCCGGCGGCGCGCGGTGCACCGCCAGCACCTCGCCCTGCTGCGCATCATGTCCGGGCAGCAACCAGGCAGGATGTCGACCACGACATCGGCCACCACGTCGACGTTGTGGCTGGACACCGCCGAACCCGTGGCCTACAGCGTCGCCGGTCGCCCGTCCCTGGTGGTCGCCAGCTCGGGACTGCGCTCGCGACTGGACGACGCCGAGGTGGCGGCGGTGCTCGCCCACGAGCACGCCCACCTACGCGGGCGTCACCACGTGCTCGTCGCTGTGGCCGACGCGGTCGCGGGCGCGCTGCCCTGGCTGCCGCTCATGCACCACTCCCCAGCGTTCGTGCAGGTCGCCGTCGAGGTCGCTGCGGACTCCAGCGCGGCGCGTAGCTGCAGCGCCCGCACCGTCCGCTCGGCCCTGAGCCACATGCCACGTCACCGCACCCCGGCCGCGGCACTGGGCATCGCGGCCGACGACGTCACCTTGCGGCTGCGGGTCCTCGACCGCACCCGGCGGCCCGGCGGAGTGCTGCGCCGGGTGACCTGCGCGGTCACCGCCGGGGCGGCCGCGACCGCGCTACCGGTGCTGACGAGCACCGTCCTGCTCGCCGTCGCCGGCCTCGCCTGCTTCGCCTGACGCTCCCACCACCTCGCCCCAACCGGGCCGCGAGCGTCCACTATGCTTTGTAGTATGCACGGTGGGTCGTCATGAGCGGGCGCACGCTGGCCGCGATCCTCACCGCCGTGGCCATGGTGAGTGCGGGGTGCGCCACGGGGGCAGACGCTGTCGTCAGCGGGGGCTCGTTCCAGTTCGTGTCGCCCGGCGGACAGACCAAGATCTACTACGACCCCCCGCAGGACCGGGGTTCCATCGGGGTGTTGGCCGGTCGGGATCTGCTCACCGACAACCCGTTGGCGGTGAGCGATTTCCCTGGCCAGGTGGTGGTATTGAACCTCTGGGGGCAGTGGTGCGGCCCGTGTCGCGCCGAGGCCCCCGACCTCGAGCAGGTATACGCCGCGACGAAGGGCTCCGGGGTGCAGTTCCTCGGCATCAACGTGCGGGACCCGCAGCGCGACAAGGCGCAGGACTTCGTCCGGGACCGCGGCGTCGCCTATCCTTCGGTGTGGGACCCGCCGATGCGCACCCTCATCGCCCTGGGTGAGAACTATCCCACCAGCGTCATCCCGTCCACGATCGTGTTGGACCGGCAGCACCGGGTCGCGGCGGTGTTCCTCCAGCAGCTGTTGGCCAGCGACCTGCAACCGACGGTGGAACGGATCGCGGCAGAAACGACGGCGACACCATGACCGTGCTCGCCCAGGGCATCGGCGGCGCGTTCCAGGCGACCGCGGCGACCGGGCCGTTGGCCCTCGCCCTGCTCGTGAGCGTCCTGGCCGGGGCGGTGTCCTTCGCGTCGCCGTGCGTCGTGCCGCTCGTCCCCGGCTACCTCGCGTACCTCGCTGGGCTCGTCGGCGCGGAGGCACCTGCCGTGGCGGTGCCCGCCGGTGCCCTGCCCACCGCCGGCGCCGGAGCCACCCCGGGCGCCGAAACGTCGGTCTCGACGCTGAGTCCGCCGGCCGGCCGGTGGCGGGTCGCCGGCGCGGCCGGTCTCTTCGTCGCCGGATTCACCGTCGTCTTCACCCTGGCCACCGTCTCGTTGTTCGGGGTCATCGCCGCGCTGCGCATCAACACCGAGGTCCTGCAGCGCGTGGGCGGCGTGATCACCATCGTCATGGGGCTGACGTTCGTTGGCCTGGTGCCCGCCCTGCAGCGCGACACCCGCCCCGCCCCACGCCGCGTCCCGCGCCTGCTCGGTGCGCCGCTGCTCGGCGCGGTGTTCGGGCTGGGGTGGACCCCGTGCCTGGGTCCCACGTTGGCCGGCGTCCTGTCGGTGGCCGCCGGCACCGAGGGGGCGACGGCGTGGCGGGGGGTGACGCTGATCGTCGCCTACTGCCTCGGCCTCGGCTTGCCGTTCGTGCTGCTCGCGCTGGGTTCGAGCAGGGCGCTGCGCACGGTGGGGTGGCTTCGTCGCCACACCCGGGCGATCCAGGTGGTGGGGGGAACGCTGCTGGTGATCGTGGGGATTGCCCTGGTCACCGGGTTGTGGGGGGACATGGTGTCCTGGATGCGCTCCGGACCCATCGCCAACGTCACCACCCCCATCTGACGCCGTGGCCGCCCCGATACTGCGTCGACGCCAGGCAGGCACCCGATGACCTCGACCCGGCTGCGCCCGGTAACCGCGCCCCGGCCGCTCCGGCGTGGGGTGGGACGAGTGCGGGCGAGCGTCCGCAACGCCTGGCGCGGACTGCTGAGCATGCGGACCGCCCTCATCCTGCTCTTCCTGCTCGCGGTGGCGTCCGTCCCCGGCGCCCTGCTGCCGCAACGAAGCCTCAACGCCGCCAAGGTCGACGCCTACATCGCCGCCCGGCCCGCGGTGGGGCCGCTGCTGGACCGCCTCCGCCTGTTCGACGTGTTCTCCGCTCCCTGGTTCGCCGCCATCTACGTGCTGTTGTCCGTCTCGCTGATCGGCTGCCTGTTGGTCCGCACCTGGGAGCACGGGAAGGCACTGCGGACCGCGCCGGTGCCCGCTCCCCGCAACCTCGAGCGGCTGCCACACCACGCCACGCTGTCCACCACCCGCGACCTGGACGAGGCCACCGCGATGACGCGACGGCAGCTGAAGGGGTGGCGGATCGAGCGCAGGCAGAGTGTGGGTGACCGGGCGGGTGAGGTGACGCTGTCGGCCGAGCGGGGTTACCTCCGCGAGGTGGGCAACCTGGTCTTCCACTTCTCGCTCGTGGGGCTCCTCGTCGCGGTGGGGGTCGGCAAGCTGGTGGGCTACGAGGGCCAGCTCATCGTCCTGGCTGACGGCGGTCCAGGCTTCTGCAACACCTCCCCGGCCGGCTACGACACGTTCCGGGCCGGGCTCACCGGTGACGGGACGGGGCTCGAACCGTTCTGTGTGCGGGTGAACGGGTTCACCGCGGACTACCTGCCCACCGGACAGGCCGTGAAGTTCGTGGCCCCCATCGACTACCAGGCCGGCCAGGACCTGCAGACCAACACGTGGCGCTCCTACGACCTGCGGGTCAACGACCCGCTGCGGGTCGGGGGTGAGCGGGTGTACCTGCTCGGACACGGCTACGCCCCGCAGTTCACGGTCACCTTCCCCAACGGAGAGAGCCGCACCGAGGCGCTGCAGTTCAAGCCGGTGGATCCGACGACGCTACTCAGCGACGGCACGCTGCGCTTCGACCCGCCGGCCGGGCTCTACCCCGACGCCGACGCCCGCCGGCGGAACCAGATCGCGGTGACCGGCCTCTTCGCCCCCACCGCTTCCTTCACCGGCACCATCCTGACCTCGGCGTTTCCCGGGCTGAAGGATCCCGCCGTTGCCGTGGACATCCTGCAGGGGGACGCCGGCCTCGACTCCGGCAAGTCGCAGTCGATCTTCGCGCTCGACCCGCAGCTGGAGCAGTCCGGTCGCCTCGTCCGCCAAGCGCGGGTCAACCTGCGTCCTGGCGAGGCGTCGACGCTGCCCGACGGCACCACGGTGCGCTTCGACTCCACGACGGAGTGGGTGTCCCTGCAGACCTCCTACGACCCCGCCCAGCAGGCCGTCCTCGTCTTCGCCATCACCATGACGGCCGGGCTGATGGCGTCGCTGCTGGTCAAACGGCGGCGGGTGTGGATCCGCCTCATCCCGGCCGGTGACGGCACGCGGATGTCTGTCGGGGGCCTCGCCCGCACCGATCCGGCCGGGTGGGGTGAGGAGTTCGGCCAACTCTGCACCGCGCTCCATCACCAGCTCGACAAGGGCGGCTGACGTCACCGGGCGACCGCACCGACCTCATCTACTATGAGAACTAGTAGATCCGTCACCGAGCTGACGTCCCCGGAGGAACTGTGGCCACCAAACGCAGGCAGACACCGCCGACGAAGAAGCGGCGAACCGGGGTGCGGCGGCCCCCGGCGGACCGTCCAGCCGAGGCCACCGCGACGATCCCACCGGCCGCTGACCCGGTCCCGGCCGCACCGAGAGCCGCCGCCGCTGGTCAGCTCCCGCCCGCGCTGACCCGGCCGGCTCCGCCTCCGCTCGCCCGGTCGGTCCGACCCGCCCTGGTGCGGAGTCCACCGTCCCCGCCTGTGCGCACCCCAGACCCGGGGCGCCCCACCCCGTCTTCGGTCGAACTCGCCGCCGGCGAAGGGCGGCTGAGCGTCGGCAGCGTCAGCTGCGCCGCGGTGTCGGAACTCGAACCGCAGGCCTTGGGCGTCACCTACTGGCTGGATGCCGCCCCGGATGGCGAGCCGTACGACGTGGCGATCCGGTTCCTGGGACGCCGGATCGACGACGACGGCAAGCCCAGCGGTGACGCGTTCGACGTGACGAGAACGCTTCCCGGGGTCGTCCCCGGCAGCGGTCGGATCGCCTTCTCCACCCGGCTCACCGACGTCGCATCGGGAACCTGGCGGGTCACGGCGGTCCCCCCGACGTCACCGAGCGCAGCAGCAACCGCGACCGGTGTCGTCCCGAGCGCCGCCACGGGATCCACCTCCTTCGAGCCCGCCCTGCGCGCAGCCGTCCCCGGGGTACGAACGTGGGCGTGGCCGGGGCTCGTCGGTGTCGGTACTGCCGTGGCGCTGGGTCTGCAGGCCGTCCTTGCCGCGCAGCGGGGACTACCCGCGGTGACGCTGCTGCTGATCTCGCTGGTGGCGTGCCTGCTGGGCATCGTGGGCGCCAAGGTGTACTCGTACCTGGCGACTGATCGTGACCGGCGGTCACTGTTGACGGTGGGGATGTGCATCCAGGGCTTCGTGCTGGCCGCCGTCACCACCCTCGTCGTCGGATCGCTCGCCGCCGCGATCCCCATCGGGACCATGCTCGACGTCACCGCGCCGGGTTTGGTGTACGGCATGGCGATCGGCCGGGTGGGGTGCTTCTTCGGCGGGTGTTGCGCAGGTCGTCCCACCACCTCCCGGTGGGGTCTGTGGTCCTCCGACCGGTCGCTGGGGATGCGGCGCGTCCCGGTTCAGCTGCTCGAGTCGTCCTTCGCCGCGACCGTGGCCACGATCGCGCTCCTGCTCGTACTCACCTCGAGTGCGTCCTTCGGTGGTGTGGTGTTCGTCGGCGCGCTCAGTGCCTACACCTTCGGTCGGCAGTTCCTGTTCCTGCTGCGCAGCGAGGCACGCCGGACGGCCCACGGTCGCCTGCTCGTGATGGTGGTCACCGCCGCGCTCACTGTGGGGAGCGCGGCGGTGCTCGTGCTGACGTGAAGCGCGGCCCTGATCTGCAGCGCGGCCCTTCCTGAAGCGAGGCGTCGTTCACCCCTTGACGATCGAGAGGACCTGACCCATGAGTATCACCGACGGCCACCCCGAACCGCGCCGCTCGCGCCCCCATCCACTGGCTGCGACCCTGCCGAGGCGACGATTCCTGGCGTTGGGCGCCGGGCTGCTCGCCGCACCGACGGTGGCGGCGTGCGCCTCGCGTGCTCCGTCCGCCACCCCGATCGGACCCACCTCGCCCCTGGTCGCCTCCGCCGAGCAGGCGCGTCAACGCAGCGGGGCGAAGGTGGTGACCGCGCAGCTCGCCGCCAGCCCCACCACGATCGACCTCGGCGGGGTGGCGGTGCAGACGTGGGCGTTCAACAGCCAACTTCCCGGCCCCGAGATCCGCCTCGCGCGCGGCGAGGTGCTTCGGGCCGAGCTGCGCAACGGACTCCCCCAGCCCAGCACCATCCACTGGCACGGCGTCGCGTTGCGTAACGATATGGACGGGGTGCCGGGGCTGACGCAGGCCCCGGTGGCCCCACAGAACACGTTCACCTATGACTTCACCGCCCCCGATGCGGGCACCTACTGGATGCACCCGCACGTCGGGATGCAGTTCGACCGTGGCCTGTACGCGCCTGTCGTGGTAACCGATCCAGGCGACCCCGGCAACTACGACGTCGAGGCGGTGATCGTCGTGGACGACTGGCTCGACGGCGTCGCGGGCGACCCCGACCAACGCCTGGAGCAGCTCCGCAAGAACGGCATGGCGATGGGTTCGATGGCCATGGGTTCGATGGCCATGGGCGGGCCATCCGACCCCACCAATCCCTTGGGGCCCGACACCGGCGACGTGAAGGACTACCCCTACTACCTCATCAACGGCCGCATCAGTACCGACCCGGTGACCGTGGCGGCCAAACCCGGTCAGCGGCTCAAGCTGCGCATCATCAACGCCGGAGCCGACACCGCGTTCCGAGTCGCCCTCGGCGGTCACCGATTGACCATCACCGACTCCGACGGTTTCCCGGTGAACCCCACCGACACGTCGTCGGTCCTGATGGGAATGGGCGAACGCTACGACGCGCTGGTGACCCTGGGTGACGGCGTGTTCCCGCTCGTCGCGAACGCCGAGGGCAAGCAGGGTCACGCCATGGCCGTGGTGCGCACCGGCGCCGGCAGCCCCCCGGCGCCGGGAGTACTCCCCGCCGAGCTCGCCGGTGCCCCGCTGACCGCTGCCCAGCTCACCTCGACCGCGGCCGTGCGGCTGAGCACCCGGGTGCCCGACCGCACCTCCGACCTCGTGCTGGGGATGGACCCGTCGGTCTACCGCTGGACGATCAACGGCAAGACCTACGGCGAGCACACCCCGCTCGACGTCGTCCAGGGCGAGCGGGTCCGGCTGCGGTTCGTCAACCAGACCGGGATGCAGCACCCGATGCACCTGCACGGACACACCTATCAGGTGGTCAACGCTGCGGGCACTGGCCCGCGCAAGGACACCTCGATCGTGTTACCCGCGCAGACGGTGGAGGTCGACCTGCAGGCCGACAACCCCGGCCAGTGGTTGCTGCACTGCCACAACCTCTATCACGGTGAAGCGGGGATGATGACCGTGCTGTCCTACGTCCAGTGAACTAGTCCCGGCACGGGCATCAGGATCCTCAGACGGTGACGCCGCGCGCGGCGAGCCATGCCTGCGGGTCGACCCGCTGCCCACCGGGTGCGGTGATCTCGACGTGCAGGTGCGGGCCGGTGGACTGACCACGGTTACCCATCCTGGCGACCTGCTCGCCGGCGGCGACGGGCTGTCCGACCCGCACGGAGAATGAATCGATGTGACCGTAGATGACGACGGTGCCGTCGTCGTGGCGCACCCGGACCCACAACCCGAACCCGGCAGCGGGGCCCGCGTCGATTACGGTGCCGTCGGCGATGGACAGCACCGGTGTCCCGATGGCATTGGCGATGTCCACTCCGTTGTGGAAGCCGCCCGAGCGCGGCCCGTACGGTGAGGTGACCTGCCCCACGGTGGGCTGGGCGAACAATGACTGCCGGGTGGCCGCTGCCCGCGCGGCGCGCTGAACGTTGGCGCCCCGGCTGAGCATGAGTTGCTCGGCGGCGCCCGGCACGCCGGTCACCGCGGGTTCGGCGGTGAGGCGGGCCAGCAGGGCGGTGGCCTCGGCGCTCTGCTTCTGCAGTTCGCCCCGCCGCACCACCAGGTCGTCCTGCACGCGCAGGGCGTTCTGCTCGGCGGCGGCGGCGATGTCCCGGGCGCTCGCGGCGGCGGACTCGGCCCGCCCGGCGACGTCCCTGGCCGCGGTCGCACTGCTCAGCCGCGCCACGCTGTCCTGACCGAGCAGGTTCAACCCGGTCATCCGGTCGAGGAGGTCCTGGGGGCTGGTGCTGACCAGGACGGCGGTGAGCCGGGACGTGCGCGCGCCCTGGAAGGCCGCGGACACCAGTCCGTCCACCTGCCCGCGCAGTGCTTCGGCGTCGGCGCGGGCCCGGGCAGCGGTTTCGGCTGCCTGCTTCGCCGCGGCGTCGGACGCGGCCAGTTCCGACCGCCGCGCGCCGAGCACACCCTGTGCGGCGGTGATCTGCTCGCCCAATGTGAGCGTGGCCGCGTCGAGCTCGGCCAGCCTGGCCAGCGCGACGGTGGCGCCGTCCGGTGGGGCGGGCTGCGCCGAGCCGGGTTGGGCGGACGCGGCCGGAGCGACGAGGGTCGCCGTGACTGCGGTGACGCCGAGCGCAAGCGCGGCGGCGGCCCGGCGCCACGGCGAGCGGCGCGACGGGTCAGGTAGGGAGCGGGGCGGAGCGGGGCAAGGGGGATCCTCCGGCAGGAATGACGCCAGCAGGTCGGGGGACCTGCAGCGGACGCAACGGGCTCAACGACGGCGCGCGCGTTCAGATCCGCAGCACGCACGTCACCCCGAGCACGTCCGGGTGCGTCCAGGGCGCCGGACGACCGCGTGGGCGCTGCAGGCTCAGCACCCGTGCGAGGTGCCCCGGCGCCAGAGCTCGGCGCGCCAGGCTGAGCAACAGCAGGCTCAGCGCCACGCCGACCGCGAGCACACCCAGGTGGACGACGGTGTCACTGGAGCTTTCGCTGGGCCCCGGTTGTTCGGGGTGGGCGCGTCCGCTCACCCCGGCGACCGGAATGAACTCGGCGACTGCGCTCGGGGCGTGCGGCAGGCGCGGCACACCGCCCGGCGGGCCGTGGCTCACGAACTGGCCCAAGCACACCCCCACGACCACCACGAGCCCAGCCACAACCGGCATCACGCGGCGCAGCGCAACAGTGGGGGGCGGCAGGAGCACGGTTCAACATAACAGAGCGGTCACGGCCGACGAAGCTGCGTCGCCGCCGGCGGAGCAACGCCCCCTCGGCCTCGGTCAGGCGAGGAGCCCGAGCCGGGTCGCCAGCCAGGGCAGCGACTGCTCGAGGCCTGCTCCCCACACCTCCCACGAGTGGCCGCCGGGGAGCTCGAGGTAGCGGATCGCCATACCCGCCTTGGTGGCCGCGGCGACGACGGTCTGCGCCTGCGGCCGGTAGGTGGCATCGTCACGCCCGGCCACGACGGTGCCTGCGCTGCCGGGGAACCGGGTGGTGGCCAGGACGTCCAGCGGGTTGACCCTGGTGAACGCGGCCTCGTTGCCGTCGAACAGGGTGCGCACGGTCTGCGCCCGCGATCCGAGGGTGGGTTCGGCCTGACCGGAGATGTCGATGAACGTCGGGTAGACCGCGGGCGCATTCACCGCCAGCTGCAGCGCGCAGGTGCCGCCGGCCGACATGCCCCCCACCGCCCAGTTGCGCGGGTTCTGATCGACCTGCAACGTCGAACGGACCCAGCGGGGAACGTCGACGGTGAGGTAGCTGAAGGAGTTGCCGGCGCGGGAGTCGACGCACAGCGGTTGTGCGAGCTGGCTGCCCAAGGAGTCGGCCACCACCACCACCGGGGTGAGCCCGCGGTGGGCCTGCGCGAACCTGTCCATCACCGCGGCGAGGCGGCCACCGTCGAACCAGTCGCGTGGCGTCCCTGGCTGACCAGCGACGAGCACCAGCACCGGCAGCAGTGGACGCGGCGTCACCAGGTAGGCAGGCGGTAGGTAGATCCACGCCGGCCGGGCAGCGAACCCCGACGTCGAACCCGGGATCCGCGCTGTGGTCACCACCCCGTTGGCCGCCATCCCGGTGGGGGGTGTCCACGCCGCGCCGACGGGGGCGGCTACGCTCGGGGCGAGCACCTGGCTGGTCGGGCCGGGGACCGCGCTGAAGGCAACTTGGCCGTTCACCGGTTTGCCCAGCGCGGCACGCACCGTCGGGTAGGCCCCGAAGTGTTGGTTCACCTGCGCGGCGCCGGAGATCACGACAGCGACCACCGCCACCAGCGCGAGCACGCGGCCCGGCCACGTGGTCCTCGGCACCAGCGCCAATCCCAGGATCACCGCGGCCACGATCAGGCCGGTCCACACCACGATGACGGCGGGCAACGCGTCGGGAAACGGGCGCCACACCTGGTTCACGGCGAACATGACGGCGAGCGCGGCGACGAGGCCACCCACGACAGCGGTCGGCACCCACCGCAACCACCAGCGACGGCCCCGATGGGCGAGCAACACGAGCAGGCCGACGACGCCGATCGCGAACAGAAAAACCCGCACGGTCCCGGTGATCAGGGACGTCTCCAACTTCCGATCCCTCCGTGCGGTCGCTCGACGGTCGTCAGGGCAGGCCACCGGTGCCGCGGAGACGATCACCGCTTCGGAGTCCACAGTACCCGGCGGGGCGGCGCGACCCGGGGGTCCGAGGTACCTCGGCTACCGACGTGCCCGCGCGGGCGGGCGAGCACGCTGCTCCACCGGCAGCCGCACCACCATCCTGGCGCCACCACCCTGCGCCGAGCACGCCTCGATGGTGCCGCCGTGCGCCGCGACGATCTCGGCGACGATCGCCAGCCCCAGACCCGAGCCGCCGCTACCCCGGCCGCGGTCCGCCTCCAGCCGGACGAACCGTTCGAACACCCTGCCCCGCTGCGCGGCCGGGATGCCGGGCCCGTCGTCGGACACCACCACCTGCACCGTGGGCCCCTCGGCGACGCAGGACAGCCACACCGTGGTCCGCGCGTGCCGCGCGGCGTTTTCGGCCAGGTTGCGCACCACCCTGCTCAGCTGGGCGGCATCACCCCGCACCTTCGCCGGGTGCACGCGTACCACCACGCGCACGTGGTCGGTGGCCGGCAGCCGCCGCGCCTCGGTGTCCACCACGTCGTCGAGGTCGACCTCGGTCAGCCGCAGCGGTAACCCCCGTTCGTCGGCGGAGGCCAGCAGGAGCAGGTCGACCACCAGGCGCTGCATCCGCTGCGCCTCCGGCAGCAGCGTGTCGCTGACCAGGTCCCGGTCCAGCACATCCGGGTGCTCGAGCGCGAGCTCCAGCGCGGCGGTGACCGTCGCCAACGGGCTGCGCAACTCGTGTGAGGCGTCCCCGACGAAGCGCCGCTGCGCCGCCTGGCCGGCCTCCACCCTGGTCAGCATCGCGTTCATGGTCCGCGCGAGGCGGGTGATCTCGTCGTCCGCCCTCGGCACCGGCACCCGTTCGGACAGGTCGGCACTGCTGATCGCGGCGACCCTGGTGCGGATGCGCTCGACCGGGCGCAGCGAGCGACCCACCAGCACGAAGGTGGCGACCCCGACGAGCACCACGATGACCGGCATACCCAACGCGAGCAGCACCGCGACCGTGGCGAGGGTGATCTCGATGGGTTCCTGCGCGGAGGCGACGATCACGGTGTAGGAGCCCCGCGCACCCTGCACCGACTGGGCTACCAGCCGCTGGTCGGCGTTGTCACCCCTGCTCGGCTGCACCCCCAGGCGCAGCGGCGGGCCGGGGGTGGGCCGAACCTCGGTCAGCGGCGTCGACGCGCCGTCGGAACCGCGCTGCACCCGGCCCTGTGCGTCGACGACCTGCACGGCGGTGATTCGCCCGTCCGTCACCAGCAGGGTCGGGTCGAGCTCGAGCGGGGACGCGGACTGCAGCCTGGTCGACAGCTGCTGGGTGCGGGCGGCGGCCGCGTCGTCGGCGGCGGACTCCAGCGTCCGCTGCAGCACCCAGAGCAGCGCGCCTGCCGCGACGGCCAAGGCGACCGCGACGACGAGCAGGGCGGCGGCCGCCGAACGCCCTCGCACACCCCAGCGGGACGGCAACAGCACAGTCCTGACGTCCACCGCACCCATTCTCGGGTACGCGGCCGTGACCGTGCCGTCGTGGGTGTCACCGGCGCCGCTGCTGACCGACCTGGTCGGCGTGCTCGAGCAGGCACGACGTCACCTTTAAGCCGCGGTACTGCTGGCCTGCTGGTCGGAGGTGTTCGGAGCGGTCGGGGCCGCAAAACGCCCTGGCCGACGCCGGTCTCGCGCCGCAGCGCCGCTTCTTCATCGTCCTGGACGAGCTGTGGCGAGTCTTGAGAAGCGGTGATCGCCGGCCTGCTCGGGTGCGGCGGCCAGCCCGCCAAGAGGTCGACACCGCACCTACATCAGGTAGGAGGCCCGCCGCCCGCGGGCCGTCAGGGTGGGAGGAACGCATGAACGAGCAAGCCGAGGACCCGGTCGGCCAGGCCAGCAGCAAGGTGGTGCAGTACGTCTCGCTGGCCACGATGGCCGCCGAAGCGATCGCCCAGGTCCGCCAGCAGCGCGCCGCGGCGGCGGCCACGACCGACGCTCGCGCCGCCGCCGCCCTGCGCGCCGAGTACGGTGCTGCCTTGGGAGCGGCACGCACGCAGTGGGCGCCGGTGCTCGACCGGCGGCTGCGCGACCAGACCAGCGTCGCCGACGCCGGGCTGGCGTGGGCCGCGACGCAGGCCTGGTTGGACACCGACCCCGAGGCCGGGATCGCCAGCATCCGGGCCGAGGAGCGGTTGCGCGTGCTTCGCCCGGACGTCATGAGCCGCTACGACCGAGGCGATGCGCCGGGTCGCTCCCTTCCTGGACCGGCCGCCGGCACGACCCGGCGAGCACGTCCACCGAGCCGCCGTGGCGGCCAGCCCGCCCGGCGACCGGCAGGACGCACCCGACGGCGTGCTCGACACGCAGTCCAGCGCTAGCCGGCAGCACTACATCGACACCGGCCGGTAGCTGGCCCCCGACGGCACGGACAGCTCGCTGCCGTCGGCCGCCGACAACGCGGCCCGCACCGCCGACCAGGAGCCCCCCGCCTGTACGCCGGACGCCCGACATTGACGAACAGCTGACAGCCGCCGCCGCAGGCTCACCGACGCTGCGGATCGCGGACCGCCCCGCAGATCGCCAAGGACGGGTTCCCCGAACCGCTGACCGGCGAGGTCCTGGGCGCCGACCGGGTCAAGCCCAAGACGCCGGCGACCACCGCACCTGCGGCAGTGCGCTCCACCGGCCTGGCGACCGCCGCCCGCGCCTCGGGCAGGGCCCGGTCACCGCGCCGGCACAGCCCTCGAGCAGCCGGTGCGCGCGCCGGAGCACCGTCCACCGAGCCCGGCGCTGGACGTCCTGGCGGTGCTGGCTGCCCAGCAGCAGCAGCTCGACGACCTGACCGACATCGTCGAGGCGCAGCAGCGCACGCTGCAGCACCTGCTCGACCTGCTCGCGGCCGGCACACCCCCAACCGACAGGACGGCTCCTGCAGGCCCCGTTCGGACCCCCTCCGGCGGCTGGTGATGGGCCGGTTCCACCGGGCCAGCACCCCGGCCGAGATGCAGGCTCGCGACCGGGCCCGCGCCGCCAAGCTGCAGGCGTTGCACGCGACGTTGACCGAGCAGATCGCGGCATTGCGTGGCGGCCAGGGCTGCCGTGGCCGCCGTGCCAGGAGCAGTGCGACGGAGCCAGCGGCCGCGACCATGACCATGACCATGACCATGACCAGATTCACGGTGTGGTGGGTGTGCGCGAGTGGGCGGTCAGCGGCGGAAG
>JAABUV010002835.1_pt1 | contig 22865 bp, 21 predicted proteins | sample 5559971 | NCBI WGS metagenome assembly JAABUV01 (sample SAMN10711881, study PRJNA513362) | rock metagenome | isolation source: Antarctica rocks | place: Antarctica: Victoria Land, Knobhead nord | collected 2015-12-19
CTGCTCAAGAATTATCAGTTATCGACAACATGAAAGCAATCATCATAAGCTTCGTCAAAAAACAAATTTGCAAAGAGACGAAATTACAATGGTTAAATGTCTGAAAAAGCAGCATCAAGAAGGGAAATCAGTATCAAAAGCACATATCGAACGTGAATCTAAGTCAGAAATCATTAAAAGAGCTTAGAAAAATCGATAGACTAACGTTTTCAATCTTTATTCAGTTGAAAACGAAACACGAGTATTTCAAGAGCTATTTGCATCGAGTATCAGAGAATAATTCGAACAGATGCTATGAAATATGCAAAGCGAGTCAAATGTCAAAGCATTTGCTACTAAATTGCAAGCATTATAGATCAGAGCAAATAAAGCTTAAGAAAAAGACTCAGCTCAAAAACACAGACATTATAGTGACACTGTTCATCATCAAAATCGAAAGAATCACAACACTAGAGTATTTGAAAAATACTCGAATTACGACGAGAAAATGACTATTAGAAACGAAATAGTAGAACGCGAAGAATGCAAAGAAACAAAGAAGAACGAGAGTATGATTGCAAGAGTTTAAGCAAGAGCGCTTGTATGTGCAAACTATTGATGTGATTGATCAATGAAAAGATATAAAGCAGCGACTTTGATCAGATTACATGTAACTTAGCATACACACAACGTCTAGACAGTGTCATAGTCATAGACTGCATGCACTTAATGAAGAAATAAATAAAATAAAAAACTGCGTGAAGTAATCATATAAACTGTGAGTGATTTTCTATCTCAGAGAGTTTTGTTCACTTGATACAAATAGCATAAAGTTTCTCATGAGTTGACTTAATCAATGTCACAAGAATGTATGAATTTATTATTATTATTATTTTCTAAATTTATAAATTCTTTCTACAATGAGTTAAACATTGATTAAGCATTGTCAAGCTTGTTCAAATATAGTTGATTTACACTTTTATATAAATAATTCTTATTAAAAGACTTTTTACTAATGTAATATTCAGCTCATTGTATAAAAAATCTGTATCTATTTACTAAAGTAATTATTGCATATGTTTATTGTTTGTTCACTTTGTTACTTTTACAAAGCTTTTTATATTGCATTTGTACTTTATTTCATGACAACATGTGACAGCATTATTATTGATCAAAGCAATGCATAACTTTATGATAAAAGTTGAGAACATCAATTATGAATAATGAAGCAATTTGCAAATTGCAAGTTGAAGTGAAGTTTAATTTATGATAGTCTTTGATAAATTACAAATTATTTACAGATTTTTGACTGCTTTGCAATAGCAGAATAATTAACATTGCTATAATATTGTTAAAGATCAACATAAAGTGAGTCATATGAGTGTCATTTAACTAATAGATAAATGCTAAGAAAGAAAAGTATTTACAGAAAAGAACTCGATTCTTATATATGTGTTTCTCAGCTCTGTGCTAAACTCGATTGAATTGACGTCTTACACATATAATGCAGAGTTTCAATAACATTATCTTTAGCTTAAATGCTCACTAGACTCAATTAGAATGAAATCAAGACGAAGACTAGAAAGAATAAATAAAGACTAAAATCATAACATTATTTTCTCTTCTTGATTATTCATGTTCGCATGAATGTTATTTCTTAGTGCACTTTTGTTGAATATTTGATATAAAAGTCATCAATCATCTCTTGAATGTTTATAAATTCATTATCATCATCGTTATATTAGTTAAGATCATTATCATAACTCTTTCATTTAATTTAATATTGAAGTCATCTTTAATATTGTTGAAAGTTTAATATATTGTTGATCTTTCATTTATTCTCATCGTTTATTACTATTGACTTTAAAGATTCATTCTTCTGATCAGACAGAGAATCATTAACAACAGAATGAAGAAGCTCTGAATAAAATACATTATGTATATGCATAGTGTCTGATAGTTTCAATTTATAAAAGAAGTCAACAGAGTCTGTGATCTTGAATGAATTGAGCATCTTGTCATTTAGTTTTTTTGAAGAGTCTCGCTGTAACAATGTTTCTTTCGTTCAAAAACATCTTTGATTCAATCTCATAATTGATTTCTTTTCTATGCTTATTAGCTTGTTTCATCATTTGTTTCTGTGTTTTGATCAAAGCTTTGCAAGCGAAGATCAATGTTTTTGTCATGATGAATTGACTCATAAAGATTAAATCAGAGACTAAAGTCAGAGATTGAGTTGAAAATCAGATCTGAGTTAGCTCTGAAACTTTATAACTCTGTCAAGACATCATTTAAACTACGTCATATCTTTGACTTAATATGTCATGAGTTATGTCATGCTTAACTTAACAATGCTTAACAAACTTTCTATAGTTAATTAATCTTCTTGAGTTATCGAGAGCTTCTTAATAATTAGCTTTATCATAATATATATTTATTCTGTGTCTGCTTAGAATATCACATTGTCATATCACTCTTATAGATCTCATTTATTCATTTAGTAAACTCAATTATTACAGTTTTAATTATTTCAAATTCTTCTTAAAGATGATGATTTGATATTCAAGCATGACAACAGTAATATGATTGTAACAGAGTTGTAATGATAATGTTTTGATCTTGCAAAACATTATATCAGAAAACGAACATCATATAATGAAATAAGAAAGTGAAAAAGCAAAGAATGAACTCTCTCTTGATATTAATGAACAGTTAATATGAACAATACTTCAATGTGATGAACTGCAAAAGAAATAAAAGTTAGCAGCTATTTGATCAGAGATTAAGACTCTGCAAGTCATTGAAATGACAAAGAAAAGTCATCAAGCTTTCACTCAAGCTTTCATGAAGAACTTGAATGATTTATGCATCATCTTCATAATGTCAATGATGACAAAACAAAGTCATCATAAGATCATTTCACAAAAGTGAAGATTTTCAATGTCTTTAAAGAAGTATCATGACAAAATCATAAAAGAACATAAAGAGTGAATTCGCAACATTGAAACATCATTTCAAAATACTTCTTAATATTTTGAAAGTGATGAGAACAAGATTTTATACTACATGATTTATCTGAAGAATGAATCAAAGAAACTTTGATTTAATCACGAAGAAACTATGTTTGCAGCTCAGCAAATGTGATTCAATTTTATCAACTTTCTTCTGAATTTAATCAAAGATTTGATGAATCAAGACATAAACATGACTCAACAGTATGCAAATGCATTGCAACGTTCAGATCAAATGATATAAACATTTGCAACTCATTTGAACATTCTGAAACATCAACTTTCGTTGTATAGTGATGAGCATAAGTGAGCTCATTTATTTATCAAGTTGAGATTTGAGCTGCATGTAATCATTACTAATGTGCAGTTGATTTCTATTACATGAAATGCATTAATCAATCTTGTTGCTTGATTGAAAACAAATCTGCAAAAAGAATACATCTTGTCATCAAAATTATTTCAAGATGAGAACTTGCATGATCAAGATAAAATCAACAAGAAGACTTATTCAAAGCAAAAGAAATTTTATAGATTAATCAAACTCAACTCATCATTGAAGTCAAGCTCACATGCTTCATCACATTATAGCAAAGATTTGTTTAATATAACGTGCTGAACATGCAATTGAAAAGATCATTACACGATTAATTGTAAAGACGAAAAGATCAAGAATAGATCAAAAGAATCTGATGTAAATCAAGTATTCATTGATTTGATGTTATATATGAGTTATCTTAAGATTTTGAAAAAAGATAAGCTTTTGATGAATGCTTCAAATCATTAAGAGAAAAATAAGAAGTTTTATTTATAAAGATTCTTATATATAAAGAGCATGTAATTCAGAAAGATCAAAAGACAGAAATAAAGATTCACATAAATATTAATGTCAAGATGAACATGATTAGTCAACGTTTCATTGTTAAGCAGAGTTTGTCATTGCTGAACATTAATCTCTCAAGATTTATCTGAATAAATGATCAGAGTGTTTATTGCTATGACATTTATGAGATGTATTATTGATTTATAAACAGCTGAGATATAAAAAAGAAAGATATAAGTATCTTTTATGCTATTAACTGTTATGAGTCTGCATAGAGCGAATCATATGAGTGTATTCTAACTAGAAGTTCAAAGCTAAAGTAGAAAGAAGATGCAACATGACGTGAGTTTTACTCACGAAGGCACGCTAGATCACTAGCGTGTCAACAACAGTTCTACTCACAGCTTTATACTAGTTTATGTTAGACTAATCAGACTAATTAGAAAGAACAGAGATGTATGCTCGTAACATTAATCTTTTTCTTTATTTAGCAATGTTCTCATTACTGCAGTTCAATCAATCAATTCTTGTTGAGTCAATTTCTAACTTAACTTGTTCAAATACTTCTGATAAAAGTCATTTACAATCTTCAAGCAGTCTTTGAACTCATTTTCATCAACATTGTATCAATGTAGATTGACGTCATAGTCTTTTTAATTGACACGATATTGCAGTCATCTTCTATAGTATCTGAAGTTCAGTATGTTCTTCACTTTTCATTCATCTTCATCATCTATCACTATAAAATCAGATGACTTATTTCATTGTTCTTTCAAAAAGTTTTTTGAATTCAGTCGTAGTAGATTCAAGATGAACTCTGAAGAAATCTTCATTATCGATGACAGTTTCAGTCAATATGCATGTTCAATCTCAGTCAGAATCTTGAAAGATTCTAGCATCTTATCATTTAACTTCTTTAATGATCTTGCAATCATAATGTTTCTAGAATTCAGAAACATCATGTCATTTATCTTGTAAATCATTTTCTTTTAATGCTTATTAATCTGTTTCTTCATTGTGACTCTGACTCTTGCTAATGTTTGCTTGATCAACGCTAATGATCATTTTATATGTTTGAATATATTCTTTGCTTTGTTCGCTTGAATTCTAGCTTGAGTGATCTCATATTTAGTTGAATTTGAATCGAAACTCATATGAGAATGAAAGTTCTTATTCAGAAAGAATGCTGATTGTTCAATTGATGATGAAATAGCATTGTTATCAATGAATTCAGTCATAGATAGTCAGATAAATCAGTCATCTTGCATGTATGAGCAGTAGCTTCGTAGATATCATTCTACATTCTGATTCGCTCTTTTCGTTTAATTGTTGATTTGTGAATGATAGTCAATGAATAGTTTCATCTTAATGTCAAGTCTCAAACATAAAGACTTTCAAACAATTCATATAAATTACAAATCTCTATCAAACACTATTGATCTTGATAGTTCATGAGTTTTGAAGACTCATATCAGCAGCAGCTTGACTGTTTATTCAGCGAAAGTTTCTTTGTCATCTGATCAACAGAATATATAATGACGTTCTTTAAACAATCGATCTATCACTGTCAGAATCGCGTTGCTTTCATCACTTTTCAATAAATTAATAATGAAATTCAATGATATATCTTGTCATCATTGTTCAGATATAAATAATGACTTTAATAGTTTATTGATTTAATCTCTTGATGCTTTTGATCTATGATAAACATAATAGTTTTGAATGTAGTGTTTGATTGTCATTTTCATCTTTAATCAGCAATATGATCATTTTAACAAGTTTAACGTTTGATTCATGTCAGAATGATCATTGATCGAAAGATCATGTGCTTTTCTTATCAATTAAGTGATCATTAACTGAGAAATTCACAGTCTATCATTCTTTCAGAGTACTTCGTTCAGTACTCTGCAATTGTCTAGACTCATATCTTGACAAGTTTTTCTGTTCTGTTTTATGACTGTTTGAATATCAATACATTGTTGATTTATTTAATTTTCAACTATAATCTGATTCTGAATAGAAATCATCTCTTCAATTGAATTTTAATTAACTTTTGATTCAAGTTTTGAATCTGAGTCAGATCTTGATCAGCTTTTATTGACTGCAGTTCAAATTTGTCTTCAAGCAATAACATCTGATGCTAATATAGCTTTTAATTATCATTTGCTTCAACTGACTTAACGTTTGACATTCTGATCAGCACGTCTGCTTTCAAATTCTGCTTTTCTGATTGATATATAATCTTGAAGTTATATTTGAATAACTTCTCAGCTCATTTAGCCTGTCGTTCGATCAGTTTCTTGATGATTATGAAGTACTTTAAATTCAGATGATTGATGAAAATCTTGATCAAAATATCAGTACATTTTAATTTGAAGCATCAATGCTTCAAGCATTAAATAATAGTCAAAAGCTCTTTGTTGTAAATCTTGTAGTTAAATTCTGCAGAAATCATGTTCTTGCTATAAAAGATCATTGAATGTAGAATGTCTTCATCATCATATTGAGACAATACTTCGTCGTTGACATAGTTCAAGAAGTTTGTTTTCAGAATAACTTCTCTGATTGAATTGAAATGCTTCAGAATAAAGACTGTTATCATCTGTTACTTCAGTTTCTCAAAGATTGTCTGACAGATTTCTGTTCATTCAAATAAATGATTTTTTTGAATCAGCTTTATCATAGATTGAGTGATTTTCAAGAAGTTCTTTATGAATCGTTGATAGAAATTGCAGAAGTTAATGAAGATTTGTACATGAGTCAATGATTAAAGCACTTCTCAGCTTTGAATTACATTCACTTTTCAAGAGTTCATTCGCAAATCATTGATGAATATTAATAGTTTTAGAAACAAGATCTTCTGAATCTTGAATTCACACTTGTCAATGTTTATCTGCAGATTGACTTCATGAAGCTTGTTTAGCATCTCTTTCACATAAGTTCTATGTTTCTTCAAATTTTACTGTAAATAAGAATGTCATTCAGATAAATCTGACAGAATTTATGCAGATAGTTGAATAACACGTCGTTGATATAGTGCTGAAAGAATGTTTTTTTTAATTCTTACTCAATTCAACACTCATTGTAAATCTATGCAAGAGCTATATATTTGCAATTAATATGATCTTCGCTTGTATTATCTTTCTTGTGATAATATTCGTATACTGTAAAATTCATCAACTGCTTAAGTTCTTGTATAAATCAAACAATTTGTGCTTTTTCTTGCAGATATCATATGATATTCTGATGAAACAATCTTCTAAAGAAATCAAAGTTTCTCTTTATAAATCATCATCATATCAGAAGTGTCTCAGAATGAGTTTCAAGAGATATGCATCTTCTTTGTAAATCATAATCATATCAAAACTCATTCTCAATCTCTAATCATTTGTAAAGTCATCTTGCGTTTTGACTCTTATAAGGCGTGAAAGTCATCATATGTTTCAACTTTCGTAAGATTTCTTGTAGAGTCATTGTACATCTCGACTTTCATGAAGCGTTCTTGTAGAATTATCATGCGTTGCAACTCTTGTAAAACATAGAGTATTTCTAGCTTTTCTTGCAATCTCTTGCACGCTGTCACTTCATACATTCTAGTGACGTTCATCGCGTCGTTGTTGCTTCTTCGCACGTCTCAAGCTGTGTGAAGAGAAGAGTGTAAAGAGTTTGAGCATGCAATTGCAGTCTGAGTACATCAATTCATTATGTTGATTGCATTCATCTCTTTCGCGTTAGCGATTGCAGCTAGAAATAGTGGTTTGAGCGATTGAGATGTTGTCGCGTTGATGTTGTTCTGATCGCGTCGTACGACAATGACTTTGCAACTACAATGATCTTGAGAGTAAAGAGTAAAGAACATTAGACTTCACTGAATACTGCAGACAGCATCAATGAGTTCATAGTCAACATCACGTACAGATAGTTCTTGTCATTGATCGCTGAAAGAATGTTGATTCATTGATTAATTCAAAAAGCATTACTTTATATTTGTAAACATTGAAGAAAGTGATGAATGTGATTAAATTCTCACTTTTAATGCTTATGCAAAGCTTATTAAACGTGATAATAATGTTAAGTTGAGTCAGATATTTACTGTCTTGAATTTGAGCGAGTACTTCGTTTATCAAGAGTATTGAATAACGATCTCTTTTAATCAGAGCATTCAGTTTTCAATAATTCACGCAAAAGCAAAGACTATCATCTTTCTTTTCAATGAATAGTATTGACGAAGCGAATGAAGCTTTGCTGAGTGTAATAAACTTCTTCTTCAAGTTCTCTTCTAGATACTTCTTAATCTTCTGCAACTTGTAACTTGACATGAAATACAATCAACTTCTAGAAGATTAATTCTCATCTTCTAATTCAATCTTATGATCATATGATTGATGTGAAAGCAACTGAATTGTCTTTTCTCTGTCAAAAACGTTTAGAAAGTCATGATAAACTATTGAAAGCTTCTTCTTCAGTTTCTTTAATGACATGACAGAGATCATTTCATTCAGTTTTGCTGAATCTTTGATTGAGCTAAGCATCTTGTTGATTTCACTAATGATCAATGTAAAGATCTTGATATTTTTCTTCTTGACTAAAGTTTGATAAGCAACAACTTTGATCATGATAATATTGACGAATTCTTTCTTCTTTGATGACTGAATAAGTTCATGTTGATTGAGATCAATTTGAGTGCTTTGCTTTCGTATGAGAGCTGATTCAATGAATCAATTCACTGATTTTGAATTTGTAGTTCGCTTTAAGATGATTATTGACATAAACTTCAAGTTCTTTCGTTTTATTTTGCAGATCTCGCTTAATTCAAGTTGATGAAACGCTGATTGACTGCTTGTTTTTGAAATGATAAGTTTCAAGATTTGAATATTTGATGAAGATATTAATCAATTGTTTGCAGAATTTATCAAAATTTGATTTCTTTTCAATCAGAAATTGTCAATGATTATCTTGTGCTGATCTAGACGAATTATTAATAAAGACATCATTTTATTCTTATGTTCTTGTATAATGACTGAGATATACAAAGCATGTGTAATAAATCTTCGATCAAGAATTTCATCATATGAACAAATTGACTTCGATTTGAACAGTGAAATTGACTGAATATCAAAGTGTTCACATAGTTCTAAAATTAATGAATCATTTATGAACGTCATGTCAGTGACTTCGATGTTTATCAGAGCAAGAAATCAAAATATCTTTTCTAAACTATTCAAGATGACGTCAATAATAAACGACTTGAAATCAAATGAATCATCAAGCATATTGATGAAGCAAAATATGAGCATATCGCTCTCAATCACTACTTTGATGAGAGCAAGTCGTTTTTTGAATTTGCTGCAATTTCATGCATCTGAACTGATTTAAGACAGTCATATGCTTTATGTTTTAACTTCTTGCATTTGAAGCAGAGTTTTTTTTTAAACAACTTCTCTCTAGCAGAATCAACATTCAATATTCTGAGTTTCTTTCATGCAAAGATTGAAGCTGAGATCGCAGTAGTGATCATCATCAAGATGCTAGCAATAAAGTGAGTGACTTGAGTTGTTAATGTCTTGAGAGCTGATCAAGCATTCAATTTCGTCAATCGAACGTTGACTTGCATGCAAATGTCGATGAATTCATTCAAATTCATAGTTCATTTATTGATCATGACTCATTGAAAATCTGAGCTAATCTTATGCTGAAGATCATTTAGTAAAGTTTTGTTATTGTATTCTAGTTTTGCACTAAGTCTCTGAAATTTCATTCAAAATTCATGAAAGAAGATCTTGTTTTAATACAGCTTCAAGAACTGTTGTTGAGTCGTGTAATATTGATTAAAATCGTTGTACATCTTATTTAAGATCGACAGTATCTCTTCTACTTCAAGAAATGAGTTTGTGATCATGTTTTTCATTCTGAATGCTATATGTTTGATCATCGTTTCACTGACTCAACTTTTCACATATGCAATCTTCATTTCTTCAATAGAAAAATGATTCTTGTTCATCTTCAGCTTGTTTTGCATTCAAAACAATTAATTATTCACATTCTGTTTTGAATCTTCAAACAAAGATGAGTCAGATAGCTTGATTAATCTTGAGAATCAATCTTTTGAAACTGAAGTGCTTAGTCAACTTGATGTCGCTTCTAAATGATGTATAATCACGTTCTTTTTCTTTATCTCTTTCTGTAAACGTGTTCAAACAGCATTCAACATTATCTGTGTAGCTTTCAACTTGATGTTGATAGCTTTCAATTCAATGTTAACTTTGTTAACATCATTCAACATCTGAATCATGTCATTGTGAATCTTGATTTTGATGTCATGCTGATGAGTCATATATTTGATAAAAATGATGAGATCATTTGCTTCATCATTTAATATTCAAGCATTCAGCTTCTTCTTAATATTGATCTTAATCACTTCAAGATAAAAGATCACTTCTTTGTATTCTTTCTTCAACGTTCAATCTTGCATTCATGCCTTCTGATGTTGCTTGATTCTGTAATAGAAGTAATTCTCTTCTAGCATTTTGAAAATCATAGCGAGCAATGCTCACTGATTTTGATTCTAATTCTAATTCTGTGCTTCTAGTCATTATGTGGGTAGAAAATTGCTGATTGAGATTCAACTGAAATTTCTGGTTTCAGTTCTAGAACAACACGTTCATGTTTTTCTGTTTTTCTGTTCTAGAAATTTCTTGATTTCTAACGAGTTTTCTGAACTCAATTTTCGAATTTCAATTTTAGTTTGAATGATGTAACTTGTTTTTATATCGTTTACACATCAATAGCAAGATTGATGAGCTTTGAACTAATGTTATGAGTCTGTATAAAGCGAATCATATGAATGTATTTTAACTAGAAGTTTAAAGCTGAAGTAGAAAGAAGATGCAACATGACGTGAATTTTACTCACGAAGGCACGCTAGATCGCTAGCGTGTCAACAACAGCTCTACTTACAGCTTTATACTAGTTTATGTTAGGCTAATCAGGCTAATCAAAGATAACAGAGATGCATGCTTGCAACATTAACAAGAAAGAACTTTTCTTGATCTTGAGCATGTTGAGTATTATTATGATTCTAGTCTTTATTTATTCTTTCTAGTCTTCATCTTGATTTCATTCTAATTGAGTCTAGTGAGCATTCAAGCTAAAGATGATATTATTGAAACTCTGCATCATATGTGTAAGATGTCAATTCAATCAAGTCTAGCACAGAGCTAAGAAACATACATATAAGAATTGAGTTCTTTTCTGTAAATACTTTTCTTTCTTAGCATTTATCTATTAGTTAAATGACATTCATATGACTCGCTCTATGCTGATCTCTAACAGTAAATAAATGCTCATCAACTACTCTGCTATCAATATGTAGATGATACAAAATAATTTACTTCATTTATTCAGAAAATTTGCAAGAATTTTTTTGAATTACTTTCATCAAATTTATCAAATCTCTCACTATACACTTACATATTTATCTGTATCTTCATCTTTAATCTTTCATCATGACATGTGACTTTAAATCAGTTGAATCTCAAATGACTCATCTGCTTAAAAGCATTGCAAATAAATGAGTTTTTCTTCTTTCTTTCAATGTTTCAGCTGAATCTCAGAATGTCACAATCTCATAAAACATCAAGATTAAAGAATAACTACGTCAGTAAGTTCTTGATCAGTCAAATGAAATTATCAAGATGTTAAATGAATTAAAAGATCAACAAGACATGATTCTGAAATGCAATAAGCATTGAATTATTCTACAAGTTGAACATATTCAGAGACTGAAACAGCTAAAGATCAATTGCATAACAATGAACATTCTAAAAGAGATTAACACTCAATTACAAGAGACAACGTTGAAACTTAAAGAGAAACAGCATTCAGCTGATTAGCTTTGATCTCGACAGTCTATTAAGTCTCGATCTACTACAAATCATTTATCTCAACAAGATATTAAATTATATGCTTCTATCAAGAATCATACTTGACGAGAGATATTTACTAAGTTCATCTCATTCAAAAATGAACATCATTGATTCTACAAATTTTCGAATTTCTCTATATTCATTAATGAAGATGAATCAAATTGAAAAGATTAAAGAAACAAAATGAAAGACAAGCTGATTGTTAATGTTAATCAATTCAATGATGAAATCATCTGTATTGTTTACATGAAGTTTAGACTAGAATATGATGCTGCAAAGCACATCTTCGCTCAACGTTGTTTTGATTCTTTGAATTCATTCATTTTAATTTACGAGCTATTCAATCATTTGAAAGAAATATATGATGAACTGAATAAGAATCAAAAGTCTTGACGTGAATATAATGTTCTGAAATAAGCAGACAAGTCTTTCAATGTCTTCTACTTTAACTTTATGAAGTTATTCAATTATCTTAATTATGATTATCACATTCTGATGAATGATCTTCAGAATAAAATCAACCATCGCTTGCAGAACGCTTTATCAATCTGTTCAAAGAACTTTACTTTGCTCTCTCATTTAAAGAAATTTCTTCAAGATGTGAATAATAAACAGCGAGTCAATTATCAGCTACGCAGCGAACATCACACTGTCATCATCAAAGTCACTGTTGTATCTGACAAACGCGTTACTTCATTGTCAATAATGACTTTGATAATCAATTATGTTAAGTCTATCATCTTTTCTACTTCTGAGTTTGATCAAGCGAAATCATCTATCATCTGCTACATTTGCAAAATCTCAAATCACTTGTTTAAGAATTGCTCTCAGAACAAGATTAATATCTTTGCATTTCAAGCTTTTATTCTTCGTTTACATGAAATCATCATTTCGAAAAATAAAGAGAATGAGAAAATGTCTTCTTTCAAGAATAGTGAGGCAAAAAACTAGAGACTTTCATCAAAGACGTGATAAAAGATGTGTTAATTTCTTCAACAACAAGCATGTCAGATGATTCTTTTGCTTCTGAGTCTTTAACTACTGAATGTGTACTTTCTAGCAATGAAATTAATTACTCATTAAAGTCATTGATTGACATTAAAGCTGCTGACTATTCATTTATTAATAAAGTGACTGCGCAGATTGTTTGTGATTAGTTGCAAATTAAGTTTCTGACTTTGATCAAAGCGAAGTCAATTCGAGAATTCAATGATCATTATGCTAAAAAACTCATTACTTATGTCATTTATTTGAATCTAACTGTTCAAGATCATACAATTGACACAGCTTTTATGTTGATCACTCAATTAAATCAACATCAAATGATTCTTGAAAAAACATGAATGAACAAAATCAATCTAGTAATTGATATGTGAAACGATTTTCTTTGATTTTCGAATTTCAATTCTACTAGTCAGAAATCAATTGCTTTATTCTCAAGCAATAAATTAATCACGAAACGAAAGAGCTTAACTTTTACTTATATACTGAAGAGATCTTTTACTTTCGTTACATCTCAATTCAGTCAAAACAAGAAGTTCATTGAACAGTTAAAACAGCGTGATGTGACTTTGACTAACGTCAATTCTAAGCTGATGTTCAGTTTGAAATTATTCTCTTTCAGTTCAATAAACATAGCAATGATAAAGACAGCAACATATAAAATGTTAGTCAAATGATCAGATGTCAAGATCTTTGCTGTTATCATCTTGAAAATCGATTGACTCATAACTACAGTTGAAAATAGGTCTGAAGAAGTGAATCTGCATGAGCTCTCACACGTTAAGATTCTTGAGAAGATCAAAGTCAAGCTTTCTTTCGAGTATCATGATTATCTAGACATGTTCGATCGAGCTATGATCAATCAGCTATCATTGCATCATTTCTATGATTACAAAATTGAGTTGATCGATGAAGAAACATTTTCTCGAAGCAAACTATATCAGATGTTCAATCACAAGCTTCAGAAGATAAAGAAGTATTTGATCAATCATTTAAACAAAGAGTTCATTTTCTTCAGCTTTGCATCATACGTCTCGTTCATCTTATTTATTGAAAAGAAAGACGATAGTTTGCGTTTCTACATTGATTACAGAAAGCTCAATGCTTTGATCAAACGAAATCACTACTTTTTGTCATTGATAGACGAGACTTTCGCTTGTATACAAGAAAGTAAGTATCTGATTCAATTGAACATCATTGTCATGTTCAACAAACTACACATGCACTCAGATAACGAAAATTTGACTATCTTTATTACCTTCTTCAATTTATACAAATATCATGTAATGCTCTTTGAATTAATCAACGAATCTGCGTTCTATCAACACTATATAAACGACGTGTTGTTCAAGTATTTACATCAGTTTTGTCAAATTTATCTAGATGACATTATCATTTACAGCAAGATCTTGAAGAAACACAAGCAACATGTACAATTGATCTTAAATAGACTACAAGAAGCTGATCTACAGATAGATATTAACAAGTGCAAGTTTCATGTTCAGAAAACTATCTTTCTAGAACTCTTGATATTAATTGAAGAATTGAAGATGAATTTGCGAAAGATGCAAGCAGTTGTTGATTGATCTACATTCAATAATCTCACTCAGATGCAGTTTTTCATTGACTTCTGCAATTTCTATTGACGCTTCATCAAGAACTTTTCGAAGATTGTTCATTTAATGATTCAACTCATTCAAAAAAAGATCATATTTGAATGAAATGAAGTCTGTCAGATAGTCTTCAATCATATGAAGAGATATATGATTGAGACTTTTATACTACGTCACTTTGATCAAACTCGTAAGACTATTCTTGAAATCAACTCATTCAACTACGTCAATGATGAAGTTCTCTTTCAATATGATGATGAAGAAGTACTACATTTGATTGTCTTCTATAGCAAGAACATGTTTTCTGCTGAATGCAACTACGAGATATACAATAAGAAACTGCTGATCATAATTTGAGCTTTTGAACATTGATGACTTGAACTGAAGCTAACTGATATTTCTATCAAGATGTTTATCAATCATCAAGCGCTTATTTCGTTGATGAAAGATAAAGAGCTGAGCAGATGTCAGATGCATTGAATTCAGAAATTCGCTGACTTCAACTTCAGAATAATGTATCAATCTAACAAACAGAACATCAAGATCAATGCATTAACTCATTAAGCTGACATCATGCTCAGAGATTCAGAAGATGAGCGCGTTCGCTATCAATGAATTACTATTCTGACTTTAAATTGAATGAAAATTGCTAATTTAAAGAAGAACATTAGTGAATCAATCTATAAACAGATTCTTGAGATTAATGAAATCAACGAGAATTGTACGTTACTTCGCGAAGCAATAGCAAGAGACGAGACACAATATGAAGATATCAAATTAAAGAATTGTTGAACTCAGAATGAAATCTTGTATCATGATAGTCAGCTATGAATCTCATTCAATGAACTTTTACAAATGAATCTAATTCGTGAAATGCATGATCAATCATCAGTTAATCATTCTGATATTCTTAGAACTGTGAAAGTCATAAAGCGAAACTACTATTGATCATTCATGCGAAAAACGATAAATTAATATATTTGAAACTGCTTTATCTGTCAACGTTCAAAGACATCTAGAAATAAATCAAATGACTTGCTTTAATCTTTATTAATATCTGAACAGCGATGACAAGACATAGCAATGAACTTCATTATAAATCTATTTGATTCAAGCGAGTACAACGCTATTCTGATGATCATCTGCAAATTGTTAAAGAAAAGACATTATATTTCTTGCATCACTAATGATGAAAATATCACTGTCGAAAAAACAGCTGAAATGCTGATTCAATGAGTATATTGAACTTATGATTTATCAAGCTTTATAGTATTTGATCAAGATTTACAATTCATCTTTATACTATGAAAGTTTCTTTGCAAACGACTGAGCATTTCTCTTTGATTATTCATTGTTTATCATTCTCAGATTGATGATCAAAGCGAATGAGTTAATCAAAACATTAAGCGATATCTTTGATTCTTTTGTTCATATATGCAGAACGACTGATTTAAGTGACTATTCATGATCAAGTTTGTCAACAATAACATCTTGTTCTTAATCATTTTCTTGATTCTTATATGAGCTTCAACTCTGACATCATTAAGTATGAAAGCATTCGTGAACGCTTGCAGATTGATCAAGTCAAGAATATATCTGAAAAAATGAACAAGACATTAATCTTCGCTTGTGAAGCTCTGATCAAAACACAGAAACAAATGATGAATCAAGCTAACAAGCATAGAAAGAAGATTAATTACAAGATTGAATCAAGAATGTTTCTGAATGAACAAAACATCATTACAGCGAGATTCTTCAAAAAATTGAATGACAAGATGCTTAATTCTTTTCAGATCATCAATCTTGTTGACTCATTCTATAAATTGAAACTACTTAAAACTATGCATATACATGATGTATTTCATTCAGAGCTTCTTCATTTTGTCATCAATGATTCTCTGTCTGATCAGAAAAATGAACTTTCGAAATCAATAATGATAAACAATGAAGACGAATGAAAAATCAACAATATATTAAACTTTCAATGATATTGAAGATAACTTCAATATCAAGTCAAATGAAAGAATTATGACAATGATCTTAATTGATATAACGCTGACGACGATGAATTTATGAACGCTCAAGAGATGATCAATGACTTTCATATCAAATATTCAAGAAAAGCGCATTAAGAAACAACATTTATGCGAACATGAATATTTGAAAAAGAAAGATAATGTTATAATTCTAGTCTTTGTTTATTCTTTCTAGTCTTCATCTTGATTTTATTCTAATCAAGTCTAGTGAGCATTTAAGCTAAAAGTGATGTCATTGAGATTTTGCATTATATGTGTAAGATGTCAATTCAATCGAGTCTAGCACAGAGCTGAGAAACATACATATAAGAATCAAGTTCTTTTCTGTAGATACTTTTCTTTCTTAGCATTTATTTATTAGTTAAATAACACTCATATAACTCGTTCTATGCTAACTTCTAACAAGTATGCAATTCAAGCATATTTGAATAAACTTAATTGCAAGAACATGATATTTCAACGTGAATGAGCAAGCATTTGAGTTGTTCTTTGCACAAGCATTTGCAAAAGCTCTACAAGATAAGTCTATCATGTATACTCTTGTCATGATCAACGTCATCAAAGAGTTGATCATTGAACATTAAGTGAAAGCAATAAATAACGTGATAAGTTGTATCATAAATACGCTCAAAACACAAACTTTACTCGTTAAATTAAAAGAATATAAAGATGTATTTTTAACAAAAAGTGTTGACAAATTGCTTTTGCATAAAGATCACGATTATGCAATTAAAATCACTGCAAAGACATTGTATGAATCATTGTATAATTTGTTGAACACAGAGTTAACGACTCTGAAACAGTATTTAGACAATGTTTTAGCAAAAGAATGAATTAAGCACTTCATCAGCTCAACTGATGCATCTATTCTATTCATTTTCAAAAAGAACAATAATCTTCATTTATGCATAAATTATTGAGATTTGAATAAGATCACTGTTAAGAATCATCACTCACTGTCTTTAATTAGTGAAACTTTAGACAGACTTAATTGAGTCAAGCAGTTCATTAAATTAAATCTGAAGAATATGTATCATTGTCTTAGAATTCAACATGAAGACGAGTGAAAAACGACGTTTCATACTCATTATGATTACTTTAAATATATGATTATGTTGTTTAATTTAATCAATGCATCTGTCATTTTTCAAACTTATATTAATAAATTTTTTTTAAATGACTTTTGTGTTATTTATCTGAATGACATTCTAATCTTCTTTGTAGAGAAGACTGATTACATAAATCATGTAAAGCAGATTCTGAAAAAACTAAGAAAGTTCAAGCTATATGCTAGCTTGAAGAAGTGTGCATTCTTCATCACTAAAGTGAACTTTCTAGAATTTGTTATATTTACAGAGAGTGTTTCGATGAATCTAAGTAGAATAGACATCATAAAAACGTGATTTAGATCAAAGATGTATTAAGAAATACAAGTTTTTCTGAAATTTGTTAATTTCTATCGATGTTTTATACATCACTACTCTCAGATAGCAGAGTCTTTAACAGAATTGTTGAGAGATAATGTAAAAGATGTAAAAATGAATTCATTCATATGATTAAACAAAGTGAAACAAATGTTTAATTAACTTCATGACATCTTTATGAAAGCATTTATATTGAGACACTTTGACTCAGAATGACATATATACATTGAGATTAACACATTCAATTATGCAGTTGTGAGTATCTTGTTTCAGTCAAATGACGAAGATCAATGACATTTAATTGCAGTCTGATTCAGAATGATGATAGACGTTGAAAGAAATTATGAAATGCATGATCAGAAGCTTCTAGTCATAGTAGTGATGTTTAAACATTAACGACACTATGTAAAAGACAATTATCATACTGTTGAAGTTCTGACTAATCATAATAATCTGAAGAGTTTTATGAATGTTCAAGAGCTAAATAAAAGATAAGTTAAATGAGTCATGAGATTATTAATCTGCGACTTTGAAATAATGCATAAATCAGAAAAGACAAACTTAATTAATGCATCATTGAGACAATCTAACTATAAGAATGAGAACATTTTTACGAATCATTTGTTGCTCATTCTGCAACGAAAGCTGACTAGAATAGAAAGCTTAAATAACTTTATATTCGTAGCAATCAGAGAATTATACTGTATACAAGTGATTAACAAAGTTGAGAAGATGTTTATTCACAGTATAAGTATGAACAAATATTCAGCAGAACATGTTAAAAGCAGACTGTAAGATGAAATTCATTAATGAACATGAATGATTAATGATGTCAAGAAAACATTCGTTCACAGTGTCAGTAAACAAAGATATTCAGTGAAACATGTTGAAAACAGATCGCAAGATGAAATTTATTGTACATGAATGATTAATGAAGTCAAGAAGATGTTTGCTCACAGTGTTAGTGAAAACATGAATACATGTTCAGCAATGCATGTCAAAAGTATGCTGCTGAAAGTCATGATTTTAGCAGTGCAAGAAACACATTTAGACAAAGTACATTTCTCAAGAGATAGAATCTCTCAATTCAAATCAACAACTTCAAAAAGCACAGATGTTGAAACATTAATTCATAAAGATCATAACATAATTGAGAAACAGCTTAATTTTGTTGCTGAAACTGTTGATTGCAAACAACTCATTTCACGTACAATTGTTAAAGTATTGACAATTCATGAAACAATATACAACTTCAGTAGTAAATTCATAGTCAAGCTCATCAAGATCTTACAGTAAGAAGATGAATTTGCTGTGAGATTAAGAGCAGATGAAACGATAAGTATATGAAAGAGTGACATTAAAGCTTGAACATTGAATAGTCAAGAAATGATAGAATACAATGAATCATTGTATGTTTCAGAAGATCTTTCTATTAGAGAAAAGCTGTTGAAACATCATCATGATGACTTGTTAGCAAGACATTTTGATGCTGACAAGATCAGCGAGCTATTAAATTGCAAATATTACTGAAAAAGTATGATCAAGAATGTCAAAAAGTATATAGATACTTATGATATTTGTCAAAGAATAAAGATGAAACATCATTTATCATATGATGAGTTGAGATTGTTATCTTGATTCACAGATTCATGAAAAGAAATCACTATGAATTTCATAACAAATCTGTCATCTAGTAAATAAAAAAAAGTTATGTATGACTCAATTCTTATGATAGTCAATTATTACATAAAGATGACGTGTTATCTGTTTACAAAGAAGATTCTGACTGTTGTAAAGTTAACAAAGTTGTTCTTTGAGAAAATTACTTTAAGATATGAGATATTGAATGATATAATTATTAATAGAAATAGTCTATTTATCAGTGTGTTCTAATCAAAGATCTGCTATCATGTCAAGATGAAATGATGACTAAGCATCGTTTTTCATTTGTAAACAAACGATCAGACAGAATAACAGAATCAAATGCTGAAACATTATCTACAAATATATTGTTCAGAAAAGCAAGATAACTGAGCTACGCTTTTACTCATAGTTGAGTTCATGTATCATCAGACGAAGCACTTTTTGTTGAGCTGTAGTTTCTTTAAAATCATGTATAATTACAAGTCAATCTTTAACATATACATTGAGAATGATGCTATGAAAAAAGAAGTGTCAGCAGCAAAAAAACATGTTGAAATGTTGCAAGATGTGTGAAACACGTTGACACAATGATGATAAAATGCAATTAATGCTCAGACAAAGTACTATAATTGAAAACATAAGTCTAAGTTCTTTAATGTTAATAATTTAATCATGCTATCAGCAAAAAATCTGAAGCAGAAGAAGTTGAGCAAAAAGCTATCAAATAAAATGATAAAGATTTTTTGTATACAAGAATTTATAAACAAGCAAATGTATTATCTTGATCTTTTGATCATTTATAAAATTCATTCTGTCTTTCATGTATTTCTTTTAAAGTTGTATAATCATAAATTAAATGATGATACTATATTTAAGTATTTTACTTTCAAGCTTATTGATGATGAACAAGAATGAAAAGTAGAAAAGATTTTATAGAAGCAAAAAAGAAAGAGAATCTTATATTATAAGATACAATGAAAAGAATATCAAGCGAAGATATAAAAGATGTCTTGAAGCTTATAAAAGCTTTCAAAATAAGACTAAAACATGAGCGAAAAGCATAATCACTCACTTTCAAGCATAAACTCATTATTAGAAAAGAAGAATCATTGTATTATGATAGTTTCACTCTTTAATGAGATGATCACATATGTAAATCAACAGACAGAAGAAAAAAGCGCAAAGATGCTCAAATGCACTCAACAAGAGAGCGCAATCATCATGACATAATAAACATCATGCAATTATCACTTCATTAAACATTTTTTACATGAGACAAGATTGCAGACTTCTTCTTCTTTTTTATTGTCAGATTTACATTGAGATGTGAAGATAAAGATTTGAAAGATGACAGATTGTGTTAAAATATATCAAAACAATTAAAAACATTGACAAAATGATATATAATTAAGATTGAATGTATTGCAAAGTGCTTTACATTCAAAATTTCTTTAACAATGTCATTAACAATCATCATTTCTTTAAGAATGAGATTTTGAATCTTTAAAAACTCAAGTTTGTGAATTTTCTTGAAATAACTCTTTACATAAGTTGCTGTCATCAACTTCTTGTAAAGAATTAACTAATAAGCAGTGAATATTTTCAAAGCAATATTCTCTTCTTCATTCTTAATTGCATTATTATGAATATTCTGCAGATGAAAAAATTCATTGACAGTTGAAATGCAAATGTTGAGAATCTAAACATTGAATCATAAGTGTTTAGCAAATGTATCAAATAAGTATATTTACTGTGATACAGAAATTCTCATTACTTGCATAGCAAACACATTTCTTGTACATTATCTTTCTTTGAAAGATGATGTTACATCATGATGCTTTATTCTTGATGTGTAAAACTCAAGCACACTTTATACAAATCACTCTGTTTAGAATTTCAAGATCAGTAATGCTTCTTTTGCTTATTTTCACAATTGACAGCTTAAAAGCATCAGTAACAACATTAAGAAGTAAGATAGATGAATCTCATCATCATTCTTCAATTTCGCGAAGTCTGTGAGTTAAACAAAATCATTAACGAAGTGTTAATGATTATTTCTTTTCTCATCGTTTCTTAAATTTTCTCTTCAATAACTGAGATGTACTCAAAAGTTTAAATAGTAAAAGTGATAAACTTTCAATCAGAATTTGATAACATTTGCATCATTATGAATGATTCAGCATCAACAGCATCAGCAGCATCATGATCATTACATTTGATCAATGTCTTTTGAGCAAACTTATAATACTGTTAGTTGTAGTAATAGTCATGAAATCTCAAGTTGTAATATCACTTATTTTCATAATGATCTTGACTTAAGCATCAGTCAACTTTATTATCTTATAACTTTCTTTAAGCGTCGCTGCACATTCATAACTCATGATCTAAATCTTTTATTCTTACTATACAGATATACTCAAAATTTGTCAAAAGTAATCATACAATAATAAAAATATGATCATGATTGAAAAAAGATAAAGTTGAAGAAAATAAAAGATTAAGAAAAACTGAAAAAGCGATAAATAAATTAACAATTATTATTTACTCTTGTTTACATTTTATTATCTCAATAACATCATTTATTTGAAAGATAAACAATGTTTATGCACTATTTACACATCATTATTGCTGTCATTTACATCAACTACACATCACATATATTATTTATAATGTCATTTATACGCATTATAATTGAAGATGAATCATTATTCAATTGAAAGTTTCTTTTTTTCTTGTTTTCTTACAGAGATTTGAAGATTTTTATTGAAAGCTTCTAGAGTGAATCAATGAATGTACATCATCATTTACAAAAGTAAATAAAGACATTAGACTGATTATCAAGTCAAGTTTTCATACCTACATTCTGACTCAACTCAATTACTCAGATTGAATCTTCTGATTCAACTTGATATTGATCTCGAGTCAGAGTTTAATTTGAGTTCTCAATTTAACTCGTCAAGCAATTGAATATGACATCAAGAGAGCTAAATATAGAAATTTTTCCGGTTTTTCGTCTTTGCATTACCTTTTTGCATTACCTTTTTGATAGAAAGTCATAAAGAGAAACATGAAGATTGTTTAATAGAGAGCTTTGATAGAAGACTATGATAGAAAGCTATGATAAAGAGTCATGAAGAGAAGTCATGAAGAAAAGTCATGAAGAAAAGTGTTACGAGTGTGTCAAGATTGAATAAAGTTTTCTAGTCAACAAGCTCTAGAAGTTTTGACTCATGTTGAATCTTTAGCCTCAACACTCTATTCTAGCGCTTTCAATACTCAAGCAAATCTGCTTCGTTTTCTTTGTTTTGCTCTACTATAGATACAGCTCGAAATTCTCTTTGATTTCTTCTGTATTCTTAATATTCTAGTTATAGCTATCTCTATTGATCAAACATTCTATTCAGCTACGCA
>JAABUV010002837.1_pt1 | contig 22858 bp, 16 predicted proteins | sample 5559971 | NCBI WGS metagenome assembly JAABUV01 (sample SAMN10711881, study PRJNA513362) | rock metagenome | isolation source: Antarctica rocks | place: Antarctica: Victoria Land, Knobhead nord | collected 2015-12-19
CCGGGACTGGGACCGGTGGCATCACCGGGATCGGCACCGGCACCGGCGGCACTGGGACCACCGGCACTGGCACCGGCGGGACCACCGGCACCGGCACTGGCATTGGCACTGGCACCGGGACCACTGGCATTGGGCCCGGCGGCAGCACCGGCACCGGCACCGGCGGGACCACCGGGACTGGTACTGGCGGGACCACCGGCGGCACAGCGGGCAACCCCGGCACCTTCCCCTAACCCGATCGGTACGGCCAGTCGTTCGGTGGTCGGCGGTGGCAACGGGGTCGACATCCCGGTTCTGTCCGCCGTCGGCGACAATCTGGCCGTCCCGACCTCGGGGACCGGTCCCTCAGGTATCAGCGGCGGCTGCGTGGATTGACGTGCGCCTGACCGGCCGGGCCGGCGATTCCTGGTCGAACATCGTCCCGACGGCTGGCCCTCCCCGGGCCGGCCGCCGGGCGATCGCGTGCGCCGGGCCTCTCGCCGTGGAGACCCGGCCCGGGCGGCGCTACGACTTCCGGCCGTCCGCCGTCGCCGAGGCGTCGAACGGGGCCGTGGTCGGCCGACCCGCCTCGTCGATGCCCGTCAGCAGGGCCACGGAGCGCTCCGCCCCGTCGAGGAGCCCCTGGCAACGCCCCAGGAGCCGGACCCCCCGCTCGTACCGAGTCAGGGCCGTGCCCAGGTCGGGCCCGCCCCGCTCCAGCTCCTCGACGATCCCCTCCAGCTCCTCCAGGGCCGCCTCGAAGCCGATCTCGCCGTCGTCGCTCATGCTTGTTCGCTCCCGCACTTTCGATTTATCCATATGTCTCGACCTGAAATTGAAAATTTCGGACCAAAACACGATCACTGATAGACGTTCTGCAATCTAAGATCCGCCGATCTGAGATCACGATCGGCCCGCTGGCCGGACTTCCTCCGCCCGCGCCAGGACCGACCCCGAGGCGAGCCGGATCAGGACCGGGTCGCCAGGCTGTATCGTCCGGGCGTCGCGGATCGGGGCGTCCTCGCCGGGGCGGAAGGCCAGGGCGTAGCCCCGGGCGAGCACGCCCAGCGGGCTCAGCGCCTCCAGCGCGGCGGCGAGCCGGGCCAGGCGGTGGCGGCGGTCGTCGACCTGGCGGCGGAGGGCCCGGTCGAGCGAGCCGGCCAGATCGTCCAGGCGTTGCCGGGCTCCGGCCAGGCGGTCGCGGGCGTCGCGCGCCAGGCGGCCTCGAAGGTGATCCAGGGCCTGGCGGGCCTCGCGGGCGTCGGGCACGCACCGCTCGCCGGCCTCGCTGGGCGTGAGGGCGCGGAAATCGGCGGCGTGGTCGGCCAGCGTGACGTCGACCTCGTGCCCGATCGCCGAGACCACCGGCAGCCGCGACCCGGCGATCGCCCGGGCCACCACCTCCTCGTTGAACGCCCAGAGGTCTTCCAGGCTCCCGCCGCCCCGGGCCAGGACGATCAGGTCGGCCCCCTCGACCCGGTTGGCCAGCGCGATGGCCCCGGCCACCTCCTCCGCCGCGCCGGACCCCTGGACCCGGGCCGGGGCGATCAGGATCTCGGTCGCCGACCATCGCCGCCCTGTCACCTGGAGGAAGTCGCGGATCGCCGCGCTGGTGGGGCTGCTGACCACCACGATCCGCCGGGGGAACCGGGGTAAAGGGCGCTTCCGATCGGGGTCGAAGAGCCCCTCGGCCTGGAGCTTGGCGAACCGCTGGCGGAAGGCCAGCTCCAGGGCCCCGATCCCCTCGGGCTCGACCCGCCGGATCGTGACCTGATATTCCCCGCGCGGGGCGTAGACCGCCAGGTCGCCCCAGACCCGGACCGAGAGCCCGTCGGTCAGCTCGAACGCCAGCCGCTGCGCCGTGCTTTTCCAGATCACCGCGCGGACCTGCGCCGAGTCGTCCTTGAGGCTCAGGTAGACGTGCCCCGACCTCGGCCTCGACAGGTTGGACACCTCGCCGGAGACCGCCACGTCGGCGAAATCCGCTTCGAGCGTCGCCTTGATCCGCGCGGTCAGCTCCGAGACCGAGCAGAGGGCCGATTCTTCCAGGCGATCGAACAGCGGCAGGCCGGCCATCTCGGGCGTTCCTTCGCGGTCGGGGCGGGGGGGGCGTCGGGCGACCCGGACCCGGCCGACCTGGACTAATGAACCCGATCGCGGCCCGTCCCGCAAGCTCGATCTCGAAGGGGGGGGAGTAAACCGGCAAGACGGGGGGAGATTGAACCGCCCCAACGACGTCGACGCCCGACGGCCGGACGCTCTACGTCGCCGACAACGGCCCCGACCGCCGGGCCCTCCTGACCCTCGACCTCGACGAGAACGGGGGCGTCTCCCGCCCTCGGGTCCTGGTGACCTCCGAGGGCCGGGGAATCGACGGCCTGACCGTGACGACCGATGGCCGGAGCCCCGAGGGGATCCCCGCCGGGTTCATCCCCATTCCCGAGGATCCCAGCAACGTCGAGTTCGGCGGCCCGACCCGCTCGGACCTCGACACCACCGCCGGGACCAGCCTCGACCGGGTCGAGACGACCATGATCGGCCACCAACCTCTGGCCGTCCCGCCGGTCGCCTCAGAGGAACAGGAAGGCCATCGCGGCGGCGATCAGCACGAGGATCACCAGCGCGACCCTCCAATCCCCCCGGCCCGATCCGAGGCCCTCGCCCCCCTTCCGGCGGAGGTAGTCCTCGACGGCGCGCCTGGCGTCGCGGGAGCCCAGGCCCGACGCCCCCCGGAGGGCCTTGATGAGCAGGATCCTGGTCAGTGGCCGGTCCTCCCGGAGGGCGGCGGCGCGCTCGGCGTCGAGCAGGTCGTCGATCCAGCCGGCCGGCCGGTCGGGGCCCGACGGGATCCGCCCGTCCCGGCGGCCGAGGTAGGCTCCGACGGCGTCCCTGGCCTCCCGGGGCCCGAGCCCCGACGCCTCGCGGAGGGCCTTGACCAGGGCCATCCGGGCGACCGGCCGGCCCGAGCGGGACAGGGCCTCGCGCTCGGCGTCGATCAGGTGGTCATACGCCCCGCCCGGCTCGTCCGGCATGCCCGCCCCTCCCCGGGATCAGCCCCGCCGCGTCCCGGCCACGTTGACCCCGCTGCCGATGACCAGGTCGTTCCGATAGGCCCAGTCGTAGAGCCGACCCGACCGGGCCGGAGAGAGCTCGACGAGATCCTCGTACCCCTCCTCGGCGAACCAGCCCTTCAACTCCGCGACCGAGTGGTGCGACTGGTACTTCGGCGCGTACCAGTCATAATTGTCGCAGACCCGGAGCGTCCAGTCGGGATGGTTCGAGAAGTTGGCCGCCTTGTTGAGCACCTTGTTGAGCACCGGGACCCCGCCGACCACCCCCAGGCCAACGCAGAGCGGCTCCAGGACCCGGGCCGGCAGCCGGGTCGTCGCCGCCCGGAGCGTCGAGTTGGCCCACTCCTGCGGGGCCGAGTTCCGCCGGTAGAGCCAGACCGCGAGCCGGCCCCCCGGCTTCACCCGCCGGGCCACCTGGCCGAACGCCCCCCGGGGGTCGGGCCCGTGGTGGAGCACCCCGATCGAGAACGCCAGGTCGAACGCCCCCTCGGCCAGCGGGAGCCGGGTTAAATCCGCCTGGACGATCTCCGCCCCGGGATACCCCCCGCAGAGGGCCCGGGCCTTCTCGACCGCCGAGCTGAGGTCGACCCCGACCACCCGCGCCCCGTGCCGGGCCGCCAGGAGCGCATACCGACCCCCGCCGCACCCCGCGTCCAGCACGAGCTTGCCCGTCAGGTCGCGGGCCTCGACCCCGGTCTTGACCCGGAAGACCGCCTCGTCCTCCTCGTCGCGGGCCACGTCGTACCGATTCCACTGCCGCCCGAAGCTCGCGGAATATCCCTCCTGCGCGAACCGGGGAATCCCCCCCTCCACCGGGTAAACGGCCCCGCAGCCCCGGCACCGGAGCCTCTGCATCCCCTCGGCCCGTCCGAGTGAGCCCGAGCAAGCCGGGCACCGCAGCAAGTTCAGGAGTGCGTCGTCCATCCGACCACTATACGAGCCCGGCCGCCCCGGCGGAACGGCGGCGGCGGCGTTGCAGACCAAATCGAATTCCGCTACCTTTGGTGAGGATCCAAGGATTGATGGATGGCCTCAGCTTCAAGAGACAACGATGTGCAGAGTGCCAACCTTCGAACAACTGATGAACCCGCTCTTGAAGGCGTTGCGGGATCTTGGAGGATCGGGCTCGATCGACGAGATCTACGAAAAGGTGTCTCAAAACCTCGGTCTGCCTGACGAAATCCTCGGGATCCTTCATAATCCCGAGAAAAGTAATCAAACGCAGGTCGAATATCGTCTGGCCTGGGCGCGCACATATCTTAAGAACTATGGGATCCTGGAAAAGTCGCGTCGTGGGGTGTGGACGATCGCGCTCGATAAGCGTCATGTCATTGAAATCAACCCCAAGGAAGTCGTCAAATCCGTTCGCAATCAGGATCGGGCACGGAATGTAGGCGAAGCCCCTTCAGAGGATCCGGTTGAGCAATTCATTCCCAAGCCCACTGGGGAGCCGCTCACATGGAAAGCTCAGCTTCATACAATCCTCACGAACGAACTTGATCCTTCAGCCTTCGAGCGATTGATCCAAAGGCTTCTTCGCGAGTCCGGATTCGTGCAGGTGGAAGTCACCGGCCGGACGGGAGATGGAGGTATTGATGGGAAAGGAATCGCTCGGGTTAACGGATTATTAAGTTTTCACGTCGTATTTCAATGCAAGCGTTACAGAGGGACGGTTTCCGCCGAGGATATCCGCGGGTTTCGAGGGGCGATGGTCGGACGCACGGACAAGGGCCTCTTCGTGACGACCGGAACTTTCACGAGGGGTGCGATCAAAGAAGCGACTCGCGATGGCACACCACCCATCGACCTAGTGGATGGAGATCAGCTAGCCAGCAAATTGAAAGAATTGTCGCTCGGTGTGAAGACTCTTCTCGTTGAGAAAGTTCTGGTGGAACAAGATTGGTTCGCAAGCCTCTAAGATTTCTGACTCGTTGTGGTCGGTCAGAGAGTCTTCTCCAAGCGAGCGACGTCCCGCCGTGAATCCTCCCATCGCCCTCTGGCTCCCCCGGGTCCGGCATCGCCTGGAACGCCTCCGGGGCTCGGGCGTGGTGGTGGCCGTGTCGGGCGGAGGGGATAGCGTGGGGCTCCTCCGGGTCCTGCACGGCCTGGGGCCGGGGCTTGGGCTCCGGCTCTCGGTGGCGCACCTGGACCACGGGTCGCGCGGGGAGGAGTCGCGGGCCGATGCCCGGTTCGTGGAGGAGCTGGCGGCGGGCCTGGGGCTGCCGATCGACCCGGGGCACTGGCGGCCGAGCCGGGCGAGTCACTTCGAGGCGGACGCCCGGCGGGCCCGGTATGACTGGCTGGCGGAGGTCGCGCGGGGCAGGGGGGCCTCGGCCGTGGCGGTCGGGCAGACGCTCGACGACCAGGCCGAGACGATCCTCCACCGGATCCTCCGGGGGACGGGGCTCCGGGGACTCGCGGGGATCCCGGCCAGGCGCCGGCTTGTGCCGGGCGTGGTCCTGGTCCGGCCCCTGCTGGGCGTCACCCGCCACGAGGTCCGGGGCTACCTCGCGGCGCTCGGCCAGCCGTTCCGCGAGGACCCCTCGAACCTCGACACCGCGCGGACCCGCGCCCGGATCCGCCATGAACTGCTCCCCGACCTGGAGGAGCGATTCAACCCGGCCGTCGCCGAGGCCCTGGTCCGCCTCGCTCGGCTGGCGGAGGGTTCGACCCGCGCATTCGATCGGCTCGCGCGCGAGCACGCGGGCGCGATCGTTATCGAAAGGAGCCCCGAGCGGATCGTCCTCGACCGGCCCGGCCTGGCCCGGCTGGATCGATTCGAGCGGGCCGAGGTTCTCCGATTCACCTGGCGGGCGGCCGGCTGGCCCGAGCGTGGGATGGACGCCCATCGCTGGCGGAGGCTGGCGAAGGTGGCGAAGCTGGAGCAGGCCCGGGTCTCGGTTGGTGCCGGTGTCGAAGCGGAAGCATCGCCCGATCGCCTGATCTTGACCCGATTGCCTCAAGCGCCCGATCCGCCCCGCCGCGAACCGGTCGAGTTGACCGTGCCAGGTCTGGTCAACTGGGAAGGTGGGCGGATCCTGGCGATTCTGGATAGCGGCGAGCCCCGCGATGAGTCGGTCGACCTCGATCGAGTGGTCCCGCCCTTGATCGTCCGGCAGGCCGAATCGGGCGACCGTTTCGGGCCGCTCGGGCTGGCGGGGAGGAGCCAGCCGCTGGCCGACTTCTTCCGGGGTCGTCGGGTCGGGCGATCGGGTCGGGGGTCGGTCCCGATCCTCGCCGACGCCGAGGGGATCGTCTGGGTTGCCGGCCACCGGATCGCCCACCGGGTCCGCCGGACCGACGCCACCCGGCGGACCCTCGGGCTCCGGTTCGATGCCGATTCCCGGGAGAAACCCGGTTAGCCGCCCGCCCTCGGACCCGATATTATCCCGGGGCCAAGGGCGGGATGATCCGTGGCGGTTGGGTTCGTTTTTCTCCGGGCGATGATCGGGTCGAGCGGTCGGTTGGGTTCGTCTTGTCGGAGCCGTCGGCCGGCGGTTGGGTTCGTTTGGCCGACTCGCGGGGCGGTCGGATCGGGTCAGGGCTTGGGTTCGTTTGGCCAACGTCCGGGCCCGAACCCGGGGCGTCTTACCGGATCCGGATCGGCGTGGCAAGCCCGGCCGTGGCGGGCGGGGGCATCCGCGCTTGACCGCCGGGGCGGCCCGTCGTACCATCCGTCTCCCACCCTGAACGACCCTTCGCCGACGCCTCGGATCCCCTTCCAACTGACCGACGGGCGGCAGATCATGGCCGGATCCCCGAACCATCGCCGAGCGGTCGACCGGGCGGCGTCGTGGACGCTCGTCCTGGCGGTCGCGCTGGGGCTCCGGGCGGCGGCGGCGGCCCTGGTCTCGTGGTACGCCGGGCGGAAGGGGGACCTCTGCGTCTTCGCCGACACGACGATCTACTGGGAGCTGGCCCGGACGATCGTCGCCGGGGAGCCGTACCGGGTCTTCCAGTGGGGCGAGCCGCACTACGCCCTCCGGACGCCCGGCTACCCGCTGTTCCTGGCGGCCTGCCGCGCGGCGTTCGGCCCGAGCCTCCCGGCGGTCCGGATGGTCCAGGCGGCGCTGGGGACCCTGGGCGTCTGGCTGGTCGGCCGGCTGGCGGGCTCGGCGGTCCCCTGGGTCCGCCGGTCGGGGTGGACGGTCCCGCTGGTGGCGGCGGCGATCGCGGCGGTCGAGCCTTACGTCGTGGGGATCTCGGCCCTGGTCCTCTCCGAGGCGTTGTTCCTCCCGCTGATGCTGGCCGGGCTCTGGGGCCTGGCGGCGCTCTGGCGGAGGGAGGACGAGCCGGGCCCGAAGCGGCCGGGCCTGGTGGCCGTCGGGGCGGGCCTGGCAATGGGGGGGGCGGTCCTGGCCCGGCCGTCGTGGGCGCTATTCTTGCCCGCGATCCTGGCGGCCTGGGTCATCGGGGCAGGTCGGGGGCGTCGGGTCGGGGCGATCCGCGGGGCCCTGATCGTCGGGGCGGCTTCGGCGGCGATCCTGGCCCCCTGGTGGGCCCGGAATGCCCGGGTCTTCGGCCGGTTCGTCCCCACGGCAATGTGGGTAGGCGCGAGCCTTTACGACGGGATCAACCCGCGGGCCAACGGCGAGAGCGAGATGAGGTTCACCGAGGAGCCCGGAGTCCGGGCCCTGGCCGAGGTGGAGCAGGACGCCGTCTTCCGGGGCCGGTCGCTGGCCTTCGCCCGGTCGGATCCGGGTCGGGTCCTGGTCCTGGCGGGGGTCAAGCTCGGGCGGTTCTGGAGCCCCTGGCCCAATGCCGCCACGCTCCAGGCGCCCGGGGTGGCTTTGGCCTCGGCGGCGGTCACGCTCCCGGTCTATGCCCTGATCGCCCTGGGGGTCTGGGACCGGCGTCGGGACCCCCGGGCCCTGGCCCTCCTGGCCGGGCCGCTGGTCTATTTCTGCCTGCTCCACATGGTCTTCGTCAGCTCGGTCCGCTACCGGATCCCCGGCGAGGTTCCCGCGCTGGGCCTGGCGGCGGTCGGGCTCGGGCGGCTGGCCGGTTGGAGGGCGAGCGATGAGTGAGCATCCCTCCGAGGGCCGTCGACCGATGAGCATCCGTCGACGGGTCTGGAAGGCCCTGCTCTGGGGCTCGGTGCTGTTCCTGACGATTCTGGTGGGCGGGACGATCGCCGCGTACCACTACGTCACCGACAGCGACACGCTCTCGGAGCTGGTCCGGCGCGAGGCTCCCCGATACCTCCCGGAATGTCGGGTGGACGTGATCAAGGTCCGGGTCCGGCCGATCGCGGGCGAGATCACGCTGATCCAGCCCTCGGTCCGCGAGCGGGGCGAGGCCCCCAGCATCCCGGTCGCCCAGGCGCTCCGGGTCCAGGTCCGGTACGACCCCTGGGCGATGGCCAAGGGCCGGTTCAAGCCGCGCGAGGTCGTCCTGACCAAGCCGAAGCTCCGGCTCCGACGTCGGGCCGACGGGTCGTGGAACCTCCAGGGGCTCCTGGCCGACCCCTGGCCGGGCCCCAAGTCCGGGGCGATCCCGCCGATCACCGTCCAGGAGGGGGCCGTCGAGCTGATCGAGGACGACGCGAAGCCCGGCCTGACGATCCTCCGCGACGTGGCGATCGCCATCCCGGCCTCCGGCGGCCCGGGGCCGGTCGCCTTCGAGCTGACCGCCAAGGGAGATTTCTTCGACCGGATCCACGTCGAGGGGGCCATCGACCCCGGAACTGGCCGGGTCGAGATCAAGGCGGGGGAGCTGGTCCGGCTGAACCTCTCGGAATCGCTCCGTGAGCGGATCCCGGCCCGGGCCCGCGAGGCCCTGAGGCTGGCCGGGCTGGCCGGGGGCGAGGTCGACGCCGGCCTGAAAGGGCTGAGCTTCGACCCCGGGGCCACGCCCCGGCTCCGCTACGCCGCCACGGCCCGGCTCCGCCGGGGGCTCTGGCAGTCCGAGAAGCTCCCCTTCCCGATCAGCGACGTGTCGGTCGACGCCGAGGCCCACGACGGCGAGCTGACCGTTTCCCGGGCCCTCGGGACCGACGGCGCGACGGCCTTCCTGCTCCGGGGCCGGGCCGCGATCGGCGACCCGGCCCGGGCCCCGTTCGAAGGCCGTCTGGAGGCCACCAACCTGGAGCTCGACGACCGGCTCCGCCGCGTCACCCCCGAGCCGCATCGGGAGCTCTGGGCCCTCTACTTCCCGCAGGTCGGCGGCCGGTCGCCGTCCAGCGCCGGGCGGATCAACGCGGTCGTGACCGCGAGCCGGCCGGCGCCCGGGGCCGAGGTCGTCGCCGAGGTCGCCATCAAGGCGCTGGACGTCTCGGTGAAGTACCGTCACTTCCCTTACCCGATCGACCACGTCCAGGGCGACCTCCACGCCACCCGGAAGAAGCTGAGGCTGGACCTCCGGACCCTGGTCGGCAATGGCCCGCTCCGGGTCAAGGGCGAGGTCGCCGACCCCGGCCCGGAGGCCGTGGCCGACCTGGACTTCGCCGTCGAGTCGCTGCCGGTCGACGACGCCCTGCTGCTGGCCCTGCCCCCGGACGTCCGCAAGGTGGTCGACGACTTCAAGCCCTCGGGCTCGGTGAAGGGGCGGGCCCGGCTCCACCGGGACCCGCCGCTGAAGCCCGGCGACGACCCCCGGGGCCGGGTCAAGTTCGACGCCTGGGTCGACCTGATCCCCGGCTCCGGCTCGGTCACCTGGAAGGAGCTGAAGTACCCGGTCCGGAACCTCACCGGCAGGCTGGAGATCCACCCCGACCTCTGGATCATCCAGCGGATGCGCGGCAACAACGGCCAGGCGGTGATCTCGGCCGACGGCCGGGTCGAGCAGGTCCGCCGGAACCGGTTCAAGGTCGACCTCAAGCTCAAGGCCGAGAACCTCCCCTTCGACCATCAGCTCCGCGACGCCCTGCCCACCCCCTGGAAGGTGACCTGGGCGACGCTCAACCCCACCGGGGCCAGCAACATCGAGGCGGCCGTCGACGTCGACCCCGACCGGCTCCCCCGGCCCGAGCACGACCGGATCGAGATCCGGCCGCTGGAGCAGACCGGCGTGAGGCTGGTGATCCGCCGCGAGCCCCGTCCCGGCGTGGACCCCGGCGGCCCCGTCGAGCTCCAGATGGCCGACGTTTCCGGCCGGTTCGTCTACGACACGGCCAACCTGGCCGCGGGCCTGCCGCCGACCGAGATGAGCGACGTCGGGTTCCACTTCCAGGGCTCGCCGGTCCGGTTCCGTTTCGGCCGGGTCGACGTCAAGGACAGCGGCGCGTTCGCCCTGGGCGTGAGCCGGCTGGAGGTCAGCAACCTCCGGCTCGACGAGCAGCTCCGCCGCAAGATGCCGCCGGAGATGGCCCGGCTGGCCCGGCGTCTGGACGACCGGACGCTCCCGCTGATCCGGGCCGACCTCGGCCTGGGCTGGTCGGGCCGGGCCGGCGACTCCCCCTGGTGCCGGTGGGAGGACGCGCTGGTGATCCTCCGGGACAACAAGGTCGAGGTCGGCGACGGCTTCGACCTGGAGCACATCCAGGGGCAGCTTTCCCCGGTCCGGGGGCTCTTCGACGGCCGGACGCTGGAGGTCCACGGCAAGCTCGACCTGCCCAGCATCTCGGTCCTCGGTCAGCAGGTGACCCGGCTCAAGGCCGACCTCGACGTCAAGGACGGGCAGGCCAGCCTCGACCGGATCGAGGGCTCGGTGCTCCACGGGTCGCTCCAAGGCCACCTCAAGGCGAGCCTGGACGTCACGCCCCGGTTCTCGGTCGGCCTGTCGGTCTGCCAGGCCGACCTCCACGAGTACGCCAAGACCCTCAAGGGGCACCAGACCGTCAAGGGGCTGGTCAACGGCTGGTTCAACCTCAGCGGGATCGGCGCCGACCCCCACACCATCACCGGCCTGGGCGAGGCCCGGATGGTCCAGGGAGACCTCGGCCACCTCCCGGTCGCCCTCCGGTTCATCAACGCCCTGAAGCTGGCCAGGGACACCCGGACCGCCTTCGACGAGGCCAACGTCGCCTTCCGGGTCATCAACGGCGAGACCTCGGTGGACAAGATCCAATTCCATGGCAACGCCTTCAGCCTCGACGGCCGGGGGAGCCTGGACGTCCGGGGCGACCTCGACCTGAAGCTCCGGATCCTCGCCGGCCGGGACTCCTGGCACATCCCGGTCTTCAGCGACCTGACCCGCGAGCTCAGCGGCCAGGTCCTGGTGGTCCGCGTCCACGGGCCGCTGGCCTCCCCCAGCTTCCGCCCCGAGGTCATCCCCCTGACCGGCGAGATCTTCCGGGCCAGGAAGGACGCCCACCCGGACCGAAAGCTCGACGCCCCCTGGCGGACCGGGCTGGAACCCCGCCTCCGCGCCGGCCTGGCCTCCCGGTGGCGCGGCCAGGCCGATTGAAGGCGAGGGCCGATCCGAGGTGTGGGAGGATGCCCGGGGATCCGGGAATCCGCCATCAACCATCGCCCATGAATCGTCCCTCGGCGATCCTTCCTGGAACCTCAAGGTCCCCCGTTTTCCCCCATTTTGACGCGATTGCGTGGTCGCCGCCGGTCCCGGAACTCGCCCGGTTTCGTGTGGGTGGCGGATGGACTTTCGGATCTCGAATGTCAACAATAGGGGGGCCGGTCGGGCACCCCGGGCGGGCCTGATGTCGGGCTCGCATGGACGGCGGGCCGCCCCGCCGTGATCGCACCATCCCGACCCGCGACGCTCGCATTCGCCCCATGATGACAACCACTTCCATCGAGACCGCCGGGCCCGGGCTCTCCGAATACCTCCAGGGATTGCGGCGCCGGGTCGAGGAGGCCCTGGCGGGCTACCTGCCCGGGTCGTCGCCGGTCGGGTGCCCGTCCCGGCTGTCCGAGGCGATGGGCTACAGCCTGCTCGGCGGCGGCAAGCGGCTCCGGCCGATCCTGGCCCTGATGGCCGCCGATGCCTGTGGCGCCGGGCCCGAGGCGGCGATGCCCGCGGCCTGCGCGCTGGAGATGGTCCATACGTATTCGCTGATCCACGACGACCTGCCGAGCATGGACGACGACGACCTCCGCCGGGGCCGGCCGACCTGCCACAAGGCGTTCGACGAGGCCACCGCCGTCCTGGCTGGCGACGCCCTGCTGACGCTGGCCTTCGAGGTTCTGGCCCGCGAGGTCCGCCCGGCCGAGGCCGCCGCCCGCTGCGTCCTGGCCCTGGCCGAGGGGGCCGGACCGGCCGGGATGGTCGGCGGCCAGATGGCCGACCTCCAGGCCGAGGGGACGCCCGACGCCACGCTCGGGGCCCTGGAATCGATCCACCGCCGGAAGACCGGGGCACTGCTCCGGGCCGGCCTGAAGATGGGCGCGATCGTCGCCGGGGCCGAGCCGGCGGTGCTCCGGGCCCTGGACGCCTACGGGCACGCGGTGGGCCTGGCCTTCCAGATCGTCGACGACCTGCTCGACGTCCAGGGGGACGAGGCGAAGCTAGGCAAGCGGGTCAACAAGGATCACGGCCTGGGGAAGTGGACCTACCCCGGCCTCCTCGGCCTCGAAGGGAGCCGGAGGCACGCCGCCGCGCTGGCCGAGGAGGCCGTCCAGGCGCTGGCCCCCCTCGGGGGGCGCGGCGCCCGGTTGCGGGCCTTGGCCCTGGATCTACTGGAAAGGGACCGCTGATGAGCAGCGCGGTGCTGGACGGGATCAAGTCGCCGACCGACTTGAAGACGCTCTCGGAGATGGACCTCGAACGGCTCGCCGCCGAGATGCGCGAGGAGCTGATCAGCGTCGTCAACCATCGCCCGGCGCACTTCGCCAGCAACCTCGGCGTGGTCGAGCTCTGCCTGGCGCTGCACCTCGCCTTCGACTTCCGGTCCGACCGCCTGATCTGGGACACCGGCCACCAGGTCTACCCCCACAAGCTGATCACCGGCCGGGCCGACTCGATCCACACGATCCGGACCAAGGGCGGCCTGATGGGGTATCCCAACCCCTCGGAGAGCCCCTTCGACCTGTTCATGACCGGCCATGCCGGCTGCGCCCCCTCGACCGCGCTGGGCCTCCGCGCCGGCGACGAGCTGACCGGCCACCCCGAGCGGCACTCGGTCGCCGTCATCGGCGACGGCGCGTTCCCCTCGGGGATTGTCTTCGAGGCGCTGAACAACGCGGCCACCGGCCCGGGCCAGAAGTTCCTGCTGGTCCTCAATGATAATCAAATGTCGATCTGTCCACGGGTTGGCGGCGTGGGCTACTACCTCGACAAGGCGAGGATGGCCACCACCTACAACGACTGGAACAAGAAGCTCCGCAAGCTCTTGCCCTCGATCCCGCTGGTCGGCGACCAGGCCGACCGCTGGCTCCAGCAGATGAAGGACGCGATCAAGGCGTCGCTGCACGGCGGGATGCTCTTCGAGGAGCTGGGCTTCGCCTACATCGGCCCGGTCGACGGCCACGACCTGAAGACCCTCCGGCACTACCTGGAGAAGGTCAAGGCGATGGACGGCCCGGTCCTGCTCCATGTCCTCACCGACAAGGGGCACGGCTTCCCCCCGGCGATGGAGGACCCGGTCAAGTTCCACGCCCCTTCGCCCTTCCACGCCCACGAGGACGGGATCATCCCGCTGACCACCTCGTCGCACCGGGCCTATACCGACGCCGTCAGCGACGCCCTCCACCGGGTCCTCAAGGCCGACCCCAAGGTCGCCGTCCTGACCGCCGCGATGTGCGAGGGCAACAAGCTCCAGAAGATCCGCCAGACGTTCCCCTCCCAGTTCTTCGACACCGGGATCTGCGAGAGCCACGCCGTCGCCTTCGCCGCCGGGATGGCCAAGGCCGGGGCCCGGCCGGTCGTCGACATCTACAGCACGTTCCTCCAGCGTGCCTTCGATCAGATCTTCCAGGAGGTCTCGCTCCAGGACCTCCCGGTGGTCTTCACCCTCGACCGCGCCGGCCTGGTCGGCGCCGACGGCCCAACCCACCACGGGAGCTATGATCTGGCTTATATGCGGATGTTTCCCAACATGGTCGTCATGGCCCCCGGCGACGAGAAAGACGTCGCGCCGATGCTCGACTTCGCCCTGAGCCACGACGGCCCGACCTCGATCCGCTACCCCAAGGCCAATCTTGAAAAGATCGACCGCGAGATCCAGCCGATCGTCCTGGGCGAGGCCGAGATCCTGGAGTGGGAGACCGACGGGATGTTCCTGGCCTGCGGGACCCTGGTCGGCACCGCCCTGAGGGCCGCCGAGCGGCTCCGCGAGCGGCACGGCCTGAGGGTCGGCGTGATCAACGCCCGGTTCGCCAAGCCCCTGGACCGGACCACCGCCCTCAAGGCGATCGAGGAGTGCGGCTTCGTCCTGACGATCGAGGAGGGCTGCCTCCCTGGGGGCTTCGGCTCGGCCGTCCTGGAGGCCGCCAACGACGCTGGCCTGCCCACCGCGCACATCCGGCGTCTCGGCCTGCCCGACCGCTTCGTCCTCCACGCCGAGCGCGACGAGCAGCTCGCCGAGGTCGGCCTCGACGTCGACGGCCTGACCCGGGCCGCCCTGGACCTGGCCCGGAGCGTCGGCCTCCCCGCCGCCCTGGCCGTCCTCGCCGACGACGCCGAAGCCTGGGCCGGCTGACCGGGCGGTCGGGGGCCGGTGTCGCTTTGCCCGGCTGATGGCTGATGGCTGATGGCTGATGGCTGATGGCTGATGGCTGATGGCTGATGACTGATGACTGATGGCTGATGACTGATGACTGATGACTGATGACTGATGACTGATGACTGATGACTGATGACTGATCCGGGGGATCCGCGAGATCGAGCGTCCCTTTTTGACCTCGATCTCCGGACCAGATCCCTCCATCGCCCATTACCTACCGTTCATAGCTTACCGCATATAATATATAAGAATTGTTCATATCCCATAACCCATCGATCATCACCCATTGGTCATCCTTCATCAAGCATCGTTCCTCAGCCATCCGCCCGACAAAGCCATCTGGGGGAGGGGCGAGGAAGACGGACGCCCATCGGGCGCCAAAGCCTCCGATGAGGCATTCCTCTCCCCGAGGGCGAGGCCGGCTCGGGTTGACCCGACCCGGGGGTTCGGTTATACCCCGTGCGTCGTCCGAGGGGAGGGGATCCGGGCTGGAGCCCACGCCCTCCCCGCCGCGAACCGGACGCCCGCATGGACCGCTGACAAGGACGGTGCGGCCGCCGCGGGGGAACCACCGGCTCAAGGAGGAGCCGGTCCCCCGCACCCCGCCCGCCCCCATCGAATGGATCGATCGATCTCCCGCCCGGCTCGGGGCGAGACAGGGGGCTGGACCGTGGAACCCGAGACCCGACCGACGGTCGCCGAGCGGCCCGCCGCGCGGATCGCCCCCCACCGCCGGTATCTCCCGGTCGCCGCCGAGGCCGGGTCGTCGGGCCTCTTCGGCCTCCATCCCGGCGAGCCCGAGACCTGCCGCCGCGACCCCCGCGCCTTCCTGGCGATCTGGGGCCACCTGGCCCTGATGCTGGCGGTCATCAAGGTTTACCGGGTCGAGGGCCGGGCCCTGTTCCTCCTGACCTCGATCGCCCTGGCCGCGCTGCCGGTCCACTACCTGCTGGCCTATCGCTGGAAGAAGCCGTTCTTCCTGGCCCTCTCGGTCGTCGGCCTGTTCGTCGTCTTCGGCGTCGGGCCGGCGGCGGCGGTCTTGGCCCTGGCGCTGGGGCTGATCGGCGCCTGCCGGCTCCCGATCGCCTGGTCGAGCCGGGCGGCGATCGTCGCCCTGACCGGGCTCGGCCTGGGGCTGGCCCGCGCCTGGTCGTGGCCGGGCGGAAGCGGATTCGCCGGGATCGTCTGGCCGGTCCTGGGCTCGATGCTGATGTTCCGGATGATCTTGTACTTGTATGAGCTGAAGCATGCCGATCGGCCCGAGCCGCTGGTCGACGCCCTGGGCTACTTCTTCCTGCTGCCGAACTGGTGCTTCCTGCACTTCCCGGTCGTCGACTACCGGACCCTGTGCCGGAGCCACTTCGCGGCCGAGATCCACGAGACCCAGCGCTCCGGGCTCCGGATGATCTTCCGGGGCGTGGTCCACCTCCTGGCCTACCGGCTGGTGTATCACGAGCTGTTGATCCCCGCCGACGAGGTTCGCGACCCGGCCACCCTGGCGGCCTACGTGGCGTGCAACTACCTGCTCTACCTCCAGGTCTCGGGGCAATTTCACGTCGCCTGCGGGATGCTCCACCTGTTCGGCTACAAGCTCCCCGAGACGCACCACAACTACCTCCTGGCGACCGGGTTCACCGACTACTGGCGTCGGATCAACATTTACTGGAAGGACTTCATGATCCGGGTCGTGTTCAACCCGGTGGCCTTCCGGCTCAAGCGACGCCCGCGCTGGTTGACCCTGACGGCGGCGACCTCGGCGGTGTTCGTCGCCACCTGGGTCCTGCACGCCTACCAGAAGTTCTGGCTCCGGGGTTCGTGGGGCTTCAGCGTGCCCGACGCCCTGTTCTGGGGGATCCTGGGCGTCCTGGTCCTGGTCAACGTCCAGCTCGACGCCCGGAACGGGGATGGGCCCCGCAAGCCGGCCCGGCCCGGCCTCCTCGCACGGTCGGCGAAGACGGCCGCGACGTTCGTCACCATCGCGGTCCTCTGGTCGCTCTGGTGCAGCCCGAGCCTCGGCGCCTGGGCCGGGATGTTCCGGCGGGCGTTCGGGAATTAACGTCGAGGCCAAACCGACACTGGTGGGGTAGGGAAGACGCTTCAATGGACCCGCACCTTGGCCGGATCACGGAGGTTGACTCGATGAGACTTTCGATCCCCTTCTCGCGACTATCTGTCGTCGTCACCCTGGAAAGGATGCCACGGACCGCCCGCCGGTGGAGATTGAGCCTGAGAGGCATGATGGTCGGAATCGCAACCTTCGCCGTTCTCCTGTGGGTCGGGAAGGTCGCCGTTCGCCACTACCTGGGGCAAGGGGTCACGGTCACGAGAACCTATTACGTCGGTGACTTGTTCCCCAACCCCGCCGACATCGAGAGCGTCGTCATGCCGTTGAAGACCTCCGTCCCGAGGGACGAATGGTGGTCCGGAGAGCGTGCCGTGATCCCTTTTTTACTGTCTTCGAGCGTGATCGTTCGCGACACGGAAGCCGGGCATGCTCATGTCCAGTTATGGTTGCGCCAGCAGAGGGACCGCCGCAAATCCCATCAAAAGTAAGAGGCACGGATGAACCGCCCCGCCCCACCCCTGGCCCTCGCGGCGCTCCTGGCCTGGGGCCTGGCCCCGCCCGGCGCGGCCCCGGGGTGGCCGGACCGGGTCCGCGAGGCGCTCCGGTCGGACCTCCGGAACGCCGCCGACGCCGAGCGGATGGATCGGGGCTATTACGAGTCGCTGGCCGGGGCTGGCCGCCGCCTCGACCGGGTCGCTCGGGCGGAACCCGAGGCGTCCCCGCCCGACTTCGGCCCGCTGACCCTGCCGGTGGGCGACGTCCGCGAGTACGTCCTCAAGCCCGGGGTCTCCGCCGCCCATCGGGGGGCGAGCTGGGCGACCAACGGCCGGGGGATGCGGGATCGGGAGTATCCGATCGACAAGCCCGCGAACACTTATCGGATCGCGATGGCGGGCGACTCGATCGGCGCCGGCTGGGGCGTGGACGACGGCCGGGGGTTCGAGCCGACCGCCGAGCGGACCCTGGACGCCCGGTCGCGGGCCTCGGGCGGCTCGGCCGTCGAGATCCTCAATTTCGCGGTCCCCGGCCACGCCCCTGGCCAGCGCTGGGAGCATTTCTCCCGCGAAGCCTGGGCGATGTGCCCCGACCTCGTCGTCTTCCAGGGCACGCCGGCCGACTTCGGCTGGGATGACCGCAAGCTCCGGTCGCTTCTGCCCCGCGAAATCGGCTGGAACGTATCCTCTTATAAAGAAGCGGTGGCTCGATCCGGGGCGAGGCCCGGCGACAGCGAGGAGTCGTGCAAGAAGGCCCTCCGCCCGCACCGCGAGGCCATCCTGGCGGGCGTCTACCGGGCGGTCGCCGACGACTGCCGGTCGCGGGGCGTGCCGAGCGTCTGGCTCCTCCTGCCCCGGGTCGGCAAGCCGGTGGCCCCCGCAGACCGGGCCCGGCTGGTCGGGCTGGCCCGATCGGCGGGCTTCTCGGCGGTGGTCGACCTCTCCGGAGCCTTCGACGGCCTGGACCCCCTGGGCCTGGCGATCGGCCCCGACGACTTCCACCCCAACGCCGGGGGGCACGCCCGGATCGCGGCGCGGCTCGACTCGGCCTTGCGCGAGTTTGTGAACATCCATCGGGCGGAATCCACCTCGGGAGGCGACCGGCCATGATCGACCCGAAAGCCCCACGCCCGTATCTCGCCGGGGTCCTGCTGACGGCCTCGCTGCTCGGGGCCGGCCTGGCCCCGCTCCCCGCCGGCTGGGCCCGGACCGCCCGCGAGACCGCCCGGTCGCCCGACCGGAACCGCGGCGACCGATCGGCCGGCTCCGGGGGTTATTATGAGGGCCTGATCGCCGGCGGGGGCCGGGATGAGAAGGGAGTCCCGGACGCCCTCGGGCTCGCCCTGGTCGGCGACCCGATCCGCGAGAACCGCGACCTGGTCAAGCGGATCACCCGCGAGCGGAAGGGCGACTTCCTCCAGTTCGACCTCAAACCCAACCACGACGAGGTCTTCTTCGGCCGACGCTTCACCACCAACTCGCGGGGGATGCGCGACCGCGAGTACGCCACCGAGAAGCCCGAGGGGACCTGCCGGATCGCCCTGCTCGGGGCCTCGATCGACATGGGCTGGGGGGTCGCCACGCCCGAGACGTATGAAAACCTGCTCGAAGACTGGCTCAACGCCGAGGCCGTCCGGCGCGGGCTCTCGCGGCGGTTCGAGGTCCTCAACTTCGCCGTCGTCGCCTACGGCCCGGCCCAGCGGTATGACGTCTTCCTCCACAAAGCCCTGGCCTTCGGACCCGACCTCGTCCTGTACTCCTCGACGATGCTCGACCCCCGTCTGGTCGAGATCCACCTCGGCGGCCTGGTCAAGAACCGAGTCGACCTGAAGTACGACTTCTTCCGCGAGGCCGTCGCCGAGGCCGGGATCGACCCCGACCTCGAGCGCTCCGGGGGCTGGGCCGACCTCGACCGCCGGGGCGGCTTCAAGGCCCGGGTCAAGGACCACTACTGGACTTTCGCCGACGCCGTCCTCGGGGCCCTGGCCGCCGACTGCCGGTCGCGCGAGATCCCCCTGGCCTGCCTCCTGATCCCCCGCGCCTGCCGCGACGAGGCCGGAGACGCCCGGGCCTTGGCCGCCGCCCGCCACGCCGGGACCGCCGCCCGCCACGCCGTCCCCCTGATCGACCTCTCGGCCAGCTTCGACCCCGTCGGATCCGCCCGGGTCGAGATCGCCCCCGGCGACGACCACCCCAACACCCTGGGCCACCGCCTCCTCTTCGAAGGGCTCTCCCGGGCCCTCCTCGCCGAACCGGCCCTCGCCCGGACCCTGCTCGGGACAACCCGATAACGGGGCGGACGGCGGAAATGGGCGCGGCGCCGCTGCCAAACGAACCCAGGGAACCGGCGCCCGGCCCTCCCGAACGAACCCAGTGAACCCGCGACGGCTCTTCCCGAACGAACCCAACGGCCGCTTTTCTTCCCAAACGAACCCAAGCGATGGGGGTCTGGGTGACTGGGGCAGGTTGCACCCCGTTAGGCCCACCCACCCCGCGTTCTGAACATCCGAACGGCGCTGACAAAACGAATCCAAGCCCAGCGCCTCCCCGGAAAAGACGAACCCAATGACCGCGAGACGACCCGTCATCGCGCGACTCCCGACCCGGGCCGGACGACCGCCAACCTTCCATAAGATCGCGTCGGCGCGGGTCGCTTAGCACACTTCCGGCCGGGTCGGGGCGAGATTCCGGCGTCGCTCGCTTATTCCTCGTTGCGCTGGCTCGGGTCCGGGTGCTTCCCCTGACCGTTCCGGTGCTTGGGGGCCTCGCCCCCGGAGTTGCCGCCGCCGGTGTTCCCGCCGCCGGCCGCCTCCTGCTGGGCCCGCATCCGGGCCTCGTCCTGGCCCATGCCCTTGTCCTCCAGCTTGTCCTGGATGTGATCGGCCTGGCGCTGCTGCTTCTTGTTGATCTTGTGGGGATTGATGTTCTGGGACATCGGCTCATCTCCTCGGGTGGGAATCCTCCGCTCCGACCGGGCCGATCGGGTGTTGCGAGACCGATGCCGCCGGAGTCCCGAACCTGGCCTTGATCCCCGCCGCGAATCCGGGCATCATGCCCGATCATCGCGGCGACGGATCCCCGACGGGCCTGGCGCCCGCGGGTGGCGGACTTCGAGGGGTTACGGGAAGCCCGACGTCGAGCGATCCCCCTCCGCTTCTCCCGAACGGTCCGGCAGGTTGCACGCCCCCTTCGACACCCGACAAGAAATCACGACCATGGGCAAGGACGCTCACCACCTCAGCCAGCTGCTCGACCACGCCGCCGACTCCCGCCCGGATCACCCGGCCGTCGAGGACGAACGCGGCCGGATCTTCACTTATCGACAACTCCGCCACGCCGCCGACCGGCTGGCGACCCGCCTGGCCCGGTGGGGCGTGGGCCGGGGCGATCGCGTGGGCCTGTTCCTGCCCAAGGGGCGGGAGGCCGTCGCGGCGATCCACGGCGTCCTCCGCTCGGGCGCGGCGTACGTGCCGGTCGACCCGGGCTCACCGGCCGTCCGAGGGGCGGGGATTCTGGCCGACGCCGGGGTCAAGGCGGTGGTCGTCGACGCCGCCCACGCGGCCCCGCTCCGGGCCGCCTGGCCCGGGTCCGGTCCCCGGCCCCGATTCATCGTCGTCGGCGAGGACGAGGGCGGGCGACTCCCCGGCCCGGCCGACGCCTCTTGGGCCGACGTGATGGCCGACGACGCCCCTTCGCCGCTCCCCCCGGCTGCCGACGGCGACGACCTCGCGTACATCCTCTACACCTCGGGCTCGACCGGCCGGCCCAAGGGCGTGATGCTCTCGCACGCCAACGCCTTTGCCTTCCTCGACTGGTCCGACCGGACGTTCGAGCTGGGAGCCGACGACCGCTTCGCCTCGCACGCGCCTTTTCATTTCGACCTGTCGATCTTCGACCTTTACGCCTCGTGCCGGTCCGGGGCGACGCTGGTCCTGATCGGCGAGGCCACCGGCAAGGACCCGGCCAGGCTCGGCCCGTTCCTGGCCGCTCGGGGGATCACGGTCTGGTACTCGGCCCCCTCGATCCTGGGCCTGTTGGCCGAGTACGGCCGGCTCGACCGGACCGGAGTCGCCGCGCCCCGGCTGGTCCTGTTCGCCGGCGAGGTCTTCCCGATCGCCCCGCTCCGGAAGCTCCGCCGGGCCTGGCCCGACGCCGCGATGTGGAACCTCTACGGGCCGACCGAGACCAACGTCTGCACCGCGTTCCCGATCCCCCCGACGATCGACGACGACCGAGAAACCCCGTTCCCGATCGGCCAGGCGTGCCAGCCGGCCGCCCTCCGGGTCGTCGACGAGCACGGCCGCGACGTCCCCGCCGGGACCGTCGGCGAGCTGGTCGTCTGGGGCCCCGGCGTGATGCTCGGCTACTTCGGCCGCCCCGATTTAACCGCCCGCGCCTTCTTCCTCGACGACCGGGGGGCCTGGTATCGGACCGGCGACCTCGTCTCCGACGACGGGACCGGCTGCCACCGCTTTCACGGTCGCCGCGACCGGATGGTCAAGAAGCGCGGCTACCGGATCGAGCTGGGCGAGATCGAGGCCGCCATCTACCGCGACGAGTCCGTCGACCGCGCCGCCGTGATCGCCCGGGCCACCGACGACGGCGTCACCCTGGTCGCCTTCATCGCGATGAAGCCGGGATGCAAAGGCTCGATCATCGCCCTGAAGCGGCACTGCACCGGCCTGCTCCCGCCGTACATGGTCCCCGACGAGGTCCAGTTCCTCTCCGACTTCCCCACGACCTCCACCGACAAGGTCGATTACCAGGGCCTGAAGCGGATGGCCACGCCGATGGTCGGTTGATCGGCATTGACTCATGGGAAAGGATTCCGATCATGCCTCGTCCCCCCGCTCGGCGGCCGATCGTCGCCCTGGCCCTGCTCCTGCTTTCCGGCCCGACGGCCGGGGGCGCCGCGATCCCTTCGTACACGGTCACGGACCTGGGAGTCGAGGACTTCAAGGTTCCGCTTCCGGCCGGCGACGACGCGACCGTCACCGCCTCGGACGGCCGGGTTTATGCCTTCCCGAGGTCGATCGGCGACCTGGTCGCACCGCCCGAAGCCTACCAGACCCTCAAACCACCTACGCCCTGGAGTCATGAACCCTATGCATACAGCTTTTTGGACCGCAGTCCAGGGGGGGGCTTCCTAAGTAGCAACGGCGTCTACGTCGGCACGGTCCTCTCCGGGATCGAGGGGCATACCAGGTCGGCGTCGAGCGATGTTTCCGTGGCGCGGTTGCAGAGTGATGGCAGCTTCGGGCCCCTCCAATCCCTCTGGGGGACCGTTAGCAATCGCGAGTCCCCCGGCGTGATCGCAACTGCAATCGACATTAACAAAAATGATGAAGTGCTTGGATTTTATGCCAGGCAGAACACTCCTCAAGAACAAATATTTCTAACATATGATATCAAGACAGGAATACTCTCAGAGCTTCCCTTCACTCTCGATGGATGGTTTTTGGGAGGCCGATCTCTCCAGGGAGGTGCACCGCGGGTACTCGACGATCAAGGGCGGATACTCGTCTTCGGCTCTAGGCTTGAAGGGAGCGGAACCTCGGACCCCGAGCATGCCCTGCTCCTGACCCCCGCCGGCGTGTCCTCCGACCCTATCGCGACCCCCGAGCCCTCGACCCTCGCCACGATGGCCGTCGCCTTCACCGGGCTGGCGTATCGCCGCCACCGGAAGCAC
>JAABUV010002838.1_pt1 | contig 22851 bp, 37 predicted proteins | sample 5559971 | NCBI WGS metagenome assembly JAABUV01 (sample SAMN10711881, study PRJNA513362) | rock metagenome | isolation source: Antarctica rocks | place: Antarctica: Victoria Land, Knobhead nord | collected 2015-12-19
GGACGTGCCGCGCGCGGGCCGCGCCTTGTTCTGCTGGCGCTTGCGCAGCGAGTCGACGACCATGTCGCGGTCGAAGCCCAGCTTGGCGACCTCCGCCACCATGTCGCCGTCCACCTGCGCGCGCGCCTCGCGCTCATGCATGCACAGCCGCGGAGGCGCTATCAGAGGCACATTCGCTACACAGCAAGGCGCCAGGCCTGTGCACTGTGGAGGATGTGCCTCGCTGGCCGCGCGGCGTACAGGTCTGCCATCAACTCGCCGCCTGGGTGTAATGAAAAACGCCTTCAGGGAGACAACGCCATGAAGGCATACACACGCATTGCTTCCCGCTGCACGGGTCAGTTTGGGTTGTATGTCGTCACAATCCCCTGATGCGTTCTTTCCAAAGGTCCAGGCAGACCCACCTGCGCCGCTGTAGCGATGGTGTCGGCCTGCATGACGGCCAGGTAGCGCGGCAGGTGCAGCGTGAACCACGGGTGCTGCCTGCGCGTCGCGGCACGTGGCACACTCACCTCATGATGCTGTCTGCAGGGTGCTGCGGAGCTGCGGCGCATGCGCTGCCTCCCTGCAGGCGCGCAGCCGCGCCGGCATGACCCACTCACAGATGCACGGCCGCCGCTGCTCCAGGCCAGGGCCGGGCGCCGCGCCTGATCTCGGGGATGGTGATGCGCTTGAGCGGGTCGACGAGGAGCATGCGCGGGATGAGGTCGCGCGCGCCGGGGCTCAGGTGGCTGGGAAGGTTGTAGATGCCGCCCTTGATCTTCTTGAACAAGTTGGGGATGTTCTCGTCGTCGAACGGCAGGCTGCCGCACAGCAGCGCGTACAGGATCACGCCGCAGCTCCACACGTCCACCTCCGGGCCCGCGTACAGGCGGCCCGAGATCACCTGCGCGCGCGCAGGCCTAGGTCGGTGCACGGGTTGCATATATCCTACACAGCAATTTCCCTACACAGGGTAATGATCTTCACAGCGGGAGGCCGCCTGCGCATGCACAGGTTGTGTTCAGATGCGAACGCAGGCGCTGCTGCAGGCGCGCCCGCCCAGGCGCGCGCAGCCGGGCGGCCGTGCGCACCTCGGGCGCGGCGTAGTTGGGCGAGCCGCAGGAGGTCTTCAGGAAGTGCCCGTCACGCATGACGTTGGACAGGCCAAAGTCGGCGATCTTGATGCTCATCTTGCTGTCCAGCAGCAGGTTCTCGGGCTTCAGGTCGCGGTGCACGACCATGTTGCGGTGGCAGTACTCCACGCCCGACGTGATCTGCGCAGGGTATGGACAAGGTTAGGATAGAGGCCAACTGGCACTTGTGTCCGGCCCGACGTGATCTGCGCGCGGCGCCCGGGCATGCGCGCGTCGGCGCGGCGCTGGTCGGCGCGCGGGGCCGGCGCGCCCGCGGCCGCAGCTGCCAGCATGCCGTCTGCAGGCCAGACTCAACGCCGCTGGCGGCGCGCGCTCACAGGCGGCAGATGTGGGTGTGATGGGTGTGATGGGACTCTGCTCAAAGCATGCCAGCAGGCACCAGCCCGGGGCTTTGCACGGCTGCGCGCGACATGTCTGGACCGCGCGCACGGCAGGGATGGCGAGCGCGGGCGGCGGCGGGGCGCACCTGCTGGAAGAAGTGGCGCGCCTCATCCTCCAGCAGCCGGCCCTTCTCCACGATGTAGTCGAACAGCTCGCCCGTCTGCGCGCGCGCGCGCGCGGGGTCAGGGCCGGCAGCAGGGCCGGGCGACCCGGACAGGCTGGTCGGTTATGCAAGTCGTCGGGCCTGCTTCCCGCAAGGCAGCATCAGCCGTCCTTTGCATTTAAGCCAGGCGTGATGTGCACAAGGCAGCACGGCACTGCATGCTACCACTGGGAGCCCCACGTGATGTGCACTAGGCAGCACGGCACTGCATATTACCGCTGGGATGCCCGATGGTTGGCGCGTACAAGAAATACGGGACGGCAACATAAGCTTGCAGAGCTTGCCTTGTCTCAACAAGGGCACAGCTCGGTCACACACGAGGAGGCGGGTGCCACCCAGCGGTCTGGGCAGAGGGGTGCACAGCGCGCGGCAGGCAGGGCGGCGCCGCGCCTTGACGTACTCCATGACGACGTAGATGTCGTTGGGCGTCTCGATGACCTCGTACAGGCGGATGATGTGCGGGTGCATGAACAGGCGCAGGATCTTGATCTCGCGCCGCACTGCGCTCGCACAGCGCGTGCACCATGTCACGCCAACGCCGCCCAGGTGCCGTGGTCGCTTGGGAGCAAGCACGGATACGCCCTCCAGCCACATTCGGCGGCTCAGGTGGAAGCATGCATGGCCGCTGCTGCCTTGTGCTTGGCTAACTGCCCCTGCGGCTGCCTGCCACGGCTCAGAAGCGCTAGAGCACATACGCGCAGATATTCATCACACCCTTCCTCAGCGCTTACGAAGAGCACAAGCATGCAGTGCAAGAGAAGCACATGAGGGATGCCACGACTTGTCTCTCAAGCATGAGCTGCCACCAACGCCTGCTTAGGTCGCGCTCGCGTACGCGCCATGCCAGCAGGAGCGTGTCACGCAGAGCCGGCAGGAAAGAGTTGCCCGCTTGCGCCCTTCAAGCAAGCGCAGATGTTTGTTGCACCACGAAAGCTCCCAGGCGTGGGACTCGGGGCCGCACCCTTCTCCTCCATGTCCATCTGCTTGATTTTCTTCCGGTTCAGGATCTTGATGGCCACCTTGTGCGAGGTGAGCACATGCTCGGCCACCTTCACCTGCGCGCCAGGGCCGTGCAGCTGGCTCCACGGAGCTCTGCCAAGCTTGGCGTGTTCTCCCATTGCAGAGCGCCTTACATTGCACCAGGCACAGCACGCGGGGCAAGCACGCCGGTCCAGGCTTGGACACGCATACACCCGCGGCGCAAACACGGCCTCCAGGCGGCAGCGCGGGCGGCCCGCCTTGCCGAAGGAGCCAATGCCGAGCGTCTTGCCCAGGCGGTAGTTGGACAGGAAGAACTCGGGCGTCTGGCTGTACCCGCCGCCCGCCTGCTGCTGCTGCTGCTGCGCCGCCATGCCCACGCAGCTTGCCTCGCCCCCACGCGCGCCCGGCGCTCACATCCAGGCCGCCCCGCTGCTGCGCGCCGCGGCCCTACGCCGCCGCATGGGGCCCCGCGTGCGCCTCCGCGAGCTCACACGTCCGCGAGCAGCGCCCGTGCTTACCAGGCAGCTCCCTTTGACCTCGTGAGGTCCGCTGAGGGACTGGGGCAATCTCTGGCCACGCCGCAGGAGTCACAGTAGCTCTCTTTCACCCAACTTGGACAGAGACACTGAAGGGCAGGTCAGCTCCACAGCACACCAGTCCGCCCTCAGTCTGGCTCCGTCAGTCCGCCTCGGATGGGCCGGGTGATGCCCGCTGGGTTTGTCGCAGGGCTTCACAAGATGTGCCCAAATTGAGCACCAGCCCTTAGTCCAGACTCCCTTCCCACCTGCACGCCAGGCAAACCGTCAGTGTAGCTGCTCCCGAAGGATGGCAGCCCTGCTACTCGGGTTGCTCCTGCTCCCCCTCGCGAGCGGTGTGTACCAGCCTTTCCCCAAGAGCGTGGACCGTGCTATTGCCATCTGCAACGAGTTTGACCAGGACCTCTGCGAGGTGCCGCGCTGCTGCGGCTTGCTGGGTTTGCGCCAGCGGTTTGCGACGGGGTCGCTCCACTGATTCGTCACACGCAGGCCGTGCCGGCGTGCTCCTTCTGCCGAAGCGTCTATGGAGAGGCGCACTGCTTTGCGGCCGCTGTGACGCCCAACCTGCCTGACGGTGCGCATTTCTTTGCTGGTGCCCTGCCGCGCCTTGTGCACAGCAATTGTCTGTGTCAATCAGCACATGTCTCGTAGCTCCTCTCCCTGTACAGGGAGAGGAGCTAGTAGGTTGCTAGTAGGTTGCTAGTGCCACATGTGGCACTAGCAACCTACCTACCATCTCCCTGGGTTTTGGGGCCCAACACCAGACCGACCTAGGCCGCTGTACGCTGTACGACGGGCCAAAGTCTGCTCTGTTCTGTGCCCCAGTGCTCTGTGCTCGTCATAAGGCGCCCGCACTCGTGACCTGGCCCATCTTCATCTGTATATATGCCAACTTTGCATGCCGGCACTGTGTTGGTGACTGCCTAGCTCTGTTGCTCTGGGTCTGGCTGTGCGTTGTTTGTCATACCCAGCAGGCATGTGAGCCATCTCACAAATCAGCCGATGCGCGCACCAGCCGGGCGCGCTGGAGCGGGGCAGACGCTGTTGAGGGGCTGCAATGCAGCGCCTTCACGCAGCCGGGCCTGCGTCCACCAGCGGGCACCTGTTTACAGGCAGCAGAGGCGCAGCAGGCGGGCACGGGCGACCGCCGAGGACGGGGTCCCCAGCACAGACAGGCCTGACGCGGAGCTGCACAGCTATGACGAGTGGTCAGCGTGGTGTGCCCCTCCTCCCCCGGCCTGCTGGTGCTTTTTCGCTGCCGTGCACCGCGGCAAGTTGATGCAAAACCTAGGACGCGCGCCGGCGCGCCGCGGCGCCCTGTCTGGTATGGCACCCGGCGCGTGGCCAACCGCGCGAGCCGCTGTCTTGCAGGTCGGACAGCGTGCGCATATCCGAGCAGGAGGACTGGGTGGACGCGTTCAGTCTGCCATCACCACAGGCGGTGGCGCCGAGGGCGAGCCCGTGGCAGCGCATGCAGCGCTGGCGCTGGCACGAGATGCGGGAGAAGCTGGCCTACCGATACTTCTGCTGGAGGCGCGGGCTGCTCGCTGCGCTGCAGCGCCCGGCGAAGGCAGCGCATAGAGCCCAGCCCTGCACTTCAAGGAGTGGAGCTGTTGGAGCACTCTGAGCCTGAGCGCCTAACGGATGCCGTAGCACAGTTGCAGTCCATCCGAGCCAGCGCTTATATAGCTGCAAATTCAAAAGGGCACTGCTGTGTTTTCAGACAGCGCAGTGACGGTTCTGTACGCTTGCACCGGCAAACGAGACACGACTCACGTTTTATGTTGTGTGGCTTGGCACGCATCACCGCAGTGTGGCTGAGCCGCTGCCTTGGGCAGCAGGGGCTTGTAGAGCTCAACCCCGCGGCCACATGCAGGCAGGACACGTGGTCGGACCTGCAGCTGGTGCTGGTCGTCAACCTGACGGTCATCACGCTGTTCGGCTGGATCAAGTCGTCGGTCGTGGACGCGCTGGACACCACCGCGCCGCGCGCCGGGCCCAAGCCCTTCTGGCTCAGCATCTATGAGGCGCGCGCCCCGCCGGCTGCCGCCGGCCGAGCGCGGCGCGCTGCGCAGGGGCCGCGGCCCTGTCGCAATGGTCATCGTTCACACCATGAAATGATCTGCTTCTGCTGATGTGTGCGTCACAGGCTTGCCATGTGCTGCATATGCGTGCGTCGAGGGGAGTTGCTGCAAGACCATTGCACAACCCTACGGCTGCAGCACTCTGTCTGGCACTAGCATTGCTAGTGGCTGGCATGCTGAGGGCCACAAGATCGACAGCATGCGCAGCAAGCGCGTTGCCCGCGCCCGTGCATGACCCGGCCCGGGGCGCGCGCGCGCAGGTGCTCACGGTCGTGTTCGGGCAGGACCTGGCGGACGAGTCGGCGGGCGCGGCGCAGCAGGTCTTCAGCGTCGGCGTGGCCGTGGGCGGCCTGGCCGCCTTCGCGCTGGTCCTGGCGCTCATCGAGCAGGTCGTGCTGCAGGCGCGCGCGGCCGCGGCGCCCGCTCTTCAAGAGCCGCTGGGCGCGCATGCAGCGATGCCCCCTGCGTGTCAGCCTTTGTGTGCCTGGTTGTGAGCCGGAGTATGGGCCCAGAGAGGTTTGACATGAGGTGCGCATGCAGCATGCCACAGCAGTCAGCAGCAACAGCTGTGCAGGGCGGCACAGGTGAGCCCTGACCGACGCTGCGCGGGCCGCAGGTGCTCGACGACAATGTGAAGCGCGGCAGCCGCGTGTTTGAGAAGGGCCACGTGCGCCCCCCACCCCTGGCATCCCTGCTGTGCCGCGGCTCCGGCCTGGGCTCTGACCCCACAGTTTGCGCGACCGGCATCAACGCCCAGCCAGCTAGCTGTCCCAAGCCGCAGCAAGCGTCAGGTCGAGAATGGAGTACCCGGCACCATGATGTGTGGTGCTGAGCGCAGCCGAGCGCAGCTGAGCGCGGAGCGGGCGGCCGCTGTGCACCGGGACTGCCCGATCGTGGGCGCCGGCCGCGCGCGCGCAGGTGCTGCTCCTGGGCTGGTGCGACAGCCAGCGCGACCTGGAGGTCGTGCAGAAGGTAGTCTCGCAGCTGTGCCATGCGTACGAGGCCGAGGGCGGCCGCGTGATCGTGGTCATGACGCAGCGCGCCAAGTTGGAGCTGGAGGCGCTCTTCCGCCGCATCCTGCCGCCGGCGCAGCGCTTCGGCTCGCAGCTGGTGTTCCGCCAGGCGCGCGCCGGCGCGCGCGCGCGCCAGAGGCTGCCCCCGCCTCGCGCTTTGGACGGGGCGCAGAGCATGCATGCAGAGCATGTCCAATGCGCTCCTCTCTTCCGCAGCTGCTGTGCAAGGTGTAGCGCAGCCGTGTGCGCTGCGAGCGATGCGGTGCAGACGACCGTGCACGGCAGGCTCACGCTTGGATCCATCTGGTGTCATGCGGGGCAGTGCAAAGACGTGCGGCGGCGTGCAGGGGTCGCCGCTGGTGCCTGCGGACCTGCGCAAGGTCGCGGCAGCGAGCGCCGCGGCGACTGTGATAGTGTCCGACTCCTCCCGGTGCGCTGACTCAGACGGCGGCAGTCCCGGTGACCGCTGGTGCTGGTGGGGGCGGCGTGCCCCTCTCTGTGTGTTGGCATGGAACAGGCGTGGCGTGGCAGCTGATTTTGGGGGCAAACTTCAGGGTCTGGCATGTGTTGGAACTGCTGGCGGCAGGCCCAGGCTTCAGGACGCCAGCGCGGGTTCAGGTCACAGCGTGTGCCGCCGCCCTGCAGGAGCCCTGTGGAGGCTGATGCGGAGGCCATCCGTGCGGCGGTGCTGCTGGACGAGATCATGCAGTCCGCGCCCGAGCAGAGCACTGCCCGCATCGTTGTGGTGTGCGCTCGCGCTCCGCGGTGACCAGCGCACTGGTCTTGGCACAAACACACTAAGTACATACGTTTTTTACACACGTTCTTGTGTATATAACCTTCTAGCGTGTTGTGGCATGTGCCAAGCCGCATCACGCAGACATGACAAAGTCCCAGTGGGCCCAGCCTTGCGCCATGCGCACTCTGCCATGCTTGTCCAGCGCCACGAGCCGCGCGCGCCGGCGCGGCAGGAGGTCAAGACCACCAACGCGCTGAGCGTGCTGCAGTACAGCTGCTCCGCGCGCACCATGGCGCTGCACACCGGCGAGCTCAACGCGCGCCGGTGCGCCCCGCGCCGCGCCCACCTGGGCGGCGGCGCGCCGCCAATGCCATTCCGTGCAGCCCTGGCGGCCGGCCCGGCCGCCTCCGTGCGGACGGCGCCGCCGCAGCCGGCGCTGTAAGGCAGCACTCTGATGCGTGCTTACGGGCGTCGTCGTCCCGCCAGATTATCTGCCACCCTAACCCCTGTGGGTCCTCTCGCGCGCCAGGCTGTCCAGGATGGTGAAGCACCCGGTGGTCGCGGCGGTGACGTACATCGTCTGGAACTTCTCCATGCGGCCGCAGGCGCGGCGCCCCGCCGTAGCGGCAGCATGGGCCCGAGCTGCCGCGCTCGCCGGCGCCTGCAGCGCCCGCTGCTCCAGCAGTCAATGGGCGTGCGCGGGCCTGCATGCGGGCGTGCGCGGGCCTGCGCGCTTGCCGGTGGACGCCAGAGTCACTCGGTGACGGGCTGCACAGTCCTGCGGCGACGGGGCGTCCGCGAGCCGTGCAGGTGTACCTGCAGCGCATCCCGAGCTTTGCGGGCCGGCGGTACAGCGAGCTGCAGGCCTACCTGCCGCATGCAACCGTGTACGGCCCCCGCCCCCGCCTGCGCCCTTTATCAGGCGGTCAGTGCCGTCTGCTTTCTGTGCAAAGTTCTCATACTACGGCCCATTAATTTGCCATGTTCAGACGTGCAACCATAGCGCGTTCGATGCAGACCAATATTTTACTGTTCTCCTCAGTTTTACTGTTCTCCTCAGTCGGAGGTGCATGAGGCGCAAATTTTAACAGGCACGGCATCAGTAAACATGACTTCCAGGCAAGGGGAACTGGTGTGCGTGCTCGCGTGAATCCACCTAAGCAAGTGCAAGGCCTGAGATGCACGGCGCACGCAGCACGTTGTCGACAGAAAATTCGGCGGCGCGTCAGGTATGGGCTGGTGCAGCCGGCGCTGCGGCGCTGCACGGTGCTGCCCGCGGCGGACACGGTGCTGGCGGCGGACGACGAGGTGGTCATGACGCGCCCGGTGACGCTGCCGGCGTCCGAGTGCCAGCCGCTGGCCGCGCCCGTGCCCATCGACCTGGGTGCGCCCGCTGAGGGAGATGCATCGCTCGTCGGCTGCACACCCTTTGGTCCTTCCATGATCCCTTGTGGTCACGGGCGTGACATGTGTGCCCAAGCCGTGCTGTGGTGAATGTTCATGAGATATGTGCACTGCCCATCAGCAGCAACCTTGCTCAGTAATTACAGGCGGCTGGAACAGGGCTGTAATCAGTGCACAGGTGTCGGGGTGGGCAGTCACGGTGAATGCGCTTCCGTATTATCTGCATGGCATTTTGCTTGACATGAGCTATGCTCAACCGACACCTTGCGGTGAGCGCCGCCTCGTACACCAAAGAGAATCCCACAAGGGGTGGCGGCGGCGGACTAGGGGGCAACTGAGACTACCATCACATGTAAGTTAATGAGGCTTGCATCACTGCACCAAATCAAGAAGCCAGTCACAAGGGGTTGCATTGCAGGCGACTGGGACCCTGCGACCTACCGCTCGAGCAGCATGCCCGAGGCGCCCATCTCCCCGCACTACAGCGTTGGCGCGGTCGTGGCCGCCGCGACGTCCACCCTGGACCCGGACCTCACGCCCGAGGACCGCGCCCTACAGGCGCGCACCTCAAGACCATTGCCCCACCCCTGCCGCAGTTTCTGCCGCAGCTGCCCCCCACCCCTAGGGCCGCGCCGCGCCTGCAGGCGCCTCAGCGACCGGGGAGCTGGATTAACGTTGTAGGTGCTGCGTGCGTCAACAGCGCGGCGATCACCGTGTAGGCCATCCTGGCGCCCTGCTGGCCGATCCAGCTCTTTGCACGCTGTGCAGAATATGGCAACGTTACAGGTCAGCGCAGGGTTGCACCGCTGCGATGCAAGACACTCACTGGCTTATCAGTGCCGTCTGTGCGGCAGGCAGCGTTCGCAAACGGCAGCGGCCGCGTGCGCGCGGCGCGGCCGGGGGGCGGCCGGCCGGCGCTCGCTGCGCGTGTGGGCGCCGAAGGCGGCCAGGCAGCCTACATGTTTGTCGCGCCGCTGCAGGAGCTCTCCATGGACGACTCCTGCGGCCCGGAGGTGCTCCCCTAGCTTGTGACATATTGAACGTGAGGAGACCCACGTGCATTGCTGAGCTCCCTGGCACTCGTCTGCACTCTGTCCCGGCCTTTCTGCGCTTCCTGGATCGCTTAGCAGCAAGTGCCTGGAACCACATGCTGGCTCGCGCGGCTGCCGCAGGCGGTGCTCATCTGCGGGTGGCCGGGCGAGGCGTTCATGGGCGACCTGCTGCGCGAGCTTGACCATGGGCCCGCCGCGCTGCCAGGTTGGCCGCACGCCGAGCTGGCACGGGCGGCGGGCTGCAGGACATGCGAGTGTTGAGGAGCGCCAGCGCAACCTGCACGCCTGCTGTCTCGTGTATGAACCTGCTCGTAGGTGAGAGGTGTGCCCCAGATGTGGGAGCCTGCAGCGTGATCAAGGCCGTTCGGTAGCACAGCAGCAGTCGGGCTCGCATGTGGTTGGCTGGCCACGCAGCTGCGCCACTGAATAAGGCACCGTTCTGACGCTCAGCGTGCGGCCGTGCACGCGCAGAGGGGAGCAGCCTGACGCTGTTCCATGCGAGCGCGCCGGACGGCATGCTGGAGCGCGTGCGCGCGCGCTCCATGCTGCGCCGCCTGGACCTGCGCCATGTGGCTGGCAACCCGCTGGAGGCCGACGAGATGACCAGCTGCCTGGACGTCACCCAGTGCGCACTCGGGGCAGACAAGCCTGCTTTCTGGACACTGCTGTTCACCCATGCTAATTCAAACAAGCCTGACGGACTTGCAGCGAGGCTACCCCCAAGCTGTTGCTCGCTCACATCTTAAGCTGTATGGCGTGTGAACCTCACACTATGTGCCAAAGGACCAATCTCCTTGTATGAGGCTGTATGCGCTCATGCTGGTGCAAAAGGACCCTCAAATATCATGCAAATGAGTGAGGTGGAGTCTGCACGTCGTAGGTACACGACGGCCATCATTCTATGTGACCAAAGCTGGGTGGATCCAGGTGTGCTCGCCCAGCATGCTGATTTTGTGACATGCTCACTCCATACAAACACATGCAATTCCACAGTTTAGCTAGCCACTGCCGCAGGAAACTATGCACTGAGTATGTGCATGTGCAGCGTAAGTGTCCAAGTTGCTGACTGATACGCAGACCTGGACGACACGAATGGCATCCAAGGCTTGGACGAGCGCCGTGATGTGCTCCGCCTGGAGTCGCTGATACTGTTGGTGCAGCTGCATCTGCGGAAGGCTCTGCAGGTGCTCGATGCGATTTGGTCCCGTCATTGTCGTCCTGCATTAGGACCTGAATGTAGAGCGGTGTATGCATCTTGAACATGGTTACTGGACTGAGTTTAATGTCAGCACTGCACCTTACCTGCTGTGCAAGTGCACAGCACCGCCAGACATGCTTAAAAGCATGCAAGGCCGCTGTGCCATTACCCTCCCGGGCTACCAATCACAGCTTACCGCCGGTGTGGTCTTGGCATGTGAGTTGTAGGGTGAATGTTTTGCCACTTAAAGCCAAGCATGCGCAGGATGCTGGCTACCCGGACATCAACATCATTGCGGAGAAGGTGGCGGCGGAGGGGCAGACACGCTTCGAGGACCGCTACCGGCTGCCCATCGGCATCAGCGTCAACATGACCAGCTACAGCGGCAAGCTGCTGACTGCCGCGCTGTACAACCCGCGGCTCATCATGGTGTATGCGCAGGCGCGCCTGGCCCAGTGTACGCTGATTGGAAGTCAGACAGATCACACGCAAGGCACCTGCTGCGTTCCGTGCATCCCACACAATGACAAGCGTCACACTACTGCGCATATTCTTCCCCTGCTATTATTGTGGCAAAGGTCTGGAGAAGTTCTGGAGAATTTCACGAACCCGTGCAACATGTCAGCTAGAGACATTGCAGTCATATGTATCCGCATGTGGCACATTGAGCTTGTGGAGTGCGCATTGTGCAGTCTCAGCGCTCTGACGCAGTTCGTGCCGCTGCGCAGATGGGGGACACATGCGAGCTGTCAGTGCAGGCTGCGGCAGCGCTGTGCGGAGAGGGCGAGGAGCTCTCCTACTGGCAGCTCATGGTGCGGGCCTCCTGCGTGAACAAGCCATGGCCTTGAATCCGTGGTCCACAGCATGCCGACCGTTTTGCACCGGCACGTCTCAGCAACACATGCGGTGGTTGCACCCGTCACGTCTGCGGACCAACGTTATGGCATGCGCAGAGCATGTGCTGCATGGAAGCGCGTATGCTTGACAGCAGTTTGCACCTGAAGTCATTTGTTGGGATGCAGGCACGCGCGGCATCTGTGGGCCGCGTCCTGTACGGCTACTACCATGTGCCCGACCGCAGCTCCAAGCCCATCGACTTCATCATCAACCCAGAGGGCATGGAGGAGCGCGCCCAGAAGCGGTGCGGACCGCCGCTCTGGAAATCCTGCATCCTTTCTGCCCGATGGCATCAGCATGCGCACTGTGAGGGAGAGCTTGCAGGCTGCTCTGTAGCTTTGCACAGTCTGTATGCAAGGCTCGAGAGGCGTAGAGGTGGTGGCAGGGTTGCCTCTATGTTATAAACGTCATCATATTAGAGGAGCGGGGCGGGGGGGCGTTCAACGCGCCATCAGCCAGCGCCGCTGAGCCTGCTTTCGAGGTCGGGCGTGGCACGGAGAAGCGCTCGCGCCGCTCATCCTGTTGTACCTGGTTCAAGGCCTGCAGCGTGCTCTGTCCTTGGGTAGACCCTCACTGTGATCGCGTGCGGCAGGCGCTGGAACGACGGCCGCACGCAGCTGATCCTGCTGGAGCCCAAACCCAGCAGCGTGCCGCGGCGCGCGCCGGCCGCCAGCGGCGCGGCCGTGCGCGGCCTGGAGCGCGCGGCCATGGTGCCCTGGGGCCCCGCGCCGCCGCGCGCGCCCGCGCGCGTGTAGCCGGACGCCATGGGCTGCGGGGCTCACAAGTCCAGGAGCGCGCCGCCCATGTGGTTGCCCTGGGAGCGCCGCGCCGCCGCGCGCGTTGGGGCGCGTGTAGCGACGAAAGAAAGCGTGACCCAATGCTTTGTAGTGCAGGATTGATAGACTGGTCCGCGGGCCGCCGTTTATGCGATTTGGGTGCAGCTGGCTGTCGTTGTGTATGCTGTGAGTGTGTAATAATGAACCGGCCATATGGCCATGCTAGCAATGAGTTCAAGCTAATCTCATCCCTGTGTTGCATGTCATGGTTGGCATTTATCTGCGTTCTTTCTGTACCCTATGTGCCATGTACGCACATACGCTGTGGGCCTGGCATGAAGCGTTGCAACAGGTGCGGTTGCCATGCTGCTATCATCCCACCTTGAACGGGAGGTGTGAGTGTGCTGCACGCAGCCTGTCTTGATTTTGCATGCGTTGGCCCTTGGCGTCGTTGCTGGCCCCCACGTGCTTGGAGCCCGTGCACTCCGCTTGGCTGTTACTGCACTTAACATCAGTGTTGCTGGTGCTCTCAGCTCATGTTGCAATGATAAATCGCTTCGACGATAGATGTGTAGGTGTGAGCTGAGAGGACTGCCCAGGGCAGTCTGCCCTGGCATGCAGTGTTCGCGATGTGTCGTCCCGGACCATTGCTATGATCAGGTGTGTTGAAGCAGTGTAAAACACAAGTGGTGGGAACAACTGATGTAGTGCATCTTACACAGCACTTGAGCCCGTGTTCTGGGTGCACAGCAGGCAAGGCCTTCCCATGCAGTCAATGTGCATCGGATGAAGACATCCCCCTCTCCTCAACGCCCCTCTTTCTTGATCGCTTAAGCTGTAATACAGCCCCAGAGAGTTGCTGCGTCCAGAATTTCACAGAGAGCCCCTCCTAGCTGTGCGTACGGCACCCGGTGACTCCGTGCCAGTGGGATGGCCGACAAGGGCCTTTCATTTTCGCTGGGCTCCAACCCCAAGCGCGGCGCGCCCGGCCGGCTGTCGTTCGGTCTCAGGGCCGCGCCCCGCGCCGCAAAGCCCGCGGCCGTATTCTCGGCGGCCGACAGCAGCGACGACGAAGCGGACGGCGCGTCAGCGCCGGGCGCGGCGCAGGATGCCAAGCGGCAGCGCACCGGGCCTACTCCAGGTCCTGCTTGTGAAGGCTTTACGGCCCTTGACGTGCTTTCCAGCCTGCAGTCTACGCAGTTCTGCTGCTGTGTCCTCAAATGCTGCACGCAAGGAGCGCACTGGCTCCCAAAGACACAGAGGACGTTGTAAGCAAGCGGCGGCACCCACGCCTGGACCCGCCCCGGGCTGACAAGGGCCCCTGAGCCCCGCGCGCGCCAGCCGGCTCCAGCCCGTCGGCCCCGCCGCCTGCGCCGGACGACGGCGACGTGCGCAAGGTGGCCGACAAGCTGGCCGAGTTTGTGGCCAAGAACGGGCGCAGCTTTGAGGAGGTTACTCGCCAGCGCAACCCGGCGGACGGGCCCTTCCGGCGCGCGCCGCTCCGCGCATCCTGCGCCACTTCTGTCCATGCGTTAGCTGGTGCTACAAGGCTAGTGCAACTTCTAGCATGTGCTGGATAGCACGCTTGCCAGGCAAGTTGTTTGTCATCCTACGGTGTGCCTCCCGCAGGTTCCTCTTCAACACGGACTCGGCCGAGTACCGGTACTACGAGCAGCGCGTGGCAGCGGCTCAAGCGGCGCTGAACGGCGGCGGCATTGCACCACCGCCACCGCTGCCGCCAGCGCCGCCGGGGCACGCCGCGCACGCTGTCCCGCCGCATGCGGCCGCGCTGCAGCCTGGCTATGCGCCGCCGCCTGGCTATGCGCCGCCGCCTGGCTACGCACAAACGCCTGGCATGGAGCAGCGGCCCGCCAGCACGGGCGGCTCCGTCCCGGCACCCAGCTGGGCGCAGGCAGAGGCGGCAGGCGCACAGGCGGGCGTGCGCGCTGGCGCAGGGCCGCACACGGCGTACGCGCCGCATGGCCAGCAGGTGCGCGCGCCGCGGCGAGGGCTGGTCCGAGGAAGGCAGTGTGGAGACGTGCGTGCTGTGCGCTACGCGCCACGGGCGTCACTTGGACGTGCAGACGCAGGCGGACGTGGGTGCCTTGCGGGGCGCGCTGGAGTGGTCCGCCTGCATGCGCTTGTCCTTGATGCGCATTTAAACACGTGCGTCCGGGAGGCGCTGCTGCGCGCCAGGCGCAGCCAACCAAGCCTGAAGAGTGGCTGCCATTGCGACAGGGCGGCTACCCGCCGGCGCCGTCCTACGCCGCGCAGGCGCCGCCCAGCCAGGCCGCCGCGGGCTGGCCGGTGCAGCCGCACCCGGCTGCGGCATGGCCTGACCACAGACCGGGCGCTGCCGCGCCTGCGCCGCCCGCACAGGCGCAGGCGGCCGCGGCGGCCGCGCCGCCGCAGGAGGCGGCGGCCGCTGCACGCGGCGGCGACGGAGGTGCGCCGCGGGCCGCCCGTGTGCACAGCAGAGGCCGGGCCGCTGGCGCAGGGCGCCGCCCCATGCCTGCCGAAGCAGCGCGCGTCGAGTGGCAGCGGTGCCTGCAGAGGCGGCAGCCGTGCGGGCCTGCGCCGGCCCGGCGGCCTGTGCCGGCGGGCGGCCGGAGCAGCCTCCAGGCGCCTGCACAAGCTGTCTTCCATTTCACAGGGCCAAACTATTTCGCTTGGTGCGCCAGGCGCGCCCGCGCCGGTCAACACGGTGCTGGCGGCGCGCGGCCGGCCGGAGGGCAGCGCCGCCGCGGCCGCGCTGGCCGGCGGCGACAGCCTGGCGGCCATGGAGGCGTTCACGGCGCTGGCGGCGCGGCACGAGCAGGCGCGGCCGGCGCGCGAGGAGGTGGTGGAGCACCTCAACGAGACCAGCTTCGACTGGCGGCGCCAGGTCGCCGTGTACAAGAACGACGGCAAGCGCGGGCACCACATGCAGGCGCGCTCCCGGCCCCGGCGCGCGCCCGGCGCGCGCCCGGCGCGCACCGCGCGCGCCGCTACGCCGCCCCGGGCGTGGTCGCATGAGGCGGCCGTGCGTGCGCTGCCGGGCGTGGGGCATGGTTGCCAGATGCATGCACTGTGCGTGGGCGCCCCCGCGCGCCGCCGCTCCGCGTGCGCGCGAGGCAGGCGCGGCGCTGGGCGCGTCATGTTGTGACGCGAATAGCCGTGAATGCCATGCAGTGTGTCAGTGCGCCGGACTCGTGCCCTTAATGCCTGCTTTCTGGGCTGCAGGGCAGCCGCCGGCCGGCCTGCTGGCGGGCGGTGGCGGCGCGGCGCTGCAGCCATCGCAGCTCACCCGCTGATACGCATTACCTGCATGGGTTGCCAAGTCTCACAAGTCAGCGAGCGCGTTGGCCTGCATGTGGCTGAGAGCGGGCGGCCGCGGGCGGCGCAGGACTACATCCCGCCGGAGGAGCTGGCAGGCCTGCTGGCGAGCGGCGGCAGCGAGGCCGCGCGTGCGCAGGCCGCGGCGCTGGAGGCCGCGCAGCGCATCGGCGAGGACAACATCGGGCATCGCATGCTGCGCGGCATGGGCTGGGTGGAGGGCATGGGCCTGGGCGCTGCCGCGACCGGCCGCGCCGCGCCGCTCGCCGCCGGCGCGGCCAAGGCCGCGCAGGACAAGATCGGTCTGGGCGCCGCCGTGCGCCGCGCCTGCCCGCCCCGGCGCTGCTTGCCATGCATGCCATGCCGTGCTGCAGGGTCGCGGCCTGTGCGTGCTCCTCGAGTGGATGCGGCGACGCTCGTATGGCTGTGCAATTTGTGGTCTCGCCAGTCATCCTAGGATGGGCAGTGCCCACCCGCGAGCGAGGCCGATGTTGCCACAGCTCGTCCACACCGCTGCGGTGGAGGTGCTCTGGCACTGCGCAGCGCGGGCGCGTGTCGGGCTCTGAGCAGCCTGGGCGGGGCGCGCAGGCGCACGGCGCGGTGCAGGAGGACGACGACGAGTTTGAGGCGTACCGCAAGCGCATGATGCTGGGCTACAAGTACAGGCCCAACCCCCTGGGCAACCCGCGGAAGCAGTACTACTGAGGGCGCTGCAGGGCGTGCGACCCGGTCATCCTGCTGCTGTGGCACCCTCTCGGCGCAGGAGCAGGGAAGGTGCTGCCAGTTAGATACGTGGAGGGAAGGTGTTGTTCGGGATTAGCAAGCTGTCCAACTGCTTAAGTCTGAGATTCGACACATGGACATGGACGACCTCCCTTGCACAATGTGAAAAAGGCCTGAGGATGGTGCAGAGTGTTTGTCTCACGAATAAAATTTTTCTAAAACATGTATTGGCTAGAAAAGATGAGAAGGTGAAAAAGCCCCTAAAGCTTAAAATGAGGGTTGACAGCGGTGGACGCCAATGGATGCAAAGAGCCAGCAATAATAACGAAACGATGCGATGCAAGCATGCTTTCAAGCGTCCAACAAGCTTCGCTGGCTGAAAGACACAGAGCGCTTATTTAATTTTTTTTGAAGCAGGCTTTCAAGCAGCTCTCGAATACTGGGTGCACCCACCTGCCACAGTACGAGCGCACACACTCAGGCTGCAAGTACCAGGCTGCAGTGCAGGTCGACGAGCAGGTTGTTACGGTCACCACAGCCAGCAGAAAAGACCTCTGACAGTCGTGGCACACATCCCCCATCACGAAATGACCCAAATGCAAAAACAGGGTGTCTATCAGCTCGTGCCGCGCCATTGCAAGTACATCACAAACGACCTCGACACCCACTACCAGCTCACCAATCATCCACATATTCAAGATGGCCGCCTTCAAGTACTGCATCCTGGCTCTGGCGCTCATCGGCGCGGCCTCGGCCTCGCGCCTGGAGCTGAACGGCATCACCGAGGTGCTGCAGCCCCTGCGGTGCCTAGCACGTCTTTAGAGCTGTCAGGCCCGACAGTCGTGGTGGGCTCGGCCTGGCGTTCAGAGTCTGCATGGCATCGCATGGGCATGCCTTGGCGTGTCAAGTCCATCGTTAACCGGGCCGTGTGTTTCGGAAGTGACTAGGACTGCCTGTATTTCGTTACTTTCAAGCATTCCTTCCCACTTGTGTCGAGTGAGGGCAGAGCTGTGGGTGAACCGTGTAAGCCTGCCCATGCCCATGTTGATGTGTTTACTTCTTGTGCTGTGGCAAGCTGTGGCAAGCTGCGCCTGACTCTATGTGCGTTGTGCAGCGCAGTAGTGTTCTATCCCAGTATAGGGCAAGGAGAAGCGGGCAAGAAAGCATATGCCCATTGTGCGCACTGCTGCATGCAGGTGATGCAGGAGGTGGGCCAGGAGGTTGAGGGCTACATGACCAGCATCTTCAACAAGGACCGCCCCGACAAGGACGCCGAGGTCGTGTTCCTGACCAAGTTCATTGTGACGCCCGACATCGCGCTGGACTTCATCGCCGAGGTCAAGAAGGTGCGTGAGCTGTTATTTTGTATCATGCGTTCAGTTAGTTGTGCATTCAAGTCCAGCTTTTGACAACTGTGAAGCAGCTGGTTTGTTTGTTGTGCAATTTTTTGTTGTGTATGTATATTGTATCCTCGCATCAGCCTGTAGTGGGTTCTGTTTCAACCTGTGTGTGATTCGCGCGCAGGTCAAGGCTGCTGCCCTTGAGACCGACGGTGTTGAGATCTACGCCCTGTCCAAGACTAAGGTGCGCGAGTCTGCTGTCAGGTTGTGCTACCCCTGTACGGTGGCATGGTTATGCCTCAACCATGAAGCTACAGAGATAGACAGAATCCATTAAATTATGCTTGTGGGACAGTACATATGAGGCTATGTGCCCAAGATTGTTGGTAAATGCAGAATGTGAGTGCTCTGTGCCTTGGGCTGCAGTCTGACAACCTCATCTACTACTCGTACGTCGCCTGGAAGGATGTCGAGAGCCTGAAGGAGCACCTTAAGGGCGAGGTGTGCCTGCCTAAGATTCTGATGAAACTGTTGGAGACCTGGCAAGTCATATAGTTGCGTACTGTTCCTGTGCTGCATGTTTGCAACATCGGTTGCAACACCGGCACTTGCTGTCAGCCTGGTGTCACAAACTCGCCATAGTCGGAGGCAGTTGTATGGTGCGAGTGAGAAGTGCAAACCTGTGTAGCAAACTGAGAGGTGGAAGGCATATATTGATGTCAGCTGGCTGCCATGGCTTGGCAGGCCGTGAAGGAGTTCATCAAGTACACCGCCAAGGAGCGCATCCCGGTGTTCACCACCCCGGTCATCACCATCCTCTAGGTGGTTTCACCATCGTCCCTGTACCTGTAGGATGTGTGCATCTAGGCTGTGCTGCGCATGTAGCTAGCCGATGTATCTGTTAGTGGCGGCAAATGGATGCTGCCAGTTGTAACGAACGCACTGTATACAAAAGCAATTTTATGCAGGACTTTGCAGGAATATCAGTGCACATGCCTGCGCAATGTCAGTACACTATGGCAGATGCTTGTACCTATTTAATTTATTCAACTCATTAGTCCCGTAGTACCTCATCCTTACTCATGCACAGAATTTCTAGTTTTGTGTGCAGCGGAACACCGGCAAGACTAGAGATGCATTGCACAGAGATGCATTGCACACAGAGCTGATAGCAAGTGACGTGCACGTGATTAGACAGTAGTGTATGCATCCACAAGCCAGGCAGTTGCATGTGCACTGCTGCGCATATAGTTGTACTGGAGACGGGCCAGGCCGGACGTGCTGCCGGCAAGCTCCCTGAGTAGGGCAGTAGACCCTAGCACGCTCAGGCGAGCTCGCTTAACTCTACTGCACAGCTCGATTAGAAGTTAGCGCAACCTCTTAATCAGCGTCGGTTGCACGTCGGCTAGTACCCCACTGCTGTGGCGTCAAGCTCGCCCAAGAAAACAGGCTGGGCTTAGCAGCTGCTGCGAGGGGCGCTCGAGGTGGCCGCGCAGGGCGCTCGGGACAGCCAGGGGCATCTCCTGCTTGCCGTGCCACTGTTCGCGGGGCCCGGTGGCCCACGCTGTGCATGGGCAGGCTCAAGCGCCGCGCCTGACGCGAGCTCGCCTGAGCTGCAGCGTCCAGCCGCAGCCACGCACGGCGCTTGCAGGGATCAGTAGGAGTAGCACTGGGAGGCGTGTCTTGGCGGCCGCTCCACCCGCGCGTCGGCGGGGGCTATGGTCAGGGGGGCCGCGCATGCAGAAACGCGCAACAGCCTGCTGCAGCTGACCAAGCGCAGCCAGGCCGGAGGCGCAGACCAGGAGGCGATCGACACAGGCGACGACAGCGCCGGCGATGCGCACCCGCCCGAGCAGTCCGTCATCACACAGGTGAGCAAGCCGGGCCCTCTGGCCTCCTGCACGGCGCCGCGTCGGGTTGCGTCAGCGCGTCCAGTGCATGCCTCGGCGGCGCTCGACTGCGGAGGTCGGGCAGCAGCCTCCTGCCTGGCCTGGTGCTGGTCGCCACGCCCCAGCGGCAGTGTTGCGCAGACTGTCACGCAGACATGCGCTCGCTCCTGCACTCGGGTGTCGAGGAGGCGCGCGGGTTGCAATTCAGGAGCCTCACGCCGTCTATGCGCGTGTATGTGGCACCTGGGCTGTCCGCAGAGCTGGTTGCTTGCAGCAGGGCTCCTTGCTTGTCACGCATAAGGGCTCGTTGGTGCAACGCACTCGCTTGCGTGTGCTGTGGGGGCTGCCGCGACGCGGGCAGCCCGCAATTCCCCTGGCCCAACGTGCTGCTTTCATACCCGGTGTGCGTGGTTTCGCCAGAGCTGCTGGGGCACCCCAAACCTGCGAGCAGGGCGTCCCGGGCGTTGCTGTGCAGGGCGGCACGTGCCCGCCAGCAGCGAGCGCTGCGCCACTCCCAGACTGTGCGGTAGCGGGCTTTGCATCGGGTCGTCTCCAACAGAGCGGGCCTGCAGCAGCGCAGTGACCGCGTGTGCGGAGAGGCGCAGGTCAGCCGCGCGGAGCCCCCCGCGCCCGCCGGCGGCGGCCGCTATGCGGGCGACGCGGCGGCGCCGGCGCCGAGCTGGACCGCGCGGCTGCGCGCGCTGCTCTGCTGCTTCCGGCCGGACGCGGGCGAGTACGCGCGCGGGGGGGAGGCGGAGGCCGTCGTCATCCGGCCGCCGCAGCCGCCGACGCCGCCGCGCTTCAGCGGCGACGCGGTGATCGGGCCGCTGGGGCCGGGCGACCGCGGGCGCAAGACCCTTGTGCTGGACCTGGACGAGACGCTCGTGCACAGCTCGTTCAAGCCCATCCCCGCGCCGGACTACGTCATCCCGGCGCGCCCCGCGGCGGGCGGCCCTCCTGGGCGGCGAGCGCGGCGCTCGCGCGGGGCTGCGATGTCTCACGTCTCTGCACCTCTCGCTCCTCCTGCGTCCCTTCGTCGCGCGCCCAGGCGTGCGGATGCAGTTTGCAGCTTGGGAGCTGCTCGATCGGATGCGCCTGCGCTAGAGCGGTTCGAGCCCAATGCAGCACGTGCCCGAACTGCCTCGCGCGCCCGCGCGCGCCCAGGCGCAGCGCGCGGCGCCGGCCCGGCGCGCGCGGCCGACCCCGACGTGCGGCGCGCGCGCAGGTGGAGATCGAGGGCCGCGTGGTGGACGTCTACGTGCTCAAGCGCCCCTGGTGCGACCAGTTCCTGGAGGCGGTCGGCGCGCGGTTCGAGGTGGTCGTCTTCACGGCCAGCCTGGCCAAGTATGCGGACCCGCTGCTGGACCTGCTGGACAAGGCGCGCGGCGCGGGGCCCGCAGAGGGTCTCATGCCCTGACCTACCCTACTTCTGGCATGCAGCAAAGGCTGTGTGGCCGGACCTGCTGGACAGGGCGCGTAGCAGGGGGGCTGCAACCCTGTTCTTGCGCGCATGGCAAGCTCCCTGCACGATGCGGGTCGCCGGTCGGGGCGGGCGCGTGCGCCCGGCGCGCCTCACACGCGCGCCGGCGCGCCGCGCAGGCGCGCGTGGTGCGGTGGCGCCTGTTCCGCGAGGCGTGCTGCCCGTTCGAGGGCAACTACGTCAAGGACCTGCTCTGCCTGGGCCGCCCGCTCGCGGACAGCATCATCGTCGACAACTCGCCCCACTCGTGCGCTCAGCCCCCCGAACCCCCACCCCCACCTCCCTGCCCAGGGCCGCCGGGCGCCAGACGCTGCGCGGCGCGGCCCGCTGTTAGTGTGTTCGACCCGTCGTGCCGTGCAGGGGCATTAACGAGCGCGGTGCTTCCGCATCACGGCTCAAGCGGTCAAGCGTGTTGTCACGTGACGTTGTGAGAGCGCGCGGGGGCGGCCGCGCGCGCGCGCAGGTACGTGTTCCAGCCCGACAACGCGGTGCCCATCGGCACGTTCATCGACAGCATGGACGACCGCGAGCTGATGGACATCCTGCCCGTGCTGCTGGCGGTGGAGGCGGTGGACGACGTGCGGCAGGCGCGCCCAACCCTAACCCTGCCAGCGCCGGCCGCGACGGGGCATCCCCACTCCGTGCTGGGCTCTACATATGGCGTTCCGCCAAAGTAGACGTCGGCCATCCAGCCTGCGCAGATGGCCGCGCGCAGCGTGAGAGCGACCCCGGTCACGCCGGGCGCCTGCATGAGAGGCTCCCGCAGTGACTGCTGGCACGCTGACCCGGGGCGTCGCGGCGCGCGCAGCATCTGGGCACGCTCATCACCAACCTGCACCAGGAGCAGCGGCGGCTGGGCAACCCGGCGTACACCGGGTACTAGGCGAGCCTGCGCCAGCTCGGCGCCGGTGGCCGGCTCATAGCGTCCCAACAGTCTGTGTGTCGTCCCGCACCCTCTGGAGTCGCGTCTGCCCGGTGTCGTTCAACCCTGCAGCGCCTCTGGCGCCTCGCAGGGGTCTTTCTTGCAGGGTGGGTGAGCCCCTGCGGTCGCGCCTCATTTTTTTGTCCACAGTGTCCTGGAGCGCTGAGAGTGTAAATTGTGGGTCACGCTGCGTGGAGTGATGGCTCGGCCAGCGCGCTGTTGGCATGGCCCGGCTGCTTGAAAGCGCAGCCATTCGTGTGTAACTCACACACCACGCGCCTCAGTGTAGGCTCATGCCCAAACCAGGTTCAGACGGATACAGATTTAATACATGTTAGCCTCAATTCAGTGACCGTGCAAGCAGATATTCAGGCCCAACAGCCAACATGCTATTGATTTGAAAGACAGACATGTCAATTTGGACGTCAGTTTTTTTTGGTCCCCTACACTGCTCACTGACCACTGCTTACAGACAGAGGGATCTGCAACATATGGCCACGCAGCCGTGCGCCACCATGATACGGGGGAACTCATGCTGGCACAGCTCTGGTAACTAGGGCGGGTGATACGTTGCACTGGCGCAGGACATTGCTCGCGCCCGCACGCACGGGCTGCGCCCCTGCGCGGCGGGCCGACACGCGCGCTCGCCGGCGCGCGCGCGCGCCCCGCTAGGCCTCCGCGCCGCCAGCCGCGCCGGCGCGCGCCAGCCGGCCGGCCGCGCGCAGGTAGCGCAGCGTGTGCAGGTTGGCCTCGGCGGCGGCCGCCAGGTCGTCGTGCCGCTGCGCCACCGCCTGCTGCAGCGCGCGCAGCGCCGGCGCCGCC
>JAABUV010002839.1_pt1 | contig 22846 bp, 34 predicted proteins | sample 5559971 | NCBI WGS metagenome assembly JAABUV01 (sample SAMN10711881, study PRJNA513362) | rock metagenome | isolation source: Antarctica rocks | place: Antarctica: Victoria Land, Knobhead nord | collected 2015-12-19
GCGGCCGCCGTGCTGCAGGGCGCCGCCGAGGCTGCGGGGCTGGCGCTGATGCCGCTGAAGGGGCCGTCTGCGGTGCGCGGGCGTCTGGTTTGGATTTGGGTTTGGGTTTGGCTGGTGGATAGCGGCACTGGCCACGAGCACACTGTGCGCATGCACCACAGTGCTGCAAACTGTGCAGAGCACGGTGCACTGCGGAGCATCACCCACGAGAATGTGGCGGGGTGTGCCAGCTGGCTGTGCGGGCCGGTTGTGCTAGCACATGTGTGCTGCTGTGCTAGCACGGGGGTGCCCACTGGAGCTGTTACAAAGCCCCGGTCAGCTGCTTTCTAAGACTGCACGGTCGCTTCCAGGAGCATGCCCGGGCCTCACCATGCACGGGCGCGGTGCGCGCGACGGGCCACCGTGATCAGCAGGTTTCATACAACCTGCCAAACCCGGCCGGCGTGCCCGGCGCGCAGGGCGAGGCGGGCCGCGAAGCGCTGCGCGCGGTCGTGGGCGCCGGCGAGTTCTTCGCGGCCACGCTGCCCGACGGTGAGCGCCTGGTGCAGCCGATCCCGCGCGGCGCGCGGCACCCGCTCAACTTTGGGCGCGAGGCGCGCGGCCCGCCCACCCTGCCCGACGCTGCCGTCCGCACACATGGCTGCGTGTGCTAGTCTTGCAGCGCTGCAGGCCTTGCTGAGCGCAAAAACTTTCCCTGGGAGGCTGCCGTGCAGACGTTGGCCTGACACCGCATGGGCAGGCGCTGCCGCCTGTATGCGCGCCTCTGTCACTCCGCTCTGAAGCAGCGTGGTACCTCCCTGAGCGCGCGCGCTTCTTGTGGGAGGCTGCCGTGCCAGCACGCTGCTTGCGTGCAAAGTAGTGCAGCACAAGCGTAGGATGGGTTCTTCACGGCCATCGAGCCTGCTCGTAACTGTGTGCAGGCCATTGGGCGCTTGTGTGTGTACTCGGCGACGGCATGCTCCTGCTTCAGTAAGATGTTGGGCCAGCTCCAGCCAACAAGGGGCGCGTCTGCAGGCACTGAAAGAGCAGCAGTGCTTTTCCTTGGCAGCAGTGCTTCAATGCAATCAGGGTTCTGTGAGGCTGAATCGCTCTCCAAGCAGCATCCACCCAGGCAGATAGGGCTACACGCGCAATGCTCTGGAGTCTGAGCTCGAGTCTGCCGCTTGCGGTGCAGGTGGCGGCAGCGCTTGCAGGCGTGCCGGAGCGCGCAGACTGGAAGGCCTGCCAAGTCAGCGAGGCCCAAGAGGCTGCACGCACGGAGGCCTTCAAGGCGCTGTTCAAACCCTTTGATATCATGCAGTGAGCGGTTTTTGTTCATGCTGCGCCGCGGGGCGGTGCTGACTGAACTCCCCCGCGAACGCTTTAGCCTCAAAGAACCGCTGCGTCTTGAATACTGTAGAATACTGGTTGAGAGCTTGTGTGAGGTGGTCACGGAATGCAACGAGTAACTGTTGTATGTCGAGTATGCAGGCAGTGTGAATAACAAGACACATAGCCAGTCTGTCTCACCGCTCAGTGCCCATGCATACATTACTTTATTTGCAATGTGGGCACCAGTGCATGTCCAAGCCTGTTTGGGTTGCCTAACCAGAGGAAGCAGCCCCTTTGCTTAGGCCTATTGCGCAATCCTGTCCACTTTACTTGCTTCCTCCCTCTACTAGATCAGGTGCTGTTAATACAGGAGCGCTCCTAGCTAGCTGCACGAGCTGCTGTGATGGTTGGAGCGCCCGTGTTCCGGCAAGCGCAGCTTTCAGACCTGGACGCGCTTGTACGGAACAACATAGCGATGGCCGTGGTGCGCCACACGGCAATGCTTACAGATGAACATGCATGCAAGCATGAGGCCGCAGTGCATTTGCCTAACCGACTGCAGACCGGTCCCCGTCTGGGCGCAGGACTCCGAGGGCGTGACCCTCGCGCCTGACAACGCACGGGGGGGCGTTGCGGCCGTGCTGAACGACCCCACCTGCTCGAAGGGAAAGTACTTTGTCCTGGAGGTGAGGACCGCTGGTCATGTGGGGCGCTGTTCATCTTGACACAGCTGTGCAGCAATGGCTGCTGAGCGAGGGCCGTTGACGCAGCTGGACGGGGACGCAGTTGCGCAGCTCTTTATCACTTACGAGTGGTCCGACTGGTGCGCGGCCGTCGGCCTGCTCTCCCGTGCGTCGCCGAGCTCGCAACTCTGGTGGCCTGACGCACCCCACAGGCGCAACGCGCAGGTCTGGTGGGTGCAGTCGGTGTATGTAACGCCTGAGCACCGCCGGAAAGGCTACTACAGGCGAGCAGCGGCATATTGGTCCTTGACCTGCACGCCCTCGCAGTAATACACACTGGCTGCATGCAAAGCAGTGCCCCGCGCCTTTTCACCAGGTCTCTGTACGACCACGTGTGCAAGCTGGCGCGTTCGGAGGGCGTATGTGGCATCCGTCTGTATGCAGACGAGCACAACACACGCGCCAGGTCAACGGTGTGTTCCTGCGCCTGCTGTGGGGCTCGCACAGTGCAGAGAGCGCTAGTGAAACTGTTTATCGAGCATCCACTGCATGACCTCTACGGCCTGTCTTGTTTGCAACACACCTAGCCACCCTGAGCAGAGGCCGCCTAACTCTTTAAAACACTTGGAAGTGCTGTTGAGGCAGATGATGCCGTGGCCAAGCATATGAGCCCAATATGCGCATGCTGCTGTGCGCGCCTGGTATCACATGAAAGTCCCGTACACCTCGTCTGCTGGCGCGGCAGTACGAGGCGCTAGGGATGACATCCCACTACAGGGTCTACGAGGACATGTTCCACAACCAGGGCCTGGAAGGCTACCCGCAATAAGTGCTTGACCACACCTCAGCAAGTGCACATGCATGTGCCAAATGTGGTTCAGTATGCTCTGGGTGTGCGCGAACTCCCAGTCTGTTAAACAATGCTGAGTTGCTGTTTTATCTCTGCCTTAGCAAGCGTCCAATGTCCGCCAGCAGTTCAAATGCTGACTGTAAGTTTGCGTGCATTATTGTCCTCTCACAACCACTTCCCTGAGCATCAGCCTCATGCAGAGTCAACATGTGTGTCTGACAGACACTGTTTATACCAATGCTATGTACAGGCTTATATTTTTGCCTCACCTGAAGTCATAATTGGTTTATTAGCAAGCCCTGAGCCACTGTGAAGCTCATCACAGACAACACATGCTGTGTCACGAACACCGTCAGTTTTGGGATGACTTTGTCACCAAGGTTCCTTGGTGACTTGCCGGCCAGGCCCCAGTTGGTCTGCCTGGATGTGCACGCAATAGGCGGCTGGCTGAAGTCCTGGCATTTGTGGACACGCATAGCATGAGTCTAGATTCCCAGTAGTTGACAGCATCTCTGAAGTCGACCCTTCCAGGCGGACCAGGTCCATTTGCAAATCACACACACACTTTTACACCAGGCCAACACCATGCCACTCTAGATTAGCAGGCATCTCTCAGAGCTGACCTCTGCATGCATGTTTCACCATGGCCTTTACTCACATGTGCGTTTCACTCCACGGCCATCATGTTGGGCTCATCGAAGATGTCCAGCTGCGGCTGCAGGCGCTGGAGCACCGCGCCGCTGGCCGCATCATAGACCGTGATGCAGGGGTCGGAGCCGCCAGCATTCGCGCGCTGCAGGCGCGCGCCACGCGTCAGCGCAGTCAGGCCTGACGCTTCAGCAGTTTGAGCGCGTGCATGCCACTCAAGCACACACCGCTTGTACAGAGCGCGCAAACTGCCCAGGACCAGGCGCGATGCGTGCCAGGCGCCGCGCTGCTGCAGGAGTGCGACTCACCCCAACCCTGCAGGAGCACAGCTGGCGCCTGCACTCGCGGGGCCCCCGCCGGCGCGGCGCGCGCCTTCTGGCCGGTGTGCATGGACACGAGCAGCCTGCCCCGGTGGAACACGACATCGAACGGGTGCGCCGCGGTCCGCGCGGCCACGCCAATGAACTCGCCGGGCTTGGCGGAGCGCTTTCCCCCAAACTTGAGCACCTGCGCACGCGCCAAACTTACCCCGCTCGCGCGCTACATCGCCGCACGGGCCATGCATGCCGAGACGTTCGCCTCGTGCTGCATGCGTTGCGCGGACACAAAATGCGCACCTACCCTGTTGCGTGCCTATCGCGCCCGTCAGGGACCCAGGCCAGACTGGAGCTCCGTACCACACAGCACGCCCTGCCGAGCGATAGTGGGGCACACGCGCTACTGGTCCCCAGCACTGCCAGGTGCCAGGGCGCCAGGCAGGCCGCCAGGCAGGCCGCCAGGAGACCCTGCACCGCCAGGGCGCAGGCGATCAGCGGGCGCATGAGGCGGCCACCTCATTGGTCCCGCTGGTGACGAGCTTGTCGCCGGCGTCGTCCACGCAGACGCCGCTGGGGCGCAACATCAGCCGCCCGCGTGACGCCTCCAAAGGCGGGTCTCCATCCCAGTCGCCTGCCGGAGAGAGCATGTACTGGGAGCCGTCCCATGATTGCTTTGCGAACTCAGCTCTACTGACTGATGCATCCACGAGTGACTGCATTCCACCGTACAGCGCCCTGCATACGCATGCGGAGGAGGGGGGCGCGTGCAGTGCAAAGCGCATGCTGAATCATTCAAACGCAGGTGCGCCTTGGAAGTGGACGCCCTCACAGGGCAGCCGCACACTGTGGCAGGACGCCAGAAGCGGCCTAGCAGAGCGCGCGGGCCAGCGCGCCTTCGCAGCTCGGCGGCATCCGGAGCAGGCACCCAGTGGCGCGAGCGGGCATGTGGACGTAGCTGGGCGCCTGCGCCCGGCAGCAGCAGAGTCGGTATCGCGCCGGAGCTGCTGCCGCTCGCGCAGCACCGGTCGCGTTCATGGCTTGTCTGCCTCGGCTCAGCCTGGCGGCCACGCTGCGCAGAACGCCGTCCACGCCACGGCGCGCAGCCGCACTGCTGCCGCCCGCCGCTCACGCAGCGCTGCACCCGCACTGCTGCGGCTCAGCACCAGGCTCCCATACGTTCCCAGTGCTGCGGCAAGCTCCCAAGCAGCCAGGCCAGGTCAGGGGCATGGCATCCTGGTATCATACCCGAGCAGAAACCTATTTTACCATACACCCCACAGCCGCCAGGCGCGCGCGTCATAGCTCAGGTCGGCGGCGATGTACAGCGCGCCGTCGTCGGGCGCGGCTGCCATGCCCCACGGCACGAGCAACTGGACGCCGTCATCGAGGAAGACATGTGTCTGGTCGTGGCTGGCCCGGTCCGGCACGGCGCTGTGCACAGTCCGCCGCGAGCGCACCACCACGTTGCGGCTGACCCTGCGCGGCGCGCCCCGCCGCGTCACGGGTGCCGGCGGGCGGCACCGAGCTTGCGCCGGACGCCCGGGCAGCACCCGCCATGCTGGCTCTGCGCGTCCCGCCGCTCCAGTGACCGATGGCGCTGTTCAGTGGACCTTGCGCAGAAGCGCATGCTGCCAGGCAGCTCTGGAAGCTCGCGCCCCATACGGCTTGGCTCCAAAACCCGCTGGTGGGCCACCCCAGGACTCGGCAGCGGCGGGTGCGGAGTGCGCGGGCGCGCTCTGGGGCGCGTGGGGCGAGGCGCGCGCACCCCGCGACGTAGACGTAGCCATTAGCGAACGCGATGCCCTCCGGCTCCGCCAGCAGGTCGCCGAAGGCCATGACGCGCACGGGGCGCAGCGTCTCGCCGTGCAGCACCAGCACGCCCGCGACCTGGGCGCACGGCGCATGCGGTGAGCCCGGCGCAGGCTGGCCGTGCTGCCCACAGTGGAGCAGCCCCAGTGGCCTCTCGAGCTCGAGCAGCCGGCGCAGCTTACGCCGCTCTGCAGCGGTGAGCCTGCTGTGCGCGACCGCTAGCCAGCCGCGCGCCCCCAGGCGCCAAGCTGCGCCCCTCGCACGGCACGGGCAGCGTCGCATGCGGCAGCTGCTGGCCGGAGGTGCGCCTCTGGTCGCGACGCACACCGTCCCTCGGGCGCACCCGCCGCGGCTCGCGCGCGCAAAGCCCGGCGAGCCAGCGTCGCGGCCGCCCATGAGAACGCGCAAGGCCTGCGCCTAGCAGCGGCGTCTGCAGATGTGCACGTGCTGACACCACACCCGCCGCACGGCGGCAGAGACACCGGAGGCCGTGCACCCGAGCGCCGCCGCGCCGCGCCGCGCGCCTTGTACTGGCTGACGTACACGTGGCCGTCGTAGGGCGAGATGGCGATGCAGGTTGGCCAGCACGCGCGCTTGCTGTCCTGCGCCGCGGCGGCGCGCTCCTCCGCCGTCACAGGGCCGCCGGGCGCGCCGCGCCGCCGCCGCGGCCGCGTCAGGCGCACACTGCGCACGACGGCGCCTGCCGCGCGCGCAGCACACTCGCGTTTGGCGGCCGCGTCGCCGACCTGAGTGCGCTGGGCGTTGGGGCGGCTTGTGTGCGGCGCATGCATGCAGCCCACGCCTGCCTTGCCGCTGGCTCCGGGAGCAGGCTGTGCTCAGTTCTGGCAGTGCGCCACAGTCACTTACGGATGCTCGACATGTAACAATGAAGCCCTATTGTGCCCATCCAGACCAGCACACGGGGGTGTGTGCACTGCCAGGCCTGGGCAGCACATGACAGCAGTAAGCAGCCGGGCCTGCTTCATGCAAAGCAAGCACTTTTTGACACAGCCATGAAAATGCCAGGCACTAGGGGGCCATGGCCGGCTTGAGCAGCAGCAGCGTTCTGCCAAGCGCAAAAAAAAAAGAGGCGCGTGCGCCGTGTGCGGCCACCGCCGGCAGCGTGACGTGTAGCGCGTCGGGGTCTAGGGACAGCGCCCGCGCGGTCGCACACCTGTGGCCAGATCCAGCTCCAGCAGCGTGTTGCTCGCAGAGCACACGACCAGCAGGCGCGTGCGGCAGGCGCCGCGCGCGACCGCTGGCCCGACCCGCCGCTGCAGCGCTCCGCACGTTGCGCCCAGCTGCGCGGCGTGACAAAGCTGCTGGGCTCCAGCTCAGCCTGGTGCGCGTCATTCAAGAGCTCCCCTGCAGGGCAACGCTCGCACAAAACTTTACACCTGTGGCTGCCCGTGGTGCTGTGGACATACAATTGTATGTTTGGACTGTGAACAGTACACTATGTAGCAGCTCTGCAAGCCAGTGTGCCTGTGCAAGACTTGTTTCAGGAGAACGAGCTCTCACACGCCTCTGTGAGCAAGCAGGCCTTGAGCGCCATGGGCCTGTATGGGCAAGCAGACCTTGAGCGCCTGCCGTCTGGTCAGGAGCGGGAGCAGGTGGAGCTCGAGCGCGTCCAGGAGCGCGGGGCAGCCCAGCGCCGCCCCCATGCGTTACGCTCGAGCGCAGCGAGGCTGCTTCAGAGCAGGCAAGACTTTCTCCGCCGCCTCTTTCAGCAGGCTGCAGCTGCGCAGACACGCTGCTGCCCCTCTTGGAAAGTCCAGGCCGGACGGCACGCAGCGGGCACCTCGTGAGTGCTCGGGTGCATAACAGTTGAGCACTTGGGAGTTGCTCACGTGCACACGTAAGCAAAGCAGGGCGCGTGCATTGGCCAGACGGCGGCTATTGCAGGAAACAGAGTACCAGCACGTGCAGCTCGTCCTTACAAAGAGCGCAGACCTGTGCGCTTTCGCCGCAGCTCACGGCAGAGGTTGGGTAGGGCTGAGTGACTACAGTTGCAAGCAGGCTAGTGCCCCTTTCTTCCAGTGAGCACAATTTGGGCACCAGCATCCCAGTCATGCATGCAAGCCCTGAAGCCTACCCGAGACTTTGCCACCAGACCCGAAAGCTCTCCTGCTGAAGGAGAGGATGCTCGAGTCGCAGTAGCATCCCCCACAGCTCACTCCACTCTCCTCAGCGTGATGAAGCGCTCTGTACAGAGCGTCCACCGGGAGAGCTTGGAGCAAACCAGCGCACAGTGCCAGCGCACAGTGCCAGCGCGCTGCTAGCAGCGCCGCCCCTGGAACTGTGGTGGCGGGGGATGGACTTCCTCAAGAAGGTCAAGCGCTATGTGCTGGGAGAGGTGCGCGTGCCACTGTTCAGACGTGTGCCTGCAGGCAGCCAGCGGCCTCGCCACTGAGCTGATGTTGCATGTCAAGCATGCAGCGCGCTTGCTCCAACAGTCTCATGTGTGCCAGATGACTGTTCTATGTTAACGACGTCCCCGATGCTCAAGTCGGCAGCTTACTCCATGCCTCACTGCTCGTGGTTGAAGCGCTTGCAGAGGTGCCAGGGAGGTCTGCTTGTGCACCGCTCGCTGCAGCGGTTACCTTTGCCTGTGAGCGCACCTGCGCAAGGTGCCATATTGCGCTGTCGCGCCCGCCGCCCGCCGCCGAAAGCGCTCGGGCGGGCACCTCCAGTGCGCTTGCGCACTGGGCGCCACATACGCGCACCGGCACTCGAGGCCTGAGCGGCCACTTCCAGCGCTGGGTGCAGCGCCGTCGTGAAGCAGAGCCTCTGCTCGCCTGGGCAGGATGCAATGGAGGCGCAGCCGCGCCAGCAGCCCGGAGCGAGCCCGTCCAGCGCCCGGCCGGACGTCGCCGAGCGGGCGCGGCGGCCTGCGGCGGCGGCCGCGGCGCGGCGGCAGCAGGCGCCGCCGCCTGCGCAGGAGCCGGTGCTGCAGAGCGCCGGCTATGGCGCGTCCGGCGGCATACAGGTGGGAGCGCTGCCCTATGCCTTGGACCCTGTGGAGCTGTGGAGCTGCAGGCTCCAACGCCGCAGTGAACCGCCCGTGGAGGTGGTGCCACCTGCAGCGCGCTGTCTGGCGCTCTTGACAGCCAGCAGGGCGGGCGGTGCCCTATGCTTGTTGGGGCGGCGGTGAGTGCGCACAAGCGTAGCTGAGCTCCTTCAGGTTCCGCAACGCACGGTTTGTACTGGCTAGTCGGTGGACATTTTCACGGTCGCGTGTGGAGCAGGACGCCAACGCGCTTGTCAGAGACTGTTCCACCGGCTGCTGCCACTGTCTATACCACTGTCTTCATGCAGCCGTGCATGGCCGCTGCAGAATTCACCCTGAATCATGTATTTAACTACAGCCGTGCATCAGCCAATTTGGGCTGCTGACGCCCCTGCGCAGGGACGTCACTGCGTCCTGGCGAGCAGGTAGGGTCTGCTGTGGTTGCACCACACTTACTGTAGATGGTGAAGTGCACGGGCGTGGGGTTGTGCCGCAGGGTCTCAACTGGTACAGAGAGCGGCTGCGGGAAGACCGCGACGGCGACACCGCCGACGAGTTCCTGGTAGAGCCGAGCGTGGCACCCGCGCAGCCGGCGGCGCCGGCCGCGGCGCAGCGCGCGAGCGCATGCGCCGGCGCCGCTGACGTCGCCGCGGCCCCGGCCCAGACATCTGCCTCCGCGCTCAAGGTGTGCATGGGTGTCCTTTTCATGAAGCACATGAAACACTACTGATCGCGGTCATGCAAGCTGTTGTGATTTGGGGCCTGTCAAGGAGCTAGCAAGCGCGCGCCTGTGCACCGGTTTTCGTGATGGGGCACGCACACCGTGATGGTGTAGGGTTTGGGGAGGCTTGCATGTGGGCTGTTGCGGGTCTGCTTAATAAGTTGCCACACAGGGCAGATGTTGACAGCCCAGCAGTGAAAAACTGCCCTACAGCGTGGCTGCCGCGCAGCCTGCCGTTCCTTTCGCTGTATGCGGGCATGCGCCCCGCTGCAAGGGGCGTGCTGCGTGCCCCGTGCAGGTGCAGCGCAGGAATCTCAAGGCTGCACGCCGAGGTGACGTGGTCGTGCTGGAGGGCAACGTCCACATCGTGCCCCCAGCTTGATGGCACAGCTGGGGCGCTGTCACCATTCCATGCTGTCCTCATGGCCTGCATGGGGGCTACGGACCGAAGGTTTCATAGTGAAATGAAATTCATAGCTAGATGCCAAACAGGAAGCTGGGGAACTCTGGGAGAAACCTACCCATGTGGGTCGGGGTTGAAGACTCACAGAGGCGATATCGATGACCAGAAGTCTATCCAAGCCAACAGCCACTCACAAGCCAACCCAGCACCCAGCAAAGCTCTCAGGTGCGGCTGAACCCGTGCACAGTGCCCATCGTTGTAGATTGACATCGCCATGGTGTGACACGGCTTCTGACTTTGTCGTACCTGTGATAAACCGGTTGTGAGTGTCTAGGAACGCGGTTATGCCTTCGCTGGATGCCTGTCAGTTTACCTGTCAGCGGTATCTTTCTGTTGTGCACAAATGCACCCAATGAGCACAATGTTCCGCGTCAGCACGCACAGTGTGGGGTTGGAGTATGGTTGTTGCCAGACTCTTCGGCACGCTGTGCCTCTGCATTGTGTTTGCGAGCCCATGGGTCCCGGCTCGCCTGCAGCTGCATTTAAAACGCGGCAGCTGTCGAGTCACCTTGCCTGGGGCTGGCAAGCGGGGCAGCAGTCTGGGTGGGTTTGTGCGAGTAGCCTGTGCCGCTTACGAAGCACATCGGACATCCTTGCAGGCATCGGGCGCCTGCGCGGGTAGTTAGGGCAATAAGCCGACTGCAAGGCACGAGGGGAGTGAAGCTGGCGTTTGCTGCGCAGCTGCCTCTGCTCGGCTTTGCTCGTGTGCTGGTCAGGCAGCTGATGTGCGTTCATGCTGGGAGCTGGACAGCATGAGCTGCTTGATGCTGGCATGGACAAGGGCACTGCAGGTCTGTGTACCTGGGGATTGAGACGGTGGTGGTCACCTGACGTATACACTATGATACATGCTTCAGCCAGTGCTGAAGCAGTGCTGAGTAGGCTTTGCAGCGCGCAGGCTAACACTCAGCAAGCTTCATCAACCATGGGCCTCTTTGACAAGATCGCTGACAAGTTCGACGGCAGTAAGTTCCCGTCATGTATGGTGGCTCTGGAGGATTGCGCTTAGCCTGTGGGCTGACCAGACGCTTGGCGTGGGACATGTGACCTGCTGTGTCTGCGATGTCAGCGTGTTCGGCCAGTGGCGGGTTTCTTTCTGACAAATTGCTCAGCTAAGAGTAGTGGGCGTGATTTTGAGCCTGCTAAGAGGCTGACACCCACGCTGCGTGTGCGTGTGCAGACAAGGGCGGCGACATGACCGGCCAGGGGTGCGTCCATGTTTCCCGCGCATTACTTTGCTATGACAGACCTTGTTGCTAAAGTGGCTCCCTGAAGGTATACTTTGCCTGCACCGCAGTGCGTCGTGTGCTGTCTGACCAGCAGGCTTTCAGAACGCTATCAGAGAACGCGGTCACACACATTGCTAAGTAGTACTCTGAAGTGTTTCAGTGCTCAACTGGGTGCACACTGTACATTGTGACGGGCTCTCAGGTGACCTCCTCTACAACTTTCTATACCTCATGGTTCATACTGACGTTTTCCGGATTGCTGCTGTGCAGGCAGGGCGGTGGCATGATGGGCGGTGACCAGTCGGGCGGCGGCATGATGGGTGGTCAGCAGGTGCGGTGCTCAACTTGTTGGCCTGCTCCTGTGTGGGTGTGGCTTCACGTTGCAGCCACACCAATATGCCATGCCTCACAAAGAAGCCCCAACATCCAAAGAAGCCCCAACATCCATTATGCCATGTCTTACCAAAAAAACAGGCAGGGCGTGCTGTATATAACAGGCAGGGCGTGCTGTATACGATGATGTGGTTTGGATTTACACCTTGCTTGTGGCAACATGGGCAAATGTTGCCCACATGCAGCATACCTATGTTGAATAGGTGCATGTGCACTGAGTAGATGTTGGTGTACGCGCAGGGCGGCATGGGCGGCGGCAGCGGCATGGGCGGCGGCAGCGGCATGGGCGGCGGCCAGGACTACGGCGGCGGCGGCGACTACAGCGGCGGCGGCCAGGGCGGCATGGGCGGCCAGAGCGGCATGGGCGGCCAGAGTGGTATGGGCGGGCAGGGCGGCGGCATCATGGGCGCGGCCAAGGACGCGATGGGCATGGGTGGCCAGGGCGGCCAGGGCGGCGGCATGGGCGGCGGCATGGGCGGCGGCATGGGCGGTGGCATGGGCGGCGGCCAGCAGGGCGGCCAGGGTGGCATGATGGGCGCTGCTGAGAACGTGATGGGCATGGGCGGAGGCCAGCAGGGCGGCGGCCAGGGCGGCATGATGGGCGCCGCCGAGAACGCGATGGGCATGGGCGGCGGCCAGCAGGGCGGCGGCCAGGGCGGCATGATGGGCGCTGCCGAGAACGCGATGGGCATGGGCGGCCAGCAGGGCGGCCGCGGCGGCATGGGCGGCATGGGCGGCGGCCAGGGCACTGACAACTTCTAGAGTGCGCCGGCGTGCCAGCACATGCCCCACGCGAGGCTGCCTTCGTGAGCGAGCGACGCCTTTGGCACGTTTCTCCCTTCTGTTTGGTTGACCCTTTGCAAACCCACTGAGCGCTCTGCGTTCTGCTTGAGCGAGCATGATAACGTGACATCGATGCAAGGGAGTGAGCTTTTGTGTGTGCTGTTGCTGGGGGTGCTAGCACAGCATCACAGTACATAAGCAGCATGCTGGGCCTGCTGCATCACAGTATCTATTGTTGTGGTGTGCTGACGGCCATCACTGTAGGTAGTTGTGCTGTCAAGCATGCGAGTGTGATAGCACGAGCTGCAGTTTTGCATGGGTTTGCCACCAGCTTGCTTTCATGTTCAGTTCTAACGCGGTACACTTTCTGTAAGATCAATTACTACTCGCCTATCTTACAATGTGGCACTTATCAAGTGCTCCTGGCACAAACATGGCTCTTGACCCTGGCTATGCACAGTGCGGCACCAACATGAAAGACATCCTGCACACGACCCCATCATCATTGTGTGCAGCCTCTTGAACAAAGGCAGTGCTGGGCAGTGCAGGTGCTTGACCCGCCCATCTGCACCACCTGCCCGCAGAGACAATGGGCAGACCAGCCAGAACGTAACAGTGTGGCTGACTAATTACAAAAGTAACCCTGCAGCCGGCCTGAGCCTCCTACGCTGCCTTTGGCCTACCCCGCACGCTTGATGCATGTACCACCAGCTGACAAACTCTTGCGAGTCTCCTGCGCGGCAGCCCTGCAGCACCGCCAGGAGCAGCAGCGCCCTCCACAGCCAGCAGGAGCGCACCTCGCCTAGCACCGGCAGTGCACCGCATGCTCTGCAGCCGCCACGCAGACCGCGCCCGCCGCCCCAGCGCCGCGCCCCCTCCCTGCATGAGCTCCCTGCATGAGCGGGCCACCGACGCCGCCAGCGCGCGGGGCAGGCCGGCCTCGCGGCGCGCCGCTGCGCCGCGCATGCGCGGCCGCAGGCCAGCGGGCGCTCCAGCCCAGCAGGCGCTCAGAACACCTGCAGGATCTGGTCGAACGGCTGCCGGCACATGGGGCAGGCCTGCTTCGCGGCGCGCAGCTGCTGCGCGCAGTCGGGGCAGCAGCAGCGGTGGCCGGTGCTGCCGTGCACGAGCGCCACGGTGGCCGGCGCGGCCAGGCAGACGACGCAGGAGCCCTCGTCCTCGTCCGTGGACTCGGCGCGGCGGTGCAGCTGCGCGGGCGGGAACCCCTGTACTGACTTGAAACCCATTGGTGTTCTTCAGGGAATGACCAAGCACTATCAGGCAGCACAAAGCTCTGCCTTAGTTTGCGGGAGGCTGCTTGCGTTGTGTTGCATCACAATACCTCCACAGGAAATTGTTCACTGTTCGTGTCTGTGAGTAAACTCTCGGGCCATGCACAGCTGAACATGGGCACCTGCGCGAGCAGCAAGCGGCGCACGGAGCCGCGCGCGGTGCTCTCAAGCCAGGCGACCGAGAGGCCTGACGCACCCCAAGCACGCCTGCGGCGAGCGGGGTGCGCACTTGGCTGGGCGGCGACATGGGCGGCCCCTGCGGCCCCGAGCTGGGCCCCGCGTTCGCGCGCGCGCCGGCCGCGCTGCCGGACGGCCCCGGCGGCGCGCTGGCCATCGCGGCGCCGCCCGCCGGGAACGAAAGGTTGCCCGTGCCGTCCGTGGCGGCCATGGGCGCGGACGGCCGCACCGGCGCGCCGACGCTCGCGTGGTCGACCGTCGGGTAGTGCACCTGCGCAGAGCGCGGCAGGCCGCTCGCGAGCGAGGTCTTGGCGTGCGCGCTCCGAGCCTGCGGGGCGGCCGGCGCCTGTGCGAGGGTGCACCCTCGCTGCATGTTGCAGAGCACCGTCTGCGGGGACCTGCAGGGCCGAGCTCGCTCGGGGGCTGCGGTACACACACATCTCCTGGCAGAAACCTGGTGTGTGCCGCACAGCAGCGGCCACTGCGGGGCTTTGGCACGGACGTGACGGGTCCGGCACAAGCTCGACTTCGGTCGCTCAAGCGCCCTGGTGCACAGGCCGGGAAGCTGAGGGCGCACCGCCGCGCCCGACTCGAGCGGGCCGGCCGGCGACGCCTGCTGCGCCGACGCGGCGGCCGCGGGTCGCGCGGGCGACGCGGCGGGCTGCGCGTCATACTCTGCTTGCAGCCGCCGCGCGAGCTGCTCATCAGTCTCGCCTGCAGGCGCGCATGTGCGGCAAGGCATCACTGCACCCTCTGACATGCACTGCACGCCGGGCTTGGTCACATACTGGCGCTGGCGCTGGCGCTACCAAACCCGCTGCCCGTCTCAGCACTGGCGCAATTCCGCGGCGAACTCGCAACTGGAGCGCCCCAGAGGCCGGTGTGGCTCGGCCTCCTGAGCAGCCTGATGCGGCTTGTCCAGGGAGGCTTCACGCGCATGAGCGGCAGACGCTGTGGAACATATTGAGGTTGTTGGCGGGGCGCGCGCGCACCGGCTGTGGCGCCGGAGCTGCCGGAGGGCCGCGAGGGGCCCGCGGCGCTGTCACCCTGTGGGCGCCCTGCGCATATGCTCGAGGCGCTGACCGGGCGGCACGAGCGCTGTGCCCCACCCTGTCTCCAGCATACACAGGCTGCACAGGAGTGGGCTGCACAGCAGTGGACTCCTGCAGCAACGCAGCAACTGTACGGCACAGCCGCGCACGCGCGAAGCACAGACCTGAGTTAAGCGGGTGACTGGTCGAGCGAGCGGGGCACCACCTTGCTGCGGCGGCGGCGGCAGCCCGCGCGCGTTGACCACGTCGATGAAGCGCCGCAGGTTGCCGACGCTGTTGGCCTCCCGGTCCACCTGCGGCCGCGCCAGGCGCTCGGCACTCAGGATCTACGCTTCCTGCTTAGGCTACAGGCTACCCTTGTTGCCAGGTGCCTTTCTGCTCGGCCTGCGCGCGCCCTGGCACGCACGGACCGCTTGCACAAATCCAAGCCCTGCAGCCACATGACCACCATGTACACTGCCCCGCAAAGTGCATGCGTTGCCGGGTATCCGTGTCGCCTGCCCAGACGTGTATGCCAAAGGAACCGTTGGCGCAAACTCGTGTGCTTGGACACATGCCAGCACCAGCGAGGGATGCACAAGCCTCGGTGCGGATCGTGCGGGCCGGGCTAGCGCGCGCGAAGCAGGCAGGTCGGGAGCCCGAATAGGCTCAGCATCGCACGGGCGCGCCCGGTCGCGGTCTGACCGCACACAAGCATGGCAAGCAACGGCGCCGGGCGACGTTGCTTGCCGGGCGAGGCAGGGAGCCCGCAACACCCGCACGCGGGCGGCGCAGCCACGCCGCGCCGCACCGGGCGCAGGTGCAGCACGGGGCCGTTGCTGTCGCCGGTGACGTGCGCGCCGGTCACCGCCGCGTGCGTGCGGTGGAGCGTCTGCGCGCCCCCACGCCCCTGATCAGGGCTAGGGTAGGTGATATTTGCACAGGACTGGCTCGCACTCCGCGGCTCGCACTCCGGCGGCGCCAGAGCTCCTGGCACCCTGAGCAGGTGTGCGAGCAAGCACCGCGCGCATCCCGCTGCTCGTGCGGGCGGCCGGGCCAACGCAGCAGGCCAGACGAGCGACGCGGGCGCGGGCGCGGCCGCCCCGCGAGGCCCGCTGCCGGGGGGCGCGCGCACCAGCGCGCACTGCGCGGCGTTGGGGTCGCGCGAGCCGACCACCAGCCGCGCGACCGCGCCGTCCAGCCAGACCTGCGGGGCGCGCGCGATTGTCAGGGGCGCGTGCCCTGTGAGCAGTGCATCCTGTGAGCAGTGCATCCTGTGAGCAGTGCATCCTGTGAGCAGTGCATCCTGTGAGCAGCGCGCAGGCGTCCTTGCGCCCGGCGCCAGGCTCTCGGAGCCCTTGGCAATCCTTGGCTTCGCATGCCGCCTCAGGCACGCTCCCCCAGCTGCCCGCCTGCTCAGCGACGCCCTGCCGCGCCCGGGACCGGACCGGCGGGCCATGCGGCGCTGCGCGCGCCGCAGCCCCGCGCATGCCCAGCGCGCGGCCCCCGTTTGCGCCCCACCAGAACCCAGCCCCAGGAGGTGCGGCTGCACGGCTGCTACGGGCGCGGGGCGGGGGCGGCGGGCGCGCCTTGCACACGGGCAGCGTGTCGTCCACCGACTTGTACGCGAGCATGACCACGCGCACCAGGTGGCCCAGGCCCGCCGCCGGCCAGCGCGGCATGACGACCACATACCTGCGCGCGCGCCCCACAAGGTAGGGTGAGGTCAGGTGGCAATGGACGACAGGGGATGTACAGGGTCGGGCGGTGGTGCGGCCACGGAGCAGGCGCGCGCCGCCGCCGGCCGCTGCTCGCCTCGCCCGCTGCCGCGCGCGCACGCGCGCCTGGAGCTTGCGCAGCGCTGCGCAGCAGCAGGGGAGCAGGCCCGCAGCGGGCTGTCCGCCATGCTGCGCCCTGGCTGCGCACAGTGCGAGCACTCTGCGCAGAGCTGATGCACCGACCCCCAGCAATTGTGGATGCGTTGACAGCGGACAGACAATAAGCAGCAACCCTGGCAACTTGGACAGCAAAAGTAGGGTAGAGTTAGGGTTGTCCATTAGGGTAGGGCCCGCACCGTGCCTTCCACTCGGAGCCCAGGCCCATGAACTTGGGCACCTTCATGGCCAGGTAGCCCGCGAACGGCGCGCGGCCCTCCAGCTGCCGCACCAGCGCCAGGCTCTTGGCGTTGATCGCCACGTCGATCGCCGTCAGGCCTGGCCCGCCCCCCGCGCCGCGTGTTTCACAGCGAGGCGCGGCAGGGCGGAGCGCGGGGGCGGGGCGCCTGTGCCGGGGGGCGCTGGAGGGCGGACAGCGCGGCAGGCGTGCTTGAGAGCGGCGCGCTGCACAGCCACGAGCAGCACGGGCATGGTGGGGTAAAAGCCCTAATCCTACCCTGCGCAAGGGCGGCGCACCGCGCGCGTTCTCGCAGAACGGGTTGGCGCCGGCCGACAGCAGCAGCAGCGCCTCGCGCTGCCGCCCGCGCATGATCGCCTCGTGCAACGCGGTCGACCCCTCCTCCCCGATCGCCTGCACGTTGGCGCCCGCGCGCAGCAGCTGCCGCGGCACGGCGGCGCCCGTCAGCGCGGGGCGGGCGCCGGGCGGCGAGACGCGACCGCAGTTACAGCGCTGTCGGACGCAGGCACCGGCGCCCGGCGTGCACAGGTCGGCGTGCGCGGGTCGCCGTCCACACACGGCAGCTGCAAAGGAGGCAGTGCGGGCGCGCTGTCGGGTCCGCCTCAGGATACTGGACAGGCTGGCACGCGTCGTGCAGCGTCGTGCGCCGCCTAGCGTGCACCAGCCTGCCAGATGGGCGTGCCGCATGGCGAACGCTGCGCTTGTAGCAGCAACACTGACAGCCTGATGTTGCTGTTCTCTACGCGAACACAGCAGGTGGGCGCGGCGCAGTCCATACAGCAGCGGCTCGCACGCGCGCCGCCAGCCGTTGTCGGAAACACACCATGCTGGCACAGCCGCTCTTGCCCCCCCAGGATGCAGGGACAGCAAGCGCCTGCCTACGGCCAGGCAGCGCACCACGTCTACGCAGCCGTAAGAGCCTTTGGCGGCCGCGAACATGAGCAGCGACCACTGCGGGTGGCCGCGGACCATGCCCCGCGTCTCCAGCGGCGGCCGCTCGCCCTGCCGCTGGTAGGCTGCCAGCGTCTGCGCGCGCCGCGCCCGCACCTGTGAGCCCAAATGCAGCAGCGCGCGCGAGGGCACGGGCAGCAGCAGGCGCGGCAGGAGCCGCGGGGCGCACGTCGTCCAGGGCCTTGACATCGTTGAAGTCTATTGCGCGGATCACGCGGTCCGGCAGCGAGGCGCCTATGCCCATCTTGCGGGCGAGGATCACCAGGCGCCAACCGACGTACAGCAGGGGGACCAGGACCAGGCGCCTTGTGATTCTTAGGACCAGTCTCCGCATGCGTCGCTCGTTTCCCTCTCCCTTTGCTGCTCGCAACGAAGCTGCAGCGCAAAGCCCTGGAGGAGCTAGTTTGGCCGGTAGGGCCTGACGATGCACTTCAAAGGTGGCCCCGGCCCGCAATCTGCCAAATGTAGCAGATAGACGGTTGTGATCTAGTCGACACCAACTCCCGGCGAGTTTGCAAGGCGTGCTGACCTACCTGGGCAGCTCGTATGGTTGTGGTGCAGATGCAGCTGAGGACTTGCACAGGCGCCAGCACTTCGGGGCGCACTGCGCCGCCGGGTGCCCCAGCGGCTGCTGCGCGTCAAGCGTGCGGCGGGCGGCGCTCCAGGCACCCAGGTCCGACCCGCCACACCACGTGTCCCGCTCTGGCAGTGCAGTGCCCTGCGCCAGGTTGTGCGCAGACTATCTGGCACCGTATAACAAAAGTCCGGGCTGAAGCAGGCGTCGCCCGGTCCACCGGCTTTGGCCTGGCTGAGGCGGTCGGCGCGGCGGCCGCCGCCAGCCCAGAACCGCCGCCGGCCGCCGCGCCGTGCGAGCCCCCCGCGGCTGCTGAGCCGCGCGAGCCCGCGGAGGAGGCCGCGCCTGCCGACGGCGACCTGCTGGAGCTCGGCGTGTTTGGCGCGCCGCACGGCCTGGGCGGCGAGCTGCGGCTGGCGCTGATAACCGACGCGCCGGAGCAGCGCCTGGGCGCGCCGGGCCGGCTGTGGGTGCGGCCGCGGACCGGGTGGACGCGCGAGCGCGGCCGCGGGCTGCCGCAGCCGGTGCGCCGCACCCCATGCTCCCTGCGCTTGGGGGGTAGGTGTGTGGGCGAGGGGGGAGGCGCGGGGCTTTCCAGCGCTCGGGGCAGGGCGTGGGGGCGACGGGGAGGGGTTGGCGTGGCCGCGCCGTGCCGCCCCTGCGCAAGCGGGTTTGCGGGGCCGCACGGGCTGTCGGGGGAGGAGCGCTGGGCATCATTCAGCGCACTGTGGTCGCACCTGAGGGCGTTGCACGAACCCCCGCACAGCCCCTGCCGCTTAAGGTGCCTGCCAGTGAAGCAGGACGCGCTCTCGTGCGCGCGGCAGGTGTGGCTGGAGGCCGGGCGGCCCACGACGGTCAAGGGCCGCCCGACGTGGCTGCTCAAGCTGCGCGGCGTGGACGCGCCGGAGGCCGCGGAGCAGCTGCGCGGCCTCTTCCTGCTCGGCGACGCAGCCGCGCGGCCGCCGCTTGACGGCGACGATGAGTTCTACGTGCAGGTCCGCCGGCCCCGCTGTGCCGTCGCGGCTGCCGCGCTTTACACACAGTCCTAGGTAGACAGCCAGACATGTGCCCGACGTGGCGTGCGGTGTGTGATGCGCGGAGACTAGAGTGACAAGCTACCCAAGCAGGAGGGGCGGCAGCAGCATTGGAAGGGCGTGAGGGCGCTGTGACGCCGTGACGAGCGCGCGCGGCGGCGCATGCGGACGTCGCTGCCCAGTCCGTTGTGCACAGCGTTAGCACAGCTTCTGGAGGTTGCTGACAAGCAACACGGGCGGCCGGCAGCACCTGGCATGCGCCCTGAGCTGCCCCGCCTGCGCGGCCGCAGGAGCTGGTGGGGATGGCCGTGGTGCTGCAGGCGAGCGGCGAGGCGATTGGGACCGTCGTCGACCTCTATGACGGCACCGGTGCGCGCGGCGCACCCTGCATGCTCGGGGGCCTGCTGCTGACTGCTGCCCTGATCAGCCATATGCTGCGCGGATAGACTCAGACATGGAGGCCAGAGGTGCGGCGTGCAGCAGCACCCGTGCTCGACTGCAACAGCGCGGGAATGATACTTAAAGCGAGATGCGTGTCGACTCTATGCTGTGTGCAGGCTCACACGGTGTGCAGTGCACCTCTTTGCACTCTACTCATTAGATCCAGGATGGAGTGGCGAGAGGGGCAGGGCAGCGAGCACCGGTCATGTGCCTGACACTGGAGGCATGCCTGACTCTGGAGGCGCCGGCCTCGCAGGCGCGCACGACGTGCTGCGCGTGCGCCTGGAGGGCCCGCGCTGCCCGGACGACGGCGTGGACGCGCCGCGCACGATGCTGCTGCCGTTCGCGCGCGCGTTTGCGCCCGTGGTCGACCGCGTCGCGCGCCGCATGGAGGTAGCGCCGCCGCCTGGCCTGCTGGAGGCCGCGCTTGAGCCGCGCCTGCCCAAAAAGGAGAAGAAGGGGCAGCGGCGGCCGCGGCTGCGGCCCAGCCGGCAAGGGGATGAAGAGCGGGGAGGCGCGGCCGGCGGGGAGGGGGCCGGCGCGCGCGGCGGGGAGGGCCGCGGCGCGCGGCGCAGGGAGGACGGCGGCGCGCGTGGCGCGGAGGCGGAGCGGGCCAGGCCATAGACTGCTGGATGTGGCTGGTGTCTGATCTGGCATGGTCATGCTGGGCCTGACTGGCTAGTTTCGCCGGCTGCTGCTGGGCGCGGAGGACCTGCCACCGGCCTGGCAAGTTTGCTGGTCCAGCCCCGCATCCGGCGGGTCTCTGGTCTTGCCACGCGCCTGTTGGAACCTTCTGACCTGCTGCCACACAACCGCAGTACCTGGGGTGCCTCACAGGGTAGTTGACTGCAGGACGTGCCCTTTAAGAGTTGCATCATGGGCCCGTGCATGCTTCTGTTTCGTAAGGCTGAGGAGCATGCGTCTCGATAGGTGTCAGAATACAAAGCTGCAAGCCCACCTCTGGACAGCCCTTCATCATGTGACAGAAGCCATCTTGCAAGGCGAGGTGACCAACACCTCATTGAGCCGCTCACACACACATGCTTCGCTCTTTGATAAACAGAAATGGGCACAGTTCTGCATGCAATTCTCGCGAGTTCACCAGGTGACACGTTTTCAACAAGCCTGGCTTGCAAGCAGGCTGCAGACACAGCAAACGGAGGACCCAGGGCTCAATGACACATATCGCAGTAGAAGCGGGCTGCTAATCACACCTGCAAAAACACCTGCACCCGGCCTGGTGCCCGCAGGCCTGCAAGCACCACATGATGCTGTTGCGTGCATCATTGAGTTTGCCTGCTCCGGTGGAGCGCACAGGAGTTAACTCCCGCAGCTCGCCAGCGCTCTGCGCGTGGGTTTACCTTGCACAGGACGCGCAGCCGCCGGCCGCAGCCCGCGCTGCGGTGCCCGACCCCTCACGCCTTTGGCACGACATGCGCCAGCAGGTACTGGTCCAGGAACGCCTCGATCTGCAGCGGGCACAGCCGTCTCAGCTGCGCGCTCGGCAGCGGGCGGCCGCAGGCCAACGCATGCCAGCCTGACAGGCAAGCTGCAGCGCGGCGCGGCGCGCAGGCGCGCAGGCGGTGCGCGCGCGCCGCCGTCAGGGCCAGCGCGCGGCGGCAGGCATGCGGTGGGGTTAGAATTATGGTAGGGCGGCGCGCCCGATTCGCGTACTGGACGTAGATGGTGTGCGCCGCGTTGTAGATGCGCGCGTTGGCGCACATGCGGCGCAGGTCGGCCGTGAAGATGTCCAGCGCGATGTAGAACGCGCCGCCGTCCAGCCGCGCCTGCATCGTCGCCAGGTCCACCGGGTCCTGCCGAAAGGGTTTGGGTGAGGTCGCAGCGGGCGCCCTCGCTCACAAGCCTGGGTTAGCGCCAGGTTCAGGGTATAGGGTATACGGGGCGCTGCAGCATGCGCAGGCACTCCGGCATGTGTTCACGGCATGGCCAGAGCCCTGCAGCCGCCGCCGCGCGGCGGCGGGTGGGCCCCTGAGAGACGGGTGGAGAGAAAGAGACTTACACACTGACATACGTGTGTGCGTGTGTGTCAGGCAGCGACGCTCTGCACAGGCCGTGGGGTCCACCTGGACGAGCCCCGCCCGCCGCCAGCTGAGCTCGGACCAGGCCAGCTCATGCGCAAAAAAGCAGCAAATGATCTCATGCAGCGTCGGCTGCGCCCCAACCCCGCTCCCACGCCGCATTCGCCTCCCACGCCGCACATGCAGCCGCTGCGGGCAGCCCGGGTGGACGCGCAGCGGCACCTTGATCACGTCGTAGTAGTCGGGGACCTCGCTCGCATCCACCGCGTCCAGGAATGGCCCAGCGTCCTCCATGGCCTGGCCCCCCCAGATATTAGGTTCTCTCTCGGACTGCGCCGTGCACTCCCTGCTGCCGTCCGACGCGTCCACGCTTCGCTATCTTCAATGCAAAGGGCGGCCCCGCGACAGGCACTATGACCAGGTTCACGCAGCCATAGGCGCCCTCGCCAAGGAGCTTGTTGAGCAGGACGGCGCCCTGCGCGCGCATCCTGCGACACCATGCCGTGCTGGACGGACCGGCCGGTGAACGTATGTGCACGAAATGCCATTTCTGGCATAGCGTGTACGTACGTTCACCGGCCGGTTGGCTGTCCAGCACGACACGGCGTGCTGGAATGCGCGCGCAGAGCGACGTCCTGCTCTGCAAGCTCATGGGCGAGGGCACCTATGGCTGCGTGCACCTGGCGTCAGCGCCGGACGGGGGGCCGCCCTTCGCTGTCAAGATAGTCAAGCCGGATGGGTCGGACGACGACGAGGAGTGCATGGCAAATGGCACAGAGGGTGAGCTGCATGTCCCCTGCAGGGCGGCAGACACGGCAGGACATCGTTGCGACGGCGCGCTGCGCTGCCCGCCGCCGCGTGCCATGCAGGGCCCATGTGGGGGTTGCGCGGCGCCTGCCGGCGCGCCGCCGCGCTGCCCTGGCGCGCCGGCGGCGCCGGGCGCGCGAGCGCGCGCGC
>JAABUV010002840.1_pt1 | contig 22839 bp, 19 predicted proteins | sample 5559971 | NCBI WGS metagenome assembly JAABUV01 (sample SAMN10711881, study PRJNA513362) | rock metagenome | isolation source: Antarctica rocks | place: Antarctica: Victoria Land, Knobhead nord | collected 2015-12-19
CGATCGAGCCGACCAAACCCCCCATATCCCCGAACGCATTTGCTGCATCAAACCTGCGTATTTTCCGGGGATTTTTGAAGCGTTGAAGTCGCCTCGGTCGACTCTACGATTCATGTCATAGAAAGTATCGGGCTCGAGAACGTCTAGTAGGAATTCGACCTATATGACGGATTGATCGAAGAGCATATGACGAATCGACGTGCCAAGGCGATCGCCGTCGAGAAAGGTTGAGAGCGTCATATGCTCATCTGACGGTCGAGAATAAGAGGTAGAGTATGAAATAAAGATAGAAAATATTTACAATATGAATGAAAAGAGATTCATGCAGAGAATTATTGCTAAGCTTCAAGTCATGATTTTCAAGTATGAAAAGAAGACTCATATGATTCAATGTGATAATTAAAAGTGAGTTTCATTGATTGAATATATATTTATGAATGAAAAAGTCTTGAAGTCATAAATTATTTTTAAAGAAAAAGTACAGCAAAAAATCTGATATGAAGTACTTAAAGAAGATCATATTGCTGTAAGTAAGAATGATTAAATCAACAATGAATTAAGTTTAGTTTAAATTCAAAAATGCTTTGATTCAGAGACTAAAATTTGTCAGATAAATAAATATCATATATTATTAATTAATGATTATGCTTTTTATATCACTATTTAAATGATTGATTATTGCATTAATCAAAAGATCATTCTACAATGTTTTTTAACTTATATTACTCATTTACTTTAATTACTTAATGTTGAAGTCTTTGCTTCATTGATTACTATATACAAGACTCATGTTCAGCAAATTACTCAGCTTAAAGTCAATTATTTAATCAATAAAATAAACTTTTTAAAAATATATCAACAAACTCAACATGAAGCAATTACATCACTGAATATCAGAAAGTCATAAACAGCTACAGAACTTTTATTATTCAGCTCAGCATTAATACTTCAGCACTTTTCTTTTAAGAAACTGAATCAATCACAGCAGTACAATATAATCATTCATTAAACTACATTTGTTAAAACTACAGTTACATACATTGATTTTAAAAATGATTTAAAAGTTATTTTAACATTTGCAAATACTTTTTAAATACAGTAACTTATTAAACAAGCAATAAAAGAATCAACTTTTGATCAGATTCTTTAAAAAATGAGTAAAGTAACAATATAAACTATGATAAAATTTACTATTTAAAATGTTATTAATCAGAAACTTCTTAAGTTAAATAAAAGAAAAAAGCAAAAGATCAGTTGAATTGAAAGTAATTATGATACTGCAAGAATCATGAATCAAAAAATTGTTGATGAAAGAAAAAAGAATTAACAAGTAAAAGTATGATAAAAAAAGATTAATTTTCTACTATGTTTAAACTTCGAACTTTTTACTTCAAAATTTTCTTCTACTTGAAAATAAACTATCATAATCTCAGCTCAATAAACAAAGCTGTAAAATAAAGAAATCAATAATTTACTATGTTTAAATTCTGAACTCTTCACTTTAATCTCAATGACAGTAAACTTTAGTCAAAAGAAAAAGAAGCAACTGATAGTTAAGTTATGAATCAGACAGTTGAAGCAAAGAAATATTGAGATATTTATAAATGATCAATTAAAACAAAGCATATGTATTAAAAGAGTCTCAAAGAAATCATATTAACTATAATAATAATAATAAATTCATACACTCTTGTGACATCAATTAGATTGACTCATGAAGAACTTTATGCTATCTGTATCGAGTGAACAAAACTCTCTGAGGTAGAAAATCACTCGCAGTCTACACGACTGCTTCACGCAGTCGAAACAGTGAGTTTTGAGACTATGTATCAAATTTGTTCGCGTTGATTGCACGTTAGAGAACGAGTGTTCTAGTCACTCTAAATTGCTTCAAGAGCTTCGTTTTCATCATCATCTTCGCTACTGCTCTGAGATTCTTCGTGATGACGACGATTATTCAATAGTTCGAGAAGTCAGTATCTTGTAGCATTCTTGATCGCAGATGCGATCAGTTTGAGCAGTGCATGAGTACATGCTTCGTCGTCTGATGACTTCATTCGCAGTTGCATCGCGAGCTATTCGTGCCTGAAACGTTTCTAGAGTGCAGATAAGTGTTCAGATCTATGCGTTCAATTCTGATGTGCATTGCGAGAATGCTTTCTGCTTTCTGAAGATCATCACGCATCTTTATCGTCTTATTGCTCAGATGCAATCTACCGAAAATATGTTGCATACGTTGCATGCAACATACATAAGACACGATCTCTATGCTGGTTTTTCTCTTAGCGAGAGATAGTTTCTTGCAGCAGATTCACAGTTCAAGACGAGCAAAATCTCTCACTGCTCAGATTTCGGCAGTTTACTTCTTAAGCATGAATCGCAGACGTTTCGCCAGCGATACGCATGCGTATCGCAGTCGATTCCTTCTCTAATCACATCGACACACGCTACTGTTCTCTCGAACTATACAGACAATGTCTTCGACTAGAGATTGATTCTATCATCAAGGCATCTGAGAGTCAGAGCTCAGTGAAGGAATGAGATTCTCGAGATCGACAGTCATCGTCATTGTATATCACGCCTTGCAGACGCTCGCTTCGCTTGTAAAGCGTGCGACTCATCTGTTTCGCGTTATCTGTAGATATCTTTCTCGTGCAGATCGATCGTGTCTTGCAGAGATGTTCGTATGCTACACTTCTAATCAGGCAGCGTAGTTCGATCATTCTTTACTAACTCGCTTGTGTTTCTCTTCTCTTAACAAAGTCTTCTCGTCAGCGTATTGCTCACGTATAGAATGTCTGTGTCTGAACGTCTGTTAAACGATATTAACGAGACTCTCGAGTTTGCTCATGTCGAACTTAACGAGTCTCGTGAGTTGCTCATGTCGTAGTAACAGGCACGCAGTCTTAACAAGATCTATACGTAGTTAGCACGTAGATTTAAAGAATGTTCGTGATTCGAGTTCTTTCTGCTAATCACTCTCAACAGATCAAACGCGAGAATGTTCTGTCTCAGTTCTCGTCATCGCGACGACGAGATACTGAATCGAATGATTTTTATAAGCGATTTCCCTCGTAGTTCTGCGTTCTATTTGACTTTCTCATCTGCGTGCAGATTGTTTGTAGCATGCGCATTGAGATTATCAAAGTCTGCACGATCGCGAAAACTCTGCACGCGATCAACGCACAGCGCTTCATCATCACGCAGTGTCTCGATGTCATTCAAACTTTTGATAATCTCTAGACTTTACTGTAGCTAGACAGTAGATTCGTAGTCAGCATCACGTACAGATGAGTTTCATCGCTGATCATCATATTAACTATATAGTTCATCATTTAAAGCAATAAAAAATGAAATGTAGATTTTCAGTTTTATAAAGCTGAATGACTGCTAAATTTAAATGAGTGTTAAATGAACTTTTCTATGATGATTTGAATTAAATAAACTTATTTTAAACATTTCTTTAAAATAATTAAAGAGCATTCAAAATGACATTTGCAATTAATAATTCATATTATATGAGATGAGTGACAAAAGTCTTTGATCTCTTCTTAATCATTCAAAAATTGCTTTGTTTCTTTAATTTTTGTTTATTGCAATTATTGATTGAATTTTTTAGAACTTGCATGTATAATTACAATGTTTTTTTTCTACATTATTGTTAAGAGAGAGTGAGTCTCAACAAACATTAATGATAGTGATGATGAATAATGTAGAGTGTATTGTTTTATCTACTAGAATGTCGTGATTATATAAAAGTGCAAAGTCTTCTGAGCTAAACTTATCTTGATAAAGTTAGTTATACACAGCTCATTTAAAGACAATTCACTTACATACTTTAAAGATTAAAAACTACAGTTTAACACTCTTTTTGCTGATAATTCTTTAAATGTATAGTCAGAACATTTAATCTGTTCATAAATGAATTTTCTTGACTTTTTCATAAGTGAATTTCTTTGACTTTCTCACAGATAAATTCTTTTGACTCTCTCACAGATGAGTTTTCTTGACTTTCTCACAGATGAGTTACTTTGACTTCTTCATAGATGTTTTTGCTGTAAGTCAAGACATGTTATTGATGACATAATTGCTAACAAACAGCAACTAGTAGTAGTAAACAGTTGTCATCATGAGATTGATTAACAATTAACACTTCAATCAATAAATGAAATTCTTAAATGCAGCAAAATGCTGATGATGCAAATAAAGAATTAATTATTTAAACAGACATGTTCATCTTGAATTATAAATCAATTCTGAAGTTGTTCTGTTGCAAGTGCATTAAGAAACAATATTGCATCATGAGATAAATCTCTGAGCTAAATTTAGACTAAACTTTCACATTGCAACAGAATGCAGAAATTTCATCATGTTATTATATTGTTCTCATAGCATGCTTGTCTTGATGATGTTAATCACTTCTTTAAGACAAAGTTTTTTATATTGATACTTTCATTCAGATGATCTTCAATATCTTTGCTGTTATCTTTACTGTTCATTAAAAACAGACTCAAACTTCTTCTTTTATCTCTACTTTATTGAGTTCAACTTTAGACTCACTCAGATCATTTTAAACTTTCTTTCTTTCTTTCTTTCTTACAATCATCATGAAGTAAGCAAAGATGATATTATAAACGTTAGTTGCAAATAAGATAATGCAATTGCAAGTCTTCATATGAATAAAAAACAAGATTGCAACTAGTTGATGAAGATAAAACATAGACATGAAATGATGATTAAAACAATCAAAATCAAATCATAAAATGAGTGAGTGACTTAAAGCATTGCATTTAAATAAACAATGTTGTTTGTAGTTTAACAAGAAAATTAAAAACATTCTTAAATAATACATCTTTTAATCATGTTTTCAAGAGTCTTTCAACTTTCTTTAATAAGTAGCTGAAAGACTCTGTTGCTCTTTCAAGTATGTGACAAGATCTTAAATAAGACTGATCAAAGACGTTAAAATAGAAAGAAAAAATTGATTCAATAGTTAAAAGAAGATGTATGACTAGATTAATATTGATGAATTAAATGAAAGTTGAATTAATGATTGTTGATTGTTGATACAATGAATTCAAATTGCTGCTGTATGAAAGTTATAATTTCAATCAAACATGCTTATATGATAATTGTCAAAATCAAGTGATAACTTTCTGCAAATGTTGAATGCATGTTTGCTGAACGTGTTGTAGCAAAGTTGACTGCAGTAAACTTGCAAAGCTGACATGATATTATCAATGCTATATGATAGTCTTTGTAAAATCATCACTGCATAATGACAAGACATGACTGCTAAACTGATATAACGTAGTCGAAGAGAAATCTTAAGACAGTTAAATTACTTGAACAGCGTCAAGTTATAGCATGACTGCTGTGATAGAAAGTTCAATCACGTCAAACTGAAAGATTATTAATGAGATGATGAAGTTAAATACTGATCGTTTCATCAGTCTTTCTGTCTCAGCGCAGAATATCATGATACTAGTTTCATACAACTCAGCTGTCATGCTCTTGATCTGCTGCAATGAAAACTTAATCTCAGATCTGTTTATACTGATCTGAGAACGCAGCTCGTCAGACTGTCTCTTCAGCGTGACTCAAGACTGAATTATACTGATCTTTGTGTCAGTAAGTACATATTTAATCTGATCTTCGTCAGAAATTCTTGACTTTCTCACACTGATTGCAATCAAAAGTTAACGAAGATACAATTAAATCTACAAACATTTACTACATGAATACGCGAATGAGACAATAAATATGCATCATTTACATTAACTTGAACTCATAATCTGTTGAAGAGAATGAGTCTTGATAGACAGCAGTGACAGCGATGATGAATAATGTAAAGTGTATTGTTCTATTTACTAGAATGTCGTGATTATATAAAAGTGCAGAGTCTTCTGAGCTAGACTTATCTTGATAAAGCTAGCTGCACACAGCTCGCTCAAAGACAACTCACTTACATACTTTAAAGATTGAAGATTACAGTTTAACAATTATGATATTTTTTCAGATTCATTACTATGACTTGTGCATTGTCACAAATCGTGTTGTAAAGCAACTTTGAGAGTTATGATATTCGCTTATCAAAGAAAGTTGAAGACATTTGTCACTCATCTTGTACATTAAAAGTTCATTCAAAATATTCTTTTGCTTACTAATCTTTTCATCTTAATAATCTCTGAGTAGAACTATCTTTGTCTAATTGAATCTCATCAAGTTCATAAATATCATTTATTCACTACATCACTGATCAACATCTTTGAAGTAAATGATGAATAAATTAAGAGCGAATGAAAGTAAGTCATCTTTAATATCATCATTAACATCATCACGCAAGTTAAGCAGATCTTCAACAATATCTTCAATTAGATTAAAAATGCAATCATTCACACTGCATCATAAGAAATCATTCATCTGATTTCAAATCTTAGCAAATTCAAAACAAGCAGCGTATAAAGTTTTGAAATAAGTATCATAAACACATTCGCGATATGAAACATTATTTTGAGAAAATCAGATACTATTGCATTCTTCACATTTCTGAAAAATCGCGAAAGATTCAGAAAAGTAGTTCAAAGTATCATTGATGATACGTTTTCTCTTTATATACTTCAAAAATCTTAACTATTCTCTTCTTTCATCTTCAATCTTCTTTTCTTTCTTTTTCATTAAATCTGATCAAGTTCATAGAATCATTCGTCGTCTGACTGCAATCTCTGCTTCATTTCATCATAATGTAGAGTCTGTTTGCGACTCTGCAAGACATCAACGTCAACGACGTGACGCTTGAGATTGTGAACAATGCTGTTAAAGTTGACGATGCAGTTGCGAAAGTGAGAGAATTGATTGTAAGATAAAACAAGAAAGACAAAGCTCTTGAAGATTTGACAAGACTCAATGAGAACTAAGAAACGAAGAACTTTTAGAGTAAAGAACGAATGCATGTCATGTGAATGAGACTAGTGATCAGAGCTTATTTTGCAATAATCTCAGTCTATCAAGACGTTGAAAACGACTTTCGCTATTGCTTTCAAAAGCTAGACACAGATCTTCTTTGCATTAATACTCTTGAAGATTGATTTCTCGACGCGATTAGCCTGAATCTCAAATTTGAGAAAGAACAGTACGAGTTCGATTTACAAGAAGTTCGTCTATGTGAAAGTCAACAAGACGACAGCGCGAGATAACTTCTTTCGTCCGTTATATTTTATTCTCAGAGCGAAGTTTGAAGATGAGACAAAGACACGCTAGAAGATTTACAATGCAATCTTGTTAATCGTATTTCACAGCGTCATTTTTAAGCATCATGCTCGCAATACTATAAGAACGATCTACAAGAAAAGATTCTATGTGTCGAACAAACAGAGAGCAAATCTGAACAGATGTATATTAAAGTCAAAAACAGTTACAGCGTGATTGAATCACGACGTGACTACAGAGAAGAGTTTTGCTGATGAGATAGCTTGTGATGATTATTGACTTTCAGAAAGAAAAATCTAGCAAAGAAATACATCTGTTCAGCAAATTCTAGTCAGCTGTCTTTCTTCTCATTATGCTCTCTTACGTAGATGAAGAAAGTTTACAATCTTCTTTGATCTACTTTCTTGATCATTGTGAACAATGAGTTTCTTGCAAACGATTCACTGTTGAGATCGTGTCTAGAATCTAACCACACTGCAGCGAGATAGTGCGTAGCTGAATAGAATGTTTGATCAATAGAGATAGCTATAACTAGAATATTAAAAATACAGAAGAAATCAAAGAGAGTTTCGAGCTGTATCTATAGTAGAGCAAAACAAAGAGAACGAAGCAGGTTTGCTTGAGTATCGAAAGCGCTAGAATAGAGTGTTGAGGCTAAAGATTCAACATGAGTCAAAACTTCTAGAGCTTGTTGACTAGAAAACTCTATTCAATCTTGATACACTCGTAACATTCATCATCTTTAATCAACAAGACACGACTCAGAGTCTGTGATCTTTTCTGCTTTGTAGATCACGTACTCAGTCAACAGTTTACTCAATTCATTCATCTGCTTTCATCTCAATTCAAATCTTCAAATCTCATCTTCACATTCACAAGATAAACATTCAAAAAAAGTATGTTATATCTGTCAATCTCATCATCTTCTTGAATGAGAACAACAAATTGCTCATTTGTCAGTCTTCTGATGTATTCATGAGTTAGTAGACAACTCAGAATTCTTGCTGATCTAATGACTTTCATCATCTCGACTGACAGATCTTTCATCTCTTTCTGAAAGATCTGTCAGAACGTTTTCTGTAAAGTCTCATGATCTTTGTATTGTCTTCAATCATTACTTCAATGCAGTGTACTCAAAAAATCTTGCAGCGTGTATAGATTCTGTTTAAATGAACAGATTGTTGCTTCAGCTCAGTTAATAATCTCGATCAGTCGATCAAAGACTTGCTGAATCATTATATTACAGAAGTTAAAGTCGATGTGCAACAGAATAAATGAAAGACGAGAGAAAATCAATGACATCGAGTCGAGAAATTTTTGTATGATTGAATGAAATCTCGATAAAAGATGATAGAGCAGAAGTTGAAGATCTTTGATGTACTTTTGACGTAGCTTCTCTATGAAACTTGTGTCAATTCTTTATAGTGCCTTTTATGATGCAGCAAAGAAGCTGTCATAGCATTATCAGCAATGTCTGAGCGTCAAGTAGAGAGATTAACTTATCATGCAAGATTTATCATGAGATCTGCTTGCAAGGCAAAGTTTTCTTCAGAGTTTTTGACATGATTATTTGCAAGACGAAACTCAAGATAGCTGATGCCTGAAATTCTGCGTAAAGAATACACTAATGCTGTCTCTTGACTTGTATCTTCAAGCTGTTTATGATATGCAATAATAGAAGCTAGATTGTCATGAATCTTTCTTGCAAAAGTGTTACGAAGCGTGTCGACATTGAATAGAGCCTAGTCAATAGACTCTAGAGATTTCGATATGTGAACAAGAAACAGCGATGTTTCAAATCGAAATATGCTGAAACATTTCATCTATTCGAGCTCTAGCAAATCGACTACTTCGTTTCTTTGTTCGATCTACTATAGATACAGCTCGAAACTGTCTTCTTTCTTCTGTATTCTTAGTTTCCTAGTTAGAGCTACCTCTATTGATCAAACATTCTATTCAGCTACGCACTATCTTGCTGCAGTGTGATTAGATTCTAGGCACGATCTCAACAAAGAGTCGTAGTCGTAAGACTCAATGATAGTGACTGTAGTTGAAACTGAACGACGAACTTGAAACGAGTATCATTGTAGACGATGTAGCTGCAACTTTCTTGAATTGAAACTGATATTATGTTGTCTTCAATCAAGAATGCAGCTTTCTTGTCACAAGCTTCACGCGTGACAGACGTTCTTGTGAAGAACTCGACAATGAAAATGTCAAGAAAGTACTGAACATAAGCAGACATTACTAACGAGTGAATGTGTAGACTGTAGTGCTGACGCAGACAAGAGAAAACGCGCTTGCCGTAGATAAAATTAGCCTTCGAAACTTTTTAGAATACGAGTCTCGCTACAAGATCAGTATCGAAATTTCTCTGAGCAAAGCTCAAAGCTCAAAGCTTGAGAATATGTATCTAATAACTCGACGTGATGATACTTTTTATCACATCATGTTCTAAAGTGCATATGATTGTCGCGTTCTAAATGAGTCACTCAGAACAATTAAGCTATCTAAAAGTGATAATGATTTTACTGTTTCTCAAGTCATCACTTACTCGTTTTCAAGAGATTTAGATGAATGATCGCGATAATATCTGACTTTTGAATACTGCTGCGCGATCATTCACAATGTTTCTCGCTCTCGAAAATCACAGTAGTCTAGCTCATCAAGAGATAATCTTGACTGTCACAAGAGTCTTCTTGAGATCAGTGACACTGATCAGCTTTGACTGAGTCTTGTCGACGTTAAATACTTGATGATTTTCAGAAGTCTTCTTTGCGTGCGTTTCGTTAGCAGCACGTACTCGCGACTTCTCATTCTTGAGCTCGAATGTTCACTTAGTTTGTCAAGAAGCAGAGCAGTCATGAACAGCAGTCTCATTCAGCATTATAGTCTCTTGATTGAGAATGAGTTTAAACATGCTCTTAGACACGCTCTCAAGACGAATCTGAAGTTTAATAAAAGATGACAAATTGTTTCTGACCAAGTACAAGATAAATTCGATGAAGAAGACTTTCTTGATGACGAAGAGATCGAGCATTGAGTCATCTTGATACTCATATGCGACGAACTCATCTGCAGAGTGAAGAACAAATATGTGTTCATGAATTTTGCTGAGATCGACAGCGTCGACTGCCGTAGCTTTGATTCAACGACCGCAAGAATTTTCGATACTGATTCTCAGCATGACTGTGTTGAGAGAAGTCTTGAAGTGATCGTGAATAAGATGAATCTCAAGCTTGATGTGAGCGTTATGATGAACGAAGAGCTCGGCAAGACTCTGAATATGTGTCTCAGATACTTCTGACTGTTGAGAGTCATCAAGAAGTTCATTGTATCTATGAACTTGTTATTACACAGAAGCATCTATAAGAGAGACTGAATGACTTACACTGCGTGACTGTTCTTCAAGTCGGTAAAATTGAGAGTCTCGTTGAGATCTAAGACAGTAAAAGATCAAGCTACACAAGTGATCATGATGTGAAAAAGATGTAATCGAATGTAATTTAGTAGAATAAGAAAGTGCTCTTGAATGTTTGATTGAAATCTGCAACAAAAGCACTTCAGTTAACTTGAAGAATAACTCAAGACATAGTTGAACAAGTATTTTGCTTTATACAACGAGACATCTGTGAGTCATTGCTTTTACTCGATTGCAGCTTGCTTACAAGACTATCAGTCGTCTAAGACGAGACAATTCAAAGCTCTTGATCACTTATCTGAGTCTTGTTCGTCAATCATGAATGCATGCATCAGAAGTTTCCCTTCATTGCTGAGTCATTTAGAACTGAGAAGAATCACAACTATGTCTCATCATTATTGAGAAGGCAGCGAAACGAGCTAGAGTTAGAAACCTGAATGCTATCTTCTCAAGCACTGAACTTAAACTTTGTTGCAAGGTTGAAGGTTGAAACTGTTGATTTGTTTAATGCATTTTGTTGATATCTTGATCGTTTACAGTCTGACAAGATTATTCGAACACATCACGTCTGTTCTACTGATTTCTTTGTTCTTAGAGTTCAGTTGTCTGACCTATCAATGTGATGTAAATGCTCACATGTGCATGCTTTCAAACGCTCTCAATTTCTACATCAACGTCTCTACTGTGTGTTGTTATTCTGTGCGAGCGATAGTTCTTTGAGCATATCATGTGCATGACAATAGATGTCTGAGCGTAATGAATGAGAACGTGATGTGCTGATAAATTTCGCTATGTTGAACGCTGAAAGTTGATATGTGCTAGACTTCAATATCACTATCGTTGTGTTCGTCGATCTTCTGATCTTTGAGCTCTTCACTTCTCTAAAATTTCTTGATCAACATGCATACGCTGTCTTTGAGAAATACTTTACATGCTTCATCAGCATCAATTCTGACGATGACATCTATAATCACATTATGAAGTGACTTGATGATCATAAGGTATTCATTAACTCACGTAGCTTGATGATCAAGACTGAACAGAAGCATGCCTGAAACTTTCATGATCTGAACATGACAGCGAATGAACTGAATTCAAACACTCTCATCAACTTTAGTAATTGAAATTTCAAAGTGTCGTCATTTCTTCTTGCATCAAGATCGATATTTTGAGTTCAGTCGCTTTGTTAAACAGATTATGAGAGATAGTGATTTTCGTGAAGCAGAGAGCATTCAACTTATCTGTATTGAACGCTCGTTTCAGCCTATCAAAAATCTCATGAAGAACTGTCGTAATCACTATCTGAATAACGAAATCGCTCTTACTGTTTTACGCAGATCGATAAGTAAAGAGAATAGAGAAGAACACAATATGTGACAAAAAGTTGCAACGATCTTCTAGATTTATGCACACGATCGTCTTGAATCACGATGAGAAGACTCAAGTTCTGAAGAATATAAACGAGTATCTGCATTCAGTCACTCTACGTCGATCGCGATATTTCTTATCGTCGTGAGTATCTGTTTCATGAAGTAAGTATAATTCTATTTCAAAGATCACTAAATGCCTTTTACTCTTGCTGATGTTTTCAAAAGCTCTCTGAAACTGGCAAATTCAGTTTTGCCTGAGTCATCGCTGACGTTTTCGACCTTGATATTTACTGCATCTCGCTTTCGAATCGAACTCTTACAGAGAAACACTTGGAAATAATGTTCAGTTCACTGCCTCGACGCTGTGTAGTTCTGCTCGAAGATATCGACAGCGTCGACCTGATTAAACGTCAAGAAGAAGGCGAAAAATTCATCAAACCAGTCGACGATGCGATCGCGAAAATTGGCGTCGAACTTAGCAAGACTCTTAAGAATGCTTCGAAGAACAACGAGAAAGGTAGAAAAAACAAGAAAATCAGCTTGTTCGATCTTCTCAACGCTATCGATGATGTGACTTCGCACGAAGAAAGAGTTCTAGTGATGACAATCAACTGTCTCGAAAAGCTTGACGAAGCTTTAATTCGATCAGATCGTATAGATATGAAAGTTGAATTTATCATGATCACACGTTTCCAAATCTTCGAGCTCTTCACTCGCATGTACTTCTTCGATGACAGTTCTTCAAAACTCATTGCTACTTTCAGTAAAGAAACTCTCAGACAACAACAACAACAACAACAACAACAACAATTGCTCAGAAATCTGTCGTTCTTCAGTTCTGTGTCAACAAGCTCACGCTCATCGATTCTCTCACTCTCGTCAAGAGTGTCAGCGATCTTGTCATCGTTACGCCTTTCAATAGCTCTTTCCTCAGCGCAGCTGTCACACTCGCGTCAATGAAGTTGAATAATATGACGAAAGACTTTGCGATTAAGTTGTCGAAGAACATGCTTACGCCAGTCAAGATACAGAGGTATTTTCTCACGCGAAAGAAGAATTCATGAAGAGCGCTGAATGTTGAAACCGTACCTAGAATCTAACCACACTGCAGCGAGATAGTGCGTAGCTGAATAGAATGTTTGATCAATAGAGATAGCTATAACTAGAATATTAAGAATACAGAAGAAATCAAAGAGAGTTTCGAGCTGTATCTATAGTAGGGCAAAACAAAGAGAACGAAGCAGGTTTGCTCGAGTATCGGAAGCGCTAGAATAGAGTGCTGAGGCTAGGGATTCAACATGAGCCAAAACCTCTAGAGCTTGTTGACTAGAAAACTCTATTCAATCTCGACACACTCGTAACACTGAAGAAGATGAATGAGTGAAGGAATCGATTGATTGAGACGAAGAAGTCAAAAAGTAAATTGAGTTCTGCGCAGTAATCGAAGACGAAGAAGAGTGAGAGAGCATGAATAATGTTGAGAAAATCGATACAGTGAGATTTGTATTTAATTACAGATCTATTTACATTAGTCGTTCTTCATCTTGAGTGTGATATGCAAAATAGCACGATGTATCTGCATTGACGCCTATCTGTTTCTCGATGAGGCTACAGACTTTTCACCTGGTGAAACGTATCAAATCACGAACTTCGTGCTACTTTCGAATTTTGTCAGTTATATCATGTTCAATATTGAATCTGACTGTAACAACGTTTTGAGTTGACGTCTAGAATCATTGTTTCTTCGCTACACATGCTCTGCTACATATCAGTCGATCTTGCGATTTACAATTTCGTTTGATGTCGCGTTCTCTTCAGAACGAATATTGGGATTGACCTGATTTGAGACGATGATAGCGAGTTCGAAGTATTCGCACAAGCTCAAAGCAAAGATTTATCTCTTATCTTCAGATATTCTCTGAACTCAAAGCTTTCTCAGAGTCTTTCAAGCCGTGTTGTAAATTGCTACTATAATCTGTCATCAAAGAACGCGAGCGAAACATTCTCTGATCGAGCTGCGATGCTCAAAGCGCTTTATTTCTCGATATGTTGAGTGTAGAATCAGTGCGCGATGCACTTTTCTATTTCGACGTCGCACGTCACAGTTGAGATCTACGAGAATGCAGAACGGCAGAATTAATGACGTATATCACACGAGAGCTTGTACAAGCAATACGTCGAGTCACTGTTATCAATAAGCAGTCTGTTCCAAAGCGAAGAAGCGAAGCTGCAAGTCTATTATACCGTTGATTATTCAAGTCTCGTTCAGATCGATCATCTTGAGAAAAGAGATAGAACTGCGATTGTACGCTGCTCTTCAGACTCTGACTCACTTCATGTTTTTGAAGATGTCAACTTTGAAACGTTTTTAGAGTCTTGTGCTGATTTTGAGCATCGAAAAAATGTGTGTTATCATGAGATTCGAACCATTTCCTCGCTCGCTCAACACTCAATTATAATTTCTTTCGCAGATGTCTTCGCCATCGTTCAAAAAATCGAGAACGATTAGACGATCAGGTCAAGAACATCAAGACTATCGAAGCACGTCTAGCGTTGAGAAACAAAGCAGTATGATGTTTTCAGATGACTTCAGCTATTGCTCACACTCATTTCACGGCTCACAAATTTCACATGAACATCAAATCGATCAATTTCGTCTTAGATTCTAACCAAAACTTGATTTTGATCGACTGAGAACAAAGTGAGGCATCGCTTTACACTCTCGCACTCGAAGCTAACGATTCTTGAGACGTAAAAGAGGCGAAAGTTGAGTCTTCGTCTTCTATGACGCAGACTATGGAAAAAATGGTGAATACGATTGCGATGTATGTCATGACACTGAGCAGGTGTGAGAAGTACCTGAAAGGTCGAACCTGGTCTCGATATCTGCGTTCGCTCAAATTGATGTCTTCTCGTGCTATGAAACCCAGTTTTGAAATACCTGCGTTGTTCTTAGGCTTGTCATGTGCTCTCATGTATGACATTCTTCACTCTGTTGCGACTTCGATAAAGACAGAGAAGTCAATTGTCATGACTTAGCTAAAGTTTCAAAGCATGTTACATGACATGCATGTCGATGCAACACGTCAATGACTATAATTGAGTGCTCATCTCTTGAGTTAGATATGCCGGCTTTTAGCATTAGAATGACTGAGCAGAAGCGTGAGCGTCTTTCAAATCTTACTAGAACGAGCAGATTCAATGTCAAAGCATGATCGCGACTCATAAGAGTTTGAACTACTTCTTGCACAACTATTAGCGTATGCAGAAAGGTTTAGAATTCTTGGCATTCATTTTCGCTCTGCCTCACGATGATTCGTTTATAGAAGAAATTCAGAAATCAATCTCATCGTTTCTCAATTGCTCGAAATTGAAGCTATTCATACCTCTTTGTTTGTTGACGTTTCTGATGTTCTTTCAGCTATGTCGAGATCACTTTCTGCAAGTCTTCGCTTCAAAATACTACGCCTTCTGCTACTTCATTGAGCTTCTTGAGCAATCGCTGAAGAGGTTCATTGTTGCTCTGTCACTGTATACAATATTCAAGAGAACCTCTTTATGTATAACTCATCTTTTAGACCTCAATTCCGACTCAAAGGCGCTTCTTGAAAGAGCTTCAAAGTCGCTGAAAATGACCTCATAGCCTACCTCGAAGATCAGTCGTGAGTCATGCAGAAAGAGATGATCTGATACATATGAAAGAAGTGAGGCATTAACGTGCATCAATTCACGATATCAAGAATCATGAAGAGAAGAGGTTGAAGTATTAAGAAAGAACAACGTGTAGAAGTCAGATAAAACGATGAGCTTCGTTTGAATTGAGTAGCAGACATGCTTCGTTTGACAGTCGAGCAGCTCGTGTTCGTGAATGAGTTCTTATTCAATGAGATCACGAGCTGACGTCATCAGGCCTATGCTCTCGTTGATCAATCAGCTCGCTATCAAGTCTCTAGAACTAGAGAGCATTGCTGAAGTGTTCTTTCGATCTATACGAAAGACGAATATCTTTCCTGCATCGATATTCGCGAGGGTTGATTCAACGACGAGACTTTCTTTCGATGACTAGCAGATGAATTGCTACCTCTATGCAGTTTCTTTTCGACTTCGAGAAGTGTAATCATCATGAATAATGCAAGTGTTCATTGCAATAGTCGCATAGAAGAGCTCATCATCTCACACGAATGTCAGGTAAGCTATTTGCCTCGTTGAATTGACGATCAATCACTGATATGAATGTATGTCAGGTGTGATATTTGCCTTCCTACTCGCCGAATTACAACCTCATAGAACTCATCTTCAGCGTATTAAAGACATGAGTTCGTAGACATTTTGAGAAGATATGACCTCATTTTGAAGGCACTTTTGATGAATTTCTTCATTACGCTGTCGAACGAAGCAGATGTGATAGATTTTCAAGACAGCACTTCAAGCATTCAGATTACATCTTTGAGACTGATATCAGAGCTTTGAAACGAGAATTGAAAGTAGAAAATCAGAAATTTGATTCTATTTAACGACTCAGTTCTAGTAGAGTCTTGACCTCACGTCAGATTGGTTTGAAAAGCTTCAGATCTTTCTTAAATGCACGAGTCATTTCATCTGATACTTCTAGTTGTATAGCAGTTCGATATATATCAGACGTTGAGTCTGTCATATCTTTCAAATCATTTGTAGATCACATCTGTGCATTCACTATGAGTCTCACCTTCGCGAGCTTTTGTTTGATTGCTTGACGTGAGATCTTGCTTATCTTTCAGGCGAAGAACTGATCAAATATCTCCTTCGTCTCTTCTGATTCTTCGATGAGACTTGAGCGCTGAGCTGCGATTGCAGGCTGAGATGATAGAGATGATAGAGAAGAAGAAGAAGAAGAAGAAGGCGAAGTAGACTGAGCTGATGAAGGTTGCTGCCACTGAATAGACTGTGAAGGCTGTTGCCACGAAGGAAGCTGTAGAGGCTGCTGCCACGAAGAAGGCTGTGAAGGCTGCTGCCACGGCTGGTAAGGCAACTGATAGAAAGAATAGATAGACGATTGTTGTCATGATGATCACTGCGGAAGAGAAGATTGCTGAGATGATGGTGAATGAGGTTCTGAAGCTTTCTGACGCGAGTTCATTCGTTCTATCTGATCGGCCATTGCCTCACTCATTCGCATTTCCATTTGCTGTTCATTGAATCTTGTAAACCTCGTCATAAAATCTTTCTTTTTCACTCGCTCTGCTTTGACATTCAGCCTTTCCTCATGCAGATCTGATCGACGAGACAGCGAGGTAACAGAACTCTGTTTATCACTTCAAAAGTTATATAAAGAGGTAGAAGATCGTTCAATGCTGACGTTTGCTTCGCCGTTAGATATCGCCTTACTTCATAGAGACTGCTGAGTGTGATCGATATTATAGTGCTTGCCTGCGAAATTCACGAAACAGAAGTCATTCTGATTTCTACAATGCTCGTCGTTGCACTGTCAGCGATTCAGCAATGCTCTATCAAAATTGTCGACGTCAGCAAGTGTATCTGATCTGATTCGAGCTCTATTCAGAAGCTGATCGATGCGAGTGCGTCTTTGACGAGATCTTTCATCAGCGTCAGAATCTTCAGAAACAACCTCAGCAGGCCTTTTACGAGTAGGCTTTTCAGCCTTCGCGTTGACCTCTATCTTGATTGTATAGTCAGTAGCTTTCTTCTCAGTCAAAGCGAGCAAGACCTTATCTCATTCTAACTCACTAAAGTCATCAATAGACTGCTGCTTTCGAATGACTTTTGATCTATTAGCTTTGATGACGATCATTCGATTAGTGATAATTCAGCTCTTAACATCATCATCATTGATTCTAATAGTCTCATCTAAGATCTCTTCGAAGCTTCAGATCTGAAACTTTGAAGTCAGCATCTGAGCAATGTGACTAGATCATTCAAGCCTTCGATTTACACGAAGACAGGCTGATATAGACAGCATAGAATCATCAACTCGATCTTCAAAGTTCATGACTTCAAGCTCAGAGATAGGCAACTTCTCTGCCTTCTTTCTAGTCTGACGATTCAGATGACGACGATGTATAGTCTCTTGTTCATCATGCTCATCTATTTCTGCCTGTCATAAAGTCTCTTCACAAGCTTTATTGTCTCTCAATCTTTGAGCAGCATCATTTCAATCCTGTTGTTCTTTTTGAAGCTTTGCACGCGCAGCAACTTCTGCAGCTGAAAAAGCTATTGATCTTTCAGCTCTATCTTTAGAAATGCCGAGTTCGTCTTCCCAATATCTAGAACGTGACAATAGTGAGAATGAATCAGATCGTGAACGTCTTAGTGAAGAAGATTCAGATCGTCGAGAAAGTGAAGGCAGCTCAGAAGACGAAGACAATCGAGATTCATCTACATTCGATGAAATGAGAGCTACTCTACGACGACGGTCAGAGAGAGCGAAGAAGGCAGCTCGATCAGTGATCTTCGGCTGTTCAGCTCGAGTCGTCGATTTCCTACGCCTTTCGAATGCTCTAGAGGGGGTGAGAGAGTCATCTAGAGGTAGATTTTGACTTCGACGTTGAGGCATTTCGAATAAAAACGGTCACAAGAACGTCAGAAACGTCAACAAACAAAGAGGTATGAATAGCTTCAATTTCGGGCAATTGAGAGACGATGAGATTGATTTCTGATTTTCCTTCTATAAACGAATCATCGTGAGGCAGAGCGAAAATGAATGCCAAGAATTCTAAACCTTTCTGCATACGCTAATATTCGAACACAAAGTTTTCAATGTAAATGTCTCTCGTCTCTATTGCTTTCACTTTCATTGCCTTCGCTTTCTCTTCGAGCTTCGAAGATTTGAGCAGTTTCATCTTGACTCATTGTTCAACTTTCTTCTTAACTTCAAATTCAAAGATAATGACAGTTTCTTGAACGATGGTAAAGATGAGACGAGCATCTGATATGAATCTAGAAATGATCAGTTCAAGAACTCGTATGCGACATTTATTCAAATTACTCACAATTCTGCCTTCTTCATTGTCAGCTCGACTGAAGTAACGTTTTTTGTTTGAAGTTCTTCTAGAGAGACCTTAAATCAGCTCGTCGACGCAGGCTTGACATTAAGAGAGTGAAGATGAAAGTCTTCATGAAACACGATCTTCGAATTGATAGATCATAGTTGAACAAGAGTCACTGACTTTCTGACTTTCGAAGAAGAGTTTCGAAAAGTGCAGTACGCGTGATTGAGATCGCAATCAAACGCTTTCAAGGCTCTCAGCTCAGATCGTTCGATAACTGATTTCGCAACTCTGCGCACACGCTGACAAGATAAGTTAATTGTTAAATTTCATCTTCTTGCATGTCTCTTTCACTTACCTCATCATCAACTGTGCTGAGTCAACAGAAAGTTAGCTCATCTTTTGTGTCGATGATCAGAACAAGGTCTGCGTGACACAATCGAGTCAGCTGATCTGCCTTTTTTACCAAATTTGATTTTCTTCTGATGAACTGCTGTGTCTTTGCTTTTGCTGCGTAAGTCATACTGTATGTTTTCAGATAACTCGAGCGTGACAATATGCAACTCATTGAAGGAAACTGTCTTTATCTAAGATCGATTGAAAGACTGATTCTAAAAGACAAGTACTAATATATCTCTGAACTTTCTGCTTCGCTTCTGAATCGTCTCTATTCTATCTTGCTGATTTTCTCAGACTTCATTTCTGACGCTCTTCTTCTCGCTTCATTTCTGATTCTCTGAGAAACAGTTGTGAACGAAGTTCACAGAGTTTTTCTAGATACGATAGTCTACGAGACACTCTGACACGATCTTTGATTGAAGCGATGAGATAGTGCCTAAGTCTCTAAATGTGCACACTTTCTAATTTTATGTATTCTTTGAACTTGCGCATCTACATTCTTAAAACTTATGTACATTCAGTAAGTGTATACTCTCTTAAAGATATATACTCTTAAATGATATATACACTTGAAAGATATGTACACTTTGTGAAGTTGACAAAGATCACTTCACGAACTACAGCTCAAGACATCACTGATGGTTTCACTTCGTATGAAAGATAGACATTGAGCTAAGATGGTCTGAAGCGATCAAAATTCTAGATATCAATGCTGTGTAGTAGATGAATCACAAAATTATCTGTTTTTATTAATCTGATCTAGAAGAACTCACACAATCTATCTACTTTCATTGTGATTGAGCTTCAAACTCACTCTCTCAATTACGTGTAGACTTTGAAGATCTTCTCATATTCTGACCGTTTCAAGTCTTTGACAAAGACGTTGTCAACGAAGAAAAATCTCGTTGAGAACTATGAATTGAGCTGTGTGCATCGCGTTCTTGATTGCAAGCTCATTAAGATCGATTGCAGCATCTCAGCGTCTGACTTGAGATGACTGAGTGTATCACAAGCTTATCTAACTCGTACGATTCTTTGCTGTGCAAGCAGATGTAGTAAGTCTACACACGTCGTGAATCTGATGTCAGTAAAGAAAGGTGTATAGCGTGACTCTATCAGTAAAGTAGCAGGTAAAGAGAAATTCTCGTTGTTCTCGCAGATTCTGAACTCTTTATGATCTCTGCAAGCTCTACATGCTTTGCATGTCTTGCACTTCTTGCACTTCTTGCATGTCTTGCACTTCTTGCACTTCTTGCACTTCTTGCAAATCATGTGAACTCAACGAATCATGTGATTCTCGCGATTCATCTACTTCAGAAGCTCTGCGTGATTCTTGCAATTCTTGTGATTCTTGTGATTCTGTTGATTCTGTTGATTCTGATGATTCATGTGATTCAAATGATTCTCAATATTCCTGATTTTCTGATGAATTAAATGATTCAAAATGATTACATGATTCTGATATCTTCACTGATTCAATGAAATCAGCTATCTTTGATAATTCAGAATAATCTTGAACTCTTTGAAAATCTGATTGTTCTTGAACATCTGATGCTTTTTATGATTCATATGATTTCAAAGATCTTGCAAACTTCGCTATTAATCATGATGAATGATAGAAGCACTTCTTCTGCTGTCTTAAGCTGCAGCAAAGAGCAAGCAGCAATAGAATTTTCAAAATAATACATTTCACAATAATTTTGATCATTGTAGCTGAAATGTTATCATCATTATTAAAGACTGAAGTCTGAGTTGTAATTATAATGACTTGTTATTCAGTTGTTGTGACTGTTGCACAGTTTGTTGAGAAGTCTAACTGATAAACAGTTGTATAAATAGTATGAGATTTCATGATGTTAAACATTACAAAATAATCAATCTTGCAGTTCTTTGCTTGCATGATGAAATCTGAGATTTTGATGTCATCAAAGCTGACATGTTCTCTTGATTTTGAAGATTGAGAAATATGCAAGCGTGAAGTCAAACAGTCTAAGAATACATTTTATTATTTTTAATCATGATTAAATGATGTTACTGATATTAGTCTGATCAGATTTTGAGATAACTGTCTTTGCATGCATTGATGATAACAAACGTTTCATCAAAGTTACTTTTCTCAAAAGAGAATTTCATAGAATTAAACTCAATGAAATATCAAAGAATATCATATTTTAAAAGAGAAGATGCTGATTATTTTATTCATGTAAAAGAATTTAATTTGCAACAAGAATTCATGCTTATGCAGTCACATCAAGTAAAGAACTTTCGTTTATAAAATCAATCATCACAAAGAAAATAATGATTAAATGAAAATGAAAATTGATAAATCAACAGTGATTATGAACTTCAACTTCATTTGACTTAGTAGTTACAAATATGCAAAGATGATCATTTTAAAAGATAGTATAAACAATAATTTCTATTTATATACAAAGAATTTGAATCAGTGAAGAAAATATTAAAAGTACTGTCAATGTGTAACAGTCATCAGATTTACAAGTGCTGAAATAAAATGAATGTATTCATTGAAAAATATTGAGAGAACTGAACAAATTTAATATGAATGATTGATATTATGTATAATTCTGATGATTCTGATGATTCATGTGATTCTCAATATCTTTGATCTTCTGATGAGTTGAATGATTCAGAATGATCATATGATTCTGATATCTTCACTAATTCAACAAGATTAGCTGCTTCTGATGATTCAGAATAATCTTGAGTTTTTTGCAAATTTGATTATCATTGAATATCTGATGCTTTCTATGATTCATATGATTTTAAAAACTTTGCAGACTTTGTTATTAATCATGATGAATGATAAAAGCACTTTTTCTGCTGTCTTAAACTGCAGCAAAGAGCAAGCAGCAATAGAATTCTCAAAATGATACATTTCATAATAATTGCAATCATTGTAATCAAGATGTTATCATTATTATTAAAGATTGAAGTCTGAGTTGTAATTATAATGATTTGTTGTTCAGTTGTTGCAGCTGTTGCACAGTTCATTGAGAAATTTAATCAATAAACAGTTGTATAAGTGTTACGAGCGTATCAAGGCTGAATAGAACTAGTCAGTGTCTCTAGCTCAGATCTGGCTCAGCCTCTATTTTCTTTCATCAACATCTCTTTGTTCAACATCATCTTTCTTTCTACATCACATTCTACTCATGTCACAAACACATTTTCTTCGAGCTTAGCGCAGTCTCTGAATATTACTTAAATAGAAGCTCTTGTACTCATCTTCTTCTGTATTCTTAATATTCAGTTATAGCTATCTCTAAAGATCAAGCACTATTCAACCCTGACTTTCGCTGATTGACTCACCTAGGCACGATTCTGACATTATATTAAGAATTCGTTAATCACACAATACTGATCTCATTACTCATTCAACATACTCGTACAGACAGAACGAGTCTAAAGAAATTCGTTTATCTGATGATCGACGCAA
>JAABUV010002841.1_pt1 | contig 22836 bp, 36 predicted proteins | sample 5559971 | NCBI WGS metagenome assembly JAABUV01 (sample SAMN10711881, study PRJNA513362) | rock metagenome | isolation source: Antarctica rocks | place: Antarctica: Victoria Land, Knobhead nord | collected 2015-12-19
CAGCGCGCGCAGGCGCTCCGCGCGCCGCCGCCGCCGCGCCAGCCGCCCCGGCCCGCGCCCGGCCGCCACGCGCGCCTCCAGCTCCGCGCGCGCCGCGTCGCGCGCGCCTGCGCGCTCGACATACAAACTCTTGAAAACCATGTGATTCTGCAGCAAAAAAACAAAAACAGCTCAACTCGGAGACGCACAGGGTCGGGCATGGGGGGGCAGGATCCAACCAAGCCATCAAGGCATCCCGCTCGGAGTAGTTGCTGGCCGTGCAAGCTCGCCGAGCGCTGCTGTAATGCTTGCGGCGCAACAACTGGACAGCGGCTCCACACCCAGCAGATAAATGCATCATGTGGCTGCCAACACAGCCCCGCCCGCTCCCGCCCCGGGCTGCCCGGGCGCGCGCGCGCCTGCGTCGGCATCGGCGTCGGCGCCGCCCGCCCCCGCGGCCGCCTGCCAGAGGCCATAGTAGCCCTGCGCCTTGGGCGCGCGCAGCAGCCGCGGCGCGGCCAGGCACGCCTCGCAGCAGCAGCCGCGCATGCGGCTCTGCGCGGGCGGAGCCACGCGTTTCACTCTGGGCACGCGCCTCCATGCGCGCCGCCCGCTCGCAGCAGGCCGATGGCCACAGCCGCCACCATGCCTCTCAGCACTCTCTCAGAGCCTCTCAAAGCCTCTCACGAACGGAGGGTTGCCTCGTTGTAAGGCCAATGTGAGTGGGAAGGGCGCCGGACTGCAGCGCATGGGCCTGGGCTTTATTTGCGGTGCTCAGAGCCGCCAGGGTTCCAACTGGCTACATGCCGCACCTTGCACCCGGTGCATGCGAGGAAGAGGCGGTTGCAGTCCAGGTTCGCGCAGTTCATGTGCGGCAGCGCCGCCGCGCTGGCGCAGTGCGCGCACTCGGCCGCCGCCGGGAGCTCGCCGGCCTGCGCTGCTGCGCCTGCGCCAGTCCCCGCGAGCGCTTGGTGCGGAGACCAAGTGGTTGCATTTGCACACCGCCCACTCCAGCTGGAGAACAGCAGGGGTTACAGCAGACTTACACCAAAGAGCAGCCAGGCACGCCAGCCCATGCATCTGGCCCTGGGCGGGTCAGTGACATGGCCCTACATACGCCACATGAAAGTGTTCGGCAGTGACCGACAGCTCGCGCCACGCGAGCGGCCTGCCTCAGAGCGAGGTGACCAGAAAGCTGAGCAACACAGGGGCATGCAGCGTGATGCCACGCAGGGCGGCCAGTGTCAGAGGCTGCCCCAGCAGCGCGCTGCGCACCGGGCGGGGCCACAGCCAGGCGGTTGTCAAACACAAACAGGCTGCCGCGCCACAGCGGGTCCCGCGCTTCCGCGCGCGCGGCGGCTGCCGCGGGCGCCTCGCCCTGCCAGCGCAGGTACGCGTGGACGCCGCCCTCCAGGGTGTACAGGTTATTGAAGCCCTGTCGCGCAGCAATGCGCCATTACCACACCACAAAAGGCAAGCGTTGCAGCAGGTGCTACTGACCTGGTCCGCTATGTCGGTGGCAGAACAAACAGTACCCTTGGGTTGCACAGCATCGACGCTGGATTGGCCGAGTGCAAGGGCAGAAATGGGATGCGTGCGGGAGAGGGCGCGCCTTCTGCCGGAGGTAGGTGCTGTAGATGTCGCAGCGGATGCCGCCCGTGCAGTACATCATGACGGGCGTGTCGCCAGGGCGCCCGCGCAGCGGCGCCGGGACCGCGCCGCCCGCTGCCTCCGTCGGCGTCTGGCAGAAGTGGTCCTGCAAAACCATAAAGCAGTTTTCCAGACCAGGCAATGCTCAGCTCGTTGCTGCCCTGGCGACCCTTTGGGTGAATGTCCGCCCTCGTGCAGACACGCCGCTAGAGCAGGCGTGCGCGCTGGCGAATCTAGAGACGGCCATGCCGAGGACACTTGCAGAGTGGCCGCGGGGGGGGCGCACCTCCAGCGGACGCTCCGAGCCCGCAAAGTGCCCCGCGTCCCATTCATACGCGTTGCGGACATCCAGCACCACAGGCCGCGGCGGCGCTGCCCCGGCTGCGTGCGCCTCTGCCTCGGGCGGCTGCGCCGCGCGGGCCCCGCCGGCGCCGCCCGCCGCGCCCGCCCGCGCCGGCGCCGCATCGCGGAGCATCGCCTGCCACGCGCTGGGCGCCAGCGGCCGTGCGCGCGCCTGCGCGCGCAGGCCCGCCGGCTGCTCCTGCGGGGCCTGTCTGCCAGGCGAGGTGCAATAGCCTCATGCGCGCGTCTCGGGGCGCCCCGCGGGCATATGCACTCAACGGGACCAGGCGGCCCCCGCCCCTGGCAGCGCCCATGAAACCAAGCCGCAGCTCATGTCGCGAGTCAGCCTGCCCCGCGCCCCGGCGCCAGCATGCGTGCAGCGGAGAGAGGCGACCACGCTTGCCTCAGACGCTGCACACCGAGTGGGTGCCAGACAGGGGGAGGCCCCCCTGTATGCCCCTCTTGGGCCTGAGAGGAGGCTGGCGGCGCCTACACAGGCTACGCGCGCCAGCAGCGCACCTCCGGGTCCGTCACCGGCAGGCCGGTCATGCCGCCCGCCAGCGACACCAGGTTCGGCCGGAACTTGAGGCGCAGCCGCGGGAACTGGTGCCCGTCGACCGGCTGCGACGACCAGCGCAGCCCCTGCGCAGGCCGGCCACTGCTGTGCAAGCTGCTGTGCAAGCGCTGGGACTTGGAAAGTCTCTGATAAGCCATACGTTTAGAGGAGCGCCAGGCGCCAGCCTACTGAGCAAGTCACAGATATGCACAAGACAGGCGCACGGCTCCTCACAGACTGCAGGTGCACACCTCGAAGCCTGGCTGCTGGCGGACCCACTCAGCGTACGCGTGCGCCGCCCCCGGCTGGCCGCTGTACTGCGCATTGATGCCCTGCGTGGACAGGTAGATGCGGCCGCGCAGCTCGGCCCCCGAGTCGCGCACCCAGCGGAGATGCTGCCGCAGCGTCTGCGGCGCCGCGCACAGGCCGTGAGCGTTCCTAGGCTTGTGCTGGTCTTGTGCTGGTCTCGTGTTGGCGAGCGTGCAAGGCTGAGTGCAGGGCATGTCGAGCGGCGGCGAGACACCCAGCTCGCTGCTCACCTTGAAGGGCTGCTCCAGGCGGGTCAGGTGGTAGAAATTCACGATGCAGAACTGGTCGGGCTGCGTCGCGGAGCCTGGCGAGCCGTCGTGGCCATGGCCGCACGCGCTCTCCGCTTCGCTGCCGCCCCTGCCTTGCTCGGCGCGAGGCGCGGCAGCCTCTGTGGCCGCAGCCTCGCCAGCGCCCGCGCGGCAGGGCGAGCGCCTGCTAAGCAACCAAGTGCCAATGAGCCTGTGCCAGCGGGCGGGGCGGCTGCAGCGGCCAAACGCCTGGCCCTCCTGCTCAGCAGCCTGGCGCAGGCTGGCGCTGCACACCCTCTGCTGCACTCTTGGGCAGACATCGTGCACGAGACCCAGCCGCGCGGGCAGCTGGCCGCGATGCCAGGCTGCCGCAGGCGCCGCAAAGCCTATCCTGGCCTGCATTGCTTCCTGCCAAGCCAATGCTCGACCTGCCAGCCTTGGAAAGGCTTCCCTGACCGGCTGTGTCTTGCGTCTCTCGCAATTTCTCTCCTTGGATCGCGCCTCTCGAGAAGGAATGCAGAGCTCTGCATTCCTTTAGAGGGTGTAAATTGGGGTTGCAGCAAAATTCCCCAGTTGGGAGGACATTGGCAGCTTGCATAGCCCATGCCAACGCCAGGCAGAGCAACATCCGTGCTCATCCAACTTTATTTCACAACGGCACCTCGTGTTGCAATGCAGTACCAGCCAAGTTCTTCCAGTATTCGACAAGCAGTTCTTGTTGCACCGGCACACCGCAGCAGGCCATGCGCTCCGCACGGGCTCATGGGGTCAAGCGCTTGGGGTCACGCGGGAACAGAGAGGTCTTCCGGATGTTGTCCAGCCCCAGGAACAGCATCACCACGCGCTCCAGCCCGACGCCAAACCCGCCGTGCGGGAAGGCGCCAAACTTGAACGAGTCGATGTATGACTGGATGGTCTCCAGCGGGATGTCACACGCACGCGCGCGCTCTGCCGTGGCCCCCATGCAGACCCTTGGAGCGCTCTTGTGGTCTTGCTCACGGATGAGAGCAGGCTTAAATGAGAGCAGCCGGAGCAGGCAGCTGTGCACGTCATGATGAGACAGCAACCAGTGAGCTGTTTCATGAGAGCCCTACTCATCCGCATGGCCTGAAAGCTCGAGGGACAGAACAGGTGCATGCAGCGCCACAGACTGCCTATGACACACGCTGGCAGCCGCGCCGGTTCAACGGCGCATGCGCGGCGAGCGGGGGCCGCGCCGGCCAGTAGTGCCGGGTCGTGCACGCGCTGCGCGCCCGAGATGATTTCCTCGCCGCGGATGAACACGTCGAACGAGTTGCTGTACCGCGAGTCCTCCGGGTCGGGCATGGTGTAGAAAGGGCGCGCCTGCCGACGTAGGGTACAGTTAGGGCTAGGCCGCAGCCCCCCATGCGCATGTCATGTGCCCGCCTGACACACTCAGCCCTGCGCATATTCAATTGCTCCTCAGGCGCTCGCTCGGGCAGCGCGCAGGCGGGCGCCACCGCCAGCGGGTAGCGGTAGAGCACGTAGAAGTCGGTGTGGTGCGCCGCCTTCACCAGCCGCCCCAGCTCGCGCTCCAGCTCGGTCGACAGGTCGCCGAACGGGTCCGGCTGCAGCGCGGCCGACCGTGCTGGTCAGGCCACCGGCGGTCGCATGCACGCTGCCAGGCTTTCTGCTGTCCGGCAGTCTGGCTGCGGCATTATAATGGGCAGGCCTGGGGCGCATGCACACCTGCCAACAGCTTTTCTCAACAGGCAGGCATGTTGTTGCCACCGTCGTGTGCATAGCTCGCACGCCCATACAGAGCAGCTGCCATGAGAGGGGGGCTTGCGGCTGCCCAGACCGGGAGCCAGGCGGGGGCCTGGCCCACAGGCGAGGCCACGCACGCCTGCAGCCAGGGGGCGGGGCGCGCCTGGAAGCCGGCCTCCTGCAGGAGCCGCATGCCCTCCGCCCACGGCAGCCGCAGCGTCTGCGGGAGCCACTGCAGCGGCTCCGCCGGGTACTGGGAATTTACGGCCGCCAGGTCCGCGCCTGCGCGCCCGCGAGCGGCGCTGGCTAGCGCGCCTCAAGCCTGGCGGCGGCCTAAGCGGGAGGCAGGGCACCGCATGCTCAACGCTGGCATCAATCCAAAAGCAGCGAAAGCAGGCAGGCCCTGACCTGCGTCGCAGGCGTCGGTGTGCCACATGGACTGGGTTCCAGCATGCAGTCCGTGATGTCAGTATGCAAGCGGAGGCGCCGGCGCGCGGTCAGCCAGGGAACACATGAGCCTGTAAGCGTCCAGCGGGCATGGCACTGGGACCCACGCATAGGGGCAAAGGCTGTGCCGGCACGGCATGCCGCGCGCGCCGCGCACCAAACTTGGCGCGCAGGCCGGAGAAGATGTACACGAACAGGCGGTCGAGGACGTCCAGGACCTCGCTGTAGTGCTCGTCGATGGCCATCTCCAGGTCCAGTCCCACAAATTCGCACAGGTGCCGGTGCGTGAACGACTTCTCCGCCCTGCGCGCGCCGCCGCGCCAGGCGCAGGCTCTGCCCAGGGGCTGATCCCCTGGCACGTGTGATGCGACCCCGTCGCCGCTCTGCGCAGTTGACAGCACACAAGGCTGCTGACATTCTGGAAAGCTTACACAGCCGGGTCTCATGCAAAAATATTGGACATTCCAATGGCAGCTCACACCCAAGCGCACCAACGCTACCCGCTCACGCAGCAGCAGCAACCTATCAGGATATGCAAGCCAAGCAGAGCACATCAGGCAGGGGCCAGGCACAGCAAGCTACCCAGCCGCGCTGATCATGCGGCCGGAGCGCAAAACAGAGCCAAGGCAGGAGCTCGGGCCGCACCGGAACACGGGCCCAATCTCAAACACGCGGTCCGCGTCGCCGCAGATGGCCATCTGCTTGTACAGCTGCGGCGACTGCGCCAGGCACGCCGGCGTGCCAAAGTAGTTGGTGTGGAACACGGCGGCGCCGCCCTCGCTCGCGCCGGCGATCAGCTTGGGCGTGTGGATCTCCTGGAAGCGCTCCGCCAGGAGCGCCTCGCGGAACAGCTGCGCGGGCGGCGTGGACCTTCTGAGCAGCAGCGAGGTGTAGCAGAGCAGGGGAGCAGAACATGCGCATTAAGGTGGCATCCAGCAGTCTGCACGGCGCTTCTCTTGCACATGCTCAGGTGCACGCGCTTACGTCCACAGTCGGTGCATTTTTGAGGCCACAAGCAGGGTCTATGAAAGCGGAGAGTCATGAGGATGAGGTGGAAGCGCCTGGCACGCCCCTCAGCGCGGCGGTCACTGGGGCACATGCAGCCCTCCAGAATGCTCCTGGGAGCAGCACGAACGCATGCAGGGCTGACAGCAGCTCGGCATGCCGGCCTGCCGCCCCCGACCCCGCTGGTCTGGTCTGGCTGGCAGTCCTTCCCACTTTGACCCGCCTGGCCGCGCACCTGGCACACGGCGGACTGCAGGCGAAAGATGGCTTGGTTTGCGGGCGTGCGCAGATCCACAAACCTGTGCTCCAGCCGTGTGTCCTGCGCGCGCAAGGAGTGCACAGTTATAGGCCTCTGCAGCCGCACACGCGCCCGTCCACCGAACACCTTCCCCACAACGTGCTGACTCAGCAGACCTGGCGGGAGCCTGGGTGCACAGACGCTTCATGTCGGGCAGGCGGTTCAGGAGGTCAGCCCGCATTGGCCGGGAGCACAGAGAGGGGGAGGGCCTCTGCAGCGCGGGCGCGGACCTGCAGGACCACCACGGCCTCGCCCTTGTCGGCGATGTCTGATTCGGTGCGGCTCGCGTCGGCCAGCTCGAAGGGCAGCGGCTCGGCGCGGCTGATGCACCGGATGCCCGTGACCTTTATCTCCACCTGGCGCCGCCCAGCCACCAGCCCGTGAATGTTCACAGTGTGTCCTCAGCCTCAGGGCGTGCGTTTGCTCGGCGCCGCGCTACCAGGCTCAACAACACCTGCCCTTCCAGTCTGTCAGAGGTCGCCCCAGACACCTTGCTTCGCCAGCGGCGGGGCTTCCAGCAGCTGCCGCGCTTGCATGAAGCTGCTCATCAATCCGCATGGCAGCGATTGCTGGTGCGCTCCATGCACTTGCTGGTGACACTACATGCAGGAAGGAACTGGCCACCATTCTTCGTTCAATTCTTTGAGAGCGGCCTTCTCCCCATCTTAGAAGGCAACTTTATAAGAAGGCTTGATGGACCTTGCTGTAACTCAGCATGCAACACAACAAGCACCTCATACTGCGCTTCGCCGGCCGCACCTCCTTCTGCGTGCACTTTTCTACCGGCTTCTCCGGGATGCTGACGGGGCCGCTGATGTCCAGCACGGACTCGCGCGACAGCTGCTGCGCATACTTCACCATGCCCTTGCTCACCGTCGTGTCATTGACAAACATGGCGGCCTGCGCCACGCGCGCGCGCGTATCAGCGTCTGTGCATGTGGCGCATCAGCCCGGTCGGCCGGTCCATGGCGTCCCGCGCCAGCGCAAGGAGTGCGCCGAGCGCGCTCCGCATGAACACGCTTGCAGGTGAGCGGCTCTTCAAGGCTTTCTCGGACCGCCAGGCAACAGGGTGCAGGCACGCGGGCATGCCTGGATGGTGTGCGTGCGCTGCCTGATCTTCAGGAAGCAGGCCTTGCCCTTGCCGCTCACGAGCTCCAGGCGGCCGCGAATGTGCACCTGAACGGCCAAACCCTGCTTCTGCAGGGTGGCACAGGGCTTGGGTGCATGCCTGGTATGCAAGATAGCAACAAGCCAGTTGACTTGAGACCTCATGAGGCAGATGCGTGAATCATATGTGCTTAGGCGTGCTCTGCCACATGGACTCCATCTGCCAGGCAGTCGGACGGTCAGGCGGCCAGAGGCTGCGAAGCTGGTATGGCTATCTTCAGCCGCACCAGCTGGCCGTCCAGGGCGGTGGAGATGTCCTGTATCCGCGTGCGCTGCAGGCCGCTCGGCGCGCGGCTCTGCACGAGCGGCGCGTCGCCGTAGCAGTCCCGCAGCGGGTCGGCGGGGTCGGGCTGCGTCATCACCGACGCCTTGGCGCGCTGGAAGCCTTCCTGCAGGCAGAAGGCACAGGGCGTCAGAAGCACTTTGAGCGCATGGCCCGCTGGACGACATGCTGCAGGACATCAGCCTGGACATGACACACCGTCTAACATGCAGTGACGGAGTGGAACCTGAGACACAAGAAGGAGCTCCACAAGCAACACATCCTTGCAAGCAATACAACAGTGTGGGCTATGGGTGTTCACCCTCTCCTTCTTTCCGCCTTTGCCATCTGTCTTTCCAGCTGCCTGCACGCCGCACATTGAGTGTCAAAACACATACGTGTGAAGTATTGTGCGGTTGTTAAAAGCTTGCACAGTTAGATCTGGTCCAGGCTGTAAACGTCCACTTGGTGCAGTGCATACAGGAGCACAGCCGGCGCATAATGCCAGGCGGCAGAAAAAGAAGTGAGCTCCGTAACACAGTGCTTTCGTTTTTAGAAACCTTAGCGATACAGAATTAGCACGCTGCCAGCGAGCAGGCACTTGGATTTCCGCACCGCCGGTGTGGGCGCTCCAAGGATACATCGTTCATCCCACCACGACATCCTGACAATAACTTGATCAAGTCACTGCTCGCTATGTGCGCTGCTCACCACATTGCACCTAACCAGCGAGCAACTGCTGCTGGGAATCGGGGTATACAGCCATAAGGGTGCAGCCTTGGGCCAGACATGCATGGCCCAAGGACTGCACTTTCGGGCAACTGCATGTAAGCTTACCCCGGTGTTGAATACAAGTAAACTGTGTAAGCTGGTCGGTCTTCAGTGGCAAAGTAATCGATTCTGCATGCAGAACGTCCATTGCGGGTGTGTTTTAAACACAGTGTTATATTTAGTAGCTGCTGGCTTGGCCAGGCCTCTACCCGGTAGAGTCTACTGGCTTATCAGTTCTGCCACATCCTCTATCAGACTAGACAAGCAAGCCGTGCAGCCCTACACTAAGACCGGGGAGGCATGCTGACCACCATTCATTTGCATGCAATGCCAGGTAGGGCTGCCAGGTGCTCCTGCCTCCCTGCCTGCGACAGGCCTCGCCTGCATAGCGCGATCGTGGCGTGCAGGTCAGCATGGTGCACCCCTTGTGCGTCAGCGACAGGGGTCCTGACAGACAGCATGCGCGGAACCCACCCCAGCGTCCGGCTGCCTCAAGGCACAATGCTTCAGCGCCTGACAAGAATACAGACGACATGCGGATCATCATGCAGCCTCCTAGAGTGGTGCGACCATGAGCTGACGCTACCTGCAGGGCTGCTCACTGCCAGTGGCCGAGCGGCCTTCCCAGCGCTCTGCCGCGCGCTGCACGCGCCCCGGCATCCGCTGCTCTGCCGGCCGTGGCGGGCTCGCTTCGCCTGCGCCTGCAGCAGGCTGGCCGGGCGGCGCGGGGCCCGCGCCAGCAAGGTCGGCGGAGCGCGCCCGGCGGGCGGGCGGGCTGCTGCCGCACGCCGCGGCAGGCGCCAGCACCGGCTTGGCATGCGCCTTGGCTGGCGGCGGCGGCGCGCAGCTGCCACCCGGCAGCTCTACGCCGCCCTCGCTTGCCCACAGCTTGCGCGGGGCGGGCAGAACGTTGGCCGCAGGTGAGCGGTGGGGCGCGCTGTCGCCGCCGCCTGGCGCGCCGGTGGGAGGATCTCCCTCGCGGGGCGTGCCCGGCCGTGCGCCAGGCTGCGCCGCCGGGCTGCTCGCCAGAGGCGCGGCAGCAGAGACGGGCGCGGGCGGCTCCACGCCCGTCTCTGCTGCCGCGCTGGGCGCAGCTACACAGCAGGAGCTGTCAGGCTGCGCGCCTGCTGCGTGGTGCACGGGCGCCGGCCCCCGGCATGACCCAACCTGGAGCGTTGCTGCTGCAGCAGCGCCGCTGGCAGAGCCCGCCTCGCAGGGTCCGCCGGCCTGCACGTCGGCAGGGCTGGCCGGCAGAGACGCCGCCGCATGCACGGCGGCGCCGCCCTCCGTGATCGCTGCGCCGGGGGCGCCGAGCCGCGCGCCGGCGGGGCTGCTCGGCAGGGGCACGGCCGCCGCGCGCGCAACCGTAGCGTCGGCGGCGAGGCTGGCCGCGCTTGCGCCGCGTGGGGCGGCGACGGCCGCGGCGGGCGCTGCCGCGCGCTCGAGCGGGCCGCCCCTGCGGCCCGCGCAGCCGCGAGCCTCCAGAGTGCACCGGTACAGCTGCGCCGCCCCACGATCATGAGTGCAACTGTAGCCAAATGGCACTTTGCCTGGTGACAGCCGCTCTCCCGCCTGCGCCGGCAAGGCGGAAGGCACCCTTACTGCATACAGTCCACTCCTTGCAGGTCAGCAAACCAACCACAGCAAGACGGATGAGCAGCGCCTGCGGACAAAGTGGCTCCGCAAGATGCATGTGTGCCCTCAGCGCGCGCCAGGCGGCCCCGGAATCGGGCCGCGCCTGGTTGTCCTGCCACCAGCAGGCATCGTCCGCAGCTTCCAGCACCGGCGCCGCGGGCGACGCGGGCGGGGAGTCGTCGTCGGTGTAGCAGGTGCGCAGCGAGGAGCCCGGCGACAGCGGGTGGCCCTCTGCAGCGCCCCAGGTACGCATGACATGACGGGCCCATCTTGGGTGCCAGCCTTGCGTTGGTATCACCCGGCTGCTTTGGTCCTTGGCCGGCCGCCAGCACTCCAGGTGGCGGCAGACAAACACGTGTCCGCGGGCACCAAACAGAACGCGTGAGAGGGCCATGGAAAGCATGCGTACCCAACGAGGGTGTGCAGAACCGCGCCGCGGGCAGTGCATGCAGGGTTGCGCCGCCCGCCGACGCCTCCGCCTCCGCATCCGCCCGCGCGGCAGCCGCGTCCGCAGCCGGCGAGGCCTGCCGCCCGCGCCGCTTGCCACGCTCAGGGCGGCCGCCCCCGTGGTGGGCGCCGTGTGCTTTGACCCATAAGAAAGCCTGTGGAGCGCGCATGTGCATGGTGGGCCTCCTTGCATGCCTGCCATGACTTTGAGTTGCCCGCTTCATGGCTCTGCATGAGCAGACGGCCGAATTTGTCGCCCACGGCACCACTGTTGGCTGCAAGACACGCATAAGCTGGGTCGCAGGGCGCTTTAGCCCGCGCGGCCTCGGACATCCTCACAGTGTCCAATGGTTTGACTCTAACGCCAAGTCCCCTGAGCAGGCTATGCACCGGTCCTCTGTACCCCGCGCCATAAACACGCGCTGTATGTCCCATGGCCTGGGGTGAGCCTGAAACGGCCACTCTGTTCGTTACGTTGAGGAAACACTCCGTATTACGCTGGCTTCAATGTATGCCTCCCCCCAAGCACGTTGAGGAACAGTAATATCAACACAGACAACCCACACTGCAAAGACATGCCTGAGCGGCGCACGCTACCGCCTGCGCTGCACAAAGCGGCCCTCCGCTGCGCACACCGCGGCCCACACCCCAGCGTGCAGCAGCAGCCCCCAGCCGGGCCAGGCCGCCTGCTCAGAGCCAGGCGCCAGGGTCTCGCATGCGTCCCAGCCCCACCGCCATGCAGCCTGACCAAACTCTGGCCAGGCTGCCGCGCCCCGAGCCAGGCCGCGCTGCAGGCGGGCCAGCACCGGCTGCCAGACGCTGGCCAGGGCCTGGCTGGGGCCCCCGCAGGCGCCCGCGCCCGCTTCCCGCGGACCGCCCGTGCCCCCCTGCGCATCCTGTGCCGCCTGCGCACGCGGCAGCCAGTGGTCTCGAGGACAGTCCTTGGGAACGAGGTCCGCCTGTGGTCGAGCACAGCCCCGGACCTCTCTGCTCTTTGCGGCATGCCACGCGCCTGCGCGTGCGGCTGGCGCACGGCCAGCCAGAGCTTCTGCAGACGCTTGTGACCACATGCGTGCGCTGCGTGTCCAGGGCGCGCGTTGTCCCACCAGGACCAGCGCGCACAGCCCCAGGCAGACGCTCCCCAGTGGACTGGCATGCAAGGCACAGGCAAGGCGCGCTCGGGGCCCCGCGCCTGCAGCGCGGCCAGCCGCGCGGTGATTGCGTGCAGCGCGCCGCTGACGTTGCCGTGCGCGGCCGCCTGCGCGGCGCCCAGGCTGCCCAACGCATCTTCCAGCGCCGTCAGCCGCGCCGCCAGCGCGGCCGCCCCGCCCGCCTCGCGGCCCGTCTCGCCTTGCACGCTCACGCCCTGCGCGGCGGCCGCCGGCGCGCCCACCGCCGCGCTCGGGCGCGCGGCCTGCGGCGCCGGGCTGCCCGGCCCGCTGAGCGCGCCCGCCTGACCATCAGGCGCCGCGCCAGCCGCTGTGTCGCTTTGGCCGAGCGGCTCTGGTGCGGCCTGCGGCGCGGCGGGCGGCGCGGACGCGCGCAGCGTGTCCACGTCGGCCGCAAGGCGCTGCAGGTCGCGCCTGCGCGCGAGGGGTAGGGTTAGGGCGCCACGTAATGTGTTTGCTCGACCTGCTCTCTGACAGCAGTCCCTCAGGCGAGCGCCGTCTGTGCTCAGGCAATCCACGCAAGACTGCACATGGCCCGCACGGCTCACACAGTCTGCTACTCTGTGCTCACTGCTTACGACCTGTGTTTAAGCTTGAGATTACGCATTTACACAGTGCCTCATAGCCCCACCATGCCTGACCGCTCGCGCCCAGACAGGGTCGCCGGCGTGTGCGGGCAGCTGGGGCGCGGGGGCGGGAATGCGAGGCGGGACCTGAACGCGCCGGTGTCGCCCTCTACCAGGTCCAGCACGGTCGCCACCTGCGTGAATGCTCACCCGCTCAGCTGTCACTATCTCAATCGCACCGTTGCATCCAGAGTACGAGGGCAGCATGCCCTTGATCATTGCCGAACACTGAACAGCGCACATGTTAGAGCGTGCCTGCACCAGCAGGCGGGCTGCATGCCAGGCTGCGCGGCGAGCCCGCACGGCCTCTAGGCCGCCGGCGCGGCCCGGGCGGCGGGCGCGCCTGCGCGCTGGCCACATCCATCTGCTGCTTCCAGGCCTCCATGCGCGCGCCCAGCCCGCGCAGCTCGGCCAGCTCGCCCTCCACCGCGCCCAGCGCGCCCTCCACCGCGCCCAGCCTGCCCGCGCTCCCAGGTTCAACTTGTATTACGGCGCGCCTGGCGTACGGAGCTTCCTGGTTCTCATTAAGGAGCAGGCAAAGGGCGCACGCATGCTTGATGTAGCTGCACCAACGTCCAGCAGTGTTCGAGCATGCTGGGACCTGCTTGAGCAAGCGCATGTGCAGGCGGCAGCGGTGCGCGCTGCTCGCCTGTAGTGCACGTCGACGACGTCCAGCGCGGTCGACGTCGGCGGCGCATTCTCCTTGTCGCCCGGCGCGGCGCTGCCGGGCGTGCGGCCGCCGCCCCACGCGGCCTGGCCGTTGGCCCACAGGCCGCAGCGCAGGGCGGCGTCGTCGGGCGTGCGCGCCGCCGCGGCCCGGTATGCGCCGCTCGGCGTCTCAGCCGACACCTGACACGTGCGGGCACTGGGCTGGTTCCCAGTGCGCAAGAAGCAAGAAGCTAAGCACCAGCACAGTGTGCCAGGCCACGAAAAGGCAAAGGATTGTAATAAAGCTTGGTTTAAAGCGTGTCATGCTCGGAAAGATTCGAGCTTTCAACTTTCAGAGCCGTGACGCGAACACGGGAGCTATGGCGCAGGGGGTGCCAGACCAGACACGGCGCTCGTGAAAGGCAGCGCGCCTCGCGAATGTGCACGCTGCGGCGCGAGGCGGCCAGACCGGTTGCGCGGCGCTTGGGGCTCGTCGCAAGCGGCCGCAGCGGCGGCGTCGCGAGGAGTGCCCCAGGCGTGCGCGCGTCACTGGCCTGCAGCACGTTGCGACGCACAGCGTGCGCGATGAAGGCGAGCGCTTCGCCGTCTCCTTCTTCGCATGGGTTGCCTGTGCGTCAGGCAGACATCTTGCTCTATTCTTTGCAGATGTAAGCATCCTCACAAGACACTCGCTGAGCGGCAATGCGCTGCGCACCGCTCAGGTCCAAGGAGGTCAGCGACGCGTTTGACGCCATCAGCGCAGCCAGGGCGCGGACACCGTCGGCGCTGATCGCGTTGTCTGCAGTTTGCAGGTCGCGCAGTGAGCAACGCTTTTTCTTAAAGTGCACAGCGGGTGGGCAGCCTGCAGCTGCGGCGCACTCGGCAGCTCGAGCGAGGTGAGGCTTGAAGTGGGGGCGCAAAGCGCGTCCGCAATTGCCGCGGCGCCGGCATCCCCCAGCTGACATGCCTTCAGCCGCAGGCCTACCGGCGTGTCGCTGCCAGCTAGAGCGTCAACCAGCTCAGCCAGCTCCCCGGGAGTGATGAATCCTGTGTGCGACAGGAAGGAGGACCGGGGCGGGCTCTGCTCGCCCCGCAGCACTGCACAGATCGCCTGCAGGCCGGCCATGCTGCAGGAATTGCGGAAGCTGGAAGTCCAGGCGATGTTGGCTGGTGCTGGCACCAGCAACGGCAGTAAAAACGGGGGTTTGCTGCATCAGGTCCAGAAGTAGTTCAAAAGGGCCTGATGCGATCAGACTGATTACAATTGAGGCAGCCTGAGGCAGGACAACTGGGACACGGCCTGAACGCACGCCCCGCAGCCCAGAACAAACGGCTCCGTGCAGCACATGTGTGCTTGGCAGCCTCGTTCCCATGCAAAAAGCAGGCCAGAAAAAATGCATGCAACCAGGTGAAACGCCGCATCACACTCTCTCCTCACAAGTGTACATGTGGTCTCGACCCAGCGACCTGCCCTCAGGACACCATGGCAACAACCGCCACAAACAGCGCCGCCGCGCTCTGCATGACAGCACTCTCGTTTGCAGCCCCAACCTCAAGGCGGCCAGCTTCAGTTTCATCATCTGCAGCAAGTGTCTGCTGCAGAAAGCGCCGCCGCGACAAAAGTGCTGCCTAGCCGTGGAGCCACGCATGCTAGCGGCAGTGCAACGGCTTTGCTTCACGTGCAACCCTCATGATACCATGGCGACCACGGCCACAAACAGCGCGGCCACGCTGAACCCGATACCGAGCCCGACGACAGCCAGCGGCAGCGCCACTTCGCCGAGGAACTCCACGCACCGCGCAGCTCTGCCGCGCGCCGCGCACGGCTCCCTGGCCGCTGCCGCCGCGCCTGCGCCCTCGTCCAAGGCTGGGGGGCAGTCCCGGTCCGGCCCCGCCCCGTCTTTCCTCGCGGGGGCTGGCGGAGCGGTGAGCGGCGCACATGGGGAGGCCTGGCTGCTGGACAGCAGTGGCTGCGCGAGAACGCTCGGCGTGCGGCCAGCGTCGGCCAGGGTTTTATAGCCGGGGTCGCGCGCGTACAGCAGCAGGTGCATGGCCACCGGAATGACGTAGCACACGATGCACACGGCGCTTGCGCCTGCGCCCGCCCACAGCACGCCGTCGCTGCCTCTGCCGTTGCGTGGCGCACGCATCCAGGCCTGATTGCATCCCTCCGAGAATATTTGCATCCCCTCAAGCTTCTCGCCACCTCCTCCCCTCTCTGCTGCCGATGCAAAACTGCCAGCTTTGCTGTTGCAACGAGCTGGAGCTATCCCACTCCTGCAAACTTTTAGAGGGACACACAGCACAGGCAGGTATGGTAAATACTAAAGAATAAGGCCGCACCCGTGATGGCAAATATCTTTTCGGCGCTGGACGGGAAGAGCAGCGCGACGCCCAGCGTGGGCACCACGATTGCGGCGGTCTCCAGCGTGTGGCGCGGCGCCGAGAAGGGGGCGCCCTCGCCCGACACCAGCACGTCCAGCGTGTAGCGCGCCGCCAGCTGCGCGCGCGGGTCCCACCGTCAGCCTGACCGGGCAGCCCAACCGGGCAGCGAGGGCGGGCGTCCAGGTACCATCAGCCTTCTCGGTCAGCAGGCGGTTCACCAGGCACCAGGCTCGTGAGCGCTGCTAGCGCCTTCCCGCAGCATGCTGTGCAACTGGACACCCTCGAATTGGCCGGTACTCGGCGACGCATACACCAGGCGGACGCTGCGCCCAGGGCAGGGCAGCTGACGGCCTGCACGCGGCCCTGCACGTCAGACATGCCAGGCGAGGCAAGCGGTCAGGGCAGGGCTCGGCGCGCGCTTCCGCAGCCCAGGGCGCGCCAGGATGGGCGGGATGGAGATGCTCAGGTAGGCGCCCACTGCCAGGTCCAGGGCGCCCTCGGCGACCGGGCTGAAGCCCAGCCAGGTGTTGACCAGGATGTTGCCGGCCGTTGCCAGCCCATACCGCGCCGCCCCGAATATGCCGAGGATGCCGTACACCTGCACGGGCATGAAAAAAGATTGGAGGCTACCAGATTCTGCTGTGCAGCCTGAGCGGCTTGCGAGGGGGGTGTCGACCACAGCATGGCATCACACGTTTGTGGACAGTCCGGGGCTTGGGCGTGCTAGCAGCACCAGGAGGCGCATGCAAGCCTTGCTTGTCGACGCATGCATGTCTCGCGCCTGCTGTGCGCACTCACACACCCGAGCGTCGGAAAACGCTGTGCAAGTGGCAGAGACACGGGCAGTTTCAGCACCCAAAGCGTGCGGGTCACGCGCGGGGCTGCGGTCGCGCCCTCACCAGCGTGGCCACGCCGAGCACGACTATGCGCGTTGCGGAGGTCATGAGCCGCACGCCGGCCGCGCCAGGCGGCATCTCCGCCATCAGTGGCAGCAGGCAGGGCTGCAGGTAGAACGCAAAGCCCAGCACGGCGAACGACTCGGGCAGCTCGCTGCCGCCGCCCTGCGCTGTATCACACTTGTGTCTGCAGGCCCCAGCACAACTCATGGGTGTGCTGTGAAGCAATGCGTGTGTGTGGCGTCTGACAAGGTCACACGTGCAGGCGTGAAGTTACGAGTCTGGGACCCAAAAAAGTTCTTGAAGCGGGCAAGTGACAAAGTGCTCATTGCCTCAGTCGCAAGTACATGCACCTCCACCACATCTTGAAACCAGAGGTCGCCCAGCTTATAAGCTACTGAAGCAGCCATCACCCTGATCGCAAACAAACATGCGGGCGCGCCTGCAGCTCCCACAGCGGCAGCTCCCCCGAGGCGATGGCGGGCAGGCCTGCGCGGAGTGCCTCCACAGCAATGATGCCCGCCAGTGCCAGCACAATGAACACGCCGGCGGTCGCGGCAGTCTCCAGGCTGCGCATTCTGCAGGAGGCACAGACGCGCAGGTGGGCACGCATACCTCCAAGGCATCTGCGCAGCTGTAGCTGACAGGGATTGTGTATCCTGGCGCCACATGGTGCAGACATGCAGCATGCGTCGGGGGTCCGGCAGGCGCTGCCAGGCAGTGCAGCCTGGACCGGGCTGGTGGCGGCACGCAGCGCAGCTACCGGCACAATGAAGCTGGCCTGCTAGGTGATTCCCCATGTTCGGTAGGTTCGCAACAAGGGCACAGCGGATGCGACCCTGTCAACACCCGGTCACCAAAGAGGACGTAGCATGTGCCGACCAGGACGGCAGGCCTCCCATGGCTCCTGCCACAGGCAGCATGGCAGCGCCGAGTGCCGCCCCCGCAGCGCGCACACAGCAAGCCGAGCGGGGGCCGCAGCGCCCACCTGCGCAGCAGGCAGAGCGGCAGCACGGGGCAGAGCGCCAGCAGCACCATGATGCCGCGCCCGCCGTGGCCCACCAGCGCGGCCGGCGGCGTGGGCGTCAGCTTGCCGAGCGCGCGCGCGCCCACGTCCGCCAGCAGCGCAAAGTCGCCGATGATCGTGCCGTACAGCAGCAGCAGCAGGCTGACCTGCGACACGACCTGCGCCGCGCTGCCCCCGCTCAGCCAGCCATTGTAAATGCCATTTCTACAGAGGCCAAGCCACCGCACCGTTGCTGAAGCGTGGGTTTGGGGGCCCCGTGTGAGGCAGGCTGGTCTCTGCCGCACGTGCCGGGCACTGAGCACGTACCCATGGATAAATTCAACCGCAAGACCTACAGCGCGGGTCGCTGTGCGCCTGAGGCCAACCCGCCCCGCCACATAGTAAGGTTCAGAGCGGCCTCGGCCTGGTAGGCAGCTCGAGGCATGCACAGCGCTGCCAGGGCCTGCAAGGGAGCGGCAGAGCCGAGCGGGCGCCGCACCTTCCAGGCGCGGCCGCCGACCGCCTCGGCGACGCCCTCATAGGAGAAGCACCCCGTGTGCGCGGCCGCCCGCAGCAGGAGCGAGCTGGTCAGCGTGTTGGAGTAGGCGACCACCAGGATCGTGACCACGCCCGGCACCACCCCCATCCGCGCAAACGCGAAGGGCACCGGCAGCACGGAGCTGCGCGGGACACAGGGGGGTCAGGGGCGGGTCGTATGCGCCCCCATTCAGCGGCCCCGCCCCACCTGCAGACGTAAAGGACAGCAGGAGACAGCGTCGAGCTTAAGGCACATACGGAAGGGGGCAGCGAAGGCGCTGCGGGCTCAAACTGCCTGCCAGTCTGCGACCTAGCACGTGCAGGACAGCCACGGCGCGGCCCTGCTCCCTGTCAGCCTGCAGCACAGTGTGCGGCGCCGCGCCTGCCCAGGATGGTCAACGTGAGGGTGAAGCACGCGGACACGTACGCACGCCAGTTCGACTCATACTTCGACGGCCTTGTTCGCAACACAGGCAGCTCGCCGGCGCGGTCCATTGCAGGCTGCGCTATCTCCGCCGCGCGCGCACGCCGAACGGCATAGTGGGCTGCCAACCGCAGCTACAGTGGTGCCCCAGTGCTGGCAAGCGCATGCAAGTCTGTGTCAAGCACTGCAGCCCACGACGACTACCTATACTGGTGCGCGCAAATCAGCTGGTGCGCTGCAACATCGGGCACCTGATCAGCCTCGCTTCCAGGCAAGTGTTGCTTGCCCAGGTCGGTGCAACCCTGTTTCGAGCTAGCCTGAGCGCCTGAGCAGCCTGCTCATAGCTTCCTGGCCGATGACCTGCACACCTTGATCCACTCACAAGGCGAGGAGCTGCCGACGCGCTTGCGCAGGCTGTGACGGGGCAGGGCGGGGCGGGCCTCGGGCAGGATGCGGTGCTCCGCCAGCCTCCAGCGGCTGGTGCGGTGGGCAGTCAGCGGCCCGCAGGTGCACAGCTGGACGAGCGTAGCAGACGCGGCCAGCGGGGCGGGCCTCCACGGCCACGCGGCGGTCGCGCGGTCCGCGTGCGCGGGCGCCAGCAGGCGCCACTTGTGGCAGGACGGCCGGCTCTCTAACGGTGCGCCAGCACAGCAGGCACCCTGCTGGGCCTGCGCTGGGGTTGCTGCCGCTTGGATATGTACTAGGTAGTGCTGTCAGCTTGCTGTGTGCGCGGGCCTCTGTCAGCGCGGCTGACGCGCTCTGTGCCCCAGGCGCACTTGTGCACTGCATTGCAGTGTGCAGCAGGGGAACTTGGGGTCGGCCAAAGCAGTTGGTGTGCTTGCTGTGCATACAGGGAGCTTGGAGCTCTCCGCGGAGCACTTTGGCCGGATGGACTACCCGCCATCGATTCTCGGACGCGAGCTGCTGGTGCCGTCCTGCGCGCACGCGGTCATGCTGCCGGGCGTGTCGAGGCTCGCGCCGCAGGCACGCGCGGCCCTCTCTGACGTCGCAGCCGGTGGGGCGAGCAGGCAGCTGCTTGGCCTCGCTGCCCGGGTGCTGCGTCGTGTGCGCGGTCTCTGTGTACCGTGCATACGTGTATTGAGCCAGGACAGCCTTGCTGGGCTTGTCTGGGCCTGGCGTGCGCCCGGGCACACAGCGCGGCAGCAGCCCCGGCGCCTGGAGGGCACAGTTGAATGAATATGACACACCCATTTTATCAGCCAGGTTTGGCACGCGCGGCAGCAGCCCCGGCGCCTGGAGGGCACAGTTGAATGAATGTAACACACCCGTCTATGCAATAACTTTGGCACATGTGGCCGCGCAGGGCGACCTGCACGAAGCGCTGGAGGCGGTACTGCCGGGGCGCGGCGGCGCGCGCGAGCGGCCCAGTGAACGACCCAGCGAGAGCGGCGGCGCGGCCGGCGAGGGCCCCGAGGGCGAGGGCAGCGCGGGCGCGCCGGGCAGCGCCGCGCAGCCGCCCGGCCTGGAGTGCAACACCAAGCGCACGTACCAGCCGAGCAACCTGGTGCGCAAGCGCCGGCACGGCTTCATGGCGCGCCTGCGCACCAAGGGCGGGCGCGCCGTGATCGCGCGCCGGCTGCGCAAGGGCCGGCGCAAGATCACGGCCTGAGCGCACGCGCGAGCTTGCCGCGCCTCGTGCCGCCGCATAAATGCGCTGCTCCCGAGGTGCAGTCGCGCCGCGCGACTGCAGCAATTTGCGTCGGTGCGCAAAGGCTTGCGCCGGCCAGAGGGCGTGGGCGCGGCGCGCACGGCGCTTGCGCCGGCCGCGGTGCTCGGGGCTGCGTGTGGGTGCGGCAATTAATCAGGGCAGCACTGGACTGCGAGGACGAGTGCGTGCTTTGCTTTCGGGGTGCAGCTGCTTGCCAGATGTCGTGGGGATGCCCAAGACAAGGTGCAGTAGCCGGTGTGCTTGCGGTGGTCAGAGCCAGGTAGGCCGTGGCATCTGTGTGTACAACTGTTTGTGGGCTTGCACTCGCGCAGTGGCGCCTTGCGGCTGCGCAGAGCGCTTTTGCACCTGAAGCTGCAGTCCACGGCATGTAACAAAGAAGGTGTGGTGTGACCTTGTCGGGGAGATGCCCTCAAACATCAAGAGGTCTGGGTAGTGGACAAGATGTTTGAGACGCTCCTGCACCTGCATGCGTGGCTGCAGGGCTACAGCAGGGGCGGCGGGCTGTCAGGGTCGCCGCTGCGCGCGTCAGCCGCGCACACGTGCGCGAACCGGCCGTCCGGCCCCGAGCCATGCGCGCGCTTCGCTCCGCAGTGGCCCGGCACCTCCTGAGACAGCTCGCTGCCGTGCCGCGTCCGAGCAACGCCGCAACATGGCGCACTTGCTGCTGGCCGCCCGTGCCTGCCGCACGCAGTTCAGCCTGTAAGCGCGCGCTGCATGGCTGCTGTACAGCTGCTGGCTGCATACATTGCGCGCGCACGCACCCACCAAGCGCCCACTCAAGCAACAGGCTGCTGCAGGTCTGCATGAAAGCTTTAGGCCGAGGGCCGCAGACGGGGCGCTCTGTATATTGGCAACGCCTCACATGAGCTGCTGGGGCGGGGGCGGGCGCACGCGGACGCGTGCGCGGCGGCCTCGGTGGGCATGCTGATGACCAGGCGGCCCGTCGTGGCCGAGCGCCGCGCGGCCGCGCGGCCGGGACACACCTCCTCCGGCAGCGCCAGCTGCAGCAGCTTGCCCTGCGCGCGCGCGGCCAGCCCGGCCACGCCTCGTCTTCCCGCCTCCTGACAGCTGCAGGCCCGCTTTGGGTGCTGGCTGCATGTGGTGCTTGGAGCGGGCAAAGCAACAGCCTGGGTGTGTGGGCGGCCGCAGGCAAGCTTCCATGCATGAATCTCTGCACCATCCAGATAGTGAACGACACTGGGGGTGCAGGACTATGCTTGTGCTGTCTCAGCGCATGCAGCAGTGGCCTGTGTGGCCAGGCCATGCAAGTCTGACGAGGCTCTGCAGGCAATCGTACGCGTACCTGCACACATAGATGGCCTGATGGACTGCTGCCTGACAAGTGAGTGCGTCTCAGCGAGCCAGGCCATGGACTGCGCAGAGGCCCATGCCATGCAAACTGCGTGATGCAACGTGCAGATGCCATAGTGTAGGTCAGCCAGGGGCACAGCGATGTCGCGCCGCCCACCTTGATGAGCAGGCGCACGCAGCGCGGCTGCACGTCCGCCTGCACGCACGCGGTGGCCAGGTGGCGGCCGATCGCGACGTCCAGCTCCAGCGCGCCCGCGCGCGCGTCCTCGCGCAGCGCAAACTCCCAGCGGCCCTCGTTCTTCTGCATCAGGCGCGCGCCCTCCTGCGCGCGCGCCGCAGGCCGGCGCATGCGTGTTTTGGGCTCCTGGGCGCCCTGGCATCGCCTATATTTACTGTCAGGTGATGCGCCGTCACAGCAGCTCGCTGGTGAGCAGAGGCGCTGGCTGCGGTTCGTGCGGTTGTGCAAAGTTGCACAGCAGGCAGGGCTGGAGAAAGCGCCCCGCCCACGCACCACGAGCTCTGGGAAGCCCGTGCGTGGCGGCGGCCGCGGCGGCGAGGCGCCTGGGCGCGCGGCCTTGGCGGCGGCGGCCGCGGCCGCGTCGTCGCGGCCGCGGCGCTCTGCCTCGCGCTGCTCCAGCAGGCGCGTCGCCGGGCACCACGGCCGCCGCATGTGGCCGTCTGGTCCCATGTGCCTGCACCGCGAGCGGGCTTGCGAGGCTTTTTTGAATGGCATCAGGGAAGGAGCCCTGTGCGGACGGGCCGCCTAGCGCCAGTCCAGCGCTGGCGTCCAGGCTCGCACCGGCTTTGGAGAATCGCAATAGGACGCGGTGCCCTTCAATGTCAGCAGCAGCCCCGGGACATATTGCGTCACTCCACAGGGCCGCAGGCACCTGGCTCGCATGGGCTGGCGGCTGGAAAGGGCGAGCTCTAGCAAACCCAGCCACAGCCCATTTGTCCGGCGCCCCGCATGAGTCCAGGAAGGCACTAAGCAAGACGCAGCAGCGCGCGCGCGCAGACCGCGAAAAATTCCGTTCTCCGGCGCCCCGCGTGGGTCCAGTCCAAGGTGGGCAAGCTGCCGCAGCCCGCGCATGGAGCGCACCCGGTCTCCGGGGTGTCCGCCTCGGCGCCCAGGCTGTCGTCGGACACGCGCGCGGCATCCCGCGGGTCCACCCCGGCCGCGCGCAGGTCCGCGTCCAGCCGCGCGCGCAGCTCCGGCAGCGCGCGCAGGGCCAGGATGCGCTCTGACGGCCGCACCTCCTCGCCGTCCTGCGCGCGCTCAGCCCCTTGGTTGTCGTTGTCA